>ENA-ORDC01000165-ORDC01000165.1-marine-metagenome-genome-assembly--contig:-NODE-165-length-71975-cov-10.220354_pt1 | contig 71975 bp, 76 predicted proteins | sample MGYA00237783_ERZ508515 | MGnify/ENA primary metagenome ERZ508515 (study PRJEB26186, sample SAMN06268792) | marine metagenome | isolation source: Eden Landing Ponds, San Francisco, CA, USA | place...
GTCATCAGAAGGCCGGCCTCACGGCGCAGTTCCCGGTAGAAGTATTCCATGCGCCACTGCTTGCGGTTCCGGCTCCACCGCTGAAAGCGTTCAACCGTGGCAAAGAAGCGGTCGTCGGAACGAATGGTCAGCGGCACGGGTAGTTCCCACTCGCGCATCGCCTGGTCCAGACGCCACTCGCCGCACTCCGTTGCGACCACGCCTTCTGCGTGCTGGGATTCCGTCGTGGCCCGTACCACGTCTCCAAGACTTTGATGGGTACTGTCCGGATCAAACACATGGTAATGAACGCACCACCCGGCCCGCTCAAGCTCCGCCGCGAAATGGCGCATGGCGCTGAAGATCAGCACCAGTTTCTGCTTGTGATGGTTGGTATAGCCGGCCTCTTCCGCGACCTCCGCCATCAGGACGTGGTCGCGCCCGGGATCCGCCTCCACCAGAGCTGGCAGCGAAGGGGTGAGCTGATCGCCAAGGATCAGGATTAGATTGCGCGGTGTTTGGTTTGCCATGGGAGGCGATACGATGTGTATCGCCCCCTGGTTCGCCCCTTATTCCAGAGCGAAGGTCACACGCACATCAGCTCTGGCCTGCACACTGCCCGGTTCAAACTCATCCGCTTCCTGAGCTCCCTTGCGTGCACCCGCCGCCATCATCCGGCGCGGGCCGGGCTGGGATACCTGCTGTTCCTGAATGGAAAGCGTCTGACCCAGTTCACGATCGGCGCTGTCCGCCAATGCCTGAGCCCGCCGACGCGCGCTTTGAAACGCGCGTGCCAGCGCCTGCTGCTCCGCTGTTTCGCCCTCCCGGAGGCGGAAACTGCTTACGGAAAGCCGCTGAGGGTCTTTCTCAGAAAGCCGTGCCGTCCATTCCCCCAGTTCCGCAACCGGCAGCGCCATCAGCTGAATGCTGCGGGTTGCCTGGTAACCTTCGAGACTCCGTTCACCCTCATTCCAGCGATACTGAGGCGCAACCGCCAGGGAACGGGCCTGGAGCTCGGCCCCATCCGGCAGGGAGCCCCGCAGATCCTCCACCAGTGGATTCACCTTCGCGCGCAGGCGCTCACTCGCCTCGTAGGCACCATCCGCCGTTACCTCGAACCCCAGGTGCAGATCCGCCAGTTCCGCCGGCAGGCTGATTTCGCCCGTACCGCTGACCTCAACCCGATGCACCTCATCCGCATCCCTGCCCTCGCTGCAGCCGGCCAGCACAGCCACTGCCGCAACCATCACCATCAATCGGCTACGCATACCCTCTCCTTTTGGAATCACTGCTGACCAACCACGGACCGGACCACTTCGGCCAGGCCACGACAGTCGGCCAGCGCCCTGTGGGGCGCTTCAAATGCCTCAATCGCCGCACCCAGTTCACCGGCGTAACGACTGCAGTAGATCGTCTCCAATGACTGGAGCCGCACCGGGTTGGGGCGCCCGACGGCCGAGAAAAGCCGGCGCAGCCAGAAGCTGTCAAAGGGAAGCGCATCCGAGAAGACCTCCTCGCCACCCAGGTGCTGTTCAAGCTCGCGGGCGACCGTAACAACATCCTGCCCTTCGCGAAGCAGCTGATCACGGGCAATCCCGTGGATCGCCTCCTCAGCATAGTCATCCCAGTCCTCCCAATCCCCCGCCGAGGCCGGGTTGATCAGAGCACTCCACGCCTGCTCGCCATCCAGCGAGCACCAGGCGACCTCGATCGGATAGGAATCCGGCCCAAGGCCGCTGGCTTCAATGTCCAGAATATACATGGATAACGCAACTCCCGGGTTGGACCCGCATTATGCACCAGAAAACGAAGAACATCCGCCCGTGGCCGCTAGCCGGGGTTCAGCCAGGGCGTTACAGTGGATTCAGGCGGATACCCAACGAGGTGACCATGAAAAAAATGAAGAACGAAAAGGAAATGGTCAAAAAAGCCATTGAGGAAGGCATGAAGTACGGCGAGAACCGTGGCGTGGTGGAGTTTGAGGCCACAGACTCCCAGGAGGCGAAGATCGAATACATCTACCGGCTCCTTGTGCACGACAACGTCATCCAGCCGATCCCGGAAGACCAGATCTCGCAGAAAGCCATGAAGCACAAGCTGGCGATCTGGGCCTCCAAGCTCAAGTAGTGCACGGAAGGCGCCCACCGAACGTATAGAGTCGGTAGAGGACAGGAACAGGAAATGACCCATGCAGAGTGAACGAATCAAGTGGCTGCTTCACAAGGGACTGATCGCCCTCCCCATCATCCTCATCCTGGTGCTGCTGGCCCGATGCGGCGGTGAACCGGACGGCAGTGGCGAACAGGCCTCCACGGATCAGGCGACTGAGCCCAACTCGGAGCAAAACGACGCCACGGAAGAGAATCGCGATCAGGCGCAGGCTGAAGACACGCAGACTGAGGAAAGGGACCCGGAATCCTTCACCGCTGAAGAGATCAAGGCCGCGATGCGCGAGCACATCGAGAACCGCACCCAGATGGGCAACCCGGGCGTTTTCGAGATTACCGACCCGCGTACCAGCCAGACGCTGGAGCTGCGGTTCCAGAAGATCCACGACCCGGTGCGGACCATGGGCGATGGCCACTACTTCGCGTGCACCAACTTCGCGGCCATTGGTGACCCCTACAAGACCTATGATCTGGACTTCTGGCTGCAGGTCCATGATGGCGAGCTGGTCGTTTACGATGAGAACGTCCACAAGCTGCCAGTGCACAAGCACGGCGAATGGGTGCAGCAGCCGCGCTACAACTTCGTGGATGACCGGATCAACCTGCTGCGGTAACCACTATGGACGAGCTGAAGCTACCCATCTTCCTTGGCGGTTTTGCGCTGTTCTTCCTGATCGAGGGGCTTGCCGCCAAACGGCCCTGGCAGGAACCGCGCGGGCAGCGCCTGCGAATGCACGCGGCCATGGCCGTGTTCAACACCGTGGTTCTCAAGCTCATCATCCTGGCGCCCTTCCTCTACTGGACGGAATACATTGCCGAACAGGGGTGGGGGCTGGCTCCCATGCTCGGCTACAGTGGGATTGGCGGTATCATCGCCACCATTATCGTGCTGGATATGTTCGATTACTGGTGGCACCGCTTCAATCACCGCGTGGGACTGCTCTGGCGGTTCCACAAGGTGCATCACGTCGACACCCACGTGGACGTAACCACCGCCCTGCGGTTTCACCCCGGCGAACTCTTCATCTCCTTCTTCGTGAAGCTGGTCTGGATTGCCGTCTGGGGCCCCAGCCTGGTGGCCTTTGCGGCGTTCGAGATCTCGGTCAGCCTGGCCAGCCAGTTCCATCACTCGAACATCGATTTCCCGGATCGCTGGGAGCGGATCCTGCGCCTGTTCATCGTCACGCCCCGCTTCCACACCAGCCACCACACGGTCTCCCGGCGCACGGGCGATGCCAACTTCGCCACCATCTTCATCATCTGGGACCACCTCTTTGGCACCTACAAGGAACCCGATGAGGACGAGATGCGGGAGCTCGGCCTGGCCGAGGGGCGGGGCGACTACCTCTCATTCGCCACCTGGCTGGCCGAGCCGTTCACCCGGCGCAACCACAACCAGGATGATCCGGAGCGACATTCAACCACGTAAATTGCATAAGTACCTGACGGTAGAGGCGCAGTTCTCAAGAGTCCAAGGTGTACGCCGGCAGGCAGGTTCCATCAACAAGGAGAAGAAAGAATGAAACGTTTCAATTCCATCGCAACAGTACTCGCCGTTCTCGCAGGTCTCGCATTCGGAGGCCAGGCCTTGGCGTCCAGTCATGGTGACGAACACGCGGGCGATGAAGCCCACTCCGAAGAACATGCCGAGGATGAACAGGCCGGAGATGAAGCCAAGTCCATGGATGATAAGAAGTCCAAGGACCACGACAAATCCACGGATGAAAGGAAGTCCGAGTCCGATGAGCACGCCGGCGAGGAAGCTGAATCAGAAGAAAGCGACGAACACGCTGGCGACTCCGACTGGTAAATGCTGACGCTGTCAGAGCCGATGGCCCGGCCTGAAGATCCTGGCAGGCCATCGGCACTCCCCGATCCACCCCCACCCATAGAGCCCTGACCATGCAGACGATCGTCGCGGAACGCACCATCAACGCCCCCATCGAGCAGGTGTTTGACCTGCTGAGTGATCACGCCAACTACAAGCAGTTCGACGGCATCCGTGATTCCTGGCTTGTGAAGGAAGGCACCGGAGAGCGAAACGGCAACGGGGCCGTACGGCGGATTGACCTGGGTGCGGTCTGGTTCGAGGAGGAGATCAGCAACTTCCACCGGCCCACAAGCATGGACTACCGGATTCTGCGCTCACGGCCGCCCATCGAGCACGAGAGTGGTAAAATCAGGCTGGAAGAGACCGAACAGGGGACCAGGGTTACCTGGACGTCTGTGTTCCGGATTCGGATTCCGGTGGTGGGGCGGGTTCTGTCTCCATTTGCCGCCAAGGCGGGGACGAAGGCCTTTGGGAGTATGCTTAAGGCTATTGATCGGCGATTAACAACAAGCGCTTGATAGGACGACGTCAGGCCCAGGAGGACACCAGCCAGGAAGGCGACCCACAACTAAATGAGGACGGCTTCCGTTGTTTTCATACGCCTGATCCTTAGTCAGAGCTCAGCTACCGTATCAAATCACAATCTGGCTTCTTGAGGACGACCCGCCCGCGTTGCGCGAATGCCGCAGTACCTGCCAGACCTGGCGCGCCGCCTGCCTAGTGGCGGGGCCGCCGGGGAGCAGGTCAGCGCCAGGAAACAGGTTATCCAAGCAAATACCCATCTGCTAACCTGGTTCTATAAGATTAACGTAGTCGGCTTATGACCGATCCCTACTCCCAAAGAGCCCAGCATTTTTTCAACCAGTATCAGCAACTGGCATTTGAGAATGTGCACAAAAGCTGGCTCCACCACCTGCCAGCTGATCCCGGGTATGCCTTGGACGCTGGCGCAGGCAGTGGCCGGGACGCAGCCGCTCTTGCCAGACGAGGCTGGGACGTGATTGCCGTTGAACCCGCAGCGGAGCTTCGACAACTGGGTGAAGAGGCCACCAGAGGCCTTGCCGTTCAGTGGGTGGAAGACCGCCTTCCGGAACTCGGCGAAGTAAAGCACCTTGGCCAACGCTTCAACGTGATCCTCGTATCTGCCGTTTGGATGCATCTTCCGCCGAGCCAGCGGAACGAGGCTTTCAACAGACTGACGGAGCTCCTTACCCCCGGCGGGATTATTATCATCACATTGCGCCATGGCCCGGGGGACGGAGAGCGAACCTTCCATGAAACCAGCCGTAGCGAACTGGAAGGTCTCGCAGGTGAGAAAGCGCTAACGGCCCTGCCCATCGACGACTCGCCTCAGAATGATCAACTGGGACGGCATGCTGTTTGGTGGGAAACCGTCGTTTTCAAAAGCCCCACGGCGGAGGCTCAGCATGAGCCTGCTTGATTACGAGCAAAAGTTTTCCCAACTGCGCGCGAACAGCACCGGCGGTCACAAGAGCCCACATAAGGTCGCCATGCTGATGGCAGTCCTCGACCTTATCGCGTCTGGCGACATAACGGTCAATCGCATCCTGTTCACTGAAGAACTTAAAGCCCAATTCGTCAGGCGCCTCAAGGAACTGGGGACACCTGACGATCGCTCGACCCCCCACCTGCCCTTCTTCCACCTGAGGAGCGAGGGATTCTGGCATCTCGAACCTCGCCCGGGTAAATCGGAGCAGTATAAGCAACTGAGCACCGCAAGTGGACCGGGCGTCATCAATGACCACATTGACTATGCGTTTCTGGATAACGCTCTCTTTGAATTACTACAGGACCCGTATCCCCGCGAGTTGCTCCGACAAGCCCTGCTCACCAATCTGGATGACCACGGTCGTTTAAACATTCTTAGACAGAACGGCGGATGGGACTGGCTTGAGTGCGAGCTCATCGTGGCCGATTACCTGGACATGCTCCACGAACAGATGGCGGGGCAGAAGTACAGCAAGGCAGAACACAGGAGAGCATTACAAGCGAAGCTCAATGGCCGCAGCCATGGCTCCATTGAATACAAACACCAGAACATCAGTGCCATCCTGGTTGAGCTGGGCCTTCCCTACATCCCAGGCTACAAGCCCGCGAGCAACTACCAGTCCGATTTGAAACGGGCCGTCCTCGCGCATGTTGCCGCCCGCCCGGGTGACCTGAGCGATCTGACCACAGCCGCCGACACGGCCCCGAGCACTCCTGGCGCCATTGATTGGGATAAAGTGCTTGATCCCGAGCTTCCGGAGAAGCTGCCCGAAGTCAAGGAGCCCCAACGCCAGTACCTCGCGCGGAACATCAATTTCTCGGAGAGGGAACAGCGTAATCAAAAGCTTGGTGAGCGCGGAGAATCCTTCGTGATTGAGTACGAGAAGTATCGGCTGACCCAGGCTGGACGACGGGACCTGGCACGTGACATTGCCTGGGCCAGCAGGGATGAAGGCGATGGTCTCGGCTTCGACATACGCTCTTTCGATCCGGCCACTGAACAACCGCTCTTCCTGGAGGTTAAGACGACACAGTCAGGGAAATACCAGCCGTTCTACATCAGTGAAAACGAGCGGGCGTTTTCCAACGACTATGCAGACGATTACCGGCTCTATCGCGTATTCCAGTTCGCTAAACAACCTAGATTATTCATCCTACCGGGAGCCATAGAACAGCACGCCGAACTACTACCCCAGCAGTATCAGGCCGCCTTCAGCGCAAAGGGCTAGCACTCAAAGCTGACCCAGCCGACGCCGAGATTGAAAGTCCAGAATGCCTACGGTTACTATCCACCACAGAGACGCATGGACAACCACCTCCAACGGATGGAGTGATCTAGATGGCAAACCTGAACAACCTCCCCGAACTGCTCTCATTTCTGGATAAGGCTGACCGGCAAGCCATCGAAAAGGCGCTGGACAATATCGAAGCGGCCAGCACTGATATATCCAGCTTATTTCTTAAACAATTTGCCACAATCGATGAGTCCAGCTGGTTCCGTTTTCTTCATGGTGCCTATGAGCATCCCAAGACCTGGTGGATTGGAATAATCCAACTCCAGATGATGGCAGGCTATTGGGGGCAGAGGAGAAAATCGGAGGCAATGATTCGGCAAAGCGCCCTGAATACTGCATTTCAGGGCTTTTCGAACTTGGGGTCATCCGTAAAGAAGAACGTGCTTTCCGGGATCGTCCAGTACAATTACGAACACCGAAAATCGGATCTAAGCGGAAGGATTGCCGGATCTTTGTTTACGAACTTTGCCAGTACCGGCGGAGTTTTTGGGACCAGAAGATTGGCCACATCCAGCAAATTTTCAGTGGCTGGGGTGAACTTCTTGATCGCAAGCTATGGCGCTGCAATAAAATCGGTGCAGCATGGTATGAAATCAATTGAGCCAATCCTCCAATCCATCCTGACAGGGCACCCAGAAGAAATTCCGGACAAGTACTGCAGCAAGATCCGGCACTATGATGTCTCCAAAGATGGAGAAGCGGTTGTCGAGGAAACGCTGGACCTTTTGCCCAAACTGGTTGAAATCTGTCAGATAGGGACAAAACCCGTTCCAATCGATAAATTTTGCTCTAAGCCCAGAAACAAAGATCTCGAAAGCATCTGCCAATAAGCCAGAACATGCCCGGGAACGAGGAGTGGCCGAATTCCATGAAGAAGATTCACCCCGTATTGGGTTATATCTCCAGCCAGCTCATTTTCAGCATAACCTTTATAGCAGCTCTTCTGGTTGGGCTCTATTTCTGGTCCTGGATAGCTGCAACAGGGGTACTGTTGGTCGGCGGCTCAGTGGGGATAGGAGTTGAAAAGCTGTTAGGTGCTTCACGCTCAGATAAAGCCAATTGACAGTATGCCCCCGGATGAAGCTGACGATGCGGTTTGCACACAGGTTTCCGGAACGGCTAGCATTTCCTGGACATTGACGCCACACGCGTTAAACTATGCGGATATCAATGCCTAAGTAAGGGACAGGAAGGCGTGAGCACCCCCAAATTCATAGACTTGTTCGCAGGCTGCGGCGGCCTGTCTCTTGGCCTCCTAAAGGCCGGTTGGAAGGGCGTCTTCGCGATCGAGCAGAACCGGGACGCGTTCCTCACCTATCGGCATAATCTGGTCCAGAATGGTGCCCTGGACTACGACTGGCCCTCCTGGTTGCCCGAGACCGAGCATGACATTGAGAAATTCCTGGATAACTATTCCATCGAACTTTCCGGGCTGGAAGGTGAGGTAGACCTGATAGCGGGCGGTCCTCCATGCCAGGGGTTTTCACCAGCCGGCAGACGCAATCCAAAGGATCCACGGAACCGGATGGCCGAGAAGTACATCTCGGTGGTCCAGGCAGTGAAGCCCAAGTTCCTGCTCCTAGAGAATGTGCGTGGCTTCAACGCGACCTTCAAGAAGGGCTCCCAAAAGCAATCTAGAGTCCCATACTCAGAAGTCGTTAAACAGCGGTTGGAGAAAGAAGGGTACGAGGTCAAGTATAGGATAGTCCCCAGCGCTGACTGGGGGGTCCCACAACTGCGTCCCCGGTTTATCCTTATTGCTACCCGGAATGACTTAGCGGAAGACTGGGACCCGTTTGAGGAATGGTACGGGATGCGGGAATGCTTTTTGACTGGTCGTGGTTTGAGCACGGAGTTTCCGCAAATCACCCGTGATGCGATTGGCGATCTTGAAGTCACCGGCAAGGAACTCACGGACTGCCTGGACAGCCCGGTAAGTGGATTCCAGCAGATCAGGTATCAGGACCCCAAGACCCCATCACCATTCCTTAAACTCATGAGGGCTGGACTAAGCAAGGACAGTAGCCCCAACAGCCTTAGGCTTCCCCGTCATAAGCCGGAGATAAGAGAGCGCTTTGAGCGCATCCTTAGAGAGTGCCCACGGGGCAAGACTCTTAATCATGAGCAGCGCGAGCGCTATGGGCTGAAGAAGCACTCGATCACCCCCCTTTGCCCGGACCGTCCTTCGGCCACCATGACAACGCTTCCGGACGACTACCTACACTACTCCGAGGCACGAATCCTAACCGTTCGGGAAATGGCAAGAATCCAGTCGTTCCCGGATTGGTTCGAATTATTGGGGCAATATACGACGGGAGGCCCCCAACGAAAATCATCCTGTCCACGCTATACCCAAGTAGGTAATGCCGTGCCTCCGTTGTTAGGCGAAGCTCTGGGCGAGTTCCTTCTCCGCTTTGTTGCTGACCAAGGGGAATTGGGTCGGGGTGCCGCTTGAACTATATTTTCGACAATAGGTGTCATCTCTTTTTTGGGAATCGCACCATTGTTGCCGTAGAAACAAAGTATCTTTGTGCATGCCATGGCCCGGATGAATCAGGAAGCCCGCTCTAGAATAATGCGGGAGAATAAGGGTAAAAATACTAAGCCTGAGTTGGCAGTAAGAAAGATGCTTCATTCGCTCGGCTATCGCTTCCGCCTCCATCGCAAAGACCTACCAGGCTCCCCGGATATCGTCTTGCCACGCTACCAGACGGTGATCTTTGTCCATGGCTGCTTCTGGCATCAACACTCGGGATGCAGCCTTGCTTCTGTCCCACAGACTAGATCTGATTTCTGGAAAGAGAAACTACGCAAGAACCAAGCAAGAGATAAGAGGAACCAGATCAAGCTTGAGGAGATGGGGTGGAACGTCGTCGTATTATGGGAGTGCGAGACTAAGAACCCGAGCACTATGGAAAGGCGAATCAAGTATGCTATGTCGGAATGCTCTTTCTCTTCCTGAGAATAGGTCAAACGCCAACAGAGGTGTCATGGAAAACACCTTTGAAGTCATAACTTTTAGGTCAATGCCGCTCGCTTTTCCTGATCAGCCTGTACCCTTGAACTTCGCAGAAAATTCCGTAATACACTTCAAAGAAACAGTAAAAGGCAGGCCCTACAGAGGTTTGCTAAGCTTAAGGATCTCTTTAGGGAGAATAGTACATGGAAAATGAAAGCGAATTTAAAGACCAAAAGCGGGAAATAGAAAGAAATAAAGATCTCTCCCTAAGAGAAGAGATTTATAGGAATCAGGAGACTGGCGAGCTCACATATACCGAGTTGACAACAGACGAGAAAGTACTAGCTCGGGTCACAGATGGTATTTATAGGCAGCCAGCATCGGCAATCCGAGAACTGATTTCCAATGCTTATGATGCTGATGCGGAGAATGTTTCAATCGATACTGATGTACCCCGTTTTACCAACATCTCGGTGAAAGATGACGGTAACGGAATGTCAGTATCAGAGCTGACGAATTTAATTCACCACATTGGAGGTAGTGCAAAACGAGATCCGGAAAACCAAGATGTCAATGTCTCTAGTAATGAAAACCCTTCAGTTTCACCTAACAAAAAGAGAAAACTAATCGGAAAAATTGGGATTGGGCTCTTTAGCGTTGCCCAATTGACACGAGAGTTTTACATTACAACGAAGAGAAAAGGCGATCACTATTATCTACAAGCGCATGTAATACTACATAATTATTCAGACCACCAACCTGACAGTGCACAAGAGCGCGGTCAAAGCTTTTCGTCTGGACGAGTTGCCATCAAAAGCGTTAAAACAAAAAACGAAAAAGATCACGGGACTAGCATCTACTTAAAAAATATAAAAGAAAGTGCCAGAAAACAGCTGATGTCTGAGGATGTCTGGTCACTATATAGGCAAGAAAGGGATGCAAGCTCTAATTCAGGAGTTAGCAATAAGAAAGCGAAAGTAAAAATACCCAATTTTCATATTGGATCTATTCAGAAAGACAATCAAAATATAGACATATTCGATGAAAACTCAAGTATGCCTTGGTGTATAGCCGATCGCCCAGAGACTCGTTTCTCTAGGCTCTTTGAAGCTATCATGAAGCTTTCCGGGAACACATCAAGCCCAAAGATTGAAGAGGTTTTGGACAATTATCTTCGTATGCTTTGGATGGTTGGATTATCAGTTCCAGTAGAATATCTTTACAAACATCCATTCAGTTTGGGCCCAGAGTCCTTCGATACTGTCTACAAAATTGAAAATGATCCCGAGGCATCGCAAGCCACAGCTTTTTCTTTAAAAGAAGAAGAAACTATCGCTTCAAAGGTTCTGGGCACCCCCTCCCCCCAAAGCGACAAATTTAATGTCACAATAGATGATGTCAAAATATATCGCCCAATAAAATTTACTGGACTACCAACAACCAAAGCAATAGTTAAAGAACCACTACTATTTGTTGGGTCTTACAAAAATGAGTTCTCGCACCGAAAAATAACACAAAGTGGCGGCCCCTTAAGCTTTAAAGGTTATATATTGTGGTGCCCAAAGGTTATCCCTAGAGAGCACAATGGGGTTTTGGTGCGAATTCATGACTCAAGCGGAACGTTGTTCGATGAAACGTTTATGAAGTACCAGATTGCTGAACATACAATAAAGAGCCAGCTTGTTGCAGAAATATTCGTCGAGGAAGGACTTGAATCAGCCCTCAATATTGATCGGGAATCATTTAATGTTGCTCATCCTCACTGGCAAATAGTTTCAAAATGGCTTCATTCAGCTCTGCGCCAAACTATAAATACATATAAGGCGATAAAAAGAGAAGCCCATAAAAAGTCTCGCAATGAGAGGAATGATTTATTTCGAAGCGCTCTTGAAGACACGGTCCAAGAAATAGCAGAAAAACAAGGTTACGAAGCGGATGAGTATAAGTCATTCTTTATCGAAGAAAGTGGTGACATAAGACCTGATGATGCGTATTGTATAGCTTTTGAGGCAATAAAAGATTCACTACCTGATTCATACAAAAAGAAGGATAAGGCTCAAAACGCAAAAGCCAAACTAGAAGCTATCATGGGCGTTCTCGATATATATGGCTTAGTTGAAGAGCTAGGCGATGAGAGGTTTGTTGACCTAATAGGTGACCTAGCCAAAGTAATCTTCAATGAGCGTCAGTAAGGCTATATTATGGATGATTTTTTTGATGACGACAGTTTTTTTGGTGGCAATATTGATGCGGATCGGGACTTAGGGGAGGAGCCTAAAGATACGCAATTTTACTCATGGCATAGGCCTAGAAAGCAGTGGATAAGATCTAAACAATGGTGGGGCGAGATAGATCTTTTGCGTAAGGAAAAAGATTACGAGGGTTACTCAAGCCTCAACATGTTGAGCTTGACCGGAGGGGAGTTGCTGGACTTTAGGTATTTCTTGTCAAAACTTCAAGCTTCCAATATTGACGATGAATGCTCGAACTATGCGTCCCATTTGCGCCTTGTCAGCTTTATTAGTGACTCTAATGATTTCGAGCTGGCTAATAAGAATCTCCCTTTTATCGGGATCTCTGAGGACGCACAGCGCGAGACGATTATTAGGCCTGACAACTTGGATAAGGTGGCTGACAGAGGTCTAGCCTACAACAACATGGTAAAATATGGCCCTTATTCAGTTATTAACCTTGACTATTGCAGTAGCATTGCGCCCCCTTCTCCGGGAAGTAGATTCAATTCGATATATCAAATATTGACGGCGCAGTTTAATACTCAGAGTCGACCCTGGCTGTTAATGGTTACGACCCGGACAAGCGCGACAAGTATTTGTGGAGATATAGCAAACCAGTTATTCGATATAGTGGATAACAATATTGCCGAGAGCATTGACTTCCAATCTGAGTTCATGGATTGGTTTTCAGATTTTCTCGAGGAATCTAATTTTAGATTGAAGTACCCAAATGAAAAAGATGAAAAATACTCCACTATTTTAGCTCTAGGATTTATAAAGTGGATGACCGGAATAGCAGTTGAAACACATAGTTTTGACGTAAAGCTTAGGAGTATTGTTCGCTATCAGATTGACGGAGAAGACGCAGATTCAGATATGTTTTCTATAGTCATCCGATTTAAGAAAAAGTACTTTACTGATGGTGATCCGAATAATTTGGTTCAGGCAGAAGAGGAGAGGCCGGCTGATTGGAATGAGGCTAGTGTGGCTTCTCGTTTTGTAAAAAAAATAAGCAACGCTAAGAAAGTTGAAGAAATCTTACAACAAGACAGGGAGGCATATTATGATCTTTCTTGCGAATTAGCTTCCTTGCTTGAAGAGTGCGGAAAGTGTACGGATACCTTCTGGAGAAATGTGTTCAGGTCAGAAGTGGAAAAATTAGGCTGGGATTATGAATCTTTCTTGGGTTAGAGGTATGAAATACTTTGCATAACAGGTAAAAAACAGACTAGAGTAAGAGCGCGCGACTGACAGGGTTGGACCTATGATTAACAGCCGTGTTATGTGAATATTTCATACTCAATAAACAACTGGATGACATGGGACACAAACAACAGCATAAAGCCAAGCGCATAAATGGGCCCTTTGGGTGCCTTATATAGAGCAAAGCATAGTGGAAACTTAATTAGTAAATTGAGGTGTCTATCAAGATGGTTCGTAAGGCCCGCCATTGCTGTTGCAAGCAAGAATAGAAGGGCCGATGCCCATATAAGAAAAATCAAGATACCCCAAGGACCTATTGTTCCAACCCATGCCCCAACAAATCGACTCGCCCCCCCGATGAGAAAAAAGCCCGCCCACAAACCAAGGATCAGGATAAAAAAAACCAGATCTCGCTTGAGATAGCGTTGCCTATATGTTTCGGAGAACTCTCCAACTCTTGCTTTAAGTTTATTATCGAGAGTTTCATATAGAGTCCTACTCAGGTAGGCGTCTGATAAGAGGAGTAATACTGAAAATAGTTGAAGCCAAATTATGAGCTTATCAATCATGGCGATTACCGATAACTGTACGCGTGAATCCTAAATGGCGCTAATGATAGGGAAGCTCATTAGTATGGCCGGATCTGTGAGTAATATCAGATGCGCTCAAGGGCTGAACAAGCGCACGGTGTGGACGAAATGTGGACGACTAGAAACAACAAAGCCCGCACAAGGCGGGCTAAGTCTTTGATATTAGTGGTGCCCGGAGGCGGAATCGAACCCTTAATGAAATCAGCTGCCTACAAAACAAACGCGTAAATCGGGCGTAATCTCTGATCACTCCACCCCAGCAACCTAAATTTGGCCAAGCCGTAAACCAAGTGAACTCCACTTGAATGAGGATTATACCATGGCCATCGAACTGCTCGAAAATGCGAACATCACTGAACTGAACCGACTGCTTCAAGAGCTTCAAACACTCCAGAACGAGCCCCTATGGACCGCACAAGATGTCGCTGCGTTCCTGCGCATAAGCCCACGCCACTTGAGAGAAAGGATCATGGCCATAGACAGCGAATTCCCTCGCCCTATCCACCTGCCCGCGGAAAAGGGCCAGGGAGCACAGCGGTGGCAGCCGGCACAGATACGCCAGTGGCTCGCATCAACGGCGAGGAAGTCAGGCGCAGGTTTTCCCTGTAGGTGAGCGCAATGTTAATTATCACGCCCAGGCCCAAGCGGCGCTTCGCCACGATCAATCCGCCGTGACTCGCTAAACACGTGGATGGCATAGGCCGCCCCAAAGCCGAGAATCGGCAGCACCCCGAGAATAAAAGCGATGGCTTGGTGGGTCATTTGATGTCCCCCGAGTTTTGTACGCTGTCCAACCAGTCAGTCTATCAAAACGGCTGACACCAAATACCATACTGAGTCGCCCAGGCCATCCCATCCGGCTCCACGTCGGGTTGCAGATGCTCAAGCACATGCAGGCGCTGTCCGACCGGGAGCTGCTCGATCAGTGGGTGGAGAACCCGTACTGGCAGTATTTTTGCGGTGAGTCGGTGTTCCAGCATGAGCCGCCGATGGACGAGTCCACCATGGGCCGGTTCCGTCGCGTATTGGCGAAGATGGCGCGCGAGCGCTTTTGAAGATGACGGTGGAATTGGGTAAAGGCACGGGCACGGTTGCTCCCGAGAGTTTCCGGGTCGCGGCGGCCGATACAACCGTGATGCCCAAGGCCATCGAGCACCCCAGCGAAGCGCGGCTGATGCTGCGCGCGCACCGGCGCCTGATAAGCCGGGCCAAAGCGGACGGTGTGAAGTTCCGCCAGACCTACGAGCGCTCGCTCGATGGGCTGGTCATCCAGATCGGGCGCTAGCCCACGCCCGCCAGTTCCGGCGCATGCACAAACGGCTTCGCAAGCTCCATGGTTATCTGGGCCGTGTGTGCAATGACGTTCGCCGCCAGCAACCTCATGGCCAGCGCAGCCAGGGGCTGGATGAGGCGCTCTACCAGGCGCTGTATCTGTGGCGCCAGTACGCCGAGCCCCAGCACACATTCCATACACCGCATTTTGAAAGGATGAGACGACGCAAGAGGCTCTGCGCGTTATGCACCTCATAAGGGCCGAGCCAAGGCGCAGCACTACTCAACCGATGCGCAGTCATAAAACTACGGATGTAACTGCACACATGGAGAGCCTCTGGGATCGTTAATTCCGTATCACGCACGACCTGGCCATCCGAATAATCGGTTGGAACGCCGAGACTCGGCGTTATTTCCGCTTCAGCCTCCGTTTCCTCTCCTCTTACGATCCAATTCAAGCGGTCCGCTGGATCAATCCCGGAACTTCTCAATCGCTTCTCGATATCTTTAAGCACCACCGGATTCCATTCCGCACTCGAAATATCCGACCACCTCTGATTCTGGGGGCTGGACTTGAGCTGAAGCTGAAGTTCCTCTATGCCGGAGAACGCAAGGTTAATGGCGGTGGCGGTCCCGACATGACTTCTGTATAGGTCGGATGACTTCGCGAAGATCTCTCCGTATCGCGGGGCTGCTGACCACCACGTGATGCTTTCTTCTTCAAAGCTCTTGGAGAGCTTGTGAATCGCATAGATCGTCGACCGATCATTCCATGCGTTAGCGGCCACCTTGATCGCAATGGGCAATTCGGGGTGATGGAGAAACTGCTCGAAAAACCCGTGGGTACGAAACACGTTTTTAAAAATGCTCTCTTTCTCTTGCTCATCATCGGGAATCTCGAAACCATATCGTAAGCCGACCCTTTCACTTGGCATGCCTTCAATTACGACGAGGACAGCGCTGATCAGATTAATGATGTTGTCGGCAAGGTCCTTGTCTCCCTCCACGAGCAACAATTCGCCCGCAGCCTCATCATCTTTCTGCGATCCGAGAAACTCCGGATGGGATATGCTCCTTTCCACGTATCCATCGAACCAGAATCGTCCCGATGGGTCCGGGCAAAGCTTCAGGTTCCATGAACTCGGGGTCTCAATCGAGTCGAGTAATTTTGAATGATATGGGTTGAGAACAAGGAAGCTGCAAAAAGAGCCCATGATTGGTTCCCGTTTGATTTGTGAATCTCTACTTCGTCACGCCACCCTTCCCGGAAGGCTATGTGAACGGGGAGAAGGAGTAGCGCCTACAGCTTGGTTTAGGCATAAACCAGATTTGGCGGAGGGAGAAGTCAGGTTTAGGCCTAAACCTCTCTCGATTGACGGCAACTCACGCGTATCCGCCTTCCGCCATTGCTGCCAGATACGCGAGAACCTCTTCTCCCCGGTCGCTTATCACGAGTTCCGAGGCAGTCAGTCCGCTAAGCGACGGAATCGGCTGAGACCGATACCAGGTCCATGCGGCACTCAAACTGCCTGCCCATGGCTGGACGCGGTTCAGAATTGTCATGGCCTGCTGGAGGCGATGCTGGATACGCGGCGAGTGTGCGTAATCAATCTGAGCAATAGATTCCGGTTCCACCCCAAGTGCGTAGGCGAACTCCTCCTTTGAGATGCAGAGCTTCTGAATCAGATCCTCCACATCCTGGATGCTGCTGTCGTGCTCTGAGTGGGACATCTTGCGGGCGTCCTCTTTGGAGGTTTAGGCCTAAACCGCTCGCGGGAATATTGTCGCACAGCTTCTAAAGCAGGTTTATGCCTAAACCCGCATTCCCAATTCTCCTCACTACCCTTGACCGGAAGCTTTGGTTTAGGCCTAAACCTCGTCAATGGAATAAGGGCAGCCTGATGATGTTACATCGTGGCACACCCCCTAAAGCTGGTTTAGGCCTAAACCAGAGCCTCAGACCCAGCCCTCCAGTTCGCTCGGAAACGGTGCCGACTCATCGCACTGCGCAAGCAGCTCATCAAGAGAGTACCTCGGCTTTGAGCGCTCGATGACAACGCGGCCATCATGAGCTTCGACTGTCACCAGGTCTCCAATCCTATAAGTTGATCCACTCGCCCCGGCTCGCCGGGGCCACACTGCCCTTGGCCGAGAACTCCGGTTTATGCCTAAACCGCTTGAGCCGAGATCAACAAGGCGGAACGCCTACGTCCGGTTTAGGCATAAACCTGGCGACTAGGACTTTTTATCATCCTCTTCATCGTCTTCCCATACGGGGTCAGTAGGCCGCTCATAGCCCAGCACGCTCCCCTTCAGCCGGTCTCGGGGTGTTAACTCGTCGCCTTGTTCTCGCCCTGCTTTCTCCCGCACCGCTTCATCCATTTCTTCGATCGAGACAGACCTACCGTCGCTCTTAATCCGGCCCTTCAGCGCCATCAGGTCCCCCTTGGCCACCGTTCCCTTCATCCGACTTGCGTCTTCAGTGCTGTCCGAAGGCCGGGAAAGTGGGTCACGGTCCTGCGACTCGCCCTGCTCTCGATCTGGTAAAGACTCTTCGCCGTCGCTCTCGCCGTCAAACCAGTCATCCCATTCCTCCGGAAGGAGTTCCGCCCCCTCACCAGCGTGACCTTTATACGCGTCGAGTCCTCGCAGAAGCCTTTTCTCGGCTTTGCTGGGTTTCCACTTTCTCTTTTTCCGAGAGCGCACGAGCAGAACAGCTGCTGCCGAGGCCAACAGCACTGTTAAAGCCAGCAGTGGGATAGCCATGAGCGGATCCGGGCTCACCACTAAAGCGATAACTTGACCGGACATAATGACTCACCCACAACTCTTCAGCCGGGACTCGACAGCTTTCGTTTCTTCACGATCCATTTCCAGACCCCACGCCTCTTTTACGCCCACCCAACGCTCAATGTACTCACAGTGAAATTCGTCGTTCGAGGGCATCCATTCAGAAGGACCGTCAGCACCTTTTGAAAGGTTCTCACCTGCTGCTACCGCGATCAACGTATCGGGATTCTTTAAGTCGTTGGCATAAGCCCGCCTACGCCGTATCGACCACTCGCTGGCCCCGGATTCATGCACCTCTTTCAGCGGCACCAGGTGATCGATGTGAAGCTTTCCCGGATCAGTGAATACCTTTCCGGAATAGCGGCCACGCCACTTCCCGGAAATAACCTCGCACTCACGGGATGTTTCGAACTCAACCGGGATTTCGCTTTCGGCAATCAGGACCTCGTCACGAACGTCCTGACAGTCACCGTCATGATCCTCCCAGCCAGGGTGGTAGTCATCGCGGTCGTAGGTTTCAGAGGGTGAAGAATCACTCCGGGATCGACTGAAGGACCCAGAGGCGCTGCCGGAAGAAGAATTTGCCCCCGAATCGGCACTGTTGAGCATCTGCGATTTGGAACTGAAATGCTCGCCCGCGTGCTCACCCTGATGGCAGTGGTAGTCGCCAGCGCTGCTGTCGTTGTGACAGCCCTGGCCGTCGAGACCTCCTCCGTGTCCGAAGGTGAAAGAACTCACCGCCATGGCTGCAACGAACGCAAAGCCCATACGGGTCCTGGCTGCCCCGGTCATCGCTATCCCCTTCAACAATCAAACAGTGGACATTATAGACAGAGGGAAAGACCGGGTCTCTCCCCGGCAGTCCCACCACTGAGCAGGTGGCGCACCCGCTCTGGCAGGTACTGATGCATCCGTGCAACGCGGGTGGCTCGTCCCGAGCCAGGGCCAGATTACTTTCAGCTGCTTCTCGTCGCTATAGCCAATCACTGAATCCGTTGTACGATAATTCCTACATAGACTTTCGGAGGGGCCATGTGCGGGCGCTTTGATCTCCATACGCCAATGCCAGTGATCGCTGAGCGGTGGTTTGGCATCACCGATGCGGTCGACGAGTCACCGCCCCGGTACAACATCCCACCGGGCACGAACATCGCCATGCTCCGGAATCGGGAGGGAGATGTCGGATTTGATTTTGCGCACTGGGGCTACCGTCCACGCTGGGCCGGAGGCGACGCACCCCGACCCATCAACGCCAAGTCCGAAACGGTTGCTACCAGTCGGTATTTCCGGCGTGCCTTCCAGCACCAACGATGTCTCATCCCAGCCAACGGATGGTTCGAGTGGACTCAGGGTCCGACAGGCAAACTGCCGCACTACATAACGCAACAGGGTGCCGGGACTGATGACATCCTCTTCTTTGCGGGGATCTGGGAGGGCAGCATCGAGGCTGGCTTCTGCACGGCCATTCTGACCGAGCCCGCCGCTCCCAACCTGAACCACATACACAGCCGCCAGCCGGTGGTGCTTGATCCGGAGTGCCGGTATGACTGGTTGAACTCAGGGCTCACCGAGCGCGATAAAATCAAAAAAACCTGCACGTCGCCTGGATCCCGAGAAGCTGACCAGCTGGCCTGTTACGCCTGCAATGAACAGACCGGACCACGACGACCCAGCCATCATTGAGCCCCTCAACGAGGAGTGAGCTGCATTGCCCGGAACCTTGGTACTGTATATATTGCCAGTATATGCAGATCAAGGTGCGCTACAACTACAAGCAGTTCGACCTGCCCGCGTACGCGACCGTCGACCGGGTAACGGTACTCGATGACCGGAACACCACGCTCCCTTGGCTGGGCATTATTGATCGGCGGGTTGCGAGAATGCTGCCCGGTGCCCGCCAGGTCCCGCTTCGCATCAGCGCCTGGCGAGCCGACGTGCGCAGCGACTGGATTTGGGTGCCCGATAATTGTGTGGCGGTAGGATGCGAGACTCCCGAGGGCGTCATGGCAGTGTTTAGCGAAGGCCAGCCTCTCATGAAGCGATTTCAGGTTTAGGCCTAAGGAACCTCTGAATAACCGGGCTTGAGCACCGGTCTTGGGTTTCGATCCGGAGACAGACCGATTTCCGCGATCAATCCCCAGTCCATTTGTTTATCTTCTGTCCAATTCCCGCCCTTTTGGCGGTAACCGGACACAAGTCCCCATGCGGGGAGGTAACGTCCACCGATCAGCAGGTTGTTGAACGCCGCCAGCAGATGAGGGACGGACGAGATCCTCTTCTTCGCGGGGATCTGGGAGGGCACCGCCGAGGACGGCTTCTGCACTGCCATTCTTACCGAGCCCGCCGCTCCCAACCTCAACCACATCCACAGTCGTCAGCCTGTGGTGCTGGATCCGGACTGCCGCTACGACTGGTTGAGCTCAGCAATCATCGATCGTGATGAAATTAAAAAAGCGGCACGTCGTCTGGATCCCGAGAAGCTGACCAGCTGGTCGGTGACGCCCGCGATGAACACACCGGATTACGACGACCCAGCCGTCATCGATACCACGCCTCCTGCCAGTATCCACTCACGTCGACAACAGATTCAATGGTGAATGGTCATCTCCAAAGACCCCACCTACTGCGCAAAAGCGGTCACTGCTTGCATGCCGGGATTGATACTCATTCTGCGCAAACCTGCAACCCGAGACCTGGCTGCGAGCGAGGGAACCTGCCGATCAGTCAGATTATCGTCGTGAGCAACTTCGTGTACCAATGTGCGTGACTGGCGTATCACGTTTGCCGCACCCGGGAGGACGCTGATCAAACGCCTGTTACTGTTCAATGATGGAGACCAACAAAACACAATTGGAACAGTTTTCCTGCGTTCGCCACGAACTCCGACAGATTGGTGAAGCGAGCATCATTGTGAAGCTCAACGCACCCTCGCACCAACATACAGCCTCTCTCTGTCAGCCTAAGAGATTACTCATCATCGTGAGCTGACAATGAGACTCTCTTCGCTCCCATTGCTGCGCAGGATCTGTGACGCTTAAAGATCAAAATCTGCGACCAAACGCGAACGGGAGGTGCGCACAACTGGTCACGCGATCCCGGATGTTTCAGGTTCACGATAACTGGCCCAAACGTGACAGGATTGACCCGAACATCTTTACCTATAGTGATCGCTTATGAGCTCCTCAAGGCGCCCCTCCTATGACCCTGGTCAAGGGTTCTCCTGGCTGTGCATTTTTTAACCACCCTGGCACCGACAGCCCAGGGTGACGGGGTAAAGTTGACGGCTGAGAATCCGGGGGGTGCTGACACTTAATAATAGTTACCTTGAGGAGGGGACGTGACGGAGTTGCCTCTGCTTTTGAGAATGGCTAGGGTGCTGACATGGGGAACCGAGTTTTCTGCCATCCCCCCCCCCAGCGTTTCAACCGACCCTGCCACCAACGGAACCTTGCGCGAATAATGAGATGAAGCCGATGGATGAATTCCTATCTGACTCCAGGGTCAGGCAAGGAAACCACTTTCTTCCTTCCGCTGCTAATGCCAAATGATCACGGGTACCTCCTTCCAATAACTCCTTGCCTAACCCCCGGGAGTGAGACGTGAATAGCCACTGCCCACCGTTCATCCAGCGCAATGTTGAGCCCCCAAAGTTACGGAGTGAACTTAAAGCATGACCGCCTAAACAAAGCGCGCCTCCCCGCAGCAAAAACCTTACCCCAAAACTCAATCCTATGATCCTGATCGTCTTCGTGTGGGAATTGCTACATACGGAAACACGCCAAGACGCTACCGTTTGGATCACCGTGGAACGATTGCTAATGGCCTGATTCAGATGCCATGCATTAGGCCCTAATGAAATGCCTCACAAGGTGTCGATTTTTTGCCCACACTGGCGTCGAGGCCCAAGGGTCGACGGGGAACTTTTGAGGCTGAGAAACAGGCGGGTGCTGACCTTTAATAATAGTTACTTGGAGGCGGGGACCTCGACGGGTCGCTTTCGGCGTTGAAAATGGGGCGGGTGCTGACTGATAAAAGACCGAGCGCAGGAACTGTAACCTCGCAAGACCAATCCAGGCTAGCTCGTTACCAAAAGGCTAAGACAACCAACGTCAGATCCTCCAGGCCGCCTTGGAAATTGGCCCTTAATGGAAAAATACTTCTCCCGTAAACCTACTGACGGATCCATACCGGGAGAACCTGATGGCCTACGAGAAGCAAAATAATCCTCTAGTCGAGCGAGAGGCGCAGCAGCTGAAGTCCTCCAGGATCATGCATGGGAGCCACGCGAACCTGCAGGCCCTGATTCCAAAGGCGTCGGTTAACGACTGGGATAAGCCTGATAGCCAGGTTTTCGATGACGGCAGGAGGCTGACCGGGCTCATCCCCCAACCGAAATACCAGCTCTCGAACACGCTCGCTGGCAGGACCCTCTGGATCACTTACCCAATCGAGAAGAATGACCAACAACTCCGCCCGAAATGGGTTATCCAGCTCAACCTGACCCGCCCGACCTTTGCTCGCCTTCAGTTCGACAACGTTGTCCCGATTATCAGGGTTTCGGCTCACCAGCGCACTCCAAAGACAGCCTTAACTACCATGCCCTTTCGCGCTGACGTGCTCAACCTACCATTTGCTCGCCCCAGCACCCCTTACCCCGCCCCCTTGATCCTCTGCTACGCTCAGAGGCATATGATCGCCAAGTCTTCCACCTCGTGCAGTAATGTGTGTCATCCCGCCCGGCCTATGACGACGCAGGGTGTCGCCTGGCGTCCCATAATGGAAATTCGCTCTTCCCGTAGTTTGGGTAACAGCAACCAGAAGGAATTCTCTTGCACTTTGTCCTCGTTGAAAATGCGTTAACCGCCGCCCAAACCCGCCGGGAACTGGCACAGGAAAACACCCTCGGCGTGCGCGTAGGGGATATGGATGCACTCCTGAAAACGCTGGCGGAGCTATGGTTAATTGCGCTGGATGAGCAGGATTGGGAAGCGCAGCTCCGGGAAGCCGCTCCCAGGGTTGAGAATGCGTTCTGGCAGCAGAGCCTGAAGACCGCCGAGGCCCAGACAATCGCAAAGCTGTCTCACTCCCTGCAGTTTGCCCTCAATCACCTACTGATCGAGGAAACGCTCCAGCCAATAGAATTGCCCTGTGGTCGCTATGAGCGCTACTTTAACGATTTGGTTCGGCTGCACCAGGCGATGGGCTCCATCCGCCCGGGGATACAAGCGGTCGCTGCACAGTGGCATCAGATTCATCATCAACCGGCTATCGAGCCTCTCCACCTCCACCTGCACCAGGACTTGCAGACACTCTACCCTTGGCAGCAGGAAATCATTATCGCGGTACAAATAGCCGCCGCATGTCAGGAGCCGGAAGACCCTGACAACCCACAGCCCCGGGATGAGAAGGTACCGAAACAACTCCAACAACCCGATACAAACGGCAAGCAATCCCTACACTCATTCGCCCAAACGCTTTTTGCGCCAGAACAACCCCCGATTCCTATCGAAGACACTTACTGGCTCACCTGCCGCGACGCACTGCAGGAAGTCCAGGTCGTCACCGCAATGATCCAGCAGGCCGCCGCTTGGGGCACGCCACCCGAGCGTATGGCTGTGGTGGTGCCAGAGGCCAGTGACTACGCACGCCACCTTGAAAACTCTCTGAACAAGGCCGGTTTCCTGCTGAGCAATACAGCCGGCACCGCGAGGGTCTGGGACTGGCAATCCGCTTTACTGCACGACCTGCTTAACTACCACCTGAACCCCGGCATCCCCATGGCGTGCATGAGTGTTCTGACCAACCCACTCATGCCCTGGGCCACCCGCCAGGGGCACCGTTTCGCAGAACGAGTCGAAAAAGGAAAGAATCCGGAGAGTAACGATCCAGAGGAGCAGGCACTGCTCGACAGCCTACTCCAACCGGAAGTAGAAAATGACCCTGACAGCCTCATGAAATGGCTTAGAGGAATTGTTGACCGTTGCGAAATCCGCAATCAGCTCACGCTCACTAAAGCGCGAATGAGTGAGCTGCTGGACGAACTTGCCGCCCTGCTGACTACCTACAGGGATCAGGGCCAGACCGATCATACCCGCCGCGCCCTCGCCCAATTCCCGGTTGGCGAGATTGTTTTGGATACGGAGGCAACACGCCTGCTCAACGCCGTGACGCTGATCCGAGAAGATACCCCCCTGCCCTTTCAGGTAAGTGAACTCTTCCTGCTGGGCTTTAACCAAGGGAATTACGAGTACAGAGAAGCAGCCACCGGCGCGATACCAAGAGAGCATTTTGACTCACTAAAAGACAAAACGTCTCTAAAAATACCCACAATGGAGCAGAAACGGACAAATTGGCAAGCGCGCTTCCGTCAGTTGCTGGCATGCGCGAACGACCGGATCACATTTTCACTCGCCCAGTACGATTACGACGGCACCAAGCTTGAAGCCAGCGAAACACTGGTGGACATGGCTCTGTGCTTCATGGCCCCGAAAAACCTGAAACCCGAGGCGCTGCTCACCCCTGCCACATCATTCGAACACCCTCTGCTGGAACCGAGCGTCATCAACCCAGAGCCAACACCAGAACCTCATCTGCGGGATCTGACGTTAGGCACGGACCTGCTTAACGCCAAAGATCAGAACCGTGAAAAGCCACTCCCGGAATCTCCAAGCAGTCTGGAGCGGTTGATGCTATCCCCGCTGGTGTGGGTTCTGGATCGGTTCCACCTCACATCCAGGCAGTGGGAACCGCTCAAAGCGGACCCCGCGGTTCAGGGCAGTGTCGCGCACCACGTTTTCGAGCTCTACGCCAAAGACCCGAAGCAGGACTGGAGCGACGATCGTTTTGAGGCCTATTTCGAAGAAGCCGTGACCACCCAGGCTCCGTTCCTGACCCTGCCGGACTGGGAGTTCAATCGACGCCAGCTCCGCCAACAGGTCCGAGCGGCGCTGCAGGGGTTCATGACCTGGTGCCAGCGAACCGGCTGGACCCTGGCGCAGGCCGAGGTTCAGCTGCACGGCACTCTGTGGGGTATTTCCGTAGCCGGTTGGGCGGACGCCATTCTCGAACGGGATCAGAACACGCTCGTGCTGGACTACAAAAAGTCCAAGCACCCGGACTACCTCAAGCGTCTGGATAAAGGCTATGACCTGCAGACCTACATCTACCGGAGCCTCTACAGCCAGAGCCACGGCTCAATGAGCGTGCTCAGTGGCTACTTCACTATGAACGACTGCCACCTGGTTTCGGATCATCCCTTGGAGGAAGTGCCCGGTGTTCATGCCAAACAACCCAGCCTGCTGCTGGAAAAACAATCCGAGAAAGCAGCAGAGCTTATCCAACAGCGCATCAGTGACCTCAAAGGCGGAATCGTACGGCTGAACAACGAAGGTGACGCCAAAGCCTGGAAGAGCGAGGGTGTCAAAACCTACGCCCTCACCGACAGCAACGAAACGCCTCTGATCAAACGTTTTACCCGGCCGGATACGGAGAGCCCTGAATGACCGCACCGAATCCCCTCACTCTGATCAAGGCGGGCGCTGGTGCTGGCAAAACCCACACCATTCAGACGCAGCTGACCGACTGGGTTAGACATGGCGCCGTAGCGCCGGATCGCATCCTGGCGGTCACCTTCACCAAGGCGGCTGCCAATGAGATGCGTCAGCGGATCCGGATTGACCTGCTCAAGGCCGAGCTCATTGAAGAAGCCAACCGGGTGCAGGACGCGATCATCACCACGATCCACGCCTTTGGGCGAGAGCTTGTGGAGGGTTTCGCCTGGGAAAAAGGCCTTTCCCCGGAGCCACGGCAGCTCACGGAGCATGAGCAGAAACTGCTACTCAACCGGGCACTCAATCAGGTCGAGGCTATCGCGCCGTTAATCGACAACCTAGCGCAGTACGGTTACACCGGTAGCTACCGGAAAGACGGGTTCGTGGAGCCGGCGGACGAACTCCAGAACACACTGCTCAGTGTGGCCAATCACCTTCGCTCTCTGGGTAAGGGTGAATCAGAGAATGGGGAGGAAGCCCAAACCCTGCTCGAAGAAGCACAAGGCCTCGCCAGGAACCTCTACGGGCAAACGTTCAAGGCGGAAACACTCAACCAGCAACTCTGGGGCGCAATTGAAGTCCTCAAAGCCGAATACCCTGATAAGTCCGCGCTGGCCAATGAATGGAATTCCAATAAAGAGACCCGGGGTTTTGTGGATGCGATCTACGATGCCACGTCCGAGCGACTTCAGAACGACTGGGAACTCTGGAAACAGCTCCAGGAAGTAAAAGCCCCTGACATCAAAGACGAGAAAAAAGGCGATCACGAACACGCCCATCTGGCTGAAGCCATCTGGAACGCTGCCGACCAGCTCCAGGTCCATCCAGGCCCACTGAACGAAGCACTGGATCACATCGAATACCTGCTTCGGGGCGCACTGGAGGCGCTCGCGCACTACCAGGCCCTCAAGGTGGAGTCCGGGCTGATCGACTACGGCGACATGGTTGGCATCGCCAACACCATTTTGGACACACCGGAGTGGCGGCAGGAAGTCGCGGACCGGTTCGATTGCCTCATCATCGACGAATTCCAGGACACCAACCCACTCCAGTACGCCCTGCTCCAGCGTCTACAGGAACAAGGAATCCCTACACTGATCGTCGGGGACCTCAAGCAGTCCATCATGGGGTTCCAGGGTGCCGACCCGCGGCTGTTCAACGCCCTGATCGAGCAGGAGCATGCCAACCAGGGCGACGTCCAGGAGCTGGAAAGCAACTGGCGCAGCACCCCTGCGCTTATGGCCTTCATCAACCCGATGGGAAAGGCTCTGTTTGGCGAACAGTATCAGGCGCTGGCGCCACAGGAAGACGAGCACTCGGAACTGGCACCGGTTCATGTGCTTCGATTTGACTATGATCTCTGGGGGATCAAAAGGTCGAGGAACAAGCCGGGGCTGTATAGCGACGGCACGATTGCAATGGCCAATCACATCCAGAGCCTTCTTGATTCCGGCCAACAGGTCAAGGACCGGGCCACACAGACCAAACGCCCCATCAAACCGGCCGACATCGCCGTACTCGCCCGCACCCACACCAAACTCCAGACCTTTGCGGACGCGCTGCGCCAGGTCGGTATCCGCCCCCAGCTTCAGGAACCGGGATTGTTCGAGTGCCCGGCGGTTCAGTGGGTTCTCAACGCCCTGCAGTGGCTGACCAACCCCAATGACCAGTATACGGCGCTCGCGTTGCTCACATCTCCCCTGATTAACGGGCACCACAGCGACACGCTGGAACAGCAGCTGGAGCAGCGGATCAACCAGGGCTCTCTCGATACAACGCCGCTAATCCCACTGGTCCCACCTGCACGGGAACTTGCTTTCAAATCTGTACAGGAGCAGGTGGAAGCCATCATCGAACACGGCGATTTGTATCAGCGCCTGCAACACCGGGACACCGGAGAGCAGGAACGCGCCAACGTGGTCGCACTGCTCGGCCTGGCTCAGAGTTTTCAGCAACAGCAGCCGGAAACTCTGCAGGCGCAAGGGCTGTTCGGCCACAATGCGGCCACGTTTCAGGCTTGGCTGGAAGAAAACCGCGAGGAGTTCGACACGCAACCCGAGGCCGATCCCCAGGCGGATGATGCCGTCACCCTGAAGACCTGGCACGGCGCCAAAGGCCTTGAGTGGCCGGTGGTTCTGGTTTTACAGGGCGAAGAAGCAAGTAAGATCCAGCTACCAGCCACGGATATGGCCTATACCTCGGAGGATGCCCGGCAGATGCTGCAACACAGCTTTGTCCGGATCCTGCCCAATTTCGCGGATTCCCGCACCGTAGACCGAATGAAGGCACCGCTACTGCCGGAGCAGGATCAGGCTGACCGAAACCTCTATTATGTGGCCATGACCCGCGCCCGGGAACAACTGATCCTGCCCTGGTTCAGCAAGCCAGATGAAGGATCTCTGCTCCACCGCATCAGCGGCCTGAAGGCAGGTTTTAACTACAAAGAAACCGCCATAACCAGTGAAATGGCTAAATTGCCCAAGTTGGAGGAGAGCACTCTAAGCCGAACCATCTTTGATGTTAGGAGGCAAACTACGCCGGAACTGGTCCCGAACGTCATGCCACCGTCTCTAAATCATGAGCTAAAAGCTGCCTCTCCGAGCATTTCTAAAGAGCTGCACTATGGCGCGCCGATGGGCCTGGAGATAATGCGTACGGAAACACTGGCAGATGTGCTCGGCTCCTGGGTGCACCAACTCTATCAAACTCACCTTCAAAAACCTGAATTGGTAGAGCGTGCTATAGCCCTCGTTCCGATCCGAGATAACCAACAATCCTACGAGGATAAAGACCAAGTCCTTCTGAATGCATTAACCTCGTACAGCCATTACAAAAGCTGCCTAGAGTGGAAAGATGCATGCCGAGCGCACTTAAACGCGTTCAAGGAACTCCTGCAAACCCAGCTGGGCATGATCCGAACGTACTGCGAGTGCCCTGTGCTGGCGCTAAACCAGAAGGGCCAGACCGTGAGTGGTGTGATTGATCTACTGGCAGAGACAGGTGACGGCTTTTGGGTCATCGACCACAAGACGGACACCGAGAAGAATTCCGGCAAATACTGGACTCAGATCAAAGCCTACGCAGAGTGTCTGGACCTCGAAAAACCCGTTCTGGGGCTTGCCATCAACTGGACACAACACGGCACTCTGGAAACCGTGCGGTTCTGAGTGCGACGGAACTAGGCAAAGAACAGGGAATGAAAACCAAAAAGCAACACCCCCGTTAAAGGCAACGCAGGAATGGCCAACAGAAGTTGCACCGTAAGCGCTCCAATGGAGATTGCCACGTGGCCGGATCGTGAAAGGTTACGCCAGAGAAGCAGAAAGGAAACAGTCACCCCAGTTGCCAGCAGGAATTCGGTTACTTCCTGACGCCGGGGATCGCCCTCGGCAAACAAAATGAAGCCGATCAATAAAGGCCATGTGGCGAGAATGGCCGCAAATACGGATCCGCCGGTGACCACGCGGACACCAGAGCAGTGATTGAGCACCCGGCCTACTCTGTAGACGCCCCATAGCAAGACTAGCGGAATGAATACAGCCAGGAAGGTCTCCACATCGTGCCTCCTCTATGAACTGCTGACAGGGTACACCAGACAGACGACAGCTTTTGTCGGAAAGCTATACCAACCTGTAGGGTCAACCTTGGGACATCACTTAGTGGTGAGTGGTCAAGTTACTGGGGGCAGGTCGCCGGTACTACAACGAGCAACGGCCGTATCAGTCACCCGGCCATGTGTCACCACGGAAACACTCGGCATTAGTGGCTTAAGGTGTGCAGAAAACCGGGGTCATTACAATTACTTAGACCTCCTTAACTTGCAGCAAGACCTCTGGTTAGATCATCACTTTCTGCACATATTCTTTTTTCAATATCAGGGTCTAATCTAATTCTGCTAAGGGCGTCAGGTTTGCTTTTTAGTCTTCCTTGCATATGTCTGGACAGTTATTGCATACTATAGGTATCATGACGTACTCTGAGACCAAGCTAAGAGAGTAATTTAATGGGAGACAACTCAAGTGATAGCGGCCGTGTTACTGGGTATACAATATATAATGCTGAACAGCAACGACGAACTAAACGAAATGACCTACCCAGTCTCTATCCTGATTTACCAGAAGAAAAATACAGCATAATCTATGCTGATCCACCCTGGGACTATGGTGGGAAAATGCAGTTTGACAAAAGCAGCAAAAGCGCAGATCTCATTGACATAAGCAAAAAAATATTTATTAGTTCAGCTAATTTCAAATACCCCACATTAAAAATAAAAGAACTAAAAAGAATCCCCATTTATGAAATAGCCGAAGATGATTGCCTGCTTTTCATGTGGGTTACAAACCCGCATCTAGCTCAAGGGATTGAACTAGGTCAAGCATGGGGGTTTGAATACAAAACAGTGGGCTTTGTTTGGGATAAGATGGTTCATAATCCAGGGCAATATACTCTTTCGTATTGCGAACTTTGTTTGATCTTCAAGAGGGGGAGAATACCAACGCCCAGGGGAGCTAGGAATATAAAGCAGCTAGTACGTGCTCCTAGACGTGGTCACAGTGAAAAACCAGAAGAGATCCGAAAAAATATTGAATCAATGTTCCCCGAACAAAAGAAAATTGAGTTATTCGCAAGAAATAAGCCCGAAGGCTGGGATGTTTGGGGGCTAGACGTCCGGGAGGAGTACGGCTAGCCCATAGTCACCAATTAATAAGCCCCTACTCTAACAAGGGGCTTATATGTTGCTCAAAATGAAGAAAAAGATTAGCTGGATCAGTTGAATCTCTCCAGAAAAAGTAATGCCCTTCATATCCTTCATACCAACATGCTATTTCTCTTACTCTGCACGGATCCCGAGTAATATTCCCTTGAAATACTGTCCAAAATGGAAGAGCATCCTCATTGATCTTTGACTCTTCTCGAAGAATCCTCAATAGTCCCGGGGTGAAAAATTTACACGACCGTTCATGAGCATTACCTCGACCATCAGACCGTTTTCCACCTTCTACCCAGCCATCTTGACGCTTTACTTCAATATAAATAGTCTTACCAGACTCCAAGTTTTCAATCGCATAATCTGGAAAAACACCATGGCGGTTTATTGCCTCTGAAGGATTGTATATTTCAGACAGCACTTTTTTTGAAAGAGGATAATTAACATATATTTTAGAGAACTCTTTGGGTTGGGGCCTTATCCTATAGTTTGTATCTTTAAAAGCTTTTTGGAACGCATCATAAAAATTTTGTTCTGCTCTACCTGCATTTTGACCACCATAATCCTGCCACTTACGGCGCAGCCTATTGGCCTCGCTACCCATCACATCGTCTCCATTAATTCGCTTATCGAAACCTCTAGTGCATCAGCAATTTTTTCTATATTTTTCAAACTCACATTCTTCTCAGCACGTTCTATCATTCCGATATAGGTCCTATGTAGACCAGCTCGATCGGCAAGCCTCTCTTGAGAAATCCCTCGACTAATTCGGATCCTTTTCACCCGATTGCCAAATTTTACTAGGATGGTCTCGTCCAAAATTTGGCCTCTTACCCCAAAGAGAATGCCAATCATAGTATTCAACTTAGATTATAGCGCTCTACATACTATGAGTAGCATATGGGGCTGCTATAAATGGTTGATGACGAAAGGAAGGGAAGGTTTAGACATAGCAAAGGATTTTGTAAGAACAAAACGTGGCTTAGCCATTATATTGGGAACATCTAACCCGTAGAATTGTAATAGCGTCAACACAGGCACCCTCAACAGGGAAGATAGTTACCCTGTAACTGTCAGTCCCATTTGCCTAGCTAAATAGCAGACAAAGCGTGGTTCTAGGGTGAAAAGTGGCACCCCCTCGGATTTGCGACTATAGCGCCAGAGCCAACAATCGGGAAGGCCGTCACGCATGAGCCAGACCAGCTTTGCCGAAGCCGAATACCAGAACAAAAGAAACACAAAACCCGCTGCGAGAAGTTACTGGAGCGCATGGATCAGCTGATCCGCTCGAAGAAATTGGAGAAGAAGGTAGCCCGTTACATTACCCCAACGGCGAGACTGGCCGCCCGCCATACCCGCTGCTGGTGATGCTTCGCATCCACTGGATGTGGTTTCTGACTCTTAGATTCCGTGAGCCGCGCCCCCGTTTTAATAAGTTCGGAGCCTCGCCATTTCCTCATGTTTAGCAGATGAGAGAGAGACTATCGGTGACCAGGTCTTTCGTGCGAAAGAACCCCAGATAAAGGCACGCGGCTGTTAAAAGCGGGTAAATAACAAAGGCTGAATGTATTTCGTGCAGCGACCTTAGTACGACAGCGAAGCCCACCGCCAATGAGAAACTGAAGAACAAAGCCGCACCAAGCTTCAGGGCTGACTTTTGTTTTGAAAGCCAATTATGGGGCGTTGATCCGGGCTGAAAGAGATCATTGGCAACGTTTCTGATGCCCATTCGGAGATCGTATACACGCATGAATATGAGATACGCAACGATCACTACCAGCAGCGCGGCGATAATGTCATGTTGCCCCATATAAAAGCCTGTGAGCACACTCAGGCCAAAAACAGAAACCCCAAGAAAAGACCAGGCGTATTCAAACTTCGCCCGGCATCCTCAGCAGGTGCTGCCGAATCCGCGACTTCATTGTCTGTATTGGGCTCACTCAAGAGTTTTCCTCCTCCCGCCGATCCACATCAATGGAAACGGTGTGGTCCGCTCGTGATCGCGTCCAATCCCATCTGAAAACATCACCAATGCGTTAGGGGGCTCTTTCTCCAATCTATTCAAAACGGGTACAAAATCTGTTCCGCCACCTGCTTCAACCTCCCATTTGCTCAACTTGTGCAGATCTTGCTCCGTAAACACCTCATCCCGGCGTATGTCTGTATCAAACGTCAGTACACGCAGGGTCACGCGGTCAAAGCCTTTCAGAATGGCGTAAAGTTCACTCAGAAACTGCGGCACCTGATCCACACAGCTCCCGCTCGCATCGATCCCCACCGCGATGTTGAGCGCCTCGCCCTGGCGGCTGGGCAGATACAGCCCGCGGTGGATGTGGCGGCGGTTGGGTCGGCTCCAGTCGTGTCCGCCCTGCGTTGTTTTCTGGAGGAATCGTAGTAGACGCGTGCGCCAATCGATAGTGGGGTTGCGGATTTTATTCACAACAATCTGAAGCGCACCCGGCAGATCCCCAAAACCACTACGGCTCTGTTGCGCGGTGCTGATCAGGCGTTGGCGCCAGCGGTCAGCATCCGAATGCTGAGGTGTTCTCGGGGTGAAATCCGGATCCAGCTTAACGCTGGCCGATTGTGCGTGGGCGCCCATGATGTCGTGCGTGTCGATGGGCGCACCCTGATTGTGGCCAGGATCCGATTCCAGTTGCTGGTAGATCGTTTCAGCGGACTGCCCCTCAAATTTACGGGCATAGAGAGCATCCTCCGGGCAGTGGCGAAGCATCTCGTTCAGCAACTGGTTGATCTCGTAGTCGGTAGCGCGGTTCCAGCGGTCGTGATCCCGTCCGAGCTGGCGGCGGAAATGGCCCAGGGTGCAGTGCCAGACTTCGTGGGCGAGTATGAAGCGTTGGTCTTCTGCGCTGCGCCCCGCCATGAACTGGGCGTTGAAGAACAGGGTCTCTCCGTCCGTTCCGGCAGTGGGCAGGCGGTCGTCCACCACCGGCTGGAGGTTAAGGTGCATCAGCAGCTTGGCGGTGAACGGCTGCACGGTCAGCAGCAGGAGGCGTTCGTCCTCCAGCTGTTTGAGCATGCGGTGTTTCAAGGCCTGGTCCACCTCAGTCAGGGTCCCTGTTGGTTGGAGCGCGGCGACACTGCTCATGCGGCATCTCCCTGAAGGTTCACATGGCGGCTGAATACAGCCCCGTGCTGCTGACTCCACTGGGCAAAGCGAGGATGGCCAAGCAGGGCTTCGGCCCGCTGTTCGCGCTGGTTGGCGTTGGCTCCCTCCATGGCATCCAACATCGCCAGAGTCGCGAAATCAGAACTCATGACCTCACTAATGCGGAAAAAGCGCTCTACCCGCGTTTGCCGGTGTTCTTTCGGGCCTTTCCACAAATACTGAGCCAGTGCGGTGGCAAAGGCGTAGCGCTGGTCCGCCCGCTCCGGGAACGAGGGCTCAATCCGCCCTTCCAGCATCGCCTCGATGTCCGGCAGGTCCCTGGACTGGCGGCGGAAGGCGAGGAACTCGGTACCGGCGCCCTGCCCCACTAGGCCCTGAATCATCAGGCTCAGGCTGTCTTCGGGCAGCTGATCCCCGCCGTGGCTTAATGTCTGCGCCACGCGCGTCCAGCTGCGCGGGCTGGGCCAGCCACGTTCCAGGTCCCCTTCCATGGCAAAGAAGCATTCCGGGCGGAAGCGCAGGAAGGCGATGACATCCGTATGCAGCCCCTCGCGAGAGGCCCACTGGCACCAGGTTTCCAGATTGGCCTCCAGCTCCAAGTGGCAGAACCGGTTGGCCAGCGCGCTGGAGATGGTGTGCGCTACGGCCTGGTCCTCGCTGCGGTTGCCGGCACCGACCACCAGCCATTGGTCCGGGAGTTGATAGAGATCGCCCAGGCGCCGATCCAAAATCATTTCATAGGCGGCGACCTGCAGGGAGCGGTCGGCGGCGGTGAGCTCATCGAAAAGGATGATGCCGCGGCTTTCCGGGTCACGCGGCCACTCGCCGGAGAGCAGCCAGTCCACGTGGTCGTCTTTGGGCACGGGCAGCCCCCTCAGGTCCACGGGCTCACGCTGGGCCAGGCGAAGGTCCATGAAGTGGATCTCTTGCTCCCTGCAGACATCGCGCACCAGAGTGCTTTTCCCCACACCAGGCGGGCCCCAGAGCATGATGGGAGGCAGCTCATGGGCCAGTTCGGGCTGCTTCTCCAGAAGTTGGACCTGATGGGTGAGGATCTGTTTGATCTGTTCGGGTGCGGCTGTGGTGGTCATTCGGCCTCCTCGGTTTCTGAAACGGGTTCCGGGCGCAGGGCCAGCTGGAGAAAGGTACTGCGCAGGCGCTGTGGATCGGTTCCAAGCCCAAAGATCTGGTGGATCCAGTGATCACTTGCCTGGGAGAGCCGGATCGCCCGCGTGCGTATTTCGGTGGGCTGGTGGGCAAGCAGCCGCTCAAACACCGCCAACAGCATTTTCAGGCTCAGCCCGGTGGTCAGCAGCTCCAGGATGGATTTGCGGATCGGGGCGGACAGGCGGTCTGTCTGCACGAGCCATTCCAGCCGCCGCGCCAGGGCACGACCTTCGCGGCTTCGGCTGAGCTCTCGGCCCGTGGAAGACTCCGCAGTCTGCTGCAGGGCATCAGCCATGACCTTCTGATCTTGAGCGTCAGCTTCCGGCTGCAGAGCATGGTTCACCAGGGCGCTGAGCGCGGTCACCGAGCGCCCCTGGCTTACAAGCACAGCGTCGTAGTGCTGGGCCGATTCGCAATACGCCCGGCAGTAACGCCAGATGCCAAGGTCGGCCAGCAATGCCTCCTGAGCCAGATCCTCCGGCAGGTTCCAGGCCCAGTTCTTTTCAGAACGCTGGAGTTCACCACGAGTCAGTTCGAGGGACTGTTTACGGTTCCCCCGCTTGAGCTGGCGTGCCAGTAGTTCCTGACGCGCGTTCCAGACGCTGGTGGGATCAACACCGGCATCGCAGAGGGCTTTCAGCGAGCGCAGCGCCGTGACCACTTCATTGCGCCTGTAGCGGTGGGCCAGAGCCCGCAGCAGTGCGTTCACATGGCTGTGGTCGCCGTCCTGAATGGCCGTCAGGTGGCGGCGGAGGGTGGATTCATCCATGAACAGCCGGGAGCCGTTGAGCAGCGAATCCGGCACGCTGCCGTAGCAGTCCGTGGGAACGCCGAGCGGCAGTTCCACAGTTTTGAGGCGTTCGCAGTAATACAGCGTGAGTGCCTGGGCGTTCGGGTAATCCAACGCTTCAAGATGGGGGCAGCGCAGGCTGGCTTCCGACCAGCTCCCTGTGATTGTCAGGTGGCGGGTGGAAGGCTTTTCCTGACGCAGACTCAGGTAATGACCTGCCCCGGAGACCCGATTGAGGGCAGATGCATCCACCACGTCCAGAACCGTGCTGGCGGCATTGCCCTGGATGGTGGTCAGCTCTGGGGCCCCCTGCACACAGACGCGCCCCGATGCATCCACCTCCAACTGCGTTAGACCCTCCATTCCAAGCAGGAGCCAATCGTCGCCTTCCCGTAGATGAAGGGTCTCGGTGGCATCCTCCCGATCGCCAACGACAATCACCAGCCCATACCCCGGGGTTAGCCCATCGACCTCGGCGGGGGTAACCACTCGAACTCGTTGCCAGGGCAGCTGTGAAGGCTCGCGTTCCATGTAAAAGCGGACCGATTGCCAGTCACCATCAATCTGCCCCACCGACCCTTCAATATGCAGGCCCTGTGGCGGCTTTTGCCCGGCCAGATGCAGAACCGCACCGCGGTCGGAGGCAGGAAGATCGAGGCGTTTGAGGCTGGGCAGGCCATCGATCATCAGGTGCAGCGGCGTGCCAGTGGCTTTCTCCGTGACCTGGAGCGTCTCCAACGCCGGCGCCTGGATGAGATCGAGCGCCTGAAGCCTTGCATGGCCAAGGCTCAGCTCGCTTTCCGATGAATCCTTGATGCGCAGTCCGCCGGTGGCATCCGGCGTTATGGGGGTGTGCTTCGGGTCGCTCATGGGCACCTCCTGATGGGTACCCATTGTGAGCGGGCAAGGCGACAGATTATGTCGTGCTCTTTATCAGCTCCGCTCAAATGCCTACAAAGTGGCTTTCGGCCAGAGGCTCTCCCGGTGTGTAACGATAGGCTACGAGCCGACCGCCGTAGGCGGCCGCGTAATCCACGCACGCCTGATTGGACTCCTGCAGAATCGGCGTTCCGGTCATGGCGTAGTGCCCAAAGAACACCGGTGGTGCGTCCACCGAGTAATGGCGATGTTCTTCCAGCGCGGGTGGGACGCTCTTAGGATGAATGGACGCCGTACCAGACCGCCACCAACCCACCCGCTTCCGGTCGGTGAGATAGCCATATGGATCCGGGGTGCTTCGCCACGTATGCGCGCAACCGGCAACGGTCAGGTCCATGGCGAAATACAGATCGGAGCCGGTGGCCCGGTATCCGACGAGTGCTGTGTCATCCAGACAGTTGTTGGAGTGAGCTTTAAGCATCCTAATGGACTCATCGTCCCAACAGGCGTGCACCACCCGGAACTGGGGATCATCAATCACCAACTGCTGCTCGCGGAGCCACTGGAACAGGGCCACCAATTCCTCGGGATCCGTCGCAAACGCCTGAGCCAGTGAGCAACGACTCGTCCGCCGCGCGGTGGCCTGCAGGAACGCCTCAGCCTCACCAGCGTCATCCGCCGCCTCGTGAATCCAATTCAGTTCGTGATTCCCCAGAACCATCCGTGCCTGACCCGCCTGAACCATGCGTTGGACCAGTTTCAGAACACCGCCTGGGTCCGGCCCTTTGTTGATCAAATCCCCAACAAACACAGCCTCGCGGCTCGCATGCCCCCAAATGCCCTCCGTCTGCCGGTAGCCCAGTGCCCTCAGAAGGGTCACCAGTTGACCCTTCCGGCCGTGGACATCACCGATCACATCGATGCCTTTCGCACTATTTTCCAGCTCAGCCATAGACCCCTCTCCCCGCTCCAAGTGCAAGATCCATAAGCCCGGCACGGAGTCCGTCGAGGCTTCCGCCTGGGCCCTGCTCGTGACACATCATCATAAGTTCGCTGTGGGGCAGACGCGCGCGATCCAGCAGTTTCAAGCGCGTAGCCGGTGGTAGGGGCTCCCCCAGGATTTCCGGGTTCTGCACCACGAGATCCACGCCAAAATCCATAAGAACCTGCGCAAGCAGCGGCTGACTCTGGTCATCAATCTCCCAGAGCCTTGCCAGCCGGGGCGCCAGCGCTTCGTGAATCATTCGCACCCAGAGCGATTTCAAACTGCCGAACGGTGGTATGTCACGCCGACCCCATGTACTACCCTCCTGGAGCCTCTGGAGGAAGGCTGCCAGGACATCCCGAAGCAACGGGTCCATCACATCATGTCTGGGGTGCGTGATCGCAACTTCGAGAACCGCCGCAAACCGCTTCGGGTCTAACACCGCTTGCTCCACCAGTACGGGCCCATACGTGCGTGCAGCGACAACCTGCTCCTGACAAGTCACCCAGAGGTGGAGGTCCAGGCTGTACCAGGCCCAGCTGGCCACCTGCGGCAGCGTCCACTCCCAGCGTTCCTCCCACGCCCGAAGCGCAAAGCGCGCACAACGAACGCAACCGCGAGCATGCGGCCGCCAGCGGGCGGCCTGGATAAAGCACCGGTTACGCCACAACCGCTGGGCATCCTCTCCCCGCTCGGCCATTGCCACAAGCCGCCGTAAACCGCCGATCACATCCCGGCCTTCCAGCTGACGGATTGAGGCAAGCTCAGCAGAAAGCGAAACTGGCTCGTTACCGACAGCCGGTGGATTGTGCCCATAGCGCCGGCTTGGCACCGGACCTTTTGATACGGATTGAATTCTGGTGAATGACATAACCCCTCCTGATGCTGTTCAGGTTACCCCCGCTGGACGACACAGAATGTCGCAATGCCGGTTTAAGGTGTTTTTCGCAGCCGCAGCAGGAGGGTTTATGAAGTGGAGCGATCTACGCACTACCGGTACAGCACCGGCCGTTACCGAGACCACCTCGGACGAGCATGACCTGGTCACCGTTTTGATCTGCCAGGCGCTGATCCACGCTGATGGGGACAGCACCGACTTCGATGACCTGAAAGAGATTCTGGACGGGATCTGGAATGGCCCCGCCTCGCCACTGGCGCAGCGGGTGGACACCACTACGGTGATCAAAGACACCGTGGCGATCCGCAAGCCGCTGCGCGAGATCCGGGACCGGATTCTGGAGACCCATGAGGGCGAGCCGGAGCTTCCCTTCCGCCCGATTCTGGATACACTCAGCGACCGTCTGAACCTGAACCCAGTGGAATACGAGCTGCTGTTCGTTTCCATTCTCATCGCCCGTAATGAACGGCTCCATGATGTGCTCGGCGAAATCCCGGTCCACCAGTTCCAGAGCGGCGTCCGGACACTGGGCAAATGGCTGGGCCTGCGCCCAAACCGGATTGCGGCGGCGCTGAATAACAACGCGACGTTGGTGCACCTTCAACTGGTGAGCGAACCCAAGGGTCTATTCGACCTTGCTGATGTGTTGACCCCGGGCAAACTTCTTGACCGGCTGCTGTTGCAGCTGGGGGAGGATGCCGAACAGGAGCAGCTGCTGCTTCACACACTGCTGACTTCCTTATGCCCGCTGGCGCCGGCGACGGAGTTCGAGCTGAGTGACTTCCGCCATCATGCGGATCTTCAGCTGACCATGGATTACCTACGTCACCATAATGCGCGCGGAGCGAACATTCTGCTCTATGGGCCTCCAGGAACGGGTAAAACGGAGCTGGCGCGTATGCTGGCTAAGGCGCTTGGTCGACGGCTCTACGAGGTGCCCACGCAGACCCGGCACGGGCACCCGATTACAGGGAACGAACGGATGCATTCCGCGCAGTTGGCGCAGATCTTTCTTTCCGATCACCCCAGCGCCATGATCGTGTTCGACGAGATGGAGGACGCGTTCCGCAGTGAGAAGGATCTTGCCAAAGCTTGGCTGAATCAGCACCTGGAGAACAATCCGGTGCCCACCATCTGGATCAGCAACCAGATCCGGCACGTGGATCCTGCGTTTCTCCGGCGTTTTGACCTGGTCCAGGAAATCAAAGCAGAGAGCACCCAGCTCTCCAGGGAGCGTCTCAACGCGGTGACAGAGGACCTGCCGGTATCCCGCCAGTGGCTCGATACCGTGATTGCCCGCCCCTGGGCAACGCCAGCACTGCTAAGCAACCTGAATGAACTCGGGCGGCTGCTGCCGCCGGGCAAATGGCGGCGTAACGAGAAGCGGCTGGAGCAGGCACTGACCCAGAAGCTGAAAGCCCTGGGCGAGTCCCCAGCGCTTGGAACCAGGACGGCTGCTGGAGACACCTCGCCTCTGCATGACGGTGTTCCAGACTTCCAACTGGCCTGGCTGAACACGCGTCCTTCCCTGCGCACCATGAACGGATTTCTGAGCAAAACCACGGAAGCACGGGTCTGCCTTCATGGCCCGCCGGGTACCGGGAAGACAGCTTTTGCACGTTACTTGGCGGAGCAGCTTGGCAAACCCTTCAAGCTGATCGCCGGTAGTGATCTGCTGTCGCCGATGGTGGGTGAAAGCGAGAAAGCGGTCGCCAGGCTGTTTCAGGAGGCGGAAGAGACAGGCGCGGTGCTGTTGCTGGACGAAGCGGATTCATTCCTCACATCCCGCAGCCAGCACCGCCAATCATGGGAGAACACTCTGACCAATGAGCTGATGGTCCAGCTCGATCGATTCCAGGGCATTGTCATGATTACGACCAACCGGTTTGAGCAGTTGGACCGTGCCATCATGCGCCGGTTCCATCTGAAGGTGGCCTTCGACTCTCTCCGCCGGGATCAGGTGATTTCCATGCTCAAGGCAAGTGTGAAGGACCCGGAGGCGATCGATCGAGCGGAGCCGGAAACCGTTTCCGCACTGAGCGAGCTCACACCGGGCCTAGTGGTCAGCGCCATCGAGCAACTGAACCTCAGAGGGCTGCCCCTGCGGGCCCGCCACCTGCTTTACGTCGCCCTCCAGGAACAGCGGGCTCAGAGCACGGAAACCACCCAGCCGATCGGGTTCACGGCACGGCTTTCCGGAACACCTGGAGACTGACGGTGGCGCGGGTGGCACCGACGTACCAGACGTCATCGCGGTTCGCGAAGGCGCTGGTATCCATGTCCACCATTAGGACATAGGGAGACTGGAGCCCTTTGAAGGCGTTGATGGTGGAGGTGTTGGCCTTGTGCTTGGGCCGCGCCTCCGCCAGCGCTCTGATCCCAGCACTCTTCTCAGGCCGGTAGGGACTGAGCACGGTAATCTGGCTGTCCTCAATACCACGCTCCTTGAGCCGGTCCCAGGCCGTGAGCAATTGTTCCGCCTGCTCATTCACGCTTTTCCAGGTGTGCTCCGTCACTGGTATTCCCGATGAAGGGAGATCCTCTGCTGGCAGGCTGGCGGCCTCGAAGCGCTCATTGAGCCACTGTGCAATCTCTTTGGCATTACGGCAGTTGTAGCTCAGGTGGAAAGGGTAGGCCGGCATCTGAGCGAAGATGTCCGTGGGCAGTTCAAAATCTCTCCCGTAAAGGTTCTGGGAAGGATCCGCGAAGAGACAGACATTTGGAGCTTCGGTAAGAGCCTCAGCCAGAGTCAGCAGCCACATAGGGGCGAAGTCCTGCGCCTCATCCACCACCAGCGCGTCATAGGTGGTGCCATCGCGCTGCAAAGCTTCTTCCAGCATCTCTGGCACCCGGTTCTCGTAGAAGTCGAGCTGTTCAGCTGGATCCTCAGGAACAGGCCAGGTCCCGCCAGTTCTCTCGATCAGGTCACGAGCGAAATCGTGGAAGGTCGCCACGGTCAGCGACTGCGAATGGTTTTCCAGAGCTTCTCTCAGCCCCGAGCGCAGTGATTCGCCAAGGTTCTGGTTGAAGCAAAGCACGAGCACCCGCTTACCTTCATCCAGCAGGTCCTGGGCTTTCTGGCGGGCCAGCAGGGTCTTGCCGGTACCCGCGCCGCCGGTGATGGTCAGCTGAGGGACGAACCGGAGCAGCTCCAGCGCCCATTTCTGCTGGTTGGACAGCTGCACCAGTCGATCCTCAATCCAGTCGATATCCGACCCTGGACTGGGCACAAGCTGGAAGCTGGGGTTCAGGACCTTAGTGACAAGCCGGGTCTGCTCCATGGCAGAGATGGGCAGAGCATCCTGGTTCGGCCAGCGCTTGAACTGGCGGATGAGGGCGTCCCGATCCAGTGTCGCTAGATCGTTGCGGTCCACGAGATCCATGCGCTCCAGGCCCGGTGGCAACGCAACCCCGCTCGCCTCGGTTTCCGGAAAAACCAGGTTGCGGCCTGTTGGCAGCCGGAACGACTCTCCCATGGGCTTGCGCCAATTCTGGTGCAGTGAGGCAATGGCCTTGTTGAGCTGGAGGGTGGGGTCCTTGATCCGGTGTGTGCCCTGGGCGTTCGTGGAGTACCAGCTGTTGTTCTCAAAATGAACGCCACCGCCTTTAACCTCCCAGACCAGAAGGCCATGGCTGGGATGGAACAGAACGAAATCCGCCTCACCCCGGCGCAACCCATCGGACCGATAATTGAGCAGAGGCATGCTGTAGTAGACCTGCAGTCCGGGGAAATCGAGTGCACGCAGCGTCTCCAGAACCCGGTGTTCGCCCCGTGGAAGTGTATCCAGGTCAATGTTCTCCAGCGGGGGGATCAGTTCGGCCATTAAACCTCCTTGCAGGTGATTGGACGCAGCGTAGCACAGCGGTGAGGGTGACGATCCGTGTGCGGCGTTGTGCGCCGGAGTCTTGCCTGGTACAGGCAAAAGCACTGATCACAGGGTCACAGAGTGGTTTGTACCTGTCAGAACGGCTCGAACTTTCACGGAGTCTGGTTGGACCGAAACGGTCCTACGTAGGACCGCATAAGAGGAATTGTCTCGGATGCTGAAACCGGCTCCCTGTCGGATGGCGTGGTATCCCCGGACCATCGCTCCCGGCATCGAGGACGGTAACGGGCTGTCGGTCCAAGCACTTGGGTGAACACTTCTTCCTAGATGGCTTGCTCCCCTGCGTAATCAACGACAGGCCTAAGTACGCCATGCTCGCTGACCGGGAATCAGGGTGAGTTGCAGCTCAATCCGACAAAGAGTTTGCAACCCAGCGGATAGTCCTGGATTCAACCAATGTCACCGCAACGCCCCTCCTTCGCATCACCGAATCTGAGCATATTGCAGCCCCGGGACGACAGTGTTGGTCGCACACCCCATGCACAATCACGGTCGTTGGAAAGTTGATACAGGAGATGCCGCATGACCGACCCTCAGGATTCCGAGAACCGCCGCCCCTACTTTCGTGGCTCTCTGCTGGCGGGTGCTGCCGGGGACGCTTTGGGTGCGCCGTTGGAGTTCATGACGCTCAACCAGATCCAGGCCAACTACGGCAAAGGCGGACTCGGTGAGATGATCCAAGCCTACGGGCGGGTGGGTGCCATAACGGACGATACCCAGATGACACTTTTTACCGCCGAGGGTCTGCTGCGGGGGTATGTGCGGGGAGCATCGCGTGGCATGTCGCATCTTCCAAGCCTGGTGGACGCAGCGTACCAGCGCTGGCTGCTGACCCAGGGTGAAAGGAATAACGCAGTCCCCTACCCCCTGACCTCAGGGAATGCAGAATGGCTCTATAACCACGAGGAACTCCACCACCGTCGAGCCCCGGGCAACACCTGTCTAACAGCCCTGCGCAACAAGACCTTTTTCGGTGAAGTGGTTGACAATCATAGCAAGGGGTGCGGTGGCGTGATGCGGGTGGCACCCGCCGCCCTGTTTCACATCCACGCGGGCATAGTGCCGGACGCGGCCTGGAGAGCGTTCTCTACCGGCCAGGAGCTAGCCGAGCTCACACATGGCCATGTGACCGGCAAACTCACCGCAGGCACCCTTGCAGCGATCATCGCCGCCATCCTGGATGGGGAGGATCTTCAGCAGGCAATTACACGGGCTGGTGAGCTCTGCCAGCAGCACGAGGGGCACGAGGAAACGACCCACGCCATTGACCAGGCCGTGGCGCTGGCCAATACGCTGACACCAATTCACGAAGCCATCCGAACACTCGGCGCTGGATGGGTGGCCGAGGAAGCCCTGGCCATAGCCCTCTACTGCTGCCTCAAAGCCACGACGCTGGAGCAGGCCATTGTATGGGCAGCCAACCACGGTGGTGACTCGGACTCCACGGCCGCGATCGCCGGCAACATCATGGGCGCACTTCAGGGTGTGGATGCCATTCCGCAACGCTGGCTCGAAGAACTGGAGCTGCGGGAGGTGATCACTGAGCTGGCGGATGACCTGCTGGAGTTCCCTGGTTGGCCGGTGGATGACATGCTGGCCCCAGATGCCGAATGGGAGAGTGAGAAGGAGCGGATTCTGGCGAAGTATCCTGGGTGTTAGGAACCACTTCTGAAGATCAGCTACCGACTCAACGCCTCCCCAAAAAGAAGGGTGCGTACAATCGCACCCGTCTTAAAAGCCCGCAGTCTCGACGTTGTTACTTCTCCAGTTCATTCCTGGCATTTTGCCACTGCTGCGCCGCCAGAGTCCGCGCATCGATTCCCCAGATAGAACGGAAACCTTTCAGCAAAAGCACAAGGAAAATGATCGGAATAATCACCGTCTGAAGGACGAACAGCGCCATAAGCCTGAGTATGGAATCGACCGCTGCTTCCGCTTTGTCTTTGATTACTGTTACATCAAGCTTTTCACGCACCGCGCTCATTGTCTGCGTGGCGGTGGCCATCCAGCCTTGGTTTTCTCCGCTGAGAGTGGCCTTAAGGGCAGCGACCTCTTCGTTGATATTGTTCAGCTTTTCTGTGTAGCCATCGAGCTCTGCTACGGCCTCCCGGTGCGCCTGTTCGGCTTTTTCGACTCTCTCTATTAGTGCCTGGTGCTCGGAATCCTCCGGAAAATACTGCTCAACAAATCCTTTCTTCTCTTCAAGCTTAGAGAGCCTGGACTGAGCCTCCTCCAGTTCCTTCTTTGTGCCTTCAACCGCCTTTTCTGCTTTTGCAATTGGGGGTAGAAGCGTTTCTTTCTGGCTCTCCAAGGTCGAGATGTCAGACTCCAGCTTGGTCCTTTCGTCCTTGCTGAGACCATCACCTGCCTCTTGCTGCACCTGGCCAATCTGTTTCGACGTCGACCCCAGATTTTGTTGTGCAGATTGTGTTTTCTCCTCAATAAACGCCTGATATACCAACCCATTCAAAAGGAGAACAAGCACGAAAAGGAATCGCGTAAGCGCAGCCAGCGAAAACAGCTTCATGAAAAACCCAGCATACCTTCCCTCCTGTATAAAAAAGGAGCCAATCAATAATAGCGCCGTAACTGTAAGAAGGATCTTGAAGAAGGTAGTTGCAACGATTTCGCTCAGCACTTTCTGAGTGATGAGCGAGGCAATAGCCATACGCATAACATTTGATCCCTCCTCAACCAGATCATCTAGCGGATCTAATAGTGCCCCGACTTGAACGGATGAAATCCGTACATCAAACTCTGAAGACTTGGCTATGGAAACTGCGGAATTAAATAGCCGAAATGTCCCATATACCGCCAATGCCTGAACCGTCGCCTCATCAACGTAATTTTCAGTTTTTCGATCGATCACACTGAGCCAGGAAATTGCGAGCACCAGCAGCACAGCTATGATCGTCGCCCAGCGGCGGCGGCCATACAGACCCTGGCCGGTATCAAGGATACGATCGAACCCTTCCTCTCTCTCCCCTGGTTCACCATCTGCTTGCTCATTTGGTTCTTCGCTCATGCTCTGAATTCCCTCGCTTTTTTACTGCATTTCGCGGACAACAGGCCCGCATGAGGTATATGGGCCGTAACCCTACCCAATTATTTCCAGTGGGTCACACGCTGCTAAGGCTCAGGAAACTATGAAGAACTTGAGCGACAGGAGACGTCGCCACCAAATCTCATGACAATTCCAGTAACGCTGACGACAGACAGAGTAAGGGAGGAAAGCGGTGGGCTAAGCCGGCACCTATCACTGCTCTTTGATAGGCTCAATAGCCTCCGGACCATCAAAATCCGGTCTATTCATGGCGGGTGTTACCGGCCAACTGACAAGCCCCTGGGGGTCCAGGCGCTGGGCTGCAGATTTAATCTGGTGACGTTCGGTAACCTCCCGGCTCAGCCACTCGTAGCGGCAGGCGGGATTCAATACCACCGGCTGGCGGCTGTGGATATGAGCCAATTTGGGCGCTGCAGGCTCGGTCAATATGGCAGTGCAGAGGCCACCGTCTGGGCTCGTCTCCCAGATGCCGGCGAATAAAAGAATATCCTGAGCGGCTGCATCAAGCAGAGTGATGTAGTGGGGCTGCTTGCCGCCAGATCTCTGGGCCCACTCGAACCACCCATTGGCTGGAATGAGGCACCGCTTGTGCCGGAAGGCAGTCTGAAAGAAGCGACTCGTGGCGACCGTCTCCGCTTTCGCGTTGATCGGCTGGGGTGCGTCCTCACCCGCCCAATATGGCCTATACCCCCAATGCGCCTTATCAAAGCGAATCCCACCGTCCTGCTCACGCACCATGAGGATGTCTATTCCCGGTGGGACGTTATAACGCGCCTGCGCTTCTTCAACGTTTATGGCGTTACCGAACCATCGCTGGGCAATCAACGGTGGTGGGGTATGGAGATCGAACCGGCCGCACATGACATCAGCCTCCACCAATCATGTCGGACTACAGCTGGTCACCCCGGCTTTTTGTCAGTCAGGGGGTGAGAACTCTGGGGACCCATATCCCAGTTTCGTATAACACCTGGTCTACTACGTGCCCGCTCTAGAAGCCGTTCTGGTCCTGGCACAGCGCCTTCCAGTGCCTCGAAAAGCTGGTCAGCTCCCTCTTCAGTCAGTTCAATGGTGGTTACTTCAGCACTGCTCAGTGGTTCACTCATGCCGGATTCCTCCCCCTTAAGCTGGAAGTTTGGCACAATCAATTGGCAGAAAGCACGGGGGTATTTCTGTATATACAAAGCCCATATGCCACTGCTTCCTAGCACGTTTTCTGAAGCATTTGCTGAAGGCTGCGATCTTGGAGGTTGCGCTGAATGAGTGAAGACGAGAATCCCGGTCACCCCAGCCTCTGGGGAACCTTAGCCCCATCATACCAGGGGACAGAGCCAGTCTCGGCTCTATCGAACCCCGATTGCCAGATGGAAGTTATCCGCAATCTCCTCGGTACCGGCCTGCACCAGGAAAGCCTTGAACGGTCCTTGGGATTACCAGTCGACGCCCTCTCTCGCGGCCAGCTTAGAGACGGTCTGGAGCCCCATTCGCAAGAACATTTGTTGCGCCTCCTATGGATTATCTCCTGGGCCAACGAGCTTTTTGAAGGGGATTTGGTGGCGGCGGTACGTTGGGCAGAGTCACCCGCCAAGGCATTGAATGGCAGATTGCCAGTAGACATGGCCTTATCGGCAGATGACACGGAAAGGATTCGCTGCGTTATCGCTCGTATTGAGCACGGTATTCCGCAGTAGCCCCAGCTATGGATTACCTGGCGGACACGGAACACCGCGCCGAAAATCTGGCAGAACGCTCTACTCAACCAGGGTTGAAGCCCTCCCTTCTGGACTCCTCAGGGAAACGGGATCCTCGTGTACTTTCACTTTCTGCCCACCATTCCTCTCCTACCGGATCCGCCTGCTCCCAAGCCTTAATCTCTTCCGGGAAAGGCGCATCAGGATCGCACTGACTCAGAAGCTCATCGAGCGTGTAACGGTTTGGCATAGCACCCTCCACTGATCCCTTCTGTGTATCTTAGGCCTAAACCTGACTCGCTCATCAGACCCCTTCCCCGACAGTAGCTGTCGTCGAAAGGGTTCAACATCTACACTCTATACGGTTTTCAGTCACCAATTTAAGAGTCCATCCATGGCCGACACCAGCATCCGTTACCTGACCATGCTCCGGATGATCCCACGCTATCCCCGTGCGGTCACCACATCCAAGCTGGCGGAGGATCTGGAGGAACACGGGTTCCAACTGACCCTACGCTCTATCCAGCGAGATCTGGAGAAGCTTTCCGCACACTTTCCGCTGATGGTGGATGAGTCTTCGCGCCCTTACGCCTGGAGCTATAACGCCTCCGCCGCCGCCAGCATGATTCCGGCACTGGACATGCCTGCAGCGCTGACGCTGGAGCTGGCCCGCGCCTATCTTGCTCCGGTTCTGCCACAACGGGCGCTGGAACACCTTCAGCCTCACTTCCGGGAAGCGCAGGAGACGCTGGGGCGGCGGGACAATCCCCTCGGCCGGTGGCCGGAGCGGGTTCGTGTTATCAATCGTGGTCTAATGACGCGGCGCCCGGAGGTGAATGGTGAGGTGCTGGAGACCGTTACGGAAGCGCTGCTGAAGGACCTTCGGTGCGAGCTAGTCTATAAGGCCCGATCATGGCCGGACCCGGAGACGATCCGAGTGCATCCTTACGGCCTTATTTTCCGAGATCCCAACGTGTACTTGATCGGAACGATTGATGGGCGGGAAGGAATTCGGCAGCTCGCTCTGCACCGGGCCAGTAGCAGCACCCTGCTGGATGAGGCTGTTGATCGCCCGAAGGATTTTGACCTGGATCAATACATCCATTCGGGCGCCATGGGACAGCCATTCCACCACACCCCCATCCAGCTGCACCTGCGCTGTGATAAGCAATTCATGCTCCATCTGGCCGAGTCGCCCATGAGCCTTGACCAGGAGACGTTCAACGAAACGGAGGAGAGCTTTGAGCTCACGGCCACGGTGAGCGATACGCAGGATCTCAGATGGTGGCTGGTCGCACAGGCCAGCCATCTGGACATTCTCGCCCCAGAGTACCTGCGCGGGGAAACGATGAAGATTCTGGAGGCATCACTGCAGCGCCAGAAAGCGGTGAGTACAGAAGCAGGTTAATTTCAGCAAGCTTACCTCACCCGAGACATACATGCGCCTCAATATCCGCGAGGCGTTTCGCCCCGATGCCATCAATTGAGCGCAGTTGGCTCAGATCAGTAACCGGACGCATGGCGATAACCTCCTCCGCCCTTTCGGGACCCAGATGAGGCACTTCCTGTAGTTCCTCAAAAGAGGCGGTGTTCAGGTCAATGACGGCATCCCCACGAGAACGCTGTGGGGTGCTATTTTCCTGGGTCGAAGCCCTCACATCCCTTTCTTCTTCCTCGGTATCGTCAGTCGGAACCTCAGGTTCCTGGAAGCGGATACCAGCGAAATCGCCATAGACCTGTAGCAACTGCTCCTGCAATTCCGTTCGTTCATTCAGAACCAGGGCCAACTCGTCAGCCTGGAGGATGGCTTCTTCTGTTGTCTCCTGATCGCCGGATTCTTCCAGCGCACTCGCAAGTGCCGCCATGAACAAACGGGGATCACCGGCTTTGGGATCGGCAGCATTTTCCCGGGCGCTTTCCAGGCGTTCTGCGACTGGATCCAGACATTCCGCCGTACGAGCCAGCAGTGGCCATTCCTGACTTTGAGTGACACGACCCTCAATGCTGTTGAGCGTCTCACTCAGACGCTGGCCCTGCCCCCAGCCGACCAGGATAAGAGCGATACCGGCAATCTGCTCCTGAGAAGACCACTCATCGATCAATGGGGTGATTTTCCCGCTGCCTTCCAACAACCGCCGGCGCAATTGCCCGTTCCGAAATCGACGCTTGAGCACAGCCCAGGCATAGGGCGTAGCCAGAGCAAGGCGGTAAATCATGTCGCCCAACATGACGGCCAGCTGAAACACCAGCACGAGGAGCTGAACCAGCAGCTTGAGCGCCATTGCAGCGCCCACAAACAGCATGTAGATAGCCTGCAAGAAGGCGGCGTTTTTACCCCGGACCTGAACGCCCGCCACTTTTGCCGACGAGCGGTTGGGCTTGATCCAGTTGAAGGAGCCCAGCGCATTGCGCGTACTGACGGTTGCTCCGGTTTTGGAGACATTCAACTTGGTAGGCCCGCTGCCGTAACGCCCCCGTAGCACGAACCGCCCGTTCTGGAGCGCAACCTGGGTGTTTTTCAGCGGCGTGCTGGAGACCCGAAAGCCCTGGCTGGTATTGGCCGTAACATTGACGCCGGCCGCCTCAGCCTGTGCCCTGAGTGCCACACCGCCAGTGCGGCTGGCGCGCAGGAAGCGACCACGGTGCTCAATGCGGCGTTGGCGGCCGTACTCGTCTTTGTCTCCAAAATTGAAGAATCTCATGACCCGTGCGCCTCAGTCATCGTTGTAGTCGACATGACCTAAAGAGTTTTCTCTGTGTGTAGGAGACTTAAACACCGCTGTAAACGACGACAGCATCGAACAGCAGGTGTGCTCACCTGACCCAGACGAAATGTTCCGGGTTCAATGCCAATTCCCCTTCCCAGCGATATGCGACCAGTTTGCAACCTTCGTCATTTCCCAAACCTTTGGCGCCGATGCTGTAGTCGAGGCAGGCAATCTGATCAGCCATCAGCTCCGGCTCGCCACGCAACCAGTAATGACCGACGAACACAGGCTTTTTCTGGTCATAGCCCGGCAGGATGTGCTCAGGAACCGGTGTATGGGGGATCTGTTCAATCACTTCAGTGGGGACCATGGCGAGATCGCGATAGGTCGCACCATGAAGGTTCCACCACTCCGCGCGGATATCCGTTCGCTCATTGCCATCTTTGTCTTCAAATGCGTGCCCGTCCGGCAAAGGGATCTCTAGCCCTTTCAAGACCACTTCCGCCGCTTCAAATGGCACCGTGTCGCGAGACGTCAATGATGGCCATGCGTTTGGGAGAGCACGTTGTTGGTCGTCAAGAAACGGCTTAAGGCAATCGATGTATTGCGGGTGCCAGCATGCATGCACCACCCGAAGCTCCGGCAGATCGAGGTAGAACGGAAGCTGTTTAAACCACTCGATATATTCCGCATGCACGGATGAGTCTTCTCCCACCGCGTCAAGGAATACCTGGTGTTGGTTGCGATTCTTCTCGGTATGCGGGCGGAGATATTCGCCCGGATTCTTTCGGTCCGGCTTGGCCCAGGCAATCGCGTTGAACTCATGGTTGCCCATCACAGCAAGGGCCTGCCCTGCCTCGACCATTCTCATCGGAATCCGAACGCTCTCGATCTGTTCCGGTCCCCGGTCGATGAAATCACCCAGGAAGATCACCTGCCGTTCAGGGTGCTGCCACACGCCATCCTTCTCTTCATACCCAAGCTTTGTCAGCAGTGCTTTCAGCTCACTCGCGTGGCCGTGAATATCACCGATCAGGTCGTACATAGGTTCTCCACTGTCCTGCTCAGACGGTGCTGCTCTTCTTTAACCTGTAAAAGTAGAAGCAACCCTTGTGCTCCACGAGCTGATAATCCGGGAAGCGCTTCAGCAGCAACCATGCGAGGCGCCGATAGAGATTGCACCGGCGATCACTGCGTGCCGCGAAGCGAAAGTGCGATGGACGCTTCTCGCCAATCCACTCACAGAGCAATCGCATTGTGCGCCGCATAACCATTACTGGATAACGGGTGGTACCGATGTCGTCCATTACAAACGGAGTGTAGTCCCAGTCAAAGAGATCATAGTCTGGCTTGTAACTGGGTGATGCCCCGCCTGTTATTGCCAGCTGGATTTCATAGCCACGAGTAACCCGCAGCTCATAAAGAAGACCATCCACACGGAATGTTCGTTTCATGGGCCCTCCTACTGCCGTCACCGCTCCTCTAATCGTGGCTCATCTATGCGACACCCAGTGTCGCGTACGGAGTTAGGGCATTTACACGCTCTGATGCCCTATTTCCGCGCTTCACCTTGGCACGCGCCCAGGAGATCTTGGATTGCGAGACTACTCATCGGGACAGTGTCCGCACCGATTTGAAGACCACCACCGATGAGCTGGCAACTGGAATCTGGTTTAGGCCTAAACCTGGCGCCGCTGCATCGTTGCAGGGCAATGGGATGAAAAACCAAGTGAGACCTGCGCAAGGCAACTGCATGTGCCACCCACTGCGATTCCCACCTTGGTAGGGCAGCCCAAAATGAACTCCATTGCAGTAGCGTAATTACATACAGGGACTATAATCCATGCGCTTCTCAACGAGAGGCTAGGAATCCATCAATTACGAACGGAGCAATGATGAAGAAGGCACTGATCGCCGCAGCTGCGTCCCTGTTTATGGCAGGCTGCACAACAGCTGGCCCCTACGTGACCAACATTTCGAGTGGCGGAAACGGCGAACTTAACGTTGAAAAGTGCGCTGTAAAACTGAATTCGTTTACCGGCACTATCTCCACCACGGACTGCACCGCGCAGTCGCTTACGGTGAACGACCAGTAAAAGCCCTAGCAAGATTCAAGCAGGCGCCCGTCCACTCCAACTGACGGCGCCTGCGGCAGACCTCTCATCGGAACAAGCTTGCCACGCAGCGCCTCCCCCTGATCGCGCCGCATTCAGACTCCAATTGACGGCCGCTTATGAATAGCCGCCCTCCGTCAGCGCTGCCAGATAAGCCAAAATCTGATCACCGCCGTCACTACTGACTAACTCTGAAGCAGTTCGTCCGCCAAGGGCCGGAATGGGCTGGGATCGATACCAAGACCACGCCGCACTGGTGCTGCCTGCCCACGGCTGGACGCAGTCAAGGGTGGCAAGGGTCTGCTGCAGACGACGCTTTGTGCACGACGGGCGTAGATTCGCTTCCACGGCTAAGGATTCAGGCGTTAGTCCCAGTGCCTGGGCAAATTCATCCTTAGAGATGGAAAGTTCCTGAACCAGTCGATCCAAATCCCGGGTGCTGATGTGGTGCTCTGAGCGGTACACGATGCAAACCTCCACCAGAGGTTTAGGCCTAAACCTCTTCGTCCCGATCCCCTCGATCTGCGCTGCGCCGCACCGCACCGTCCATTTCGCGGATACTAACAGCCTCCATGCGCACGTGCTTGACGATCCCTCGCATTCGGCCAACGTCTTCAGTACACCTTGAGCTTGGCCCTTGGAGTTCCAGCTCAGACGTGGCCAGCTCCGCCAACTCGTCCCCGTGAGCAGTATAGGGGCCAAGGCCGTGCAGTAACTGCCGCTCGGCTTTGCTCGGCCTCCATTTTTTGTTTCTCCAGGAGCGCACTTGCAAAACAACTGCCCCCGCGCGATCAGCAGGACAGCCAACGCCATTAACGGGATAGAAATGACAGGCTCTAACCGCAGCATACTTTTCCCCATCTTGGCCTTGGAGCCCTTCCCTTTTTGACACACCTGCTTGACCATTCCTCAAGAATCGCCAGACAACTGGTTCGGTCAGCAGTTTGGAGCTTTCACGATGGAATCAATCGAGCTTGGAATCATAACCTCACCCGATTATTTCGGTGACGGGCCAACCTCCTTTGTCGTTAAACTGGATGACGCAGACCGATTTCGGTCAAGATTGCGCAAACTCAACGAGATTTGCGTTGAAAATAGCTTAGCCGAGGCCCGGGATTTCCATAATGGATATTGGCTCGATAGCTCCGGTGAACCCTGCGTCGTCGAATACAGCACACTGGTGGTTACAGACAACTGCTTTTGGTTCGAATGTCTACTTAAGTTTACCGATATCCGGGTCGAAACACATGCGCTCGATCTCCCGCGTTACCTAAAGAAGGCCTGATCGAGCTGCCCCCTCTTTCCCTGACTCAGGACTATCCAGAGGCGCAAGACGGCTTCAAAATATTTCTGACCTGTTCCACTCCAGTGGACAGTCAAAGTAAGATTAGCGACGCTTTTGACGTCCGATGCTGGTGGAGTGGTCTTTTTCCAGCCACATGACGGGCAGCGGATGGTAATCAGGCTTGGGGCTAGTCAAAACTGTTTACCTATCAAAATCATAGCTAGCGGATCGCACAGCGCCAGCCGCGATTGTCACGCCCTCTTGATATTGCCGCGAATCCGAGGGTTCTATCAGAGCTCCCTCATCCGTCTTAAATGTATATACACTCTGTATATACTTGTTTTTATTGATTTTTTGCATTATTTTACTTCGAAAGATGTTGCGTTGATTCAGGTTCGCAGAGATAGTGAGTGACAAGCTTGGGAATGATCGGGATTGGCCTAACGCCCTATTAAAACCATCAGACCTCGCGTCCCTTAAACAATCAAAGGAACCTTCGAAATGCTTTCCTACCAAACGGTTAAAAACGCGCTCGAAAGCGGCTTCAGCGTGCAGCGTATTGAAACCATAACTCTGGAGAGCGATGAGTATCTCCGAAGATATGAATACGAGTTCGAAGTAGAAAATAATGCCGGGCTGGGCATTTTCTTTTCAATCGACGTCCAAAATGCCGGAGGTGACGCAGGCGGGATTTGGGAATTTCAAGCAGCTATCCCGGAAGGTCTCATTGCGATCAACGGCGACCGCTACTCGCTCGGTTACGAGCTTGAAGCACCGGACGGTGATATCGTCACAATCGACGAACTCTTCCAAGAATTCGGACTGAATTTGAGCACTTATGAGAGTGAATTGAGAAACGAGTTGACCTTGCAGCGATGTAAAATGTTTTCCGATGACCGTGCTTGGGAGCTTCATTCAGCTGATGAGCTAAACGAAAACAGCGAGCGACTGCGAATCGAAAGTCCCTTTACCTCGATAACGCTCCATAAGGCCACCGGCGTTCTAGTGGCGGAAGTGAGGCATGTTGATCATTCACTCTTTCTGAAAATCTCCTCAGAGCAGGCAGATTCAATCATGGATATAGCCTATCTCGAAGAGGACAAAATCTCTGGTCGAGTTTTTGCAGCACTGGAAATCTTGAATGGCGAGGAGCCTAAGAGGGAGGCAGAGCCTAACGCGGAAAGGACTTCCGACGAATTTCTTCTTATCTGACGACCACTACCGACCCTTAGAAGTCGACTTTAGACAAATCGATGGAGGCGCTCGCAACAAGAACTGTATGGGCCGTCCGCAGCATGCGCCCTTTACGAAACTCGACCGAAGCACAACTATAGGTGTTCCCGTTCATCGAAGGCTCGTTAACGATATTCGGACGTTGGAAAGGTGTTATCAGTCAGCTACGAATGACGCATGCTGAGCATGCGACACCTCGTTCGCGTGAGCAATGTAGGGGCAAGCCCGTGCAGCAGTAACTTCCGCTCGGCTTTGCTGGGCTTGAAATCTTTATTTTCCGCGAGCGCACGAGCAGAACAGCCGCTCCCGAAACCAGAAGGACCATTAGAGCCATTAGAGCCATTAGCGGAATAACCATAATTGGTTCTAGGAAACGCATACTACTGCTCTCCCCGTATAAGAGCGCTCAACGGTTGCAACCTCACTAACGAGTTTTACTTTTCAAAAGGCCGGCCTTCCACCGAGGCGGATCAACTCTGATCTTCCTCCTCGATGATTTCGAAAAGGTCGCCAATATCACAGTCAAAGTAACGACATAGCACTTCAACTACCTCCAGATCTACACGGTTCGCAGTCTCGTGGTAGAGCCGCGTGATCGTTCCCCGATTTATATCCGTTTCCCGGGCAACGTCCACAATCTTCAGCTTTCTTTCACCCATAAAGCGGGATAAATGACACTTAACCATCTCTAGGAGCTCATATTGGGTTTTAAATATTCAAAATGCTTTACCTAGTAACGCATAATGTGCATCATGTTCTATAGAGAATCATAAGAGCCAAAAAGAGCTCTTATTGATTCCGGCGCAACAGTAGCAAAACGGCAACGCCATGTCACAACCCAATAGCGACGGCAGAGCCCTGGGAAGAATTGATGCTGTCCCTCGCCTCTAGCTGTTTAAGGAAAAGGAGCCTGTTCATGACCAGTAACCTGCAGTTGGTCACCGGTACCGTCAGTCCTCAGCCGAGCGCATCAGAGCATCAAGTGGTGAGGATGGCAGCCTCACTGGTCACCACTTTCCATATTCAGCCGGGCAAGTCCCTCGTCATGATTCTTGGCAATGGAATGGAAGACACGAACCGCGAGGCGATTATCACCTGGACGCGCGCCACACTGGCTCGTGAAGGCTTGTCTCCCTCAAAAGAAGCATTCGAAACGCTGGCGCTACTGCTAAAACGGGAACTAGTCGAGATTGATCCCGGCATGGCCGAATAAGTCTGGCAAATCTGAATTGACTGAGCAGGAGACGGGGTTGGCGTGACTTCGTCTATAGCACACAAATTAGTTACAGGAGATCACATTGGTCTCACAAGATACAGGCCTCGAAATCAGCAAACCCATCTTGGAGCAAATGGTCCAGGTCATCATTGACAGTTACAGCCGAACTCAACTCGACAGCATGTTCCGGAGAGCCGTTCATGTGAGCGAGCATTCTTCGCTGGACGCCGCCGTTTATGATTGGCTTGAAAAGCAGCTTGTGTGCCGAAGAGAGGAGTTATTGGAGGAAGTCTTCCGTGTATTCATTAAAGCCCTTATTCAGGATATTGGCCGTCCGACCTGGCATTAAACGAGCGCAAGACACGAGCGAGGTAACACCCTATGGCTGAACAACATGCTGCATCCACTCATCTTCCAAAGTGGATCAAGGCAAAGCTCTACGCTCAAATCTCGGGCATTACCACTGAAGCGCAAAAGAAGAAGCGACAGCGGGGTGAGTGGTCGGAGGGAGTCCACTGGATCAAGGCCCCTGATGGACAGATTATGGTCAACTGGCGCGCCATCGATGCTTGGGTGGAGGGCAGCAATGGCACCTACTAAACCCGATTGGGAGCTGCCCAGCGGGGTAGAGATCCGGGGCAAATCGGTCCGGATCTCTTTTATGTATAAAGGTCGTAGATGTCGTGAGACTCTCGGGGTCAAGATCACAAAACCCAATATCAAATTCGCATCCCGCAAACGTGAAGCGATACTTCATGAGATCGCCACCGGTACCTTCGATTATCAAGACCATTTCCCCAACTCCAAAAATGCCCGCCTATTTTCGGGACCGATAAAAGAGCGCAAAACAGTCGACCAACTACTCGATGACTGGCTGATGATCAAGAAATCGTCAGCACAGCACTCGACCTACTCTGGCTACAAAGGAAAAGCTGACAAGTGGATCCGCCCCGCATGGGGCTATTTCTTTGTGGATGAACTCACCCGCACCCAGGTTGAGAAATGGATTGCCCTTGAGCTCAATCATCTCGAAAACAAGACCATCAACGAACTTCTGATCATTCTTCGCGGCATCATGAAGACCGCTAAGGCTGACCGGTTGATTGACTACAATTTCATGAAGGACATCGACAACCGGTCGATCCACTATGAGACACCGGATCCGTTCACTCGTTCAGAACTGAACCGAATTACCGAAACGCCTACACACCGAACCGTCGAGCTGCTGACATTCAAGCTCGCCTGCTGGACGGGCCTGCGTCTCAGCGAATGGATGGCGTTGGCCTGGGAAGATGTTGACCTGGAGGCTGGCACGATCAGGATATCGAGAGCTATCGTCTCTGGTGTCTACAAGATCCCCAAAACACGAGGCTCAGTTCGCACCGTGGAACTCTTGCAGCCAGCACAAGATGCTCTCAAAGAGCTGAAGGCCCTCACCTTCATGCAGCCGCCACAGAAAGTTCGCGTAACTCAGTTCGACAATAAGACCATCAAGACCGAGACCCTACGCTTCGTCCTGTTGGCAACGACTACTGGCAAGCCATTCACCAGCCGCCAGCGTTTTCGCGAATCGTTTCTGGCTGGTCACCTTCGCAAGGCTGGTGTCAGGCACCGAGGCCCGAATCAGGCGCGACACACCTATGCTTCCCAACTCCTGACAGCCGGAATGTCGCGAGAGTGGATCGCAAGACAGATGGGGCATTCATCGACCAGAACGCTGGAAACCCGCTATGCTCAATGGATCTCCGAAGATGCCCCAGCAATGAGAGATACCGCCAACAGATTGCTCAATTTCGGAACTGAAAGGCAGGCAGAGGCCCATCAGGCAGGCGCAGGAATATAACCTTTGCCCCACTCCTGTCCCACCTCTGGCAAAGTCCGCGCCACAACCTTTATTAATCAGCGAGTTACCTAATGGCGGGCCAGGGATGCGAACCCCGTTAGGTAGTATATTGGGCGAACCGCCCTAGACCACCCCTGACCCTTAACCACCGTTTTTAATCAGTTCTTTATAAACCATACCCCTACCATTCATGAGGTCTGGTGGTGGCTCATAGGGCCTCTCCTTTGTCCCATCTGTGCCCCAGCCGCAACGCGCGCCTGACCCCATGCGGCATTTAATGTAATGGAAAAGTTTTGTGGAAAGCACGGTGAAGCTGGACAGAGGGCAACCCACAAATCACAGATCTGTAGTTGCATGCGCTCGAACAAATGCACCGCTCGTTCCTTCTTATAGGGGCAGGTTAGAGCGTTAAGCTAGATTCATGCTCATGTGTACCCTAAGTCCTGAAGAGTTATAGGACCACGTTCGCTTGTTTCCGCCGCAATCTGGTAAGCACCACTACATTCTTCCAGACGAACCCGAACTTTATGCATGAAGTCCAGAACGGTTTCCAAGGCACTGGTAAGGTCACCGTTTCGTAAGTCGCCAATTTGAGGATTAAGGACTTTTTGGTCTAGCTCTGCCGCTGCCCGATAGAGAGTTCGAACCTCGTTCGGAAGCTCGCCCATATAACCAATGAGTTCCCACTGCCCAAGAAAGGCATCAAAGGTTTTTCTGAACAGACCTTCATTCTCGCTATGACCGCGTCCAATTCTATTCGCTACCCATGTTCCCTTGAATAGCTTCTCTGATTCATTGAACTCATCAAGCATCGCTTGTGCCATCGCTTGGGATGCTTTAACGAGCGGTCGATCGGCATCTTCACGCGCCATCCTAGCCTGACGTGTTGCTCCTGCAAAAGCGATGATACCAGCAGATAGGGTGGTACCCGCCGCTAGTAACGCCTGCCAGTCCTTGAAAGAGGATCCAAAGCACAAAGCTGCAACCGCTGGCACTGCTAGTGATGTCACGAATACAGCTCCGGCCGCGACCCAATACCATACCTCTGACTTTCGTGGCCCACCGCTTATGTCACCTTCTTGTTTCCCCATAAGATACTCCTTGCCCCTACCTCCTCCTAAGCGGAAGTTCGCTGGTTCGAATCCAGCCGGGGTACCATTAAAATCAGAGCCTTAAAAGTCCTTCCACCGCTACCCAAGACACCAAAACCCGCTCTGTCCCCACACTGTGCAAAGCGTCAGACTGCTGGAACTCGGATTTCCGGTGTCCCCAAAAGCGTCCCCACACTATATCCTGATGATATATCTCAAGAAACCAATCGCGCCTGTACGCGATTTTTGCAGCAACCATCACCCTACCCCGGTTTTAGGCACACACGCACTAGATTGGATATCCTTGCCGGATATTCAATGGAAAATCAGCAACCAAGGAGGCCCCATGACGTGACCACCCTATCCAGATTGCAAGTAAAGATTTCCGACCAACACGACTAGAGTAACCGCTCTATCTACCGCAAAACCGGAACACTAAACATTGTTAAACGCAGCCCGTCACAGGTAGGCTGACGTTTTTACCCGCCGCCAAAAAAGAAAAGAAGGATGGGGACATCGAATGGAACTTGCTGAAGACAATGCGTGGCTTGAACAGCTCGACGCATTCCTGAGCCGTCGAAACCAAACTTGGCTTCTTGGTGCGGGTGCGAGCTATGAAGCCAATCTTCCTTTAATGAACCCCCTCACCGAGATCGTCTTAGAACAGATAAAAGACTCCAAGTTAGAACCACTCATACAAAGCCTTCGAAATGATATTGCTGATGATGCCCATATTGAACATTTGCTCAGTCATCTAGGGGATCATTATGCTCTAGCCGAGCGCAAAAAGTCTCAAAATGCCACGATAGGAGGTAACGAATATACCTTGTCGGAGCTTGATGAGGCACATGCTCTCATTTTGAAGCACATTAGGGACACTATCCTTCTTGGTTGTCAGCAACAGGAAGAAGATGCTTCTTGGGAGATTGGTGACAAGGGAAGCTCCATTGTTGACGTAACACCATATCGGAATTTCGTATCAGCGCTTCTAAATACGCGACGGGCTGGTGTAGAAGGACGTCGCCCTGCCATTAAGTTGTTTACAACCAACTACGATACGCTGATTGAAGATTCTTTAGCCTGGGAACGATTTAAATACTGGGACGGTTTCTCCGGTGGCGCAGTGGCTTACAGAAGTCATCATTTTGGCCATAAAGAGTCCGAATTTGAAGACCGGTACGACGCGTTGATCTCAAAACTTCATGGGTCAATTGATTGGCACGTTGGAGATAATGGCACCGTCTACCGTGTTAGAAGTAATGACCCATTTCCAGGAAGCGAACGGAAAGTAATGATTTATCCGCAGGCTACCAAGTACGTTGCTACACAGCGCGACCCTTTTGCAGCTCAATTCGAAATGTTCCGCCGCTCACTCAATGAAACAAAAGAGTGCGTGTTAGGCATTTGCGGTTATAGTTTTGGCGATGAACACATCAACGACGAAATTGAACTTGCTATGTCCCGGTCAGAGAACGACACGACAGTCTTGGCATTTGTGCTTGAAGGAGAATCTGGGCTGCCTCAAATATTAGAAGAATGGAGATCCTCTGACTGGGGGAAGAGGCTATTCATCATGACAGAAAAGGGTCTCTATGTTGGTGATAAGGGACCGATGTGCCAACCAGAGGAAGGTCGAGAGCTGAGTTGGTGGACTTTCTCTGGCCTGACAGCACTTCTTGAAAATGGACCGGGGTATTTGCAAAATGACGGACTATAAACCAAAAGATGCCCTACGGATTGGAAATGTAATTGAAGTTGCGGGCACCTCCATACGCGTTGAACTTAGCGGCGATGTCTCTGAGCTCACTCGAAGCTATGAGGGACGCATCTACCCCATTGGCCAAATTGGCAGCATTGTGAAGATTCATTTTGGTCGCAAGCTACTTTTTGGCTTTGTTACATTACTAAGAATGCGCTCAGAAGAACTTATCGAGCATGGACTACCAGTTCCGCCAGATTCTGAACAACGGATTATGGAGATTGAACTCTTTGCTCAAGGTTTTTGGGACTCGTCTACGGGAATCTTGAATTTCACACGTGGCATAAGCACCTTTCCTTTACCCCAACAAAACGTCTACCTATTAACACAAGAAGAAACCACAGGCCTTTTTGAGGCAGCTGAGGCCAATGCACTTGAAGAATCGTCAAATCCTCTCGTGCCATTTGCCCATTATGCCAGCAGCAACACCGCACAATGCCAAGCCAATGTCGACAAAATGTTAGGAATGCACTGTGCTGTGTTGGGTTCAACCGGCTCAGGAAAATCAGGAGCTGTAGCTGCATTAATTCGCAGTATTTTGGAACATAAAGTCGAGGGCAAAGATGTAATTAATCCACACATCATTATGATCGACCCTCATGGCGAATACGGACACGCGCTTAAAGATCATGCTGAAATCTATCATGCTTACGATCCGATTGGGGCGGAAGAAATCAGCGGGAAAGCAATTAATTTGCCTTATTGGCTCATGAGCGCGGATGAGTTTCGACACCTTGTTATTGGAAAAACTGAACAAGAAGCGACATCCCAAAACAACATCATTTACAAGGCAGTGACGCATGCTCGGATGGTGGCAGCAGGTATCGCAGAAGCTTCTCCGACCCAATACGGTGGACCGACACCTAATGACGGAAAAGAAATCGATGAACCAAGACCCACTGGAGGTCACACAGAAGAAGAGATAATAGCTTTTGACATGGATAGACCGCGTCCGTTTTGCCTCGACGAATTGGAGAACCATATCCGCTTCCTACAGGCAGCAAGAAACCAGAATGGTACACTAAGCCCAATTCCTGCCGGTGACTTCAGTAAAACATTCAAATCTGTGCTCGACAAACTAGCTGTTTTGCGCCGAGACCCCAGGATCAAGTTCCTGATGGAAAACTGGCACAGCAACTCAGCAAGCTTAGCCGATATCTTGGGACAGCTTATCGGCACGGACCCAGAGGGCAAAAAATTAAGGATCTTGGACATCTCTGGATTGCCAAATGAAGTTGCCGGTCCTCTTACTGCTATGCTTGCCAGACTGCTCTTTCAGTACAAGCTTTATCAAACACGTGATGAGAGGGAGAAGGACCCAGCCCTCCTTGTTTGTGAAGAAGCACACCGCTATGTGCCCGACCGAGGGGAGGCGCAGTATGCGTCAGCACAGAACGCAATTAGAAGGATAGCCAGAGAGGGTCGGAAGTATGGTTTGGGGCTTATGCTGGTAAGTCAGCGCCCAGCTGATATCGAAGGCACAGTTATATCCCAATGTGGGACTTGGCTTGTGCTCCGATTAACCAACCATTCAGACCAGCAACATGTTGCTCGATTTCTACCCGATGGGCTAAGCGGAATGGTTAAAGCGCTTCCCAACTTGGCTCAGCAAGAAGCAATTTTTGTTGGTGAAGGTGCATCCTTGCCTGCGCGAATCAGAATCAGAGATTTGCCTGAAAAGCATAGGCCCAAATCAGATACAATCAAATTCATTGAGGGATGGGTATCACCAGGTCCAAATAGCGATGACGTCCTCACTGTTGCGCAGCGAATGACCAGCTGAAATTTCATACATTAATATGGGTCTGGCGTTCGTTATCCTGATACCAACTAACATTACCCATCGACTTTCCGGTACATTCGATTAATACGGCGCTTTCAGATGTATTCGCAACCCCAATTCCAGTCGGAAACGCGATCTCATTAACGGATCAAACCCTGCAATCAGATGGAGAATTTTCATCTCAGGAGGCCTGATGACGCACAATGTAACGACCCTCTCAGGTCTCCCCGTAAACACCACCGAAATCCGCTACGAGAACGAGGACTATCGCGTGCTGGCGGACGGCCGCATCGAGTACACCCAGAAAGGCATCCGGGACATCGGCGAAATACTGCACGAGCACGAGATCGACATCCGCCTTATCCAGACACCTGAGCAACACCAGGAGGCGCTGGAAATCTGCATCGAGGAAGGCCTCGCACAAACCGCGCACCGGGCACGATCCGGGGACCTAGATGCCCAACTCCTACACTTGATGATGAGTGATGCAAGTAATGAGGATGTCCAGAGAATGCGAGATCTGGTGGCAAGGAAAGCGACTATTCAACTGGTGAAGTGACACCCCGAAACCATGCTTTATAAAACGTTCAGCTTAAAGGAATAAGAGAATCGAGCCTCAACAGCACAACTACTCTTTCCCGTTAGAAAGGATTGAATCATCGCCAAAAGTTATTGAGAGTAGCCTCTCAGAGAGGACATCCAGAAGATGAACTCAAAATCATCTCTTGCTTCCTCAGCGTGAGACATCTACTTTCACTCCATTGGAGTCAAAGGTTAAATCCGAAGAATGAGTAATATCAATATAATCCAAATTACCGACGAGCAACTGTGTGAACAACCAGTCGGCGTGATTCAGTACGCTCTTGTATTCAAGGGTTTTATCCCAGTTTGATATCACAGGAAAAAAGTAACCCTCAGCGTAATCCTTTAAATGATCATTAATGGTTGTGCTGTTTATATGAATTCCATAATCTCTTTCTACGACATGTGAAATTATCTCTGATATTGATTCAGTATCTTTATACTGAAAACTTCGGCTATTTTCCCCACGGGTTCTACTGCGCCATTCAAAACCCTCATAAATTACCTCCCCTACGCTCGCAAATTGAGCAGTCAATTTTGATACAATTCCTTGAAAGTTTATGGGTTTTTCACCTTCTTTGAACACATTCGTCTTAACATCAGACGTCGCATACCTTAGCATCTTTATAATACTTTCTTTTCCAGGATCAAATGACTCCATATCAAATATTCTAATTAATGTTTTAGGATCAAAATCTGGCTCAAGTATCTCGCTAGCCATGTCACGTATAGTTCTTATTTTTAGATCATTTTTATAAAACTCAAAACTCCCACCGTTCTTTCTCTCTGACTTTATAATATATGTCTCCTTTATTGCATTCTTAATAATACTATTAATTTCTTTATTAAGAACAAGAACAAATAATGGCTCTTTTGCTAACGGCTCGCGCGGTCTTATTTTACTAGCATTAATCAGCCCTTCTGATACGCACGTTGATAAAAGTTGGAGGGCACATGACATGTTATTAAATAAATAGTCGTTCAGAGGAAGATCAATCAAATACCAACTTTCAAAATATACTGACTGACACTCGCCTTCTAGTTCTTTCGCTATCTCTTCGGATAATTCTTCATCAATTCCGCGATATTCCATTGCAACTTTAATTAAAGCTAAAGTGCGGGCAAGTGCCCGCTTCTCAAAATGTTCGTAAAAGCGTCTGGCTTTTTCATTAGAAATTTGCCCGTCGGATTCAGAGTCGAAATTTCCCGGGTCGTACTTAAAAAGTTGTGACGACCGGCTGCGGCTTAGGTATATTTGGATCAGGCACATTATGTAGTGTCTATAAAATATTTCTCTATCTTCAGTGACTTCGTACTTCTTTAACTTTTCCGTCAGCGCATCGCTCAGCTCTGATTGCCACAGCGCTTTATCTATGTGGCGATCATTAAACCATCTTAGAAGTTCCCGATTACGATAGCTGTATGCTTCCGGAAAACATCTGACCAGTCCTTGAAAAAGGATGTTCAACCCACTTACAGCTTCTTCGTGCCCTTCCATATCTAACCTCTATGTGTCAATACCGAAATAATGCGGCATTTTTTCAGCATAGACGATGACCGACACGAAGCATAAGTTGAGCGCTAGGGTTGAGGTGGTGCTCAAGAAGGACGAACACGCTCATCCTGTAGTGTCGCGGGTCCCTGGTGCACCCTTGGCCCGAGTATCAGTCACTGCTCCTCGGAGGTGGAGAGGGACTGAAACGCAAAACGACCTTTACGAATCAACCGAAAGTAGTGCATCGCACCGAAAACGAAGAGATAAGGAGACAGACATGTTTGACAGTATTGCGAGATGTGCAGATTTCATTGGCGAAGCTGTTAATTTCCTTGGAAAAGCTGGAGCCGCTGTAGCAGAGGAAGCAACAGACGTGGTAATCGATAATCCAGGTACATCAGTAGCAGTGGTTGCAACAGGTGCTCTTACGGGTGGAGTTGGCCTTGCTTATGCTCCCGCCGTAGGCGCTTTAGTAAGTTCAGCAGGATTCGGGGCGGCTGGGGGAACTCTCAGTGGCGCGGCTGCAAGCAACGCCGGACTTGCTGCTTTGGGCGGCGGCAGCCTGGCCAGTGGAGGGTTTGGGATGGCTGGAGGCACCGCAGTTGTCACAGGGGTTAGCTCTACCACAGGTGCGGCAGCGTCCTCGCTTCTCGGAGCGCATTTACAGGATTCCACATTCAAGCCGCTGTGAATACTTAGTCGGTTGGAGGCGCTGGTCCGTGGCAGCCCGGAACTCGGCGCCGCCCTTGACATAGACTCTGAATGAGGAAGGTGACTTATGCGTGACGTGAATACATTTGTTGCAACAGTTTTTCTTACGGGTGGAGTTGGCGTTTTAGTAAGTTCAGCAGGATTTGGCGTGGCTGAGGGAACTCTCAGTGACGCGGCTGCAAGCTCAGCCGGTCTTGCCGCTTTGGGCCGCGGCAGTCTAGCTAATTGAGGCCTGGGGATGGCTGGAGGGACCGCAGTCGTGACAGGGGTAGGCTTCGCTACAGGTGCAGCAACGTCCTCGGTCGTCGGAGCGACATTTACAGGATTGTACATTCAAGCCGCTGTGAATACGTGTCGGCATGAACGTGAGTCCTTTTTAGCTGAACATTAACAATTCCTGATTTTTCGGAGGCGCTGGTCTGGAACTCGGCGCCGTCCCTGACATAGGTTCTGAATGAGCAGGTGGCTTATGCGTGACGTGACTACCTTGGGCAGAGAGCCTTTCCCCGAGGAGAAGCCGAGGTATCGGTACGAAGACTTCGATGTTTATGACGATAGCAGCCTGATTTTTACCGAGATCGGTATCAAACGGTGGGGGCCAATGTTTCGCGATGTCGGTATTCCGATTCACTGGATAACCATAGTGGACAGATTTTCGATAGTTGCGGTGCGGACTCGGTCAGAGCTGGCCGACTACGTTGCGAGTCGGGCTCCATGGGGTGAGGATCCCGCAGTCTGGCTTACGATGGGGCTCCTCTTCGGAGGCAGGGATCAGGAGGAGGCTAAGGCGTTCAAGCTGCGGGGCGAGTATCAACGGGCCAATCGCCTCGTGGAGGAGACAAACGCCCCGGGAGGGGATTGAAGCGGTCAGGGTGAGGCGTAGAGCTGAAGAGCATTATATCTACGATACCCCTAGCCTCTTTGGTCCTGAATTCATACAAAGAGAAGTTTACCCATGAGCCAAATTAAGACTGATTCCTTGATGTTCATACCCACCCCTCAGGAGGCTACAGAGTGTACTAAATGCTGCCAATTGGGAGGTTATGAATTCTCACCGGCAAATCAGATTCGCAGGAACGACACCCAGGTTCTGGTAATGCCAGAGGGTAGCAGTTGAAGTGGCCAGGATTCAGCGAGCGCAGATGGTAAGAGAACGTTATTTTCCCGGTATTGCCGCTCGCACCATCCTTAAAACGCCCCTCGAAGAGGACGCCGCCAATGAACAGCAAGCACACGACTAGACTCACCAACACAAGCCTATGTCCTGAAAGTGAATGCTTAGAAATAGCATCGCTACAGGAGGTACAAGATGGCTATGCAAACATGGATCGTTGGCTCTCGATGCTGTCGCTGGAAGCCCTAGAATGCATGAGTCGTTACCACGATGAAGCGGTTAACAATCTCTATAACGATAATTTCCAAAAAGAGCCATTCCGGTACCTCGCCCTGCGGTTCTATAAAGCGCAGCGTGATGCTGAAGGCAGCCTGCAATGGTTTTTCTTTATATCAATCGGCCTTTCTGAGTACGCCATGGCAGAAATATTTTGTCGGTACGAATGGGCTGTTAAGACAGCGCCGTTAAAGTTCGATAGAGGAGGCCCGCAGATCCAAATCACCGACGCCGGGCGTCTCGCTCTGGAGCGCCATGAAGTTGTAGGCCCCTCTTCATACTTTCATCGCAAATTTGTGGAGTGCCATGGCAGCTAGCTTAACCTCGGGGAATCTTGGCATCTTAAAGCGATAAAAAACAGTGACAAAAAGGGAGCGACTCCCTTTTAAACAAGAGGATCAAATCATGACTACCCCAGAACTCAACCCGCATTATCAGAACCATTACGACGATCGTTCCTTCTGGAGCAAGTTAACAGGAGCATTTAAAAAGGCTGGACGGGCTTTGATCGAGAAAGCGCTGACCCTTTACTACACAGCTTTAGACGACGACACTCCCGCATGGGCGAAGACGAAGATCTACGCAGCACTCGGATATTTTATTTTCCCTGTCGATCTAATCCCCGACCCAGTGCCTTTGTACGGTTACGCAGACGATATGGCTGTCTTGACTGCTGCATTTTCAACCGTAGCGCTACATATCAAGGACGAGCACAAGGACAATGCGAGAAGGAAATTCAGGCAGATCTTCGGCTGAAACAAGCCCAATCGAAACTAGACATCAAACTGGTCGCATGCCACACCTTCCGGGAGACAGGCTTAGGCAGCGGCCAGGTTCAGTTTTTCTTGTATGGATGGTCAAAAATAAGAAGACGCCTGAACATCTGGAATTGCCCCGATAAGCGCCCCTCAGCTTCAATCGGAGAATTGGAATGTTCAATACACTGAGAGGCGTTCAGTCTGCTATATCGGGGGCTGGCCACCTCGCCTCGTGACCATCCCGGCAATCATACTTGCAAGGAATTCCTCATCGCTGACCCCTTGCTCCGAGGCCAGCTTGCGGAGTTGTTTCTTCGTCTTAGAATCTAAACAAACAGCATTATTCTGCGCCCCGACAACCTTATTCCGGCAAATTCTCCCTTGCCTCTGACCCCACGCATCCAGACCCCGAGCGAAAAACATAGCCCCATGCCGCCTAATGACTGCATTTTCCATAATCAGGACATCCTGGAAGCGCCATCCGGTCCCCAGGAGAAGCCATTGCACCAACTCGGCATACAGTTTCGCAGTACCATTCTCTAGATACTGATGTACGGGTCCCCCTCCAGCTCTCTTTAGGAGATAATTCGCCATATAGTGGCACTGCTTCCTATCAGCTCCCTCCAACCAATTCTTCACCTTTACTTCATCGGCAGGCCCCGTGGGACTCTTGAAAGAAGTTATGCTCCCCAACCCAAGATTAAATTGCTCGCTGCTAGACTTATCCATTATCCCCTCCACTAGGCGACATTATGGCCTTTCCCATAACCGTTACCCAAAAGCCACGCTTCGGATCCACACTGGGGTGTGTACGCCAAGGAGCTCTGACCAAGCCGATCGACAAGCAATCGCCCAGCAGCGCACTCAGCGCCTTTGGGTGGCAAAAAGCTTTCGAGGTCTTGGTGTGTTGCTACTTGAGGGGGTAACGGGGGCGCTGCTTCCCCTTACCATCAGCAACCGGATACAAACCCAGAGGCTTTACCGATAGCGCCGCTCAGCATCATTGAACCCATCATCATAGCCGCTTTTTTCACCATCTCTACAACCTTCTTCGTGACCTTTTTCGTAACCGTCATCAAAGCCACGATCATACCCAGAAACATCTCCATCTTCCCATCCCGACTCATAGGCAAGCGTGACCCGACCTAAAGCGGAATCGCTTTCAAATGCCTTCTGGTTATCGCTGAAGCAGGTAGGGCACATTTCCTTGCGTGACAAATCGGTCTGGGATTGAACGAGTTTGTAATCCGAAATTCGTCCCATGCAGCGCCGACATGCCAGTTCGCCACAGGATTCGCAGGGTCGGGCCATTCCTCCATATATGGAGATATCGCTCCCACACGAACTGCAAAAGCATATATTTTTAAGCTTACTTGTATTTTCTTGGGCACACTTTAAACAGGCAAACTCATATCGAATGACTTTGTCTCGAAACTGCGCTGCTGGTATGGCGCGAGTCAGACAGTTCGGGTGCGTCGAATGGCTGCAAAAATAACAATCGTGGGCATCGTCGACGAAACGACTTAGCACCGATACTTTCTCGCCACAGTTGCCGCAAAACTTAGCCATTAAATAACATCCATTCCTATTTAGTTTTACTTGCGAAACCTGCCTTTCAGGCTGTCGCGGGCGTGGTCGGTGCCGTCCCCTTCTTCTTGCCGGTGTTGCGCACGTTGGTCAGCGGCGCAGCTGGCCGCAGTGTTTGTGCACCCCTACCGCTTCTAGATTAGCACCTTGCCGGGACTGGGCGTAACAAAGATATCACAAAGGCCAAAGAGATAATCGCGACAGCCATTCGAAGCAAAGTGTTCTATAATGAAAGTAAATCCATTCGGAAATGTGAGGCAACATTAGCGCCTTGACTTGAGAGCATCGGCCATTAACCCTGAACATTATCAATGTTCTTTTCCTTTATGCGTGAAAGGACTTTATCGTAATGGCTTTGTTTTTCTTTTTCTCTACGTATGCGACCATCCTGAATATCCTGTTTATGCAAGAGCTTTGAGGCGATGTTGTGCTTGGAATTGGAGAATCGCTTGCTGCAATACAAGCACTTATACTTATTCTCCGCCCCGAAAACTGGAGGGGCAACACCTCCGCATTGCTTGCAGGAGAGACTTTCTCGTTCTATTACTGCTTCCCATTCATCATAATCAGGCTCATCAATGCTACCCAGAAAATCAGTAACGCCTTTGAAAAAATTTGAGACATTTTTGATCATATAGTCGACTGCCATAAAACTGTTAATTATTAAAAAAAGCCACCTTCTTATGGGTGCCAAAGCCTTTTTGCATGGTGCACATTTGGGAACCTCTGAACAACCAAGCTTGATCAAAAAAGTCCAGTGCTCGTCCTCGTTCGGGAGCTCGTCTTGCAACGCCCCGATTTTGGCTTCCACCTCCGCTTCCTCGAATGGAGTGGTCTGGAAACGGTGCTTTTTGCTGCCGGCGGCAAACTGCCGGTAAGTTGTCGGTCGCAGCAACTCTAAGAGGATCTCAATACGCGTATCGCGTCTCTGGATGCACTCGTCTCGCTTGACCAGCTCACTCTGTTGCTTGGGTGGTTTGTGCACAAACCCGCCCAGACCTTTCCGCACCCCCCCGGATCGCCGGAGCTACCGAAACCCAAGTTTAGGCCTATACTTGGCGTAGGCGCTATGTCCCGGATTCTACCCTGCTTCGGCGGGGTATTTTGACCTGCCCCTCTCTAGCTTAACCGCTTCTGACTTAGTAGTGTCCCTCCATGAAATCTCCCCATTGGGACTCTATTCAAGCGCCTACGACAACCGTCAAGAACTTGGTGAAGCAAGAAGACTAGAAGCATTGCAGTTTATCCGGGTTGCGCGTGTTACCACACCAGAAGTCCTGGGTTTGTTTCTCGGGCTTCACCACTCGGAGAGCCGGTCTCGCCTCATAACCCGGCTTCAAAAAGATAAATTAATCAAGATCCGCAACGTAGGTCACCCTCGCTACCGCAAGCTTATTTTTCTGACAAAGAAGGGCTTCCAGAAAGGTTATGAAGGCCCCCTCAGCTACCGGCCAAAGAGCAAAATTTCAATTCGCACAATCGATCACGACCTGGTTGTGCAGGCAGTTGCAATGGGACTAATCGAGAGGCTCGATGAGGACCACGACATTGAGGACCCAGGGACCACCCTGCGTTTCGAAATCGCTTTCAGCCCAGTTCTTAATGAACTAAGTGTAAAAAAACCGGATGCAGTCATCAGGTTATGGGTGCTAAACATCTACGCTGAGGATGCCCAGGCAGAGATCAAGGAAACGATCGCAATTGAGTATGAAGCAAGCCCCAAAAACTTGGACTCAGCGAACAAAACGCTTCTCAACCTAGCAGACCTGCTTGAGCCCCCGCTTGAAGCCCATCCTTGGGAGTTTGATGAAGGAGACGATGACCCTGATTACCGCGAGCTTCTGGAGAGGCAATGTGGCAGTGGCGGCATCAGCAAAGTTCTTGTCGTAGCCCGCCCACCTGCTCTCGCTGACAAGTATCAAGGAATCATCGAAAAGGGGGTAGCAGCAGTCAAAGTGCATCGGGACGATGACGGCAATTGGCTGTATAAAACTCGAAAACTTCCAGAAAAGATTACTGCCATCCAAACAACGCGGATGGACTGGGGATTCCATGATGACTTTGTTAGGGCTTTAGAACAGGCTATGCGAGGAACCTAGTTGACTTGCATTGCCCCTTGCCGATTGATCAGGGTCAGTCGTTTTGGCAGCTTTGGTTGGAGTGGTCACTTTCTCGGACTATGACGCCCAAGAAGATTAACGTAGCCCTGAACATGGGCTTTCGTTTTCTCCCAAGCCGATAAACCAACCGTCTCCAGATCACTGCAGAAACACTCGGGGCACGTTTCCGGCATTTCTTGCGGTGTCACCACATCAGAGGCTGGGCTAATTGCCTTTTCCCAGCCACAAGAAGGGCAACGAAGTTTCATGGGCGAAGGGGGCACTGGCATCGCTGATTACCTCCATCTCTGAAGCTCCTACAGCTTAGTCGGTGAAACACTCGATGCCAGAGGTGTTCGACCAAGAAACGCGGCCTCGACGAAACCCGGTAAAGAGCCTACGCCTTCTGCTGGTTAGTCGAGCTTTGAGACCAACTCAGCGATCGAAGGCTGGTAATACACCTCCAGGAGAATTTTTAGGTCCTTGTGGCCGGAGATCTTTGCGAGCTCCATGGGGGATAGCTTCTCCGCGAGATTTGTTAGCGACGTCCGGCGAGCGTCATGAAAACAAAAGTCTTCAATGCCAGCAGCGCGAATGATTTTTCGTGAATTCGCATCTCGTTGGGAGCTGTTGAGCCCAAAGATGTTTTCCTGGCCGGCTGTCTTCAGAAGCATCGTCTCCAGGATTTCCACTGCCTTGGTGCTGAGCGGAATCAGCCGACTTTCGTCATTTTTGCTAGTCCTTATCAGAGCAAGCCTCTGACCCCAATCGATGTCCTCCTCAGTGAGGGCACAGATCTCACCGCCACGCATGGCGGTCTCGCAGCTGAACAGAAAGGCGGCACCGACTCGCGCTTTCACGGAATTCGGTGCCTGACCAACCACAAAGCCGGCCTCATCGAGATACGCCGTGATCTCTTCCGAAGTTGCAGTCCGAGTTCGAGGTGCCTTCTCCTTAGGGCGCGAAACGCCTTCCACCAAATCTTTATCAACCCACTCCCACTCTTTAAGCATGGTCTTGGCAACGTCCTTCAACAGCGTCATCTCGCGAGCAACTGTAGACGGACTCACCTCCTCAAGCCGCCGCTCTTTCCACATCGCGAAATGACGAGGGGAAAATTCATCCAGGGGGACTTCGGAGAACTCAGGACAATGGGCAAGCGCGTTCAGACGCACCTTCTCCCAAGGAGCTCCACGCTTTCGCGGAGAAACGACCACTGCATAACGTGCCATGCCATCTGCAAAAACCGCCTTGGAGGGCGCGGCTCCCATGCGATATTCGCCGTTCGCAATCGCTGCCTCAACTTCAGCTGCCCAAGCTTGGGCATCACGCTTCTTGTTAAGCGTCTTGCTTTTTCGAATGCCGTTTTTTGCAATCTCTGCACGCCACCGGCCGCCCGTTTTCCGGAAAGTAGCCATAACCGATCACTCCTCCTAATTGTGTCTGGAGTTCGGTTTACAACCTGAGGAAATTTAGGAAGGGCAGCGCCGTGGACACACAAGGCCATACGCTCACGCGTAATGCGCGCGTAATGATCTGTGTAGACCTGACGGTGTTTTGTGGAAAATCAGAGAGTTAGCCACGTCAACGCAAAACGCCTAAAATCAATGGCGTGGCTGCGTAAAGCGCTGTTTAAAGGGCTATTTTACTGATTAAAAAGGTAAGGAATGGTGCCCGGAGGCGGAATCGAACCACCGACACGAGGATTTTCAATCCACTGCTCTACCGACTGAGCTATCCGGGCG
>ENA-ORDC01000166-ORDC01000166.1-marine-metagenome-genome-assembly--contig:-NODE-166-length-71896-cov-9.233448_pt1 | contig 71896 bp, 69 predicted proteins | sample MGYA00237783_ERZ508515 | MGnify/ENA primary metagenome ERZ508515 (study PRJEB26186, sample SAMN06268792) | marine metagenome | isolation source: Eden Landing Ponds, San Francisco, CA, USA | place...
ACGCGAGAACCGTTGACACGGGGGTGTCGTTCACACGCGAGAACCGTTGACACGGGGGTGTCGTTCACACGCGAGAACCGTTGACACGGGGGTGTCGTTCACACGCGAGAATACTTGACACGGGGGTGTCTTTCACGGATCGCTCCAGGCCGGAACAGGCCGTCGGCTGGTGGACAGCGCCGACGAGTAGCGGAATATCGCGGTGGGAACTGACGAGTGCTCGCGGAGAGGACTGGTGGAATTTCGCGGTGAGCCGACGGGCTCGCGTTATCGGTCGCCCCAGGCGGGCATGGGGTACTGGAACTGGATGCCGGAGTAGGAATCGCCGTCGAGCCAGGCGTGGCGCTGGCCGGTGCCGAACTCTTCGTCCTGCCACCACTGTGCGGGCAGGGCGCCGAACCCTTCCGCGGCAGGGACGCCGTAGTTGCCCTCGCCGTAGTCGAGCTGGCCGACACACGTCTGGAACTGCCGTTCGTTTATTTTGTCGCGGACCTCTTCGGGGCTGAACGGGTCGTTCTCCTGGAAGGCGATGCGGACCAGTTGTGTGACCGCCCAGGCTGTCCCCGCTGCCGACGGGATCAGGTCACCCTCGGTCGCACTGTAGCCGTGAGTTCGACCGAAATCCTCGAGGAATCCGATGGTGCCTTCGCGTGTCGACCCCTGAACCCACCCGGGCGTCGAGAGGACGTACTGGCCGGTCGTCCCGAGTTCGTCCCACCAGGACGGGCGGTCGGCACCCCACGACAGCTGGGTCAGCGTCGGGGCGTAGCCGGCCGACTGCATCTCCTCGACGGCCGCGACTGCGCTCGGCAGCGACGGGTTCGAGAGGACGACCTCCGCTTCGGCGTTCATCGCCTCGGAGACCGGCCCGGAGAGGTCCTCGCTCCCGGCCTCGAACGTCGTGCGCGTGACGACCTCGTACTGGGAGTCGGCCTCGCCGAGGTACTGCTCCCAGGCGTCGGCCATCTCGGCGCCCCAGTCGGAGTCGGGCTCCCAGATGGCCACGGTGCTCGGACGGTCCGCGTCAAGCATGTCGTCGAGCAGCCCCGCGGTGCCGATGGCGATGTTCCGCGAGTTCGGGCCGGTGGCGAAGGTCCACTCGTACTCCCCGTCTATCTGGGGCTGTTCGAAGGGGAAGAAGGGGGCGAGACAGGGCACACCCTGTTCCTCGGCGAACTCGGCTGCTGCCTGCGACGGGCCGTTCCCGTAGCCCGCCCAGACCATGTTGATCTCCGAGTCTTCGTTGATCGATTCGAGTTGTGAGGTGGCGGTGTCGGCGCTGCTCTCGTCGTCGACAACCTCGACGTTCAACTCGGCGCTGTCGAAAAATTCCGCGACGGTCGCGCTGGCGTTCTCACCCGACGCGCCGAACTCGTAGCCGCGCTGCATCGCCTGGCCGACGTCCGAGTACTGGCCGCTCTGGGGCACCAGCGCGGCGATGGTGTAGGTCTTCGGGCCACCCCCGACTCCGCCACCGCCACCCAGCCCCATACAACCGGCCAGTCCACTGGCCGAGATTGCACCCGCTGCCCCGATACCACGCACGAAGTCCCGCCTGCTGAGTCCTGTCGAGTCGTCTCCCATGACACTCGTTGTGGTGGTTCACCCGCACATAAATGATGCGAAACCTACTGCTACCGATAGGCGAGTGGCAAGTGAGGTTCCAGGACCGACCCTCCGGGACCGTCTCGCGATTCGGAAGCCTTTTATCCCGTTGCGCGACTCGTATCTGATACGAAGCGCGACGGTAGTGTAGTGGTATCACAGGACCCTGCCACGGTCCTAACGCGAGTTCAAATCTCGCCCGTCGCACTTTTGCCGAACCCGACTCCGTGAGCGACACGCGAGGCGGTCGCTCACCCCTGGTGAGGCTAAATGCGCTCCGAGATTTGAACTACGCGAGACGAGCGAAGCGAGTCTCGCAGTCGAGTTCAAATCTCGCCCGTCGCATTTTCACGATCCATCGATGCGGAGTCCCATCCCGAGGTAATCCACCGGCGCGGCATCCCATCGAGGGACCACTGAATTTCGGTGGACGAAATCCCGGACAATCAGCAGTATCAAAACCTCGGACGACCTCTCGGGCGGCCTTCGACGGGTGTCGGGTAGCGTATCCAACCGGGAAGCGGTTCGCTCCGGACCGACCGGGGGTTGCCGACAGTTCGCGGCCCGACAGTCATATGCCAGTCCGTCCCAAGGTTAGTGTGATGTCGTTCGAGCGGTTGGCACACCCTGTTCTGTTCGCAGTGCTGGTCGTGCTCGCCGGGTGTGGCAGCCTCGGCGGGACAAGCCCGACCGTCGATGACACCGTGACGCCGGTGCCGGTCCCGACCGACCGGGAGACGTATCCGGCGGGTATCTCGGCGGCGGGTGTGTCGCCGGGTGTCCTGGTCGAGACACACGAGCGGCGGCTGGCGACGACGAACTACACGTTCGTCAGTCAGCAGCGTGTCGTGGGTCCGAACGGGACGATGTGGGTGACCAACCGGAGCCGACAGATCGCCAACGAGGAGGGGAGCTACGCCGGGCGGATCGACCACCGCGTCGTCGAGTTCCCGCTCGGACGGTTCTCGGAACCGATCGAGTACTGGGGCAACGAGAGCGTCTACGCCAGCAGGCGGATCCTCTCGGAGCGGACGGAGTTCTACGGGTGGCAGCGCAACACCGACCCGCCGCGGAAACTCACGTCTTTCCCGCTGATGGAGCGGTCGCTCGAAGCGACACGTCTCTCGGTCGTCGATGGCCGGGAGGGGGTCACGCTCGTCGGGTCGGAGCTCCGCTGGCCGGACAGGCTCCCGAACCCGCCGTACCTGACCGACCCGCGGAACGTCTCGGTCACAGTGAGTGTCGGCGACGATGGTGTGGTCACCCGATGGCGGCTCGCCTACGACGCGACGCTGGTCAACGAGTCCGTCCGGGTCACTCGTGAGGCCCGACTCACAGACGTCGGCGAGACGACCGTCCGGAGACCCGGGTGGGTCGACACCGCGCGTGCCCAGTTCGAGTCGAGTCAGGACGACTGAGACGGGCCGCTGCCTCCAGGATCACAGTCATCCCGTCTCGCTCACCATCTCGAACTGGCCGGCGGGCCGGGTGTTCGTGGTTCCTCGGCAGTGGCGGGAGCGGTCCAGCACATCGCATACCCCGAAGCATATATTACCCGATATCCACATCATAGACCATGGCAGAACTTTCCCTGAACGGGACGACGAAAATTTTCGACGACGGCGGTGACTCGATCGTCGCGGTCAACGATATCGATCTGGAGATCGAAGACGGCGAGTTCGTGGTGCTCGTGGGGCCGTCGGGCTGTGGGAAGTCGACGACGCTCAGGATGATCGCTGGGCTCGACACCCCGACGGAGGGGACCATCTCCATCGGGGGCGAACCGATCCAGGACAAACGCCCCCAGGAACGCGACATCGCGATGGTGTTCCAGTCCTACGCGCTCTACCCCCACATGACCGTCAGGCAGAACATGTCCTTCGGGCTCGAGGAGTCGACTGATTACTCGGACGAGGAGATCGACGATACGGTCACTGACGCGGCGGAGACGCTCGGTATCGCCGAACTTCTGGACCGGAAACCGGGTGCGCTCTCGGGCGGCCAGCAACAGCGCGTTGCGCTCGGTCGCGCGATCGTCCGCAACCCGGAGGTGTTCCTGCTCGACGAACCCCTCAGCAACCTCGACGCCAAACTCAGGGCGGAGATGCGGACGGAACTCCAGCAACTCCAGGAGGACCTCGGCGTGACGACCATCTACGTCACACACGACCAGACCGAGGCGATGACGATGGGCGACCGGATCGCGATCCTCGACGGCGGTGAACTCCAGCAACTCGGGACGCCCATGCAGTGTTATCACGAACCCGCCAACATGTTCGTCGCCGGGTTCCTCGGCGAACCGTCGATGAACTTCTTCGACTTGACCCTGCAAAACGGTACGCTCGTCGGCGAGAACTTCGAGTACGACCTCCCGGCAGACGTCGCAACGACGGCCGAGGGCCACTCCGACGTCGTCCTGGGGATCCGGCCGGAGAGCGTCGAAATCAAAGACGGTGAAGACGTGACCGATGACGGCGACTGGATCCAGGCGACCGTGGACGTCGTCGAACCCCACGGGAACGAAAACGCGGTCCACCTCCGTCTGGGCGACCAGACTGAGGCGACGCTGACCGTAATGATCGACGGGATGCGCTATCTCGCGGCCGGTCAGGAGGTCGGGGTTCACTTCCCCGGGGACGCTATCCACCTCTTCGACGGCGGAACCGGCGAGGCGATCCACACTCGCAAGCTGACGAACGTCGAACAGGTCGAAGAGATCGGCACCGCACAGTCGGCCTGATTCGGATCGGATCCACGTCGACGGACGGGTAATCCAGTTTCTTCACCTTCCTCGTCCGCCCCGCCCAGTGGTGGTGTTTCAGTGACGCTACCTGACGGTCTGTCCGCCGGAAATCCGGGTTCGGCGGTCCATTCGATACCAAATGATTATGTACATCCGGTCGTTACGACATGCCATGGTGCGAGATGGCAATTCCGGTGAAGAAGACGAGTATCTCACGCGACGACGACTGATCCAGGTGGGTTCGATCGGCGTCGGCGCGATGGTGGCCGGTTGTACCGGTGGCGACGGTGGCGACGGCGGTGACGGTGGCGACGGTGGCGACGGCGGTGATGGTGGCGGCGACGGTGGCGACGGTGGCGACGGCGGTGGAACCCCGACGATGACGGACAACGCCATGGAGGCGTTGCACGGCTGGACCGGTGGTGACGGCGCCGCAGCGGTCGGGACGCTCGTCGACATGTTCGAGGAGCAACACCCCGACGTCGAACACGACATCAAACCGATCGGCGGCGACGCCAACGAGAACCTCAACGCGACCGTCGCGCGACGACTCGCCAACCGGAACCCGCCGGACGCCTTCGCGTCCTGGCCGGGCAAGACGATGGAACAATACGGCGGTCGGTTGCGGAGCATCGACGACGTGTGGGAGGAGAACAACTACACGGAGACGATGCACCCCAAATCGCGGGAGGCGAGCAGGCTCAACGACGCCTACCGCTCGATCCCGCTCGGTTCTCACCGCCTCAACAACCTCTTCTACAACGTATCGGTGCTCGAAGAGGCGGGCGTCGACCCGGAGAGCCTGACCTCCTACGACGCGTACATCGACGCGCTCGACGCCGTCGCGGAGAACACTGACGCGATTCCGATGACGATGACGACCCGCGGGTCGTGGGCACCCCTCCAGTACTTCGTCGAGTTCATGCTCAGTACGGAGGGGCAGGAACCCTACGAGGCGTGGCTCGACGGGAACGGCGACCGGGAAGCACTGGTCGGGGCGCTGGAGAAGACGGCGAACGTCATCGAGAACTACTCCAACAACGACAAGTCCTCGATCAGCTTCCCGGAGGCCAACGACAAACTCATCAACGGGAACGCCGCGTTCTTCACGATGGGTAACTGGGCGTACGGGATGTACCGGAACGCCGAGGGATTCGAGTACGAGGAAGACTGGGGCTGGGTCGCCTTCCCCGGGACCGACGATATGTACGTCTGGCACCTCGACAACTTCCTGTTCCCGCGGGACGGCAACGCACCGCAGAAGGCCGAGGTCTTCGCGGAGTTCCTCGGGACCAAGGACGTCCAGGTCGAGTTCAACAACCTCAAGGGGTCGATCCCGCTGCGGACCGACGTCGACGGGAGCCGCCTCACGGACTTCCTCAACCTCAACGTCGAGGACCTCAACAATCTGGAGAAGTTCCCGCCGACACTCGCCCACGGGCTGGCCGCGACGGCCGACGAGCTCAGCGCCTGCAAGGACGCCATCGCGTCGAACTTCATGGGGCCGTACGACCCCGAGGCGACCGCTGACGACCTGATGGAAGTCTTCTGAACACAGGCGGTCTCTCCCGCGACAATCTATGTCAAACCCACAAGATACTGTTACCGGGTCCCAGACGGGACGGGGTACCGACGCAGAGGTCGACTGGCGAGTTCGTCTCAGGAAATTCTCCAAGAGCGACTTCGTCCGGTCGTTCCCCTACTGGTTCGTCCCGTTTTCGATCATGGGGCTCGGGGTGTACGGCGGTATCGGGTACAACACACTGATATCGCTGACCGATTACGAGGGGTTCAACCAGGGACCGGACTTCACGAACCTGGACTTCGACATGTACGTCCAGGCGATGAACGACCCCTGGGTCTGGACCACCGGGAAGAACACGTTCGTCCTGTTGATCGTCTTCACGACGGTCACGATGTTGCTCGGTCTGTTCCTGGCGATCATGCTCGACAGGGGCATCCGGTTCAGGGAGAAGATACAGACGATCTACCTGCTACCGATGGCGCTATCGTTCGTCGTGACGGCGCAGTTCTGGCTGTGGATGTACAACGTCAACAACGGGCTGGTCAACACCATCTTCGGCGTGTTCAATCTGGGACCGTTCAACTGGATCGGGAACCCGGAACTCGTCCTCGGGGCGGTGATATTCGCGCTCATCTGGCAGTTCAGCGGGTACGCGATGGTCGTGTTCCTCGCCGGACTCCAGTCGATCTCCGACGACCAGTTCGAGGCGGCACAGGTCGACGGCGCGAGCGTCCTGAAGACGTACTGGCGGGTGATCATCCCCCAGCTCAAGTCGTCGTCGGTCAGCGCGGCCGTCGTGTTGATGATCTTCGCGCTGAAGGCGTTCACGTTCCTGTTCTCGATGTTCGGGCAGTACCGCGTCCCGAAAGGGACGGACATCCTCGCGACGCTGATGGTCCGCGAGGCGTTCAAACTCCAGAACTGGGCGTACGCCGCCGCGATCGCCACGATACTGCTCGTGATGGCCCTGGCGGTCATCGCGCCGTATCTGCACTACCAGCACAGACAGGGGAGTCTCTGAGATGAGCAACCAGGCACCGACGCGAGACGATTCCTGGGCGTCGATACTCCCGGATCTCCCCTACTGGAAGATCGGCCTCTCGATCGTGATCACGTTCTTTTTCGCGTTCTTCATCGCGCCCATCTGGACGGGGTTCGTGACGTCGTTCAAGACGAGTGGGGCCGTGACCGCGACGACTCCCTTCGTTCCGCCGGGAGCTGACGGATTCACCCTCGAGAAGTGGGGCCGCGCTATCGACCACCTCTCGACCGGGTTCGTCAACAGTCTGATCATGACGTTCCCGTCGACGATCCTCACCGTCTTCCTGGGGAGCACGGCCGCCTACGGGTTGACGCTCGTCGACTGGGGCAAACGCGCCCAGTTCGCCGTTCTCATCCTGTTCCTGGTCGGGATCTTCATCCCCTACCAGGCGGTGCTGGTCCCGCTGTCGGACTTCTGGATCAACATCTTCCCGCTCGCGGAGATCCTGTCGCCGGTGTGGGAGCTGTCGTTCATGGAGTACGACCACGCGCGCTTGCTCTCGCTGACGATCACCCACGTCGTCTACGGGATCCCGCTGTGTATGTTGCTGTTCCGGGGGTACTACCTGACGCTCTCGGACGACCTCGTCGAGGCGGCGAAACTCGACGGCGCGAGCATCACCCGGATCTACCAGCGGATCATCCTCCCGCTCTCGAAGCCGATGATCGGCGTCGTCTTCATCTACCAGTTCACGGCTATCTGGAACGAGTTCCTCTTCTCGCTGACGCTCATCGGGAGCTCGTCCAGTCCGGCGGCCACGGTCACGCTCGTCCTCTCGGGGCTCGGGACCGACCTCTCGGGCATCGACTTCGGCCTGCGGATGGCCGGGGCACTGTTCGCCGCGCTGCCGACGCTCATCATCTACGCCCTGTTCGCCGAGCAGTTCGCGAAGGGGCTCGCGGCGGACAACTGACCGTATCCCTTCTCCCACGGCCCTCGAAACGATTACCAGTGGGACGGCCGTTACGAGTAGACGAATGCCGAGACGCCAGCGACCGCGCCTGTCCGTCGACCGGAGGAGACAGTCGTGGCTGTGAGATTCGGCCACCCGGCCTCGTGGGCGTTCGGGCTCGGCGTCCTCGGTGGTGCGATCGCCGGGACGGTCGTCCCCGCGGCCACGCCCGCCGAGGAGTTGCGTCACGTCGTCGGGTTCATTTTTCTCTTCGGGCCGACGATCTACGTCCTCATCGAGCGCCATGGGCACTACTGGGAGGCGAAACACCCGTACATGCGTTTCGTCGTCTACACGCTGTCGCTGGTCGTCGCGACGGTCGTGCTGGTCCAGCTGGCCGTGTTCCTGCCACTGGGCGACGGCTCGGTCGCCAGGACCGCCGAGTTCCTGGCCGCCCTCGCCGGGTTCGGTGTCACCGTGTGGGCCACCTTTCTCGGGGGTGCCGAGTTGATCTGGGAGCGGTTCCTCGAACGGACCGACACCGAGTGGTGAGTTGCCGGTAAGTCGCCGCCTCCGGCACGTATAGGAGGCCGGCCCGCTAGTTGTTGGCTATGCCATACAGAGACGGTGCCGCGCTCTCGACGGTCTACGCCGAGGCCCGCGAGGCCGGCTACGGCTTCTTCGCGAGCAACGTCACCCAGTTCGACATCCTCGTCGGCCTGCTCCGTGGTGCCGACCGCGTCGGCGCCGACGCAGTCTTCCAGGTGAGCCGCGACTCGGCGGCGTTCTACGGCGACGGCGACCCTGCAGTGGGCCTGGACGCCTTCGGCAGCTACCTCGAACGCTTCGCCGAGTCCACCGACGTGGGGGTGTTCTGCAACGTCGACCATATCCACCTGCCCGACCAGCGCGACTTTCTCGACACGGTCGTCGAGACCGGCTTCCCGTCCTCGGTGATGGTCGATGCCTCCGACCGACCGTTCGAGGAGAACGTCGAGCTCGTCAGCGAGGCGGTCGAGCTAGTGCGGGAGAGTGGTGGGGAGACGCTGGTCGAGGCCGAACTCGGCCGCGTGGCCGGCACCGAGAGCGGCGTCGAGACCGCCGAGGAAGACGCCTTCTACACCGACCCGGAACAGGCCGTCGAGTTCGTCGAGCGGACGGGCGTCGACCTGCTGGCGATTTCGGTGGGCACCCAGCACGGTGTGGCCTCGGGCGTGGACCTCGACGTCCGGCCCGACGTGGCGCGGACCGTGGACGAGGCGCTCCGCGAGGCCGGCCACGATATCCCGCTGGTCGTCCACGGCGCGTCGGGCCTCTCCGACGAGCAAATCGAGGCCTTCCTCGAGGCGGGCGTTCCGAAGTTCAACAAGAACACTCGCTACCAGTACGAGTACGCCCGGACTGCCGCGGACTTCTACCACGAACACGCCGACGCGGTCCGCCCGCCCGAAGGGGTCGTCGACGACCGCGGGTCGATGTTCGCGGGCGCCGACTGGTCGCCCGACAAGACGTACTTCCACCCCCACGTCGTCGGCGAGGCCGCCCGGGACCGGCTGGCCGACGTGATGGCCGACCTCGCCAGGGTGACCGGATGCGCGGGCGAGAGCCGCTACGCCGAGCGATGAGCGACCCGCTACTGCTCGGGATCGACGCCGGGCTGACGAACGTCAAAGCGGTCGCGTTCGACCGCTCTGGGACCGCGGTCGCCGGCGCGTCGACGGGCACGCCCGGCCGTTCCCCCGCACCGGGCCGGGACGAGCAGGACCACGACGACCTCTGGACGGCTGCCGTCGACGTGATCGACTCGGTGCTGGCCGACGGAGCGGTCGACCAGGAGCAGGTAGCGGGCGTCGGGCTCGCGGGCCACGGTCACGGGTTCTACGCGCTGGACGAGGCTGGCGACCCGGTCTGTGGCGTCAAGTCGACCGACGACCGTGGGGCCGCGGTGCTGGACGACTGGGCGGCGGACGGACGGCTCCAGGATGCGACAGAGCTGCTGGGCTGGCGCCCCTTCGGCGCGGACCCGTACTGCCTGCTGGGCTGGTTCGACCGCGAACGTCCCGCCGTCGCCGAGCGGATCGACACGGTCCTGTTCTGCAAGGACGTGCTGAAACACCGACTGACGGGCGAGCGGGGCACCGACGCGATGGACGGGTCGGCGCTCCTCCCGCCGGACGGCGATACGGACGGCGTGTTCGCGGCGCTGGGCCTCGGCGAGTACGCTGGCGTCGTGCCAGACGTGGTCGACAGCGCCGCGACGGGGGGGACGGTCACAGCTGACGCCGCGGCCGAGACTGGCCTCCCCGAGGGGGTACCGGTCGCCGCTGGCCTCCACGACGTGGGCGCCTGCGCGCTCGGTGCGGGCGTGACCGAACCCGGCGAGGCGACCGTCATCCTCGGCACGTGGGGCCAGAGCGTCGTCGTGACCGACGGCCCGGACGCGGGGTCGGGTGGACTTCCGCGGCGGTATCTGGACGGATGGCTCCGGTACCGGGGAACCAGGGCGGGCGCCGCGTGTCTCGACTGGTTCGTCGACGAGTTCGGCGCCGAGTGGCGGGCGGAGGCGAGCGAGCGTGGCGTCGACCCCTACGAGGTGTACGAGGAGCGCGCCGCGAGCGTCACCGCCGGTGCCGAGGGCGTGCTCTTTCATCCGTATCTCAACGGGTCGACGGACCATCCGGAGGCACGCGGCGGGTTCTACGGACTGGACCTCGACACGTCGCGCGACCGACTGCTCCGGGCCGTCTACGACGGCGTCGCGACCGCACTGGCACTGGGTGTCGAGGACTTCGGCGTCGCCGTCGACGACTTCCGGGTCAGCGGCGGCGGCGCACAGAGCCGCCTGTGGACCCGGAGCTTCGCCGACCTGCTCGACGACACGGTTCGCGTGCCCGACGGCACGGAGATGGGGGCTCGCGGTGCGGCCATCTGTGGCGGCGTCGCCGCGGGCGTCTACGACTCGACAGCGGCAGCGGTCTCCGAAGCCGTCGGCGTCCGGCGGAGCCACGACCCGGATCCGGGGCGCGTCGAGCGCTATCGGACCGTCGCCGAGGCGTTCGAACAGGCCAGGGACGCACTCGGGCCGACGTGGGGAACACTGATGGGACTCTCCGGGCAAGGGAGAGAGGAATGACTACCACAGTGCTGCTGTGTGGCGACCCGCAGCAACCGAGCGAGTACATGTACGAGGCACTCGGCCACCTCGAGGACCGCGGCGTCGAGTTCCGGCGGATGGACTGGATGGGTGACGCCACGCCGACGGCCTTCCGCGACGAGACGATGAGCATGGAGTCCGAGGGACCGGGCTCCTTCGACGACAGCGACATCCGGGCGAACGTCGACGGCGCGGACGTGCTGGTCGTCCACAAGGCGCCCGTCTCTCGGGGGCTGGTCGAGTCGACTGACTCGCTCGAACTCGTCGCCGCGGCCCGCGGGGGTACCGAGAACGTCGACGTCGAGGCCTGCAACGAGCACGGGATAGCGGTCCTGCACGCGCCGGGCCGGAACCGCGACGCGGTGGCCGACTACGCGGTCGCCATGCTGCTTGCGCGCTTTCGCGAGATCCCCTTCAACCACGCCGCGCTCTCGGGAGGCGACTGGGACCAGGTGTTCGACCCCGAGCAGTTGCCGCCCGATATCAGGACGACCGAGATCGGGGTCGTCGGCTTCGGGAACATCGGTCGAGGCGTCGCCAGACGGCTCTCCGGCTTCGAGCCGACGGTCCTCGCTCACGACCCGTACGTCGACGACGACACGATCGCCGAGACCGGTGCGGAGCCGGTCGAACTGGACGAACTCCTCGACCGCGCCGACGCCGTGACCCTGCACGTGCGCCTCTCCGAGGCGACCGAGGGGCTGATCGGCGAGGACGAACTCGCCCGGATGGACCCCGGTGCCTTCCTCGTCAACACCGCTCGCGGCGGACTCGTGGACGAGGATGCGCTGGTCGAGGCCCTCGACGCGGGCGAACTCGGCGGCGCCGCGCTGGACGTGTTCCGCGAGGAACCGATCCCGGACGACCACCCGTTGCTCGACTGCGAGGGCGTGGTCCTGACGCCCCACGTCGCAGGCTCGACACGCGACGCGGTGCTTGGCGGGCCGCGCATCGTCTCCGAGGACCTGGCCCGCTGGCTGGACGGCGACGACCTCGTGAACACCGTCGGGTAGCGCCGCGCGACCCCCAAAGCGGAGCGATCCCAACACCCCCCTGTCTTTACGGTCGGTCCGGTCGAAGACCGCGTATGCGATTCGGAATCATCAGCACCGCGGACATCGGGGTAGACTCGGTCATGCCGGCGATCGCTGCGAGCGAGCACGAGATCGGTGCGGTCGCCTCGCGCGAGGAGCCGGCCGCTCGTGCCGTCGCCGACGAGTTCGGCGTCGAGTCGGCCTACGGGAGTTACGAGGCGATGTTCGAGGACGACAGCCTCGACGCTGTCTACAACCCGCTCCCGAACGGACTCCACGGCGAGTGGACGAAGAAAGCCGCCGACGCCGGCCTGCACGTCCTCTGTGAGAAGCCTTTCACCGGGAGTGCCGCCGAGACAGAAGCGGTGTTCGACCACTGCGAAGCGCAAGGGGTGACAGTGATGGAGGCGTTCATGTACCGCTTCCATCCCCTCACCGAGCGCGCCGCCGAGGTCGTCGCGGAGGAACTCGGCGACGTGCGGGCAGTCACGTCGGCCTTCACGTTCCGGATGCCGGACGGCGCCGAGGACATCCGCCTCGACCCGGCCCTGGACGGCGGGTCGGTCTACGACGTGGGCACCTACGCCATCAGCGCGGCGCGCATGTTCCTCGGCGAACCGGACCGCGTGTACGCGCACACTAACGACGGGCGCGATTGCGGCGTCGAGACGGAGATGGCGGGCGTCCTCGAATACGACTCCGGCGCGAGCGCGCGCATCCAGTCGGGCTTCGAGACGCCGCTGACCCAGTACTACCGCGTCGAGACGACCGACGGCTGGCTCAGGGCCGAGCCGACCTTCGACGTCGACGTGACCGGCGAGACCTCCCTGACCTACAGCGTCGGCGGCCGCGAGGTCACCGAGACGTTCGAGCCGACCGACCACTACCGACTGGAGGTCGAACACTTCGCCGAGTGTATCGAGGCGGGGGAGACGCCGCGGATCGACCGCGAGGAGAGCGTCGACCAGGCCCGCGTGATCGACGCCGTTCTGGAGAGCGGCGAGCGCGGCGAACCGGTCGCGCTCGACTGAACACTGCGAAAACCGGACTCGCGGTGAGGCCGCTGTGATTCAGAAGTGCGAGAGCTTGTCCCGCCGGTACAGGTCGAGCGACGTGATCGAGTTGGGCGACTCCTGGCGGACGATGTAGGCAACGGCGTCGGCGACCTCGATGGCCTCGGTTACTTCGCCGGGATCGAACGCCTCCTTGGAGGGGGTACCACTCTCCGAGCCGAACTCCGTCCGCACTTCCGTGGGGTTGATCGTCGAGACGGCCACGTCGTCCTCGCCGAGACTGGCCTGCAGGCTGATGGCGAAGCCGCGAGTCCACCACTTCGTGGCTGCGTACACCGGGTTGGCCGGTCGCGGGTGGTTGCCGGACATGCTCCCCATGAAGACGAGGTGGCCAGCGGACTCCTGCAGATGGGGGATGGCCGCCCGGGCGGTGTAGAACATGCCGTCGACGTTGACCCCCCGCATCAGGCCGTACTCCTCGTTGCTGAGTTCGGCCACGGGTTCGTCGATCGCCAGGCCGGCGTTACAGACGGCGATGTCGAGGCCGCCGAACCGCTCGACGGTCGCCTCGACCAGCGCGTCGACGGCGTCGGAGTCGGTCACGTCCGTCGGGACGACCGCGACGCCGGCGTCGTACTGCGTGCGTATCTCCTCGGCGAGCGATTCGAGTTTCTCCGTCCGACGGGCCGCCACCGCCACATCGGCACCGTCCTCGGCGAGGACGCGCGCGATCTCGGCACCGATCCCGGAACTCGCACCGGTCACGACCGCCGTCTGTCCGTCCAGCGGGTCCGTCCGTCGGCTGGGTCTCTCTGCCATACCCACACTCTCGGCGCATCGATTGTACGTGTTTCCCCCGAGGTGGTCTACAGATACGATATTTTACATTTATCGGCACTTCTCCCCGGTCGAACGCACGGCCGGGAGACGGCAGTAGCGGTATGATCTTCCGATACCGGTGGTCCATCTTGATTAATAGACAGAAATTATATACTCGATGCAACCGTACGGGTGAACGAATGTCACGAGCAGTCGTTACTGGCGGTCTGGGCGGTGCGGCGAGCTGGGTCGTTTCCTCACTCGCGGACCAGGGCTGGGACGTACGAAGCATCGACTTCCGGCGGCCGAGCGACCCCGGCGCCGGGCCGGCGAACGTCGATTTCAGGGCCGCCGACCTGACCGACCAGGGCCAGACGTGGGAGCTCATCTCCGAGTTCGACCCCGACTACGTGGTCCACTTCGCGGCCTACCCGAACCCGCTGGGCCACGGCGGCGCGCACGTCTACGAGAACAACAGCATCAGCACGTACAACGTCCTCTCGGGCGCAGGGAGCGCGGGCGCTGACGTGGTCTGGGCCTCTAGCGAGACGGTGTACGGCACCGTCTTCGCCGAGCCGTCGTTCCTCCCGGACTACTTCCCGATCGACGTCGACCATCCGATGCGCCCCGAAGACCCGTACGGGACGTCCAAGGTCGCGGGCGAGGAAGTCGCGAAGATGACCGCCCGCCGCTACGACGTGGACGTCGCCTCGATCCGCCCGTCGTGGATCAACTACCCGGGGAACTACGACGCGACGACCATCCGGGAGCACTTCGACATGGAGTCGGCCAGCCTGGACAACGACTTCGGGATCACGTTCCACAACGCGGCCGGCAACTTCTTCTCGTACGTCGATATCCGGGACGTGGTCTCGCTCGTCGAGCGTGCGATGGAAGTCGACTTCGACGGCCACGAACCGTTCATGGCCGTCGCGAAGGAGAATCTGCTGGGCGTCGACACCGCCGACGCCGTCGAGGCTACCTACGGCGACCTCCCCGACGAGGTCGACCTGGAGGGAGACCAGTCGGCCATCGACTACAAGAACGCCCGCGAGGTTCTCGACTGGGAACCCGAGCACTCCTGGCACGAGGCCGAAGACGAAGTGGTCGACGGGCCGAGTTTCGTCTGAGACTGCCCTCTCCCTCGGCCCCGAGCACGGGAACTTAGACCCCCGCCGTCGTATGCGCGAATATGACAGTCTTCGGATTCCTGAGTGTCGCACCCGTTCGAGAGGGGAGCATGGCCGGCGAAGTCGCGAAAGCCGTCGCGGCGCTGGAAGACTACGACGTCGAGTACGAGACGACGCCGATGGGGACGATACTCGAGGCCGAGGACACGGGCGAGTTGTTCGCGGCCGCCCACGCCGCACACCTCGCGGTCGATAGCGACCGCGTCAGCACCGTCCTGAAGATAGACGACAAGCGCGGCGTCCGCCAGTCGGCCGACGAGAAGGTCACGGCCGTCGAGGACCACCTCGGCCACGAGGCACGCAGCGACCGGGAGTGAGAGCGCTGACGGACGACGAACGGGCGGACAGCCACCGGACGGAATCTCGGGCACGAGCGGAGACAGTCACCGGAAGTGACTCCGGGGGCAGAGACAGCCCCGCTGTTCTGCCGGTTCCGAACGTGATAGGTGGGTACGCCGAGTTGGGACGAGCACGATGACGACGGAGCAACTCCCGCCGATAGGTGTCGGCACGTGGGAGAACACCGATCCCGAACAGTGTGCAGAGACCGTCGAGAACGCCCTGGAGATGGGGTATCGGCACGTCGACACGGCGCGGTTCTACGGGAACGAGGAACACGTCGGCGAGGGGATCGCCCGCGCGGACGTTCCGCGAGAGGACGTCTTCCTCGCCTCGAAGGTCCACCCGGAGGCCGAGGGCGCGGCCTACGACGAGATCTACGAGGGGTTCGAGCAGAGCGTCTCCCTGCTCGGCGTCGACACGCTGGACCTGCTGTACATCCACTGGCCGGTCGGCAACTACGAGGCCGAGGAGACGCTCGCCGCGTTCGACGACCTCGTCGACGACGGCCTGGTCCGCAACGTCGGCGTCTCGAACTTCTCGACAGCACTGGTCGAGGAGGCGATGGACGTCCTCGACGCGCCGCTGTTCGCCAACCAGGTCGAGCGCCATCCCATGCTCCAGCAGGAGGAACTCCTCGCTCACGCCCAGGAACACGACTACTACCTCGTCGCCTACTCGCCGCTCGGTCGTGGCGAGGCACTCTCGCTCCCCGAAGTCGAGACTGTCGCCGAGAAACACGGCGTCTCGCCGGCCCAGGCCTGTCTCGCGTGGGGAACCCACCCCGAGAACGTGGTCGCGATCCCCAAGGCCACGAGCGAATCACACCTCCGGGACAACCTCGGAGCGGCCGACCTGGAACTCGACGCCGAGGACGTCGAACTGATCGACAGCGTCGAGCGGCGTGAGCGGTTCGTCGAGCGCGACGGCGCTCCCTGGCAGTAAGACGGGCGAGCGAGCACCCTCTGGTATGGAGCGGACGGAGAGTCGCCGGCGGCGAACCCGAATCGACCGTCGGGTGAAACGTCGAGGGTTTCGCGGATGGCATCCGAGAAGGTAAGGGCGAGGCCGGGGTAGGCGGGGACATGGAGAGTCTCAACCGGATGGCGACGGACCTGGTCGACGAGGCGCTGGACTTCGCCGACGAGTTGAACGTCGCGGTCCACCAGCTGGAGGGCGACGCGCTGGTCGTCGACTTCGGCGTCGAGGTACCGGGGGGGATCGAGGCCGGTCTGATGCTCGCTGAGATCCAGACCGCGGGCCTCGCGACGGTCCAGAGCACGCTCGACGAAGTCGCCGGCGCACCCCTGACACACGTCGAACTGTCGACCGACCACCCCGCGCTGGCGTTGCTGTGCTCGCAGAAAGCCGGCTGGGAACTGTCTGCGGACGGCTTCGAGGGGCTGGGCAGCGGCCCCGCCCGCGCGCTCGTGGCCGAGGAAGAGGAGTTCCAGCGCGTGGGCTACCGTGACGAGTTCGACCTCGCCGTGCTGGCCGTCGAGACCGAGACGGTACCCGACGAGCAGGTCGTCGAACAGGTCGCAGAACGGGCGGGCGTCGCCGAGAGCGGCGTCTTCCTGCCCGCGTTCGCGACGGCGTCGGTCACCGGCAGCGTCTCGATGGCCGCCCGCGCGGCCGAACTGGCTGTCTTCCGGCTCTCGGAACTGGGGTACGACCCGCTCGACGTGCTGTCGGCGACCGGCGCTGCACCGGTCGCACCCGTCGCCGGCGACGAGGAGACGGCCATCGCACGGACGAACGACGCGCTGGCCTACGGCGGGCAAGCCCACCTCGTCGTCGACGAACCGTTCGACCGCTTCGACGAGGTGCCATCGGCGGCGACCGACGAGTACGGGACGCCCTTCGCCGACATCTTCGCCGAGGCCGACTGGGACTTCTACGAGGTCCCCGAGAGCGTCTTCGCGCCCGCACAGGTCACGATCGACGTCGTCGGCGGCGAGACGCACGTCCTGGGCGACGTGAACGAGGACCTCCTCGCCGAGAGTTTCGGGCTCTGACCGACAGGTTCCAGGACGAGACGCCACGATGCGTTACAAGACCGCACCCGGTCCCGTCGAACTGGTCGGCGTCGATGCGCTCGGGTCGACACACTCGGCCTTGCCGCTGGTGCCCGAGACAGTCGACGACTGCTGTGCCCGCGTGGTCGAGCGGACGGCAGTCCCGAGCCGGGACGACGCCCGGGAGTGGATCACGTTCCTGGAAGCTCTGGGACTCGCCGAGGAGACGTCGCGTGGCTATCGGCGTGTCCGCGGGACTCTCGCTCCCGAGGCGCTGGCCGAACCGTTCACCGAGAACGTCTTCGCCGTCGCCGAACTGCTGTCGGCGCTCGAAACAGGCGAGTCACAGAGTGTCGGGGAGGCCTTCGATACTCTCCGACCGACGATCCCCGAGTGGGAACGGGACCGACACGCCGACTGGGAGGCGGTCTGGACCGACCGGGTCGAGCGGCTGCTGGCGTGGGCGGCCGCGTTCGGCCTCGCCGTTCGAGAGGACGGCAGGTATCGGCAGTCCTCGGTCGGGGGACCGACTGGTTAAGTTCGCGCCCGGCGAATCCGGACGCATGGTCGAGGACGCACCCGTGGCCGAGCGCCTCGGCGACCGCTTGCGCGAACGCGGTGAGACGCTGGCGGTCGCAGAGTCCTGCACCGGCGGGTTGCTCGGCTCGACGATCACCAACGAACCCGGCGCCAGCGACTACTTCGTCGGCGGCGTCATCTCGTACATGAACCGGACGAAACTCGCCTTCCTGGCCGTCTCGCGCGAGGCGCTCGAGACCCACGGCGCCGTCAGCAAGCCGGTCGCACGAGAGATGGCCCAGCACGTCCGCGACGAGGCCGGGGCCGACTGGGCGCTCTCGACGACCGGGTTCGCGGGCGCCGCGCCCGAGTCCTCCGACGAACCGGCCGGGACGGTGTACGTCGGGGTCGCCTGCGCTGGGGCGGGCGCCGACGTGGACGCCTTCTCCGTCGTCGAGCGCCACCAGTTCGACGGCACCAGACACGAGGTGAAAGCACAGATCGTCGAACGCGCGCTCGAATCGCTCCTGGCACAGGTCCGGTCGACCGAGTGACCTCCGGGAGTGGTGCGGGCCGAATCACACAGCTGTCGTGGTTCAGAGCTCTATCGGGGCCCGCCCAGATCACGCTTCCGGCGGGCGGAGGAAGGCGATCGCGACGCCGGCCAGCGAGAGCGCGGCGGCGGCCAGCAGGAACGACTGGGTCCACCCGAGCGAGACGATCAGGCCGCTGGCGACCGTGCCGCCGAAGATACTGCCGGGGATCTTCGCCGAGTACAGCATCGCGTAGTTCTCCGAGGAACGGGCGGCGCCGTAGTAGTCGCCGACGAGACTCGGGAAAACGGAGAAGGTGGGGGCCCGAAAGAGCGCCGCAGCGCCGACGAGGGCGACGAACGGCCAGGCCGCACCGCTCGTCCCTATCGGCGCCGTCGCAGCGAGTGCCACCCCCGCGAGAACGAGCGATACGGCGACGGTTCGTTCGCGCCCGAACCGGTCCGAGAGCCCCCCGACGACGGCGATGCCGACGGTTTCGGCGGCGGCGACGACCGACGCGCTCGCCGTCGCCACCGCCGCTGGCAGCGCCAGCGCGTCCGCGTAGGCGACCACCTTCCCGATGAGCATCAGCCCGGCGCCGTTCACGACGAAAAAGACCACGTAGAGGAGCCAGAACTGCCAGGTCCGGACCGCGTCGCGCCACTCGTAGGCGACTGGACTCTCATCCGGTTCCCGGCGTGCGGTCGACCGGCTGTCGCCGCCGTCGGTGGCCGAGTCCGAGTCTGACTCTTCGTCGGTGGCCGGGTCCGAGTCCGACTCTACGCTGTCAGTCGCTTCCGAGTCCCCGTTGCCGAGTCTCGGTGGGTCTCTGAGAACCAGTGCGCCGACGAGCGCGACGCCCGCGAGTCCGACGCCGAGGAGAGCCAGCGTGCCCTGGACGGACGCCTCGACGCCGCGCCGGACTGGCGGAATGAGCAGGAAACTGATGCCGCTGTAGGACATCGTCACCGCGCCGGTCGCGAGGCCACGGTAGTCGGTGAACCACTTGACCGGCGTATTGACGGCGACCGTGTAGGTGATGCCGACGCCGACCCCGCCCAATGCGTAGGCGGTGTAGACCGCCAGCAGTCCGTCGGCGCGACCGGCCCAGCCGTAGCCGATCGCGAGCAGTGGCGCCGCGACGAGCATCGGCACGCGCGGCCCCCAGCGGTCGCGGACCCATCCGGCAGGGAACTGCGAGAGCGCCTGAAAGACGAGAAACACGGTGAAGACGGTCCCGAGGGCGGTCTCGGTGGCCCCGACCTGGGCTCCCAGCGGGCCCCGGATCGACGACCAGACGAACTGGTAGGATCCCACCAGCCCCATCGCGACGGCGGCGACCATGACGAGCCACCAGCGCGAGAACGGGAGACGGGACTGTGCCTCTGACATTGATCGTGGGTTCGCCGAGGGGACCAAGAATGATCCGAACCACCTTTTTGCCGGTCGGGTTGCCTCGCTCGCTTCGCTCGCTGCGGGGAACCCGACCGGTAACAAACGTGGTCTTGCCGAGCGAGGCAAGGCTCGTTAGAGCTTGCTCTAACGGCGGCGAAAAAGCCGCTTCCGGGGTGTTCGCCCCGCTCTGCCAGTGTCTCGCGGAGTGAAACGACACGAGGCTCGCCAGAGCTTGCTCTGACGGCGAACCGCCTCGCTTCGTCCTCGTGAGCGAAGCGAACGAGGGGTCGGAAGTGCTCGCACTTCCGGCGCTCGGCGTACGTTTGGTCGAGAAACTGGTCTATGACACACTTTCAGTCCGCGAGCAGATCAGCGACCATCCCGGAGACGTAGTCGATCTCGTCGTCGTTGACGGTGTGACCCATCCCCTCGTAGATGCGCTTCTCGACATCGCCGCCCAGCTGTTCGAGTACGTCGGCGGTGACGTGGACTCGCTCGACGGGGATGTGCGGGTCGACGTCGCTACAGCCGATGAACGCGGGCGTCTCCTCCAGTGACCCCTCGTAGTCGTCGGTATCGATCTCCTCGCCGATGAGTCCGCCCGAGAGTGCGATGACGCCACCGTAGCGTCTGGGGTTGCGCGCGACGAACTCCGTCGCGAGACAGGCGCCCTGTGAGAACCCACCGACGACCACGTTCTCGGTGGCGATTCCGGCCTCGTTCGCCGCCGCGACGGCGTCGGCGACCGCCTGGAGCCCGGAACTGCGGCCGGGTTCGTTCTGTTCGACGGGTGCGAGAAACGAGTTCGGGTACCAGGTGTTCCCGGCAGCCTGGGGGGCGAGCAGCGCCAGTCCCTCGCTGTGGAACTGGCCCCCCATCTGGAGGATGCTGCGTGCGCTCGCACCCCGCCCGTGGACGAGGACCATCGCGGCGTTGGCCTCCTCCAGCGACGTGCCGGCCGTCAGGAGTTGCTGGCCCTGGTGTGGTCCCTGCGTCGACGTGTCTGTCATGCCCTCCAGTAGGATGTGGGCGCGGAAATAGCTGTGTGGACACGGCCGTCCGCCGGTAACACTCCCGTTACCGGGAGCGCTGGACTATCACCAGGGACCATCCAGACGCGACCGTCCGAAAGCGACCCGTTTTTGCCCGCCGGCACCCTCCAGTCCAGTGATGAGCGACCCCGTCGACGCAGTGCTGTTCGATCTCGACGACACTATCTGTACCTACCGCCGGAGCGCCGACGACATCCTCGAAATCGCCTTCGACCGTGTCGATGTCGACCCCTTCTTCGACGCCGCGGAGTACATCTCTCGACTGGACGAGTTCGCCGAGAGCGGCGACGACATCCGCGACACTCGCCGCGCTTCCTTCGCTGGTTTCGCCGAAGAAGCTGGTCACGGCCCGGATATCGGTCACGAGATCGCCGACATCTACACCGACGAGCGCGACCAGTCCAACGTCGAGTTCCTGCCCGGCGCCCCCGAGGCACTCGACGCTGTGGCCGACGAGTATCGCGTCGGGCTGGTCACCGACGGCGACCCGTGGATGCAGTCACAGAAACTCGCGGGCCTGGACATCGAGGACCACTTCGAGGTGGTCGTCCACGGGGGCCACGACGCCCCCTACAAACCGAACGCCGAACCGTTCCACGTCGCACTCGACGAACTCGACGTCGAACCCGAACGCGCGGTCCACGTCGGTAACTCGCTGGAATCGGACGTCCGCGGCGCACTCGCGGCAGGAGTGCGCTCGGTCTGGGTTCCGCGAGGTGAGCCCGACCCCGATCCCGACCCGCGGCCACACCACGTCGCCGACTCGATGCACGACGTCGCCGAGGAACCGTGGCGAGCGAGCGGACACCGAGAGTGAGAGAGCCGAAAGTGAGAGGGTTTTTCGCCGACGAGGCGTTCGATTCGATATGACTCCACCGGTCGAGGCGGTGCTGTTCGACCTCGACGACACGCTGTGTGTCTACGAACAGACCGCCGACGAGGTGCTCGCGGCCGCGTTCGAAGCTGTCGGCGTCCAGCCGTTTTTCGACGGCGACGAGTACGTCGCCCGCTTCGACGAGTTCCTCGACGCCGGCGAGGAGATTGTCGATATCCGCCGGGCCTGCTTCGCAACCTTCGCCGAGGAAGCGGGGTACGACTCCGCACTCGGCCACGATATCGCGGCGGCCTATACCGAGCGACGTGACCCGAGCGGCGTCGCCTTCACACCTGGTGCTCGCGAGGCACTCGACGCCGTGGCCGACGAGTATCGCGTCGGGATGGTCACGAACGGCGACCCCACCCTCCAGACGCCGAAACTCGATTCACTGGGTATCGGCGACCGCTTCGAGACGGTCGTCCACGGCGGTGTCGACGCACCGTACAAGCCGAATCCGGAGCCGTTCCACGTCGCGCTCGACGAACTCGACGTCGAGCCAGAACAGGCCGTCCACGTCGGCAACTCGCTGGAATCGGACGTCCGGGGCGCACTCGCGGCTGGCGTCCGTGCGGCGTGGATCGCGAACGGCACCGACCCCGACCCCCAACCGGACTACGTCTTCGAGACGGTGGCCGGCGTCGCAGCGGAACCCTGGCGGTGACGCCGGAGGAGTACGCCGCCGGCGACGACGAGTAACGCGTCACTCGCTGTCGTCAGGAGGGCTGTCGAACGGAAGAGGTCGGTCCCACGGCTGACGTTCGCCACGTTGTCCGACCCCTCGACGAGGAAATGAAGCGTCCCCTCGAAGCCCAGCGCGGCGAGTCCAGCCCCGAGGAGGAGCCAGGCGCCGAGTCGGTACCGACCGCCGAGGAGCGACCCGACGCCGACGAGTGGCGCAGCCACGAGCACGACACCGGCGTAGGCGGCCTGCCAGGCCGCGATCTCGACCGGGATCGAGACGTGGGCAACGGTGTGACTCCCAGTGAACACGAGGTGAGCGACGACGGCTCCGACCGCTCCTGTGACCGCTGTGTCGTGCTTCCGGACGCTGTCGGGGGAGTTCGCCCTCATACCGCGGAACCAGTGGGATTCGAGGCCGACCGTTCGCCGGCGTCGTAGCGCTCTTCGAGCCACGTTTCCCAGGTCACCGATCCGACGGCTCTGTCGGGACAGGTCGCGTGGCCCGCGCGGAACGCTTTCGCCATCCCGCCGGGTAGCGGCAGGCGGAGGATGGCCCGGCGCAACCCTCGTGCCTCGCGATAGGCTCTTGCCAGTTCGCCCAGTGACCGCACCTCCGGCCCGCCGAGGGGGTCGAGTCGACCGCTCGGTTCGGGGGTCGCGTGTTGGACGAGGGCGTCTGCGACCTCCCTAGCTGCGACGGGCTGGATCTGGAACTTCGTCGGCAGCGGCCACAGCGGCGACGTCGCAACCGTCCCGAGCAACTCGTCGATAAACGAGTGAAACTGCGTCGCCCGGAGCACGGTGTAGGGGACGTCGCTCGATACGACGGCCTCTTCGGCCGCGAGTTTGTGCTCGTAGTAGCTGTAGGGGATCTCGTCGATGCCGACGATGGACGGATAGACGAAATTCGAGACACCCGCTTGCTCGGCCGCGTCGAGGAGTCGTTCGGTGCCCTCGACGTCGACCGCCTCGCTGTCCCCTGTCGGCGCGGTCGCTGCGTGGACGACGACGTCGGCGTCCTGGACGGCTGTTTCGATCCCGACGCCCTCCAGCAGGTCCAGTTCGACCCACTCGACGTCGCCGGCCCGACCGGGCTCTTCACTCACGCCGGACGAGCCGGGAGAGGAAGTCGGCGGCGACCGACTCGCCGCGCGGACGGTGTGGCCGGCTGCCAGCAGGCGGGGCCGCAGTGCACTTCCGAGGGTGCCAGTCGCACCGGTGACCAGTACTCGTACCATGAGTGGCCCTTGTCCCGCGACGATTGAGTATCGACTGCCGCACCAGCACGGAGTGTTTAAGTACCGACCTGTGGATCCGCCGACTATGCAACACGTCAGGGTGGCGATCACGGCCCACGGCCGGGAGGGGGAGATCCACCCCATGTACGGCCTGTGGACCAACGCCGACTTCGTCGGTCGTTCGCGGGCTCTACAGTGGAATTTCACCGGGGACGCACTCGGCATCCTCCACTACGTCGAGGGCGACGCCGACGCCTTCGAAGACGCGGTCGCCGACATCCCGGAGGTGCTGGGATACGAACTCGAACCCGCTGGCGAGGGGTCGTTCTACGTCTACATCCGGGACGCGACCACCGAGCCACTCGGCGACATGTTCGGGCCGGTCACCAGCGGCGGTATCGTGGTCGTCCCCCCGATCGACTACCGCGCCGACGGGACGGTAGTGCTCTCCGTGTTCGGGCCCGACGGGGAGGTCCAGTCGGCGGTCGAGCGTATCCCCGACCCCATCGACCTCACCGTCCTGCAGGTCGGTGGCCTCGCGGGCACGGAAGTCGCCGCCGAATCACGTCTCACCGACCGCCAGCGCGAGGCCGTCGAGGTGGCGCTCGACCTCGGCTACTACGACGTCCCTCGCACAGCGAGTCACGAGGCGGTCGCCAGGGAACTCGACTGTGCGCCGAGCACGGCGGCCGAACACCTCCGGAAGGCCGAATCGGCAGTGCTCCGGTCGGTCTTCCGGCGATGAGTTCGCAGTTGAAACGTCGACAGTACTTACCCGCTCACTCCGCCGGGGTCACGTCGGTCACCGTGCCGACGCCTTTCGAGGTGCCTTCGCGGAAGACGAACTTCTGTCCCTCCTCGACGAGATACGAGCGGAACTTGAACTCGACGGTGGCCTCACCCGAGTCGCCGGGGAGGAGACTTCCCCCGGCAGGGTAAAAGCGGGCGGCCTCACTGATAGTTTCGAGGTGGACGACGGGTTCGTAGCCGTCGCGGATGCGCGTGGGGTGGTTGAGTACCATCACGTCGGCCTCGAACTCGCGGACCGGCGTCGGGTCGGCCTCGCGGGGCAACAGGACCATCCCGCGCTCGATCTCTTCGGCGTCGACGCCTTTCAGTGCGATACCGACGATACGGCCGGCCCGGGCCTCGTCGACGCGGTGGTAGTGCATCTCGATGGAACGCACCTCCACTTCGCGGAAGGTGTCGTCGGCCATCGGCCCCAGCAGGAGTTCGTCGCCGGCCTCGACGCGGCCAGATTTCACGGTCCCTGAGGCGACGGCGCCGACGCCGGTCACGCTGTAGGTCCGGTCGACGTACATCGAGAAGTCTTCGTCGGCGGGGTCGGCGGATTTGGGCAACTGCTCGAACAGGGCGTCGAGTTCGTCCAGTCCCTCCCCGGAGACGGCGCTGGTCGTCAGGACCGGTACCACTGTCTCGTCGATCTCTTCGACGGCCGCTTCGACGCCGTGACGGCCCACCGAGAGGGGTGTCCGCTCGGCCTCTCGCAGGACGCGCTCGACCTCGCGCTCGACTTCGGCGAGTCGCTCCTCGTCGACGATGTCGACTTTCGTGATGGCGACCATCGTCGGGAGTTCGGTCGCGAGCAGGATACCCAGGTGCTCGCGGGTCGTCTTCGTCGGGCCGTCGTCGGCGGCCACGGTCAACAGGCCGTAGTCGAGTTTCTGCCCGACGAGTCCGCGGATGGTGGTCCGGAGCCAGGGCTCGTGACCCACCGTGTCGACGAACGACACGAGCCTATCGGCCTCCTCGACGACGCGGGCGCGGTCGTCCTTGCGATGGGGGTTGTCCATCCGGACCGGGCCGTCCTCGTCGAAACCGTAGACCCCGTAGGACAGGTCCGCAGAGAGGCCCCGCTCTACTTCGTGGGGCTGGACGTCGAGGTACGAGCGAGTACCGCCCTCGCCGTCGTCGCGCTGGCCGGTGACGAGCGAGCCCACCAGTGTGGACTTGCCGTGGTCGACGTGGCCCGCCGTCCCGACGACGATGTGTTCGTCGTCTTCGAGGACAGTGCCCTCGCGGACGGCGGCGACGCCGACGATGCCGCCCTCGCCGTCCCGTTCGGAGGCGGGCCCGTCGACGCCCCAGGTCTCGACGTTCTCGATGTGGGCGCCGGCCTCCTCGGCCAGTAGCGAGAGCACGTCCATCGACTCGGAGAAGACGTCCGGGTGAACGCCGGCGATGCCGCCGTCGTCAGTGACGCCGACGACGTAGGTGGCCTCGCCATCGCCCGAGAGCACGCGGTGGCGCAACTGGGCGGCGAGGCTGTCGCGCCGGCCGTCGGCGAGGTGGAGGTTCTTGCTGAGCCGCTCTTTGAACTCGACGCTACCGCCCTCCTCTTCGCCGCGCTCGATGGCCCGGTGGAGGACGGCCCGGTCGGGGCTCATGGGGGTGGGTAACGGAGGACAGTACAAAAGCCTTCTCCGGGTTTCGGCCTGTAGCGTCTCCCTACCGCTTTATAACGAAGGGGAGCGTTCGGGACTCCTACGTTCCGGTCCCAGTCGAACCGGACTGCGGTCGACTGCTCGTCCCGAGAGTCAGCGCCCGAAGCGACGCTGTCGGTTCTGGTAGTCACGGAGCGCCCGGAGATAGTCGCGCTTGCGGAAGTCACGCCAGTTGACGTCGGTGAAATACAGCTCGGAGTAGACCGACTGCCAGATCATGAAATCCGAGAGCCGTTCGGCGCCGGTCTTGACGACGAGGTCGGGGTCGACCGGGAAGACGAGCTCGCGCTCGACGTCCGCCTCGTCGACGTCCTCCGGGTCGAGTTCGCCGGCGTCGACCGCGTGAGCGACTTTCTGGACGGCTGTCGCGAACTCGTGTTTGCCCCCCAGGCCGATACTCACGAGGACGGGTGCGTCGGCGCGTTCGTCGTCGTCGGGGCCACGGACGGCCACTCTCTGTGGGGCGTCGACGGATTCGAGCTCCCGGCGGATCGTGTCGACGACTCCCTCGTCCAGGACACTCACGTAGACGACGACCTGCTCGGCGCCGTACTCGATGGCCCACTCGAACCAGTCTTCGAGGGTGCGATAGGCGTCCTGTTCGAGGAGGTCACGCTCGGTGAGGATGAGCGCCACCGTCTCCGGCAGCGTCGCGTCGCTGGACCAGAGGCGTGCGGCGAGATACCGGTCGTACAGGCCCACACCATGCGTACCCTGGGGAGAGTCCTAAATGTCACGACACACTCGCTTCGTTCGCGCCAGGCGGACCGGGCGGGCCCGTTCGGACTCCTGATACGTCTCAGTTGTGTACCGCCGATACGTCTCAGTTTCCTACCGACCGCTCTCCTGATCGTCCGTTCGGAAGGGGTAAGTACCTCTCGGGGGAACCGGTCGGACTGTGACCGCGACAGTCCGTCGAGCGGGCGGGTTCGCAGCCGTCGGACTGCTCTCGCTGGCGGTCCCCTACGTCGCCTCGACGTCCCGGACCGCGCTATCGACGGTACTCGCACCCGCGCCGTTCGTCGTCGTCGCCGCGTTCGCGCTGTACGTCGTCGACGACGGACCGCTGTTCGAACTCTTCGCCCGCCCCGGCGACCGCCGTGACGGCCGTCTCTACGGCCTCGCCGGATTCGCACTCGCCGCGGCCGGCCTCGCTTTGCTCGCCGTGCGCTTTGGCATGCCGATGCCCGTCTTCGTCGGCACGGTTCTGCTGCTCTCCTGGGGGAACCTCGGTGGCCACGCCGTTCGCGCGGTCAGCGACGAACCCATCATCGCGACTGCGGGGTTCGTCGTCGTCGCCTCCGTCGCCGGCGCGGCTGGGCACTTCGCCGCCACGATGTTCGTCCCGACGGCGCTCGACTGGCCGCTCGTCGCCTTCCTCGCGACGAGCGGTGCGCTCATGGCCGCACTCCTGCGAGTCGTCCTCTTCGAACGCGACGACCCGCTGGTGATGGTCTCGGTCGGGCTCTTGCTCTGGCTGTTTTTCGACCTCCAGGTGCCGGTCTCCACGACTGGCATCGCGGTCGCGCTGGCCGTGACGGTCGTCCTCGGGGTCGTCTCCTACGCCCTGGAGACGGCCTCGCTTCCTGGAATGTTGACCGGTGTGTTGCTCGGTCTGCTCACGATCGTGCTCGGCGGCCCTGGCTGGTTCGTCATTCTCATGACCTTCTTCGGGCTCGGCGGACTCGCCTCGAAGTTCCGGTACGACGAGAAGAAAGCCCGCGGCATCGCCGAGGAAAACGAGGGTGCTCGCGGGAGCGGGAACGTCCTCGCCAACTCGCTGACGGGACTCGTGGCGGTACTCGGTGCGGCCGCCAGTCCGAGTCTGACGACGCTCTCGCCGTTGCTCTTTCTCTTTGCCTTCGCCGGGGCGATCGCAGCCGCGATGAGCGACACCCTTTCCAGCGAGATCGGCGGCGTCTTCGACGGCCCGCGGCTCATCACCACCTTCGAGCGCGTCCAGCCGGGCACCGACGGCGCAGTCACCTGGCAGGGCGAACTCGCCGGATTCGCCGGCGCCGGGTTGATCGGCGCCATCGCGCTCGTCATGTTCGAGACGGTCACCCCTGTCGGGGCGGCGGTCGTCCTCGCGGCGGGCGTCGTCGGGATGACCGTCGATAGCCTGCTCGGTGCGACTCTGGAGGGTGACTGGCTCGAAAACGAGGGCGTCAACTTCGCCGCGACGGTCGCCGGCGCACTGTGTGCCGCCACGCTCGCGGTCGCGCTCGGCATCGAATCGCTGTCGCTACCCCTGTGACCGTGACCGACCCAGTCCGCCCGGCCCGGCCCGAGGACCTCCCCCGGTTGCGTGCGATCCAGACCGTCGTGCTCGCGGAACCCTGGCCCGAACTCCTGAGCGTGGCCGTCGACGGCCCGCCGGTCTGTCTCGTCTACGCCGACGCCGACCGCGATGGGCCATCCGGTCGCGATATCGACCCCGGGCCGACCGCCTACGCGCTCGCGGTCGTCGACGACGACGCGGGCTATCTGGCGGAACTCGCCGTCGCCGACGGTCACCGCGGGGAGGGACAGGGGTCGGCCTTGCTCGCGGCGCTCGTCGACCGACTGCAGGACCGGGGCGTGGAGACGCTCCGGGTGACTGTCCGGGAAGTCGACGAGCGCGCCCGCTCGTTCTACGAGTCACACGGGTTCCTCGACCGCGAACGACTCCCCGACCATTACGAGGACTGCGACGGACGACTGCTGGAGCGGGACCTGTAGAACCGACCGCTCAGAACCTGTAGAACCGACCGCTCATGACGGGGCCCCCAACTCGGCTGCAGTCCGGACGCGGACTGCCGTCGGCTGTTTGACGTACTCGCCCTCGCTCGCAGCGACGACCTGCTCGACGCCCCGTTGTGCGGCGATGTCGAGCACGCGCTGGGACAGTTCGCCGTCGACGACGATTGCGGCCGGTGCATCGGCGGCGTCCCGTACCAGTTCGAACGCGTCCTCGGCCGCGCCCTCCGCGAGGACCCCGAACGTCCCGTCGAGCAAACGGACCCGGCCGGTCCCACTCCCGACAACGGCATCGACGTGGCCCGCCAGCGTCGTCGGTTCGACCTCGGCACCGTCGTCCGCTCCGGGCCGGTCGTCCGCTCCGTCTCCGGTGGTCGTCTCGACGTTCTCTCCGTCGGCGGCTGTCTCCTGGCTGTCTCCGTCGACGTCTGTCGCCTCGCTCTCTTCTTCGACGGGGTCCGCTTCGGTGGCCCCGTCTTCCGGAACACTCCCCATCTTCCTGGTTTCGTCGACGCTCTCGGGGGATTCGCCGTCGTCAACTGGCGGTTCGGTTCTCGTGGAGTCGGGCGGTTCGGTGACGGTGTCTGCCGATCCGGGTTGGACCGCCGACGCGCCGTCCGTGGCGACGGCGTCCGCGGGACTCGTCTCGCCGTCGTCGTCCGATGCAGCCTCGGGAACGGCCCGCGTACTGTCCTCGGCCACCGCCGCGACGTCCGGTTCTTCGTCGTCGACGGCCTCGAACGGCACTTTCTCCCGGAGGGCGGTCATGACCTCGCCCCTGGAGAGGTCCTCGACCGACCGACTGGGTGGCGCGAGTGCGACGTGGTCGATCTCTCCGACCTGGGCGAGTTCTTTCAGGATGAGGTCGCCCCCGCGGTCGCCGTCGAGAAACGCGGTGACGGTCCGGTCGCGGGTGAGCTGTGCCACTTCGTCGGGGACGTCGGTGCCTTCGACGGCGATGGCGTTCTTGACACCGTATTTGAGCAGCGTCAGGACGTCCGAGCGCCCCTCGACGACGATGATAGCGTCGCTCTCGCCGACTCGCGGGCCGGCAGGGAACCCGTGAAACTCGGTGATGTCCTCGACGCGGACGGCCTCACGGACCTCCGCGACGATGTCCTGGCTGGTCAGTGACGCCTCGTCGAACTCGGCGAGCAGTTGTGTCGCGCGCTCGACGACCTCCCGGCGCTTGGCCGAGCGGACGTCTTCGAGTTCGCTCACCTCGACGGTCGCCCGACAGGGGCCGACCCGCTCGATGGTTTCGAGGGCGGCCGCGAGGATGGCCGTCTCGACGCGGTCGAGCCCACTGGCGATCGTTATCTCGCCGAAGGACTGTCCGCGCTCGGAGTCGATGGTGACGTCGATACGGCCGAGTTTCTGTGACTCCTGGAGCCCGCGCAAGTCGAGTTCGTCCCCGAGCAACCCTTCTGTCTGCCCGAAGACTGCGCCGACCACGTCACTCCGTTCGACCACCCCGTCCGCGCTGATGTCCGCGTGAATGAGGTACTTCGCTGAATCGTACATTGGTGAACTGCCCCGTGAAGGGCGCTGATGATGAATCCATGAGCGAGTTCATGGACACTAACTCGTAATCGCTCCGGCCGGGAAATACCTGCCGACAGTCCAACCCCCGACGCCGCTGACGGCAGCCCCGCCCCCGGGGCAAGTGGTGACAACCCTGCCCTAGCTGCTGGTACCGACAACTCCATCCGCAGAGAAAACGATCGTTCCAGCCGACCACTCATCGGGCGCTGTCGCCGAGTTCACACGCTGTCGCCCGCAAATATGATGGCAATTATTCTTCAACCGGGTGCTTTGTCGACAATCGCGGGGTATATACCGGAGTATCTATAAATTGTTCCACCATGACGTCGAGGACCGAGACGGTCGGCTGGGCTGTCGGAGCACTGGTGCTGGTCGTACTGGCGGTGCCGTGGTTCATGTGGGGATCCGACGCCGTCGTGGCGGGGTTGCCGGTCTGGGTCTGGTGGCACGTCGGGTGGCTCTGCCTGACGTCGCTGTTCTTCTGGGCCTTTACCCGGCGCGCGTGGGGGCTGGGCATCGAAGAGGTGAGCACGCGTGGCTGAGACGGCCATCCAGGTCGGAATCCTGGTCGGGTACATGCTCATCACACTCGCGGTGGGCGTCGTCGCCTACCGCCTGACCGACCGGAGCCCGGAGGACTACTACCTCGCCAGCCGGACGCTCGGGACCGTCGTCTTGCTCTTTACGACGTTCGCTACGCTGCTGTCTGCGTTTACGTTTTTCGCCGGACCGAACATCAGCTACCGCCTCGGTCCGGAGTGGATCCTCGTCATGGGGCTGATGGACGGTGTCATCTTCGGCGTGCTCTGGTACGTCATCGGCTACAAGCAGTGGCTCGTCGGGAAGGCCAACGGCTACCTCACACTGGGTGAGATGCTCGGCGACCGTTTCGGCTCGCGACGGCTGCGGGTCCTCGTCGCCGGCATCAGCATCTTCTGGCTCTTTCCCTACGTCATGCTCCAGCAACAGGGCGCGGGGACGGCCGTCGAAGCACTGACTGGCGGCGCCGTGCCCTACTGGGCCGGTGCCGGCGGGATCACCCTCTTCATGATCGTCTACGTCACGCTGTCGGGACTGCGCGGTGTGGCGTGGACGGACACACTCCAGGGGCTGTTCATGCTCGGGATGGTCTGGGCAGCCTTCGTCTGGGTGGGGACGGCGGTCGGTGGGTTCGGGGCCGCCACAGAGACGCTCCGGGGACTAGACGGGAACCCGCTGGCGCTGGGCGGCGGTGCGTACTCGCCCGAGTTCATCGTCTCGACGGCCGTCAGCATCGCCTTCGGCGTCACGATGTTCCCGCAGGTCAACCAGCGTTTCTTCGTCGCGAAGTCCAGGGCCGTCATAAAGCGAACGCTCCCGCTCTGGCCGGTGCTGGTCGTCTTGCTGTTTGTCCCCGCATTCATGCTGGGCTCGTGGGCCGCCGGGCTGGGCATCGAGACGAACGTCAACGGGAACGTCCTGCCGCCGCTCCTGCTGGAGTACACCCCGACGTGGTTCGCGGCGCTGGTCATCGCCGGTGCGATGGCCGCGATGATGAGTTCGAGTGACTCGATGCTGCTCTCGGGGTCGTCGTATCTCACCCGGGACATCTACCGGCCGCTCGTCGCCAACCCCGACGAACGCCGGGAAGCGTGGCTCGGTCGCCTGGGTGTCGTCGTCTTCGCGACGCTGACCTTCGTGGCGAGTCTCTTCCAGGTCGGGACGCTGCTGGAGATCGGTGACACCGCCTTCGGCGGGTTCGCCCAGCTCGCGCTCCCGGTTCTCGTCGCGCTGTACTGGTCACGGACGACACGCTGGGGGATCTACGCGGGTATCGGCGCGAGCCAGTTGTTCTACCTCGCCAGCGTCTTCCTCGAGGTCGTCCCCAGTAGCTATCTCGGCGGGTGGTCGGCCTCGGTCGTCGGCATGCTCCTCGGACTGGTCCTGACCGTGGGCGTCTCCGCAGTCACGACTCCCTCGACTGCCGAAGACCCGAGCGTCTACGAGAAAACCGTCGCAGACTGACCACAGCCGAGCCCACGCTTGCCCTCGTCAGAGATTTGTGTCGCTCGTCCCTACCGTGAGATATGCCCCGCCGCCCCGCTACGCTCGCCGTCGTCGCGCTTCTCGTCACGGTAGCGCTCGCTCTCCCGGGTGCAATCGCTTCCACAGGGGCGACCGCCGCGACGAACGAAGTCGACATGAGCGGCTTCTCGGAGGAACCAGGGGAAACCGGTCTCGTCTTGCTGTCGGCCCGGGCGACGAACGTGACCGCCTACGAGGCGAACGTCACCTTCGACCCCGACGTCGTCACCGTCGTCGCTGCTGGCCGCCAGGACTTCCCGAATCCCGAGGAGACCATCGACCGCGAACAGGGCTGGGTCAGACTCTCGGCCGAACGGAGCGAACCCGTCGACGAGCCGGTCCTCACTTCGCTGGTCGTTCGCGTGCTGTCCGAGGCCGAACCGGGCACCGAGACGGAACTGTCGTTCGTCGAGGCCGACACCACGTTGACGAACGCGACCGACGGCGAGTTGCCCATCGACGCCTACGGCAACGCGACCGTCGAGGTTCTCCAGCCCGACACGCCGACGCCGACCGCGACGCCCGAACCGACCGCGACGCCCACAGCGACTCCAACCCGAACGCCCTCGCCGAGTCCGACTGCCACACCGACAGCCACGCTGACCCCATCGACGTCCCCGACGGATACGGCTACTCCGACCGCAACGCCCACTGAGACAGCCTCTCAGACAGATATCGACAGTTCGTCGCCGACACCGTCCGCGTCACCGACCTCTACTGCGTCACCGTCGCCGAGTCCGACCGACTCGCCCGTCCCGATGTCGCCGACACCGACTGACCGACCGGGAACCACGACTGCAACAGAGGGGCCGGGGTTCGGCCTCACCGTGACGCTCGTGGCTCTGCTGGTCGTGGGTGGATTCCTCCGACGGAGCAGGGTGCGTTGACCGACGCCGGAGCCAGGATCCGCATTGCCGGGTGGTCGTCTTTGCGGTGAGGCCCTGTCGACCGCGGAGGACCCGAGCCTATGCGAGGGGCTGAGCGCGGACTGAGCCGCGCCACCCCGCTCTACGCGTAGAACAGCACCGTTGTGAACCACGGGAGGTCTCGTCAGTGACCGCCGGTGGATCGTCTCAGTGCGGTTTGATTCGAACCTGGTCCTTGACGACCGCGTCGATCTGGTCGTAGTCGAGCCAGTAGGTGTCCTCGTCGCCGCCCCAGTCGAGTCGCGACATCGCCGTGTCGCTCAGGTCGGGGTCGGGGTCGACGCGGGCCGCGTGGTCACCGACCTCGACCACTTCGCCGATCAGTTCGTTGTCGTGTGTGACGACTTGCTTGCCCTCGTCGGACATCGTTAATGTCGTATCGTCAGACATCGGTGACTCCTGTGGACTGGTGTGACCTCAATCAGTTGCCGGCATTTGCAACGGTGGCACGCGGAGCTCCCGTGACGCCGGGGACGGCTACGTCGAACTGCGCACCAGGGCGACGTTCTGTCCGTTTCTCGCAGCTGTCTCGACGACTCTTTCGACTGGCCCCCCGACGGCCTCCAGTCCTTGGTACCCGACGCAGGCGGTTTCGAACGCGCCGATGGCGTCCTCGAGCGACGCGTCGGAGTCACCATCGACGACGTCGACGTGATAGTCGTCCGGCGAGCGGCCGGTCGCCGCGGCGACCTCGGAGACGACGTCGGTCGCCCGTCCGCGCGCCGCTCGCTCGTCGTCGTCTCCGGACGAGACGCCGAGCACCGTCGGCACGGTGCCGTCGAGACTGGCGAACTCGGCGGCTCTGCGGACGACAGCGGCGTCGTCCGGGCTCCCGGTGACGAGCGCGACGGGCGTCCCGACCTTACCCCGCAACGATACCAGTGCCACGTCACACGGCGCGTTCGCGACCACGTCTGTGACCGTTGACCCCGTCACCGGTTTCCCCTCCCTGGTGTCGCCGTCCCAGCCGAGGAGGACCTCGCCGGGTCGTTCCTCTCCGAGTACGTTCAGGATCGCCTCGCCGGTGTCCGTTGCCGTGAGCGCTCGCGTTCGAAGCGTGACGTCCATCTCGTCTGCGAACTCCCTGGCTGCGTCGAGCAGGTCGCGCTGGTGGCCGGCGCGGTCGGCCTCGACGTTCTGGAGCGGGGAATCGTGTTCGACGTGGACGACGTTGACCGCGACGAGTTGGGGCTCGCCCACGTGGTCGCTGGCGTGCGCGCTGGCGGCGGCGAGTCGGAGCAGCCCACGCTGTGTCTCGGGGTTCGCCACTGGGACGACGACCCGGTTGACGTCGGTCGGAGCCGGCCTGATGGCCTCCCGGAGGAGTCCCTCCCCGACCACCCGTGTTCGCGCGTATACGGCGTACCAGACGACGCCGAGGGCGACGATGCCGGAGCCGACGAGGACGATGACCGGCGCCATCTGCGAGAGGACGACCAGCGACAGGACGACCCCGAATATCGGGACGACGGGGTAGAACGGGAACGGGAGCGAAAAGGAGGGGTCGTACTCGTTCGGGTCGACCCGCCTGAAGACGACGAGCGAGACGTGGACGAGCGAGTACGCGACCAGAAAGCTGAAACTCGCGGCCTCGGCGAGCAGCGAGACGATGGCGTCGACCCGGAGACCTGCGAGGACGAGCGCCGCCGTGAACGCGCTGGTGGTGACGATCGCGCGGTGGGGCGTGAAAAAGCGCGGGTGGCTCGTGTTCAGCCACTCGGTGACGACGCCGTCCCGTCCCATCGCGTAGATGACCCGCGACGCGGCGAGGATGGACGAGTTCGAACTGGAGATGGCCGCGACGATCGCGGCGAAGACGATGGCCACTGACCCGGCGGGACCCAGGTACGACCGCGCGACGTCGGCCACCGGTATCGGCGAATCGGCCAGTCGGCCGTAGGGGATCACACCTGTGCTGACGAGCATCACGACGACGTAGAGGACCGTCACCAGTACCACCGAGAGGATCATCGAGAGGGGGATGATCCTGCTGGGGTTTTTGAGCTCGCCGGCCACAGTCGCAATGATCTCGAAGCCGAGAAACGAGACGAAGACGATACCCGTCGTGGCGACGACACCCCGGGCGCCTGCCGGCGCGAAGGGGTCGAGGTTCCCCGGCTGGATGAAGAAGACTCCGACGACCACGAAGACGAGGATGACTGCCGTTTCGGAGCCGATCATGACGTTCTGGAGCGAACTCGACTCCTCGGTCCCGTAGTAGTTGACGCCGGTGAGCAAGAAGAGGCCCGCCAGTCCGAGGAGGATGATGTACCCGCGGCCGTCGAGGAACGGGACCGGCTCGACGATGTACTGGCCGAACCCGACCATGTAGAAGGCACTGGCGAACATCAGGCCGCTCCACATGCCCCAGCCGACGATACTGCCGGAGAGGCTCCCGAGCGCGCGGTTGACGTAGTGGTAGCTCCCGCCGGCGATGGGCATCGCCGTCGCCAGCTCCGAGAGCGAGAGCGCCGCCAGCAGGGCGACGAAGCCGGCGATGGCGTACGAGATAGAACTCGCCGGCCCGGCGTTGCGCGCGGCGATGCCTGGCAGGATGAAGATGCCGGCGCCGATCATCGTCCCGCCGCCCAGCGTCATCGCCTCGACGAACCCGAGCGTTCGTTCGAGTTCGGCGCCCTCGACGCTCACGACTCGATCCCCCGCGTCGTCGGTGGTCGGTCGCTGTCGCGGTCCGTCTCGGTGGACGCCTCGCCCGTCATTCTGTCTCCCTCACGATGAGCGCCGGGCTGGTCAGTTCGTCGACGACGTGGGAGAGCACTCGGCCGATGATGCGGTCCCGGAGCGACGGTTCGGACTCGCCGAGAACCACGATGTCGTACTCGTCACCCAACTGGACGATTTCGGCCTTGCGGTCGCCGCTCTCCGAGAGTTCCCAGTCGACGCGCTCCTCGTCGATACCGAGCTCGACCAGGCGGTCGGTCGCCCCCCGGAGGAGGAACTCGCCGTAACTCTCGTCGGCGTCCTCCGCAACGGAGTGAAACAGCGTCACCGTCGCGTCGCTCGCCTGTAGCAGACGGGCGGTCACCGAGACGATCCGTTCGACGTTCACGTCGCCCCGGAGAGGCACCAGCACTCGGTCGATCTCGTTCGCCTCGCGCACCGACAGCACTGCGTCACAGTCGTACTGGTCCGCGACGCGGTCGATGGTCGCCTCGCGGTCGTGCGTGAATACGAGGACCTCCGTCAGGTCCCGCCCCGCCACGAGGTCGCGAAGTCGCGATTGGGCTTCGTCCTCGTACTCGCCTCTGATCAGTGCCGGTTCGGCCTGGTCGGGTACCGGAAAGTACCCGAGGAGGACGACCTCGAGCGGGTCGAGCAGGTCGACGACCCCGAGCCGCGGCGGGTCGGGGTCGGAGAGGTCAACCGGGACGAGAATCGTCAGCTCGTCGATGGGGGCCATCCCTCCGTGTCTGTACCCCGCCCTGTCTTGTCAAGGCTTCGCAGGGATCGACACCGAGAGATCGGTTCCCCCAAAGACGAACCTGCAGCCGAACAGCAGCGCCGGACGTCGGCTTCGTCCTGGACCTGGTGGTTTTTATCCTGTCTGGGCCACGATTACAGGTATGCAGACACACATCGTCCCGGTCGGGTTCGACTACGACCGGCTCATCGCGCCGCTGGTGCGCGACCAGCTGGACGTCGACAGAGTCGTTCTGCTGGAGGGGGCTGTGGGGAGCGAGGCCAACGTCGAGTACTCCCGGAACCTCGCAGCGAAACTCGAACAGGACTACTCGAATCTGCTGGGTGCGACCACCGAGCGGTTCGTCGTCGAGGACGTCTACGACTACGACGCCGCCTTCGAGCAGGCCTTCGCACTCATCAACGGCGAACTCGACCGGTCAGAAGACGCCGAAGTGTGGGTCAACATCTCCGCGATGCCCCGGACTGTCTCCTTCGCCTTCGCGACTGCGGCCCACTCCATCATGGTCGAACGCGAGGAGGACCGCCAGCGCATCCACACCTACTACACGGTCCCCGAGAAGTACCTCGAAACCGAACTCGCCGAGGAACTCCGCCGGGGGATCGATCTCCTCTCGGACGTCGAGGGGAGCGTCGAGGACTCCGAACTGGCCGACGACGTCCGTGAACACCTCGACGACGCACGGTCGCTGCTCGCCGAGTTCGACGAACGCGGGACCACCATCGGCGCCAAGGAGTTCGACGGCAAGCACATCCTCGAACTCCCGGTCGCCTCCTTCTCGAACGTCAAACCCTTCGAGGAACTCATCCTCTTCACGCTGGGCGAGCACGGCGAGTTCGAGTCCGTCTCGGAACTCGCGCAGGGACTCGCGCGGGAACTCGGCGAGGAGTACACCGACTCCTTTCGCTCGAAAGTCATCTACAACGTCGACAGGTTGGGGCCGGGCGGCAAGGGCTACATCGAACAGGAAGAACACGGCAAGTCCTACCGGACGCGACTTTCCCGCATCGGCGAGCTCTGGGTGCGGGCCCACTCCGACGACGGCAGCCGGTCGGTAGACGAGCTCTGACTGAACCCGCGCGGGAGTCACTCAAACGGTTGTCTAATCCTTCACCCGGTTTAACTTCGAGGGGGGAGAGCGGCCAGCTATGCAGACCGCTCTCACCCGCTCCGGAGTGTCCTCCGTCCTCCGCGCGCTCCTGCCGCTGGTCCTCAGTGTCTGCTTGCTCGTTGCGGGACTCGTGGTCGCGCCGGGCAGTGCGACCCCGGCGACCCCTGCGGACGCTCCAGCTGATACCCGGGAGTTGACGAACCACACTGCGAACGTGACGCTATACGACGCCGGTGACAGGTCGTTCGACGACGCAGGCGAGGTCGAGACGGCCATCGACGACGGTCGAGTGACCGAACCCGACACGATGGCGGTAAACGAGACGCTGCTCGTGGTGATCGAGTCTGAACGACTCGCGTCGGCGATGGACGAACGCGACGGGTCGACGACCGAGCGATTCGCGGCCGCGCTGGACGGGTCGGCCGACCTGTACGTCGTCCAGACCAACCCGACGACGATGGTCACGCGCACGTTCGCGCTCGTCGGGACCGAGAACGCCACCGCCCACCGCGACGGGGAGACGGTCTACGCCCTGCTCGATACGGGTGCGCTCTCGTTCCGGAAGAAAGGCAACGAAGGGTTTCGACCGCAGGATTCGTTCCGCGAAGACCGCTTCGCCGTCGACTTCGGGTTCGACCTCTACGAACCGCCGTGGGAACCGCCGGGAGACGGCCCCGAGGGCCCGACGTTTTCCCTCTCCGGGGGGGAGTACCTGACCGAAACGCCGGAATCGACGCCGACGGACTCGTCCACGGCGCCACGCACGACGACCGAACGGACGCTGACACCCGGGCTGGCGACGACGACCGACCGGGCGCTACCGAGCGAGGAGACGACGAGCACTGACACAACCCAGTCGCGGAGCGGGAGTAGCCCACAGACCGGGACACAGACGACGTTGCACAGAGATGGCCCCGGTTTCACAGCCGTGACTATACTCGCGGCGCTGTTCGTCCTGGTCCTGTCGGGACTGCGCCGGCGGTGACACGTTCGACCGAACGCGTCGTGCCAAACTCGACTGGTGGTAGCGGCGGTGGACCTTCGCCGTTGGCCCGGGACGGACTGTCACCATGACGTAAGAGTTATTTTCGCGCCTCGTCCACTCTCTACCGATGACAGGGCCGTTCGACACGCTGGCCGCTCGCGCCGCGAACGACCCCCGCCGATCGGTAGCCGCCACCGTACGTGTAGGGGCGCCCTAGCCCCGACACACCCTCATTCTGACTGCGACCGCACCGTTTCGCCGACCGACCTTCGAAAGAGACCGATGTACGACACACCGATACCGACCGACCGCACGCATCGACCGACAACCATCCGACGCCGGCCGGCCGCGACCGGCGGGAGGCCCCGATGAGCACCGAGAGCGAGCCGAGTGATTCACCTTCCAGCGCGGCCGCCGCCGAGCAGGAGGAACTCCCGCCGGAGTACGACCCCGACGCGGTCGAACGGAAGTGGCAGGACCGCTGGGTCGAACACGACACCTACGCCTACGACCGCGAGGCCGCGCTCGACGCCGACACGGCCTTCTCCATCGACACGCCGCCGCCCACAGTTTCGGGCGACCTCCACATGGGGCATCTCTACCAGTTCACGCTCCAGGACTTCGTCGCTCGCTACCACCGGATGGCCGACCCGGCGGTCTTCTTCCCCTTCGGCTACGACGACAACGGTATCGCCTCCGAGCGACTCACGGAGCGAGAGAAGGGCGTCCGCCACGGCGACTTCTCCCGTCGGGAGTTTCAGGAACTGACCCGCGAGGTCTGCAGCGAATACGAGGACGACTTCACCGACGACGTCCAGTCGCTGGCGGTCTCGGTCGACTGGTCGAACACCTACAAGACCATCGAGCCCCGCGTCCAGCGTGCCTCCCAGCTCTCTTTCATCGACCTCTACGAACAGGGTCGGGAGTACCGCCGCCGCGCGCCGACTATCTGGTGTCCGGACTGCGAGACGGCCATCTCCCAGGTCGAACAGGAAGACGCCGACAAGCACACGAAGTTCAACGACATCGCCTTCGAAGTCGTCGAGTTCGGCGACGCCGACGCTGCGCCCGACGAGCCCGAGAGCGCGGGGCCGACCGACGAGCCCACGTTCACCATCTCGACGACCCGGCCCGAGTTGCTGCCGGCGTGTGTCTCCGTTTTCGTCCACCCGGACGACGAGGACAACCAGCACCTCGTCGGCGGCACCGCACGGGTCCCGATCTTCGGACAGGAAGTCCCGATCATCGAGGACGACCGCGTCGACATGGAGACCGGCAGCGGCGTCGTCATGTGCTGTACGTTCGGCGACCAGACCGACATCGAGTGGTACCAGGCCCACGACCTGCCCCTGCGGATCGCCATCGACGAGTCGGCCACGATGACCGACGTCGCCGACGACTACGAGGGACTCTCGACGACCGACGCCCGCGAGGCACTCATCGAAGACCTCGGCGAGGCGGGCTACCTGCTGGAGAGTCGCGACCACTCTCACAGCGTCCAGGTCCACGAGCGCTGTGAGACGGAGGTCGAGTACCTCGTCACCGAGCAGTGGTACGTCGAGATGCTGGACCGGACCGACGAGTACCTCCAGGCGGGCGAGGAGATGGACTGGTACCCAGAGAAGATGTTCACCAGGTACAAACACTGGATCGAGGGGCTGGAGTGGGACTGGTGTATCTCCCGTCAGCGCGACTCGGGTATCCCGTTCCCCGTCTGGTACTGCGAGGACTGTGGCAAGACGATCCTCGCCGAGAAAGAGCAACTGCCGGTCGAACCCATCGCCGACGACCCGCCGGTCGACGCCTGTCCGGAGTGTGGTGGGACCGACTTCACTCCCGAGGAGGACGTCTTCGACACGTGGGCCACCTCGTCGCTGACCCCGCTGATCAATGCTGGCTGGGACTGGGACGCCGATGCAGAAGAGTATCGGATGGACCGGCCGGAACTCTACCAGTTCGACCTCCGTCCGCAGGGTCACGACATCATCTCGTTCTGGCTCTTTCACACCGTCGTCAAGTGCTACGAGCACACCGGCGAGGTCCCCTTCGAGAGCGTCATGATAAACGGGATGGTCCTCGACGAGAACCGCGAGGCGATGTCCAAATCCAAGGGCAACGTCATCCCGCCCGAAGAAGTGACGGCGAACTTCCCGGTCGACGCCGCCCGCTACTGGGCCGCCGGCACCTCCATCGGCGACGACTTCCCCTACCGGGAAGGGGACCTGGAGGCCGGCGAACGCCTCCTCCAGAAGATCTGGAACGCCTCGCGACTCATCGACGGCATCACGCCCGCCCCCGAGGATATCGAGGCCCCTGCAGAGGGAGACCTCGCGGCGGTCGACGAGTGGCTGCTGGCGGAACTCGACGACCACGTCGCCACGCTGACCCAGCGATTCGAGGACTACGAGTTCTCGAAGGCGCGCAACGAACTGCGAGCGTTCTTCTGGAACACGTTCTGTGACGACTACCTCGAGATCGCCAAGCAGCGACTGAACGATGGCGGCGATCCCTCTGCCGAGTACGCGCTCGTCACCGCCCACCAGACCTTCCTCAAACTGTTCGCCCCGTTCCTCCCTCACGTCACGGAGGAACTCTGGCAGCGACTCTACGCCGACGGCGACGCCGGTGGCGACGCCGACACCCGGGAACTCGACTCGATCCACACTGAAGACTGGCCCGAGACGCGGGGGTACGAGGCCGACCTCGACGCCGGCGAGACGGCGATGGAGGTCATCGCAGCGCTGCGCCGGTACAAGACAGAGCACGGGCTGGCGCTGAACGCCGACCTCGAACGCGTCGAGGTGTACGGGACGGTCGCGGGCTTCGAGGACGCCATCGCCGAGGCGATGCACGTCGCCACGCTGGAGACTTTCGACGAGACGCCCGACGTCACGACCGAGGTCACGGGCGTCGACCTGGACTACTCGCTGGTCGGGCCCGAGTACGGCAACCGGGTCGGCGAGATCGACGCCGCTATCGAGGCAGGCGAGTTCGAGGAGGTCGACGGCAAACTACAGGTCGCGGACGTCGAACTCGATCCGGAGATGTTCGAGATCGAAACCGCCCGTACCTACTCCGGCGACGGCGAGATGGTCGAGACCGAGAGCGCGGTCGTCGTGGTCGGCTGAGACCGGCGCGTTCACAGATCGTAGACGTAGACTGTCCCGAATCTGTCCGTCGGACCCCAGCTACCGACGAACGCGGTCCGTTCTTCGAGCGCCAGTTCACGACCGAGTCGTGCGTGCGGGTAGAGGTCGTCGGGAACCAGCTTCGCCCGCTGTTCCCAGCCCTCGGGAGTCCGCCTGAACACGTACGCCGACCCCGATTGCTCTCCGGCCGACCCCTCGTCCCACGGTGCTCCGGTGACGACCGTCGGCCCCTCGACCTCGACGGGGAATCCGAGGAAATCACCACCGTCAGCGTCGTCTGCGACCAGTCGTTTCGCGTGGGCCCACTCGTCGTCCGTTCGTTCGAAGACGTGTACTGCGCCCGCAGTCGACTTCCCGTCGACAGTCTCCCGATAGGCCCCAACAGCGAGTGTCGTACCCGACCGCGAGAGTGAACACCCGAACTGGCTGGTTGCCACCGAGTCCGGCGGTTCGATCTTCCCGGCCCGCTCCCAGTCGCCGTCCGACCGCTCGAAGACGTAGACGACACCTCCACCGTGTCCCGACGCACCAGCGTAGAGTCGGTCACCGACCAGTTCGAGTCCCAGTCCGAAGTCGTCGTTTTTGCCCAGTTCCGACGGGGCGACTCTCGTCTGTTGACTCCACCCGTCCTCACGCCGTTCGTAGACGTAGACCGCACCGACCCAGTCTTTACCGGACCGTGATTCCGACGGCGCTCCGACGACCGCCGTGTCGCCATCGAGTGCGACCTCCATCCCGAACCGGCTGTCGGTCGTTCGACCGCTGGGTGAAACGCCGGCTGTGTACACCCAGTCCCCGTCTACCAGGTCGAGAAAATGCGCGGACTCGGTCGCACTCGACGAGTTCACGCCGCCACTGAGCAGTACCGTCGTCCCGTCTATCGCGATGTCGTACCCGATCTGTGTGATCGGGTCGCCATCGTCACTGAAGACCCGGAACGCGTCCATTTGCGTCCAGTCGCCGTCCTGGCGGTCGTACTGGACCACGACGTCGGAAAACCCGCCTCCCGCACCGTTCCCGCTCCCGTACCCGACCATCGCGAGGTCTCCGTCGACACCGATCCCCTTCCCGAAGAAATCCCCGTACGCCCGTTCGTTGCGGTGACTGAGCCGGGCAGGTGTTCCTATCTCGCGTGGTGTCGGCGTCGGAGTCGGTGTCGCTGTCGGCGTGGGCGTCGGTGACGGGGTTACGGTCGGGGTCGGTGTCGCCGTGTCCGTCGGCGTCGGGGGAGGAGTGAGTGTCTCGGTCGGTGTGACCGATTCCGTGGTCGTCAGGTCGCTGTTGTCCGGGGTATCGGTAGCTGTCCCGCCGATAGAACAGCCTGCGACACCGACTGTCACCAGTGAGAGACAGGTTCCGAGAAACCGACGCCGGTTCGATCCCGTCATCCCGCAACGATATCCGGGATATCTGTATCATTCTTTCGGCTTCGAAACGGTGGGTATTGCCGTTCAACGGCGGGCGAGTCAGTCTCTCCGAGTCGTTTCGCTACCGCGGCTCCTGTCGGGCCCAGTCGGGCACGAACGGTCAGCCTGGTCCCTTCAGCGTCCCGTAGCGTCGGAGCAGTCAGTAGCGACTGCCGTTCCCGCTCAGCAGCGCGAACAGTCCCACGGCGACGAGACCGAGTCCCCACCACAGCGAGTCGCCCGGGAGCGCGACGAGGAGGAGCGTTACGACGCCGGACGTGAACAACGACCAGCCGAGAGTCGAGCGCGTGCTCATACCCCGGGTACGTCCCTGATTCGGATAGGCACACTGCCGTACTGTCTTCTGACAGGTCTACTCCTCTCTTTGACGTCACTCCTTTCGGACGTGACAGCAGTTCGGACCGGACCACGGGGAACGAGAAAAGATCGGAATTCGCCGAACGTCCGGATAAGTACAAAATTATATAGGAATATTTGGTGGGAGTGGATTTAAATCAGAAAACACATCCTACATAGGTATGAACGTTGGATTGTATGTCCACTGCTGACGACTCCGCTGACGAAGCGTGGTCGGGCGTGACTCGACGCCGGATCCTCGAAGGGAGCGCCGCGCTGGCGGGCCTGGGAGTGCTCGGTGGCCTGGCCGGTTGTTCGACCGCGGGCGGAGTCGATCAGCCGGCGTACGCAGCGTGGCTCCCGCGGCCTGAGACGATATACGACCCGGTGAGTGAGGGTGACTCGGACTCGGGGGGTGGCGACGGGACAGCCAAACCTGTGGCAGCTTCGACCGAGTATCTTCCGTTCCAGGCGGCGACGTACGACGGAATCGCGGACTACGCGGCGCGACACGACACCGAGTACGTCCCGCCGGGTCGGTCGGGTTCACTCCACCCGGTCGTCGACCTCTGGGTCGAAGACGTGTCGTTCGCGGTGTGGTCGAGTCGGGGGTTTCAGGTGGTGAGACAGACCGGGCGACCTCCCGGCCGGGGTCCACGCGCCCTCGCGGACGGTCGAACGGCTGGTCGACACGGGCGCCGGTCGGCGTGACGGCCTCGTCGCAAGCGAGGACGGGGCCGCCGCTCTGACGGAGCGACTCGGGACGGCGACGCACCTCTCGGGCGCGACTCACGAGCGCGTGACCGAGACCGACCCCGAACAGGGACAGTTTCGAGGCCAGGTCGGCGAAGGCCAGGTTCGCGATGTCGATACTGAGAAGACCGAACGACGCCACGTGTTCGCCTTCGCCAGCGACGCCGAGGTCCCCGTGGCGGAGATCGAGGTGTGGGCCGACCCGAACCGCCAGCCGACTGGAGACTCCTTGGAGGGCTGGACCGACGTCTCCGCCTCGATTGAGGACCGGACGGCCGTCGTGGAGGGAACGACCGATACCGCCGACGCGTTCGAATGGGGCGACACGCTGGACTCCCAGTCGACCTCTCTTCGGCCCCGCGACGGAACTGTTCAGATGAGCGTGTAGCCGAAGTACCCACCGAGCAGTATCAGGGCGACTCCCGCGGCCTGAACGAGGCGCCGCCACTGGTCGGGGACGTCCCGTTCACCACCATACTCGCCGCGTCCCTCGTGTGGACGGCGACCCACAGTGTGAACTTGCACGACGAACTCGGGCGCGAGGACCATGACGAGGCCGAGTACCGCGCCCAAAAGGGCCGCCAGGAGCGTTCGGACGTCGGCCATCTACGAGCGGAGGCGTTCGATACGTTTCTCGACGGGCGGATGCGTCGAGAGCAGACTCGCGAGGCCGCGCCCCTCTCCGAAGATACAGAGCGCGTTGACCTGGTCGTCGACGGCCGAGTCGGCGCGCTCGTTGCCGCGACTGATCTTCTCCAGGGCGCTCGCGAGGGGTTCGCCGCCGCCGATGGCGTCGGCGGCGTCGCCGTCGGCGACGTACTCGCGGTACCGCGAGATGGCGAACACGAACAGCATGACGAGCATCTGGGTGATCTGACCGACGACGAGCGCCAGGAAGAAGTCCGCGATGTCGTTGTCGCCGGTCAGCAGGACGACCCACTGCGCGACGATAGCGACGATAGAGGCGACGCCCTGTCCCAGCACCATCATCACGACGTCGCGGTTGCTGATGTGTGCCAGTTCGTGAGCGAGGACGCTCTCCAGTTCCGCGGCGTTCAGCGTGCGCAGGAGTTCCTCGGAGACGACGACCGTCCCGGCGCCCTTCCGGCCCACGGCGAAGGCGTTGGGGACGCCCATCTGGGCGATCATGAGCCTGGGTTTGTCGATGCCCATCTCCGCCGAGATATCCTCGACCTGGCGGTGTATCTCCGGGTACTGCTCCTCGGGGAGGTCCTCGGCGCCGACGCTACGCAGAGCCATCCACTTCCCGATTTTGTACTGGACGCCGACGAACAGGACACTGCCGACGAGTACGAGCGCGAGCGGGACGCCGAACGCCCCCATCGCGACGACCGCGGCGATAGCGTAGAACGCGAACAGTATCGACCCGACGACCGCCATTCTGGCCTTCAGACCGACGTGTCGCATGGCTATCCGTGGCTCGTCCCGACACAAATGTCCGGCGATCGGGGCCGTCGGGGCAAACGCCCGTTCTCCGGAAGAACGGTTCCACCCCCGTCCGTGTCACCCGCCAGTGTTCGCTCGTTTCATCACCTGCCAGTGTTCGCCCGTTTCACCTTCTCGACGCGTGTGGCGAGCGCGAGGAAGGTAGCGATGAAGGTCAATACGACCGCCCAGGCGGCGGCGAGGTCGTGGGCCGGAACCGCGTGTGAGAGCCCATCGACCCCGAACTCGGCGCGCAGCCAGGTGTGGTGTGGGCCTTCCAGGACGGGCCAGAAGTAGTCGACGACGTCGTTGAAGCCGTACCAGGCCAGGGCGAGAGCGACCGAGGGGACCGTGAAGGCGGCGTAGCGGTGGATCAGGAACGCCTCGACGGCCATCGCGAGGTGGCTGAGTATCAGGAACCAGTAGAGCCAGAGTTCGAGGGTGCCCAGACCGTTGATGCCCAGTTGCACGTACGGCGTCCAGAGGCCGAGCTTGATACAGCCGAAGAAGGCCAGCACGTGCAGCGGGTCGGCGTCGAGGTCGAGCTTCCAGGCGACCAGCGAGAGCCCGATGAACATGGTCGCGACGGGCGAGTCGGGGATGAGCGGGTACGCGGCGAGCGGCGCGACGCCCAGTTGCCCCTCGATCAGCGGCGGTGCGAACTCGAAGGGCTGGCCGGCGTAGTACCAGAAGCCGAAGACGGTGCCGACGAGATTGACGAGTGCGACGGGCCAGGCCAGGCGAAGGCCGACGTCTTCGAGCCAGTCGGGGAGCGGCGCCACGTATCGAGGGAGCCTCTCGGGCTCGGGGAGGGACGCGTCGAAGTACCGGGCGACGACGCGTTCGAGGCGCCGCCCTGCCCGGGTGACGACCGACATGCCACAGGCTGAGGCCCCCGCGCGCAAAACGGTAGCGGTCGCGTCTGTCGGACAACCAACCGCCGCGGGCCGTCACAGTCGACACGGACGACATCGCCGAGGCGGAACGCGACTGGTTAAGTGATTCCGATGCGAACGTCCGGACATGACAGACGAGACCGACCTCGAAGACCTGCGTCGGGGAACCGACCTGGTCAAGCGCGGGTTCGCCAAGATGCAGAAAGGCGGCGTCATCATGGACGTCGTCAACCGCGAACAGGCCCGGATCGCCGAGGACGTCGGCGCCGTCGCGGTGATGAATCTGGAGGCCGTGCCCGCGGACATCCGCAAGCGCGGCGGCGTCGCCCGGATGGCCGACCCCGGCTCTCTCAAAGAGATCATCGACGAAGTCTCTATTCCCGTGATGGGCAAGGCCCGCATCGGCCACACGAAGGAAGCCCAGATCCTCGAAGCCGCGGGCGCGGACATGGTCGACGAGAGCGAGGTCCTGACGCCCGCCGACGACCGCTTCCACATCGACAAGCGTGACTTCACCGCACCGTTCGTCTGTGGCGCGCGCAACCTCGGCGAGGCCCTGCGCCGGATCGACGAGGGCGCGGCGATGATCCGCACGAAAGGCGAAGCCGGCACCGGCGACGTCAACCAGGCGGTCCACCACCAGCGCAACATTTTGGGATCGATCCGCGAACTCGAGGGCGCGACCCACGAGGAACGCGAGAAGTGGGCCCGCGAACACGAGGCACCCGCCGACCTGGTCCACGAGACCGCCGAGATGGGGCGCCTGCCGGTCGTGAACTTCGCCGCGGGCGGCATCGCGACGCCGGCCGACGCCGCGCTGATGATGCACCACGGCTGTGACGGTATCTTCGTCGGCTCCGGCATCTTCGGTGCCGAGAACCCCGAGGCGATGGGGACGGCCATCGTCGAGGCGGTCAACAACTGGGACGACCCCGAGACGCTCGTCGACATCGCGACGAACATCGGGGGCGGCATGAAAGGCGACGCCAACGTCGACCTGCCCGAAGAAGAGAAGATGCAGGGTCGCGGCGTCTGAACACCGAGACGCTCAGTTTCTCGCCCCGGGTTTCGCCTAGTTGTCCTCGGAGAGAGCGTACCGCGCCGCCCCGGCGACGGTCCCGCCGAGTCCGCCGAGGAAGACCGCGTAGACGAGCGTCCCGACGAAGACGGCGAAGACGTACTGATCGATGGTAGTGAGGTCATTCCTGACGAGTTCGCGAACCAGTGTGACCCCGGCGGAGTCGAGTCCGAGTCCCGCCGCAACGTCTCCGTCGGCGAGGAGCGGCAGGAGCGTCGCAACGACACCGAGGAGCACGAAATACGTCGCGACCGGACTCAGCCCCTTGGCGGCGCCCCTGAGCGGTTCCTCGACGTCGCTCGCGTTCCAGGCGCGGAGGAACCCGGCGGCGAAGACGATGCCCCCGACCAGCGGATAGCCGAGGGACACGAGTCCGCTCATCCCCGGGTTGGGGAGGCCGAACCCGTTGACAGAGACAATAGTAAACAGCGAGGCGTGGACCTGCGGGAGCAGTCCGAGGTCGCTGTCCGTGAGCGCGGGAATCGTGACCGCGAAGGCCCCGATAGTCATCAGGAAGAAGGCGACGACGCCGTAGAGCGTGCCGACACGGCGTTCGCTGGCCGAGAACGCACCGGCCGCGAGTCCGCCGAGGGAGCCGAAGACGAGCGGGTATGCGAGCCCGCCCAGTAAGACAGCGCGCGGAAGCGAGACGTCGGCGGCCGCGCCGGACGGGGCGAGGACCAGCGCGACGAGCATCACGGGGAAGTAGCCGACCGCGATCAGCGCACCGGTCGCACCAGCCAGCGGCAGCGGCGTCGTCTCGTCGACGTTGTACGCCGTGAGGAACTTCGCGGCGGTGTAGCAAAATATCACCGGCAACAGATAGAGGATCCCGACCGACGACGTCAGAAGGTCGACCGGCGTCAGATCGGGATCTGCGATACCGAACGCCACCAGGAGGTCGGGTTCGACGGTGAATCCGGCGGCAAAGTGCAGGTCCAGCAGAACGACTGCGCCCTGCGACACGGTGTCGAACGTGGAACTCGGATCGAGTGCGGCCACGACGACCGAGACGACCGCGAGCACGGACGCTGTCACCAGCCCGGCTATCGGCCCCGACAGGAACGGCAGGTCCCCGACTCCCTCTGACAGGTCGACCGTCTCGGCGCTCTCGGAGTCGCTCTCTCGACCGACGGCGGCACCCGCCTCTCCCGTCTCCCCGGTCCGGTCCGGAACCTCCGGGTCGGCCCCGCCGGTCCCGGTTTCCCGACCGAATCCCGCGTCCGCATCCACGCTCGTCTCTCCACCACCGAATTCGGACCCGCCACCGGCGACCGGCTCGTTTCCGCCGGCGGTCTGCTCGTCGCCCCCGACGGTCGACTCGCCGCCGATCGCCGTCTCCTGGTCGTCGACTACAGACTCCCCACCCCCGACGGCTGCCCCGCTCCCTGCGCCGGTTTCCTGGTCCTCCGGTGGCGGTCCGGCGGCCTCCCAGCCGGTCTCCTCGCCGTCCGCCGATGACCCTGTTACGTCGCGGTCGCTCCCCTGTTCGTTCGGCGGCGAGTCGGCCGCTTCCCACCCGGTTTCGGTCTCGTCACTCCGAGACCCGATAGTCGTCTCGGCGCCCTCCGTATCGGTAGGGGACTCACTCCCCTCCGCCTCCGTCGTATCGTGGTCGGACTCCGCCCCTGGGACGACCGGGTCGTCGCGACCGTCGTCGGAACTGACCGCTTCTCCGGCGCTGCCGTCCGACGCAGTATCGTCCGACTCGACGGCCACTCCGCGCTCGTCGGAGCCCGCTTCCGTCTCGGGGTTCGTACTGGCGGCGTCCGTTTCGCGTTGTGCGTCACCGGCGTGAGCGGCGTCCTCGGGTGTCTCGGCCTCGGCCCCCCCAGAGAGGTCGCGAACCGACGCCCCACACCGGGGACAGTCGGCCGCCTTGTCCGAGATGGTCGCCCCGCACTCGTGACACTCCATGGCTGTTCGTCTCCGGTCAGGCAGTTAAAAGTAACAGGTATCGGTCAGTCGGTGTTCCCCGGAACACAACACCCAATACCGTCGACTCGTGAACACGGGGTATGCTCCAGGTGACGGCCATCGAGAGCGCCCGGGCGTTCTTCGAGGGTCTGGACAGCGTCGGCGCACGTGCTGGCGTCACGCTGGCGCTTCTCGCCACAGCCGCCATCGTCGGCTGGCTCCTCCTCCCGCGATTCGTCGAGAACCTCCGGGAGTCGGTGGTCCAGTGGGCCATCGGCGGTGCCGCCTTGCGTCTGATCCAGTCGGCGCTGCTCGTCGGTATCACCGCCGCAGTGCTTTTCACCTGGGACTACGGCGCGCTCGTCGACGACACGGTCGCGTACTTCGAGTCCCAGGAGTTGCTCGTCGGACAGCTCCTGGCCTCGGTCGTGCTCATCCTGTTCGCGTACGTCGGCACGCGGGTCATCGCCGACAGCGTCGACAATCTCGGCCGCCAGACCGACTGGATCACGAAACACCAGGAAGAGATCGTCCTCCGCGTCTCACAGCTCACGTTTTTCTCGGTCGTCGGTCTGGCGGTACTGACCGTCTGGAACGTCAATCTCGAAGGATTACTCGTCGGTGCGGGCTTTCTCGGTATCGTCGTCGGCTTCGCCGCCCGTCAGACCCTGGGGTCCCTGCTCGCGGGGTTCGTCCTCATGTTCTCTCGTCCCTTCACGATCGGTGACTGGGTCCGCATCGGCGACCAGGAAGGTATCGTCACCGACATCACCATCTTCAACACCCGCCTGGAGAACTTCGACGGCGAGTTCGTCGTCATGCCCAACGACCAGGTGTCCAACCAGGCGATAACCAACCGGAGTCAGAAGGGACTGCTCCGCCTGCGCATCGACGTCGGCATCGACTACACGAACGACCCCGACCACGCCAAGAAAGTCGCCCTCGAGGCCATCAGCGACTGCTCCGAAGTGGTGAACGCGCCACCGCCACAGGTCTTCCCCAAGAACTTCGGTGACTCTGCCGTACTCCTGGAGATGCGCTTCTGGATCGACCACCCGACACCCCCGCGCAAGTGGAAGGCTGTCTCCGCAGTCGTCACGTCGGTCAAGGCCGCCTTCGAGGAAGAGGGGATCGAGATCCCCTACCCCCAGCGGGAACTGTCCGGTCGCGCCGGTGGCTTCGATGTCCAGGGCGTCGACGGATCGGCTGAGTCGGCCGGTGAAGCCGTCGAGGCCCGGGAACAGGACTGAGAAAACCCACTCCCGGACTGATTCAGACCGACGAGGCCGACACCCCTGTTACTCAAGCCGGAAGTAGCCCTCGACGACCAGCGCCGCGGCGAGCGCCGTCAATCCGACCACGCCGACGACGACGGCGACGTGAAACGCCCACTGGAGTCCCGCTCCGTCGACGACACCCGTCTCCATCGCCGAGTCTATCCAGGCGAGTGGCCGGCTGGCCGCGGTACCCGTGACGAGCGCGGCGCCGGTGATCGCGACCAGCGCCGGGAGCGCCGCTCCGACCAGCGCCGTCCCGAGGCGGCGACACGCTTCGGCCAGATAGCTGGGCACACTCGTCCCCTGCCCGAGGGACGACGACCCACCCTTCGACCCACTATGTGCCATGATAGGCCATGACACTCGAAGAGGGTTATAAAGCCATCGGGTTCGACCGAGGGAGAACAGGCGACCGGGGGCTGTCTGTCTCGCCGATTTCGTCAGACGGTCGATTGTAAGTCGTTTCCGGCATTCGCCGGTCCACCGGCGAATTACGGGTAAACAGTTACAGCCGACCGTCTCAGTCGACGATCCGGGCGCCTCGTCCGATGCGGGTCTGGTAGACGCGGGCGTCGACACCCTCGGCGTCGAAGGCGTCGACCATCGCGCTCGCGACGTCGCGGCGGTCGGGTTCGTGGCAGGCGCCGACGACGCTCGGGCCGGCGCCGCTGATCGTCACGCCGGTCGCACCGGCGTCGAGAGCGGCGTCGCGGACGTCGTCGTAGCCGGTGATGAGCGCCGCGCGGGCCGGCGTCACGACCGAATCTTCCATGCCGCGGCCGACGAGGTCGGGGTCCGACCGGTGCATCCCGGTCGTCAGCGTGGCGGCGTTGCCCACGGTCTCGACGAGCTGGTCCAGACGGGCGCCGTCGGGCACCTCGGCACGGGCGTCACGCGTCGAGACGACGATGTCCGGGAGGCAGGTCACGAGCGGGATGTCGGCGTCAACACGGGTCACACCGTCGTCGGTAGCGATGGTAAAGCCGCCGAGGATGGCCGGGGCGACGTTGTCGTCGTGGGCGTCGCCGGATGCGACCGCTTCGCCTTCCGCGGCGATGGGTACGAGTTCCTTTCGGGAGAGGCCCCGGTCGTAGAGCGCGTTGAGCGCGACGGCGGCGGCGGCAGCACTGGCGGCCGAAGAACCCAGTCCCGAGGCGGGCCGGACACCCTTGTTGATCTCGATGTGTGCGGGGGCGTCGAGCGCCTCGGCGACGGCGCCGACGGTGTTGGCCTCGGGGTCTTCCGGGATGAACTCGCTGCCGGCGCCGGACACCTCGATGGTCGTTTCGTCCGCGCGCGTGACCGTGACGAGGTCCGCTGGCCGGTCCAGCGCCACGCCGAAGACGTCGAAGCCACTCCCCAGGTTCGCACTCGTCGCTGGCGCCCGCACCGTCACCATGTGCCCGAGAGTTGCCGGACCCCGGGCAAAAAGGTAGCGGACTGCCCGACCCACGGGAACGAACTTGCCGGGTCACCTCGCGGCGAGGTCTACCGTGGCTCTCGGCGACCCTGTGACTCGGGCCGGTCGACAGCGAAAGGGCTTTTCGGGCGACGGCGGAAGGTGTCGTATGATCGACGTGGTCGCTGGGGGAGCCGTATGATCGGCGTGGTCGGCGGGGGCGTCGCCGGACTGGCAGCCGCCTACCGCCTGCAGGCGGCGGGTTACGAGGTACGCGTCTTCGAGGCGAGCGACGACGTCGGCGGACTGGCCGCCGTCTACGAGACCGCCGGAGACCCCATCGAGACGTTCTACCACCACCTCTCGAAGTCCGAGGAGACCATCGTCGAACTGATCGAGGAACTCGGACTGGGCGAAGCACTGGAGTGGCGCTACATGAGCAACGCCTACTACGTCGACGGGGTCGTCCATCCGATGGACAAGCCCTGGGAGATCCTCGCCTATCCGCACCTCTCAGTGTACGACAAGTTCCGCCTCGGCATGCTCGTCCTCGAGATCGACGTCCGCGGCGGGATCCCGAAATTCGACGCCTACGAGGACATCACCGACTACGAGGACGTCCCGATCAAGGAGTTCCTCCTCGAGCATACGACCCGCCACGTCTACGAATCGTTCTGGGAGCCGCTGCTGGACGCGAAGTTCGGTTCGCGCAAGGAGGACGTCTCCGCGGCGTGGCTACTCGGCCGCGTGAAGTTCCGCGGCGAGCGTGACCTCCTCAAGGGGGAGATCCTGGGGTATCTCGACGGCGGGTTCGGCCGACTGCTCGACGCACTCCTCGAGGACGTGGGCCGAGACACCGTCCAGACCGGGGCGCGCGTCACCGACCTCGACACCAGCGGCGGGTCCGTCGACTCGTTGACGGTCGAGCGTACGGTCGGGAACAACGGCGGGGCTGCGAGCGATGGCGGAGCAGCGAGTGACGGCGTCGACAGCCACGCTGTCGAGACGACGACCGAAACCCACGACGTCGACGCCGTCGTCGTCGCCGCGATGCCGAACGTGCTGGAGGACCTGACGGGCTATCCCTGCGAGATAGATTTCCAGGGCACGGTCTGTTCGGTCTGGAGCATGGACGAGTCACTGACGGATACCTACTGGCTCAACATCAAAGACGACGCCCCCTTCGGCGTGTTCATCGAGCACACGAACTTCGTCGAGCCCGAGCGCTACGGCGGCGACCATCTCTACTACACCGCGAGTTACATCCAGGACCCGTCGGAGGACCTCTGGGGGATGGACGACGACGAGGTCGAGGCACACTGGCAGGACGGGATCGCCGACCTCTTCCCACACTTCGACCCCGATTCGGTCAACTGGGTGAAGACCGCCCGCAATCCCCGGACAGCGCCGGTCTACGAACGTGGCTATCTCGACATGGTGGTGCCCTACGACCTCGGCGACGAGGTAGCCGAGGGCGTCTACTACGCGGGGATGGCTTCGCAGGCGCAGTACCCCGAACGGTCGCTCAACGGCGGCATCGAAGCCGGGTACGCCTGTGCAGACCTGATATCCGGCGAGTAGGGTTTCTCTCGTTCACACCGCAACTCACTCCGTGACGAGTCCGTCAGCGACGACCTCGATCAGGAGATCCCGGACGGCCTCGTAGTTCTCGCCGATGTCGTCCCGGTGGAGCGTCAGGAAGACCACGCCGCGGACGACGCCGGCGATGGCGTCGGGGTCGCCCTCCCGAACCCGCCCTTCGGCCTGCCACTGTTCGACGTAGGGGCGGATGAACGAGAGTTCCTGTTCGCGTTCGGCACGCTGTTCGGCCGCCGAGTACTGCCCTTCCAGCCTGTCGAGTTCGTCTTCGAGCAGTATTCGCTGGACGAGCTGGTTCGTCTCTATCTCCTCGAAGGACGCTTCGAGAAAGCCGGTGATCGCCTCGCGGGGGTCGTCGCTCGCCTCGAACGAGCGCGACATGATGCGCTGGGCGATGGCCTGCTCTTCGTCTTCGAGGATCGCACGGTAGAGGTCGTCCTTGGAGTCGTAGAACTGGTAGAACGTGCTCGTCCCGATCCCCACCGGTTCGGTGAGTTCCGCGATCGTCGTCTTCCCGAGTCCGTACTGAGCGAACAGCTCCCGTCCGCTCTCTTTGAGCCCCTCGCGTATCCTGACTCGCTCTTCGTCGCTGAACCCGCGCATACCTCAACCAGGAATCGCGAATACTTGAATCGTGGATTTCTCGTTCGCGACTTCAAAAATAAGAGAACGAAATATTTTTGAGTTTTTGAGCCGAAGGGTGAGTATGGACACCGAGGGAACCGTCGTGGCGGTCGACGGGTTGAGTTACACGTATCCGGACGCCGACGCGCCGGCCGTTCGGGACGTCTCCTTCGCCATCGAGTCCGGTGAGGTCGTGGGCTTTCTCGGGCCGAGCGGCGCGGGCAAGAGCACGACCCAGAACGTCCTCATCGGCCTCCTCGACGGGTACGAAGGGTCCGTCGAAGTGTTCGGCCGCGAGGTACGCGAGTGGGGCGGCGCGTACTACGAACGGATCGGCGTCTCGGCGGAGTCGCCCAACCACTACCTGAAACTCACGGGACGAGAGAACCTGGAGCTGTTCGCGTCACTCTACGACGGGGAGACGGCCGACCCAGACGAGTTACTGGCTCAGGTCGGACTGGCAGACGCCGCCGACCGACGCGTCGATCGGTACTCGAAGGGGATGAAGACCCGGCTCAACCTCGTCCGGTCGCTGTTACACGACCCCGAACTGCTCTTTCTCGACGAACCGACGAACGGGCTGGACCCGGGCAACTCCCGGAACATACGCGAACTCGTCCGCGAGCGACAGCGCGGGGGTACGACGGTGTTTCTCACCACGCACGACATGGCTGTCGCCGACGACCTCTGTGACCGCGTCGCGTTCATCGTCGACGGGCGCCTGCCCGTGATGGACAGGCCGGGGACGCTGAAACGCACCCACGGCGACCCACAGGTCCGCGTCGAGTACCGCGCGAACGGCGCCGTAGAGACCGCCGAGTTCGACCTGGCGACGCTCGGGGCCGACGACCGGTTCAGGGACCTGCTCGGGACCCACGGCGACGGCGTCGAGTCGATCCACTCCGCCGACGCCTCGCTGGAGGACGTCTTCATCGACGTGACGGGGAGGGAACTGGCGTGAGCGTCCGCGGGATGGTCCCCTGGGACGTCAGACTCCAGTACCGCTACGGCTTCTACGCGGTCTACGCCGTCCTCACCGTGCTCTTCGTCGGGACGCTCCGTTCGATTCCCGCCGGGAGCGCCCGCGACACCGCCCTCCAGTTACTCGTGTTCTCGGACCCGAGTTTCCTTGGATTCTACTTCGTCGCCGCGCTCGTCCTCTTCGAGAAGGGTCAGGGCGTCGTCGGCGCGCTGGTCACGTCGCCGCTGTCGACGCGGGCCTATCTCTGGTCGAAGGCGCTCTCGCTCACGCTGCTCGCTCTCGTCGCGACGACCGTCGTCACGGTCCTGGGCTACGGGACCGACCTGCGGTGGGTGCCGCTGCTCGCCGGCGTCGCGTTCACCTCTGTGCTGTTCGTCTTCGTCGGCTTCGTCGCCGTCGCCCGGTTCGACTCCGTCAACGCCTACTTCATGACTGCCATGGCCTACATGACCGTCCTCGGTGCGCCGGTGCTCGGGCTCGTGGGTCTCGTCGAGACGCCCCTCTTTTATCTCCTGCCAGCCCAGCCGTCGCTCGTCCTCTTCGAGGCCGCCCTCGCACCCGTTCCGACGCTCGAACTCGCCTACGCGGTCGGCTACCTCGTCGTCGCCATCGGGGTCGCCGCTGTCGCGGCCAGACGCTCGTTCGAACACCACGTCGTCGCGGACCTGGACCAGTCGGGGACCGACCGACCACCGGTCGGTAGCGGATTCGGCGGCGAGCGCGGGCCGGTCGTCTCGCTCGCCGTCGCCGACCTCAAGAACTGGGTCAGGGATCCGCTGCTCGTCTACATCGGCCTCGCACCCGTGCTGCTGGGTGTCGTCGGTCGCTACGGGGTCCCGTACGCCACCGACGCGCTCGCCGGTCGGCTGGATCTTGCGGCCTACTACCCCGAGGTGGTCGCCGGGTTCGCGTTGTTCGGACCGTCGATCATCGGGTTCGCAGTGGGGTTTCTCGTCCTCGAAGACCGCGAGCAGGGGACGTTCACCGCCGTTCGGCTGACGCCGCTGACGGGACGGGGCTATCTCATCTACAGGCTGGGAGTTACCGCTCTGGTGTCGTTCGTCGCCGCGCTGGTGATCGTGCCGCTGCTGGGGCTCGTGAGTGTGCCGCCGCTCGCACTAGTCGCCGTCTCCGCAGTCGCGTCGCTGTACGGCGCCGTCACCGCACTGTTTCTCTCCGGTCTCGCGGCGAACACCATCGAGGGCATCGCCGTCAGCAAGTTTCTGGGCTTTCTGGTGATGGTCCCGGTGGCGGTCGTCGCGGTCGTCCCGACGCCCTACCAGCACCTCGCCGGCGTCTTTCCGGCGTACTGGCCAGCGCTCGGACTCGTCACGGCGACCGGCGAACCGGGGTCGCTCCTCGCGGCGCTCACGGTCGGTATCGGCTACCAGGCCGTGTTCCTCGCCGTCCTCGGGCGTCGATTCCTGGCTACCAGTGGGTGAGAACCTGCACGCACTCATCGAAGAGTTTGCCCTCCGATTGCAGTCGACCGTGAACGATCAGTAAAGAGAGTAAATGTAACGGTGGTTTCGTGTGGGAGCGTTTTGGAAGGAACTCGCTCTGGAGACCGCACCTCGTGCTGGTGGCTGAAAGCCCTCGACCCGCTCGCTCGCTGTCGGAGTGACCGCACCTCCTGCTGGTGGCTGAAAGCCCTCGGCCCGCTCGCTCGCTGTCGGAGTGACCGCACCTCCTGCTGGTGGCTGAAAGCCCTCGGCCCGCTCGCGAGTGCTGTGCGGGATATCCTCGCTTCGCTCGGATAGGGCCCGCGCAGCACTCGCGACCACGCCTCGCCCTTTCAGTCCTCCAGGGACCGCGACCGCACAACACCGCCACAACGGGCCACAAACCTCCCCAACCGACTGCGCTTCTCGCTCACTCCGTTCGCTGTGATGCTCATCCCTCGCGCGGCGCCGTCTCGGGATAAAACCCTCGACGGCGCGCGCCACCGCAATCGTTCAGTACACTCTCAGTCGGTAGCACCTGAACGTGGGAACGGGAACGACACGAATTGCCGACCGATTTATCCCGGCGCCACCACATCCGGGGGTATGCAACTCCACACGTACTCGCGCGAGACGACGCCGCTGTCCGGGACCTGGCAGGCGGTCCCCGACCAGTACGAGCAGTTCGGCGACGAGGGTGCGTTCGGTGGCGCCGGGATCTACGACCCGCCGGACGACGCGGCCTTTCCCGTCGACGCGATCGTCGACGACGGCTACGAGATCTCCGTCCCTGGCTGCTGGAACGAGGAACTGTCCGGCTTCGAGCAGTACGAGGGCGCGATGTGGTACGCACGCCGCCTCGACTGGGACGGGCGCAGCGACCGCGCCTTCCTGCGCTTTGGCGCCGTCAACTACCGCACCGACGGCTGGCTGAACGGCGACTATCTCGGTTCCCACGAGGGTGGGTTTACCCCCTTCGCCTTCGAGGTGACCGACCGCCTCGACGAGCGGACCGACAACCTCCTCGTCGTCAGAGTGGACGACACCCGCGAGGACCGCAAACTCCCCGCCGAGCGCACCGACTGGTTCACCTTCGGGGGGATCACCCGCGAGGTCGACCTCGTGACGGTCCCGCGGCGCTACCTCCGCAACGTCAAGGTCGAAACCGACCTGCACGGCGACGACGTCACAGTCTCCGTCCGGGCGTGGGTCGACGACCCGGACGTCGATGGCGGTGAGCACGGCGAAAACGGCGGCAGCGACGCGGCAAATCCCGCACCGACGGTCACGATTTCGGACCTCGACCGCTCGTGGACACTCGACGCGGCCGACTCGTGGGAGGCCACACCACACGAGGGGACAGACAGCACGGTCGGGGGGACTGTCTACGAGGGAACGATCACGTTCGACGCGGAGGCGGTCGACCTCTGGACGCCCGAGAACCCGCAACTGTACGACCTCCGCGTCGCCATCGAGGATGACGAACTCACCGAGCGGGTCGGCCTTCGAACGGTCTCGGTCGAGGGGAGCGACGTGCTGGTCAACGGCGAGTCGGTGAGGCTCGACGGGATCGCGCTACACGAGGAGGCCGACGGCCGGGGGCGGTCGCTGCGCTCGGTCGACCGGGCGAAGCGTTTCGACTGGCTGGCCGACCTGGGCTGTAACTTCGCGCGACTGGCCCACTACCCCCACCACGAGGCGATGGCCCGGCGGGCCGACGAGGCGGGCGTCCTGCTGTGGACGGAAGTACCCGCCTACTGGTCGGTCGAGTTCGGCGACGCCGACGTGCAGGCCAACTACCGCCAGCAGGTACGAGAGGTCGTCCAGCGCGACTGGAACCGCCCGTCCGTCGCGCTGTGGTCGATCGCCAACGAGACCGACCACGAGGACGAGACCCGCAACGAGATCCTCCCCGAGATCGCCGAACACGTCCGCGAACTGGACGACACGCGGCTGGTCACCGCGGCGTGTTTCGTCGACGAGACCGACGACGGGACGATCGTCGTCGCGGACCCGCTGGCCGACCATCTCGACGTCTTCGGGGTCAACGAGTATCGCGGCTGGTACCACGGCGAACCCGACGACTTCGAGCGGTTCGACGACGACCCGTCCGGCTCGCCGGTCCTGATAACGGAGGTCGGCGCCGGCGCGAAACGCGGCAACGACGGACCGGCCGACGAGCGCTGGACCGAACAGAGTCAGGCGGAGTTCTACCGCGGGCAACTCGACGCCCTCGACGGCATCGAGCAGTGCTGTGGCCTCTCGCCGTGGATCCTCTTCGATTTCCGGTCGCCGCGCCGGCAGAACCCCTACCAGCGAGGCTACAACCGCAAGGGACTCCTCGACGAGAACGGCCAGAAAAAGGCAGCCTTCGACGTACTCCGTCGGTACTACGAGGGGTAGTAGCAACGCAGTGTCTGCGGCCGGTTTCCACGGATCGGCGACTACTGTTCTCCCGCCGGCGAGACGACGAGCATCTCCGTCGAACCCGGGACGAACTCGTACGGAACCTCCCTGATCTCGACCGCGCAGCCGCCCTCACGGAGTTGCTCTATCGCGGGCTCGACGAGTTCCGAACGGGTCTGGTCGAGCGAGACGAGCGGGAAGACGCGGACTTCCTCGCGGGCGACCCGCGCCAGTTCCCGGAGGGCGTCGACGTGGAACGACCGGTCGAGTCGGTCGTCGTAGAGAAAGAGCAGGTTCGTGACGACGGCGAGGTCGACGGCGTCCGTATCGAGGGGCAACGCCGGGAGCGCGCCGTCGACGTACCGGTCCGGGTGGTGGGCGTAGTCCGCCAGAAACCGCTCTGCGGCCGCCTGGAGGTATCGGCCGCGGGTCTCGACGTCCGGGTAATACTCCCAGACGAAGCCGTCACGCTTCTCGTGTAACTGGTCGACCGTCTCCTCGACGGCCCGTTCCAGCGCCGGTTCGAGTTCCCCCGCAGGTGGCCCGTACAGCGGGTCGACGGCCACCGTGTCCGCACCGAATGCGGCTGCCGTCGCCGCGAACGACCCGGCCCCGCCGCCACAGTCGAGCACCGACCGCCCGGCCAGTCCTGCCGGGTTCAGGTCCAGCATTCCCCTGTACTCCGCGAACGTCCGACCGATGGTGAGGAAGTCCTCCGCTACCTCGAACTTCGTGTCTTTCATCGTACGTTGTTGGATATAATAGTGCATCGATGTATAAATTTATCCATTAAATTCCGGCGTTGGACTCGATTCGACGGTGACAGTCGTAGTCGAGAGACGAGAGTCGTGGTAAACGGGCTATAATCGTGGTCGGGGGGCGAGCGTCGCCAGAGGACGAGACCCGGCGGCGGAGTCGACGCGCCTGTCGGCAGGCTCAGCCAAAGCGGAGCCAGTCCACGACGTAGTCGGAGGCGAGGAGGAGTCCGACAAGGACCCCGCCGGGCAGATAGAGCGGCGAGAGCATCCGGTGGACACCCAGAAGCAACAGAAGTGGGCCGTCTGTCCAGCCCGGCAGCCCGGCGATCAACGGGCATCCCGTCGTCCGGGTGTTGATCCGGTAGCGCGTCTCGTTGACCACGACCGCGTCCGGAAGGTCGTCGACGACCGTCGGGTCAACCCCGGCCGTCCGGTTCGTCCGGGTCCGCGCCCTGTCGACCGCACGTCGCTCGCGGTCGGTCAGTTCCTCGTGGGCGACCGTCACCTCGTCGCCCCGTGCTTCGGCAGCCGGATACACCGACAGTTCCGCCGACCCGCAGGCGGCCGTGCCGTGTCCCGACGGCGTGTGCTCGACCAGCGCGTTCGCACCGGCTGAAAGAAGGACGACGCCGACGACGGCGACGATCACGAACTGGAGGGCTCGACGCATCGCCACCAACTGGTTCTCTGACTGTCAAAAATATTCCGGCAGCTCAGTCGAGCGTCGTCCAGGTGAGAAAGGCGATCGCGAGCGTCTCGAGGACGTGAAAGAGGAGCATGGCTTGCCAGGCTTCGGTGGGGACGTTGGTGCTGAACCAGACGCTGAGGAGTCCGTCGAAGAGATAGAAGTACAGGGCGAAGGCGTTCTCGGCGAACAGGAGAGCGGCGAAGACGAGCATGCCGAGGGTGTGCTTCGAGCGCAGTCGGTAGTAGTTACGGATCCAGACGGAGCCCAGCACAGTCAGTAAGACGAGGTTCAGGCCGACGGCGATGCGGGCGGCGGTAAACAGTGTGCTCATCGGTTCGGCTCCGGGAAGCGGTCGTCAGTGTCTCTGGCCTGTCGGGTCATGAGTGCTCGGGTTCGTCGAGTTGGTCGACGATCGTTTCGACGGTGTCCCAGTGGGCGCGGGCGGTGTCCGACGGGAGATACACCGCGCCGTAGTCGTCGCCGCTGGAATCCAGCACGTCGTTGTCCGCGAGGACGTCCAGATGGTGGCGGACGGTGTCGTAGTTCAGGTCGAGGTCCTCGGCGAGCTGGTTGGGATTGCGCGGTCGATGGTCGAGCGCACGGAGGATCCGAATCCGGTTGACGCCGCCGCGCGTGCCCGCCAGCACGTACCAGAGGACGGCCTCCATTGACAGCTACCCACTCGGAGGGGCCACGTAAGCACTCCGGACGATGGATGCGGGTTCGGTCCGATTCGTCACTCCTCGACGATGAACTGGCCAGCGGTCTCGGTCACTTCGGCCATCGTCATCGGTTCGTCGACACCGGCGGGGAAGGGGCTCGTCGCGTTGACCTCGTTGAGCAGTGCGGCGTGGCGGGCTTCGACGCTGTGGATGCCGATCGCCGCCGAGAACACTGCGTCGTTCGAGACCGTCGGCGCGGCGCCCTTGTAGGCGGCGACGCCCGTGTTTTCGAGTGCCCTGGCGACGCCGAGGAACTCGCTGGGCGTCTCGTAACCGAAGTCGTAGGTCGCCTCTTCGACGGGCGTCCCGCCGAGCTGTTCGACCGTGTCCGCCAGCGCCGAGACGTGGGCTGCCTCGTGCGCGCCGACGGTTTGGAGGTGGCCGGGGAGGGCCATCCGGACCTCGTCGCCGAACTCGGAGAGCGCGTCGGCGTTCATCAGCTGCTCGTCGCTGAACTGCGCCAGTCCGTCGCGATAGAAGGCGTTCTCCAGGTGTTCGAGGGTGAGCGCGTAGTTGAGGACGTTCACATCAGTCGTATCGTCCTCGGCCTTGCGATCGTGGGTCGGCCGGTCCTCACCCGTCTCGTAGACGCTCGGGTCGACCTCGCTGGTGACGAACTGGCCGGCGATCTCCAGAACCTCCGAGATGGATTTGGCCTCGTCGACGCCAGCGGGGAAAGGACTCGTCCCGTTGACGAGGTTCAGGAAACTCGCGTGGCGGGCCTCGACGCTGTGGATTCCCGCCGCCGCCGCGAGGACGTCGTTGTTCACGACCTGGGGAGCCGCGCCGGCGTAGGCGGCGACCCCCGTGTTCTCCAGGGCCTGTGCGACGGCGAGGAACTCGCTGGGCGTCGTGTAGCCGAAGTCGTACTCGCCCTCGGGGACCGGGGTGCCGCCCAGGTCCTCGACGGTCCCGGTGAGAGCGTCGACGTGGGCGGCCTCGTGGGCGCCGACCGTCCGGAGGTAGTCTGGAACCTCCATGCGGACGCGCTCGCCGAAATCCGAGAGAACGTCCGCGCCCATCAGTTCGTCGTCGGCAAACTCGTCGAGACCCTCGCGGTAGAAGGCGTTCTCCAGGTGTTCGAGCGTCAGTGCGTAGTTGAGCAGCGGGACGTCCGGGGCGGCCATGGCCTCGGTCGCCGTCGGCGATTCCGTGTCGGTCGGGGTGTCGGTCGATGTGTCGGTCATCGGGGCCATCGTCTCCGTCGGCGTGGGCGTGGGCGTCGACATCGACTCGTCCGTGGGGGTCGAGGCGCCGCCCGCGCCGTCGCCGCCATCGCCGCCGCCCGAACAGCCCGCCAGGCCGAGCGCCGCCAGCGTGGCGGTGGTTCCGAGGAATGCGCGCCGCGTCCGGTCGTCCGCGTCGTCGCGTCGTGTCATTGCTACACCGCTCCCGAGGCCCTGTCACCTAAAGGGAATTTTCCGAGTTACGCCGTGACTCTGCCGTCCCTGGGCGGGAACTCTCTCCCAATTTCGTCGGGATTTCGGCGGTCCCGGCCGCACCGAAACAGGGGGTGCGCCCGGACAATCGGCTGTAGCGATGGCCCGGTCTATCACCGGGCAAACCGGCGAGTCTCGAACTGGCTGACAACCGACCGTCTCAGCCGTCGCGGCGATACGCCAGAAAGCGCAGTTGCTCCGGGTCGCCGTCGGGGTGGTCGATCCCACCCTGGGGTTCGAAGCCGCAGGACTCGTAGAACGGGACCAGTCCCTCGCGGGCCAGCAGGGTGAGATGCAGGTCCGCGAGCGGCGGGTGCGTGACGACGGCCGCCATCAGGTCCTCGCCGACGCCGGCACCCCGGTGGTCCTCGTGGACGATCACGTCGAACACCATCGCGTAGTAGGTGTAATCAGTGAGGATGCGAGCGGCCGCGACGAGGTCGTCTGTGTCCTCCTCGCGCAGCGCCACGACCTCGTCGGTGGCGGCGAGCGCGCGCCGGACTTTCGACTCCTCCCGGTCGTCCCACCAGTCGTAGGTGCCGTAGAGTTCGAGCAACTCGCCGGACGCGGGTGGCCCCAGCGACCGGTCGATCGTAGTCATGTTCGGCCCCACCGCTGGCGACGGGAAAAAACCCGGTCGTAGAGCGTGACCGGGACACACAGCCAGCTGCCCGGGGCGACCCCGGCCACCGTCCGCTTTTTCCCGGTCCACGCCGTGGTGTGGCTATGCCGACGCGAGTGCCCGACAGCGAATTCGAGAACCGGCTCGCGGCCGTCCGCGACCGCCTCGCCGACGCAGAGGCCGGGGCGGCGGTCTGGTTCGACGCGACGAGTATCGAATATCTCACCGGCTTCCACCACATCCAGACCGAGCGGCCGGTCGCGCTCGCGGTCACCGCGGACCGGGTCGCGGTCACGGTCCCGCGCCTGGAGGTCGAACGCGTCGACCCGAACCCCCGGATCGACGCCGTCCACAGCTACTTCGATTACCCCCAGGGCGACCCCGCCGAGACGGTCGCCGGGATGCTCGACGACCTCGGCGCCGAGTCCGTCCTGGCCGACATGGACGGGGCACCGGGCGTGATGGGTTACGAGGGCCCGGCACTGAGCGAGTTCTGCGACGTCGACGACCAGGCGTGGGTGCCGGGGATGCGCGAAGCGAAAAGCGACGCCGAAATCGAGTTGATCCGCGAATCGGCGAAGTGGGCGAATCATGCTCACCGTCAACTCGCCGACCTGACCGAACCCGGCGCACATCCCGTCACCGTGAGCCAGCGCGCTTCGACCGAGGGGTCACGAGCCATGCTCGACGCCCTGGGGTCGGAGTATGCGGTCCGGACACGGGGTGATGGCCCCGTCCACGCCGGCTACATCAGCGGCGCGGAGACGGCGCTCCCCCACGGCCACACGCCCAACGAGCACCTCTCGCGGGGTGACGTCCTGATCACGGGCGCCACAGCGGACGTCGACGGCTACTACTCGGAACTCGAACGGACGATGTTCGTCGGCGAGGCGAGCGACGAAGACCGACACTACTTTGAGATCATGCTCGAAGCCCAGGAGACGGCCTTCGAGGCGATGGGGCCGGGTGTGCCCGTCTCCCACGTCGACGACGCGGTCTGGGACTACTTCGAGGAACAGGGTGTCACCGATCTGGCGCGCCACCACGTCGGCCACAACATCGGCCTGGGCGCCCACGAACCGCCCTACATCGACCGCGGCAGCGACGCCGAGATGGAGGCCGGTCACGTCTACACGATCGAACCCGGTATCTACACCGAGGCGGCCGGCTACCGCCACTCCGATACCGTCGCCGTCACCGCGGACGGACTGGACTTCCTGACCTACTACCCGCGAGACCTCGATTCGAACGTCCTCGACACCTGACACTCCCGGCGAACGGGGCTCCAGTCCGCCGAGACCCTCGAAAATATCGATAATTATACAGAATGGGATTCCAGCAAGCTCGATTACAGAAATGTTTTTCAGATTATACTTATGGGGGTCCCGGCACACGGTGTAGATATGCAACGAGTGACTCGAGACAGTTCGACAGACCGGGGACGGGACCCGCCGTCGCTGGGCGTATCGCTCGCGTTCCTGGCAGGCACGCTCGGGGTCGTCGGCCTCGGGTACGCCGTCGTGGCGGCACCGGTCCTGGTCGGGGCCTTCGCCGCTGGCCTGGTCACCGCGCTGGTGGTTACGACCGTCGTCCTGTCCCAGGACGGGAGCGAAACCACGGAAGCCCCCTCCGACCCCGGACCGAGCCGGCGGTGAACGACGCGGTCACACCCTCCCACCCCTCGGCCGATCCCCGCTGACGTTGACCGTTCGCGACACGTGCCACCGGTCCCCGCTGACGGTGACCGTTTGGGACACGTTCCATCGGTCCCCGCTGACATCGGACGCGCCTCGCCGCGCTCGATCCCGCGAATTGAAGCGTTTCGGGGAAATGCACCGCTTCATGAAGCAACTCGAAGCGGCGGACCCCGAGGCGATGCTCTCCGGCCGGACCAACTGGCTGGACGAAGCGGCCCGGTCCCGACTGGTCAAGGACCCGCTCGACTGTGTCGGGACGGAGTATCCCCACTACGTTGGGTCGGTCGAGGGCCCGGACGACGTCCCCCGTCCGAGCGAGGACCACCCCGTCTTCTTCGGCTGTTTCGACTGGCACTCGGCTGTCCACAGCCACTGGGCACTGGTTCGGGGACTCCGACTCTTCGACGACCATCCCGCCGAGTCAGCTGTCGTCGAAACCATCGACGAGCGACTCACCGACGAGGGTATCGCCGGGGAAGTAGCGTACTTCGAGGACAACGAAACGTTCGAGAGAGCCTACGGCTGGGCGTGGCTGTTGCGCCTGGCAGCCGAACTCCACCTGTGGGACGACGACCGCGCCGAGGCGTGGCGGACGACACTCCGTCCGCTCGAAGACCGGGTCGCCGACCTGTTCGAGACGGAGTTTTGCACGCAGGAACGCCCCTACAGGGTCGGAACCCACGGGAACTCCGCGTTCGCGCTCGCGTCGGGACTCGATTACGCCCGCGTGGTCGGCGACGACGAACTCGCCGCGACGACCGTCGAGACCGCGCGGCACTTTTTCGCCGACGACACGGACTACCCCGTCGAGTACGAACCGCTCCACCTCGATTTCCTCTCACCTGCGCTGGTCGAAGCGGACCTGCTACGACGCGTCCTCGACAGGGAGGCGTTCGTCGACTGGTTGTCGGCGTTTCTCCCCGCTCTCTCGGACCCCCCGGCCGGGACGGTCCTCTCGCCGGTCGAGCTCGGCCCCGACCCCGACGGCGGCGAGTTACACTTCGCCGGACTGAACCTCTCGCGGGCCTGGTGTCTGGCCGGCATCGCGGACGCGCTCGACGACTCCACCGCCGCCGACGCGTGCGAACGCGAGGCGCGGCGCCACGCCGAAGTCGGACTCCGCCAGGCCTTCCCGGAAGACTACGCAGGGAGTCACTGGCTCTCGTCGTTCGCGCTGTACCTCCTGACGAGAAACGAAGGTGGAGTCGCCCCCAACTGACCGCTGGCTGCCAGAGACCCCTCCGATCGAGCGCCGACCGCGACGACCCCTGCACCATCCCCGACCTGACAGTATCAATACAGAATGGGATTCCAGCAAGCTCGATTACAGAAATGTTCTTCAGATTATACTTATAGGGATCCCGGCACACGGTATAGATATGTACCAGCCCACCGCAAGCAGGTCGAACGAATCGCTCCGCCACCCGCCATCGCCGGTCGTCTCGCTCGTACTCACCGTGTTGATGGCCGGGTTTGTCCTCCTCGTCTCCGCCATCGTGGCCGCACCGGCGGTGGTCGCGGCCTTTACCGCCGGTGCCGGGACTGCCGTGCTCGTCACGGGCGTCGCCAGAGCGTACGCCGACGGCGGGCGCCGACTGCGACGACCGGTCGCCTGGAGACAGACGACGCGCAGGTGAGCGCAGGACGCCGAGAAGAGTCCGCGTTCAGACGAACCGGAAGGTTTCGAGGTTCTTCGGCGCGAACGTGCGCATGTTGAACTCGTGGTACAGCGCCGAGGACAGATCCTGGGTGGAAGACTCGTCGCCGTGGACACAGAGCACCTTCTCGGGGCGGGGGTTCATCGTGCGGACGAAGTTTTCGAGGCCCTGTCGGTCTGCGTGACCGGAGAAGCCGTCGACCGTCTCGACGTCCATGTCGAGCGAGAGGGTGTCGGCGCGGCCGCCCCCGCCGTTCATCGGCAGTTCCTTGCGACCGTTCTGGATACGCCGTCCCAGCGTGCCCTGGGCCTGGTAACCGACGAAGACCATCTTGCCGTCCGACTGGCCGCCGACGTGGCGCAGCCAGGACATGATGGGGCCGCCCTCGACCATCCCCGACGTCGAGAGGATGATACACGGGCCGCCGTCGGCCACCTCGCGGCGTTCCTCCTCGCCGCCGTCGATGTGGTTGAACTCGTCGACGAGGAACGGGTTCTCGTCGTCGTGGAAGATCCGGTCGCGCAGGTCGTCGCGCATGTACTCGGGGTAGGTCGTGTGGATGGCGGTCGCCTCCCAGATCATCCCATCGAGGTGGACGGGGACGCGGGGGATGTCGCCCTCGCGCATCGCCTCTTCGAGGACGAGCATGATCTCCTGTGAGCGCCCGACCGCGAACGCGGGAATGAGGACTTTGCCGCCGTTCTCGGTGGTGTCACGGATGACCTGCTTGAGTTGCCGCTCGGAGTCGGCCTGGTCGGTCTGGTAGTCGTTGCGACCGCCGTACGTGGATTCGAGGACGAGCGTCTCCACGCGCGGGAAGTCGTTGACGGCGCCGTTGAACAGGCGCGTATCCTCGTAGTGGATGTCACCGGAGAAGGCGACGTTGTAGAGGCCGTCGCCGACGTGGAAGTGGGCGATGGCCGACCCGAGGATGTGTCCGGAGTTGTGCAGCGTGAGTTTGATGTCGGGCGCGATGTCGGTGACGTCGCCGTATTCCAGCGGGATGCAGTGTTTGATCGCCTCACGGACCATCTCGGACTCGTAGGGCGGGGCCCGCCCCTCCTTGGCGGCGACGTCGAGGTAGTCCAGCGTCAGCAGGCCCATCAGGTCACGCGTCGGCTCGGTGCAGTAGATGGGACCGTCGTAGCCGTACTTGAACAGGAGCGGGATAAAGGCCGAGTGGTCGAGGTGGGCGTGGGTCAGAACGACCGCGTCGAGGGAGTTGGCGCCGGATCCGAGCGCCTCGGGCACCTGGAGGTAGGGCACCTCGCCTTCGGCGCCGGGTTTGTCGCCACAGTCGACCAGCACTCGGGTCTCGGGCGTCGAGATGATGAAGGAAGCCCGACCGACCTCGCGACAGCAACCGAGCGTGGTGATGCGGACCCACTCGTCGTCGGACATCTCCTCGCGGTGGATCTGGCGGCCGATCCGCTCTAGAATATCGCGGCGCTCGTCGCGTTCCTGTTTGAGGAAGTTCCGGACGTTCTGCACCGTCGAGGACTCGATGGGCGGCGTGCGGACGACTTCGGGCGTCCAGCCGACCTCCTGGGTGATCTCCCGCAGCGTCGAGCCGTGGCGACCGATGACCATACCCGGCTTCTGGGCCTCGATGACGACCTCGCCGGTGTCCTCGTGGAAATCGAGGTCGGTGACGCCGGCCTCCTCGGGGATGACACGGTGGATGGCCTCGCGGGCTTCCTTCGGCGGGGAGAGTTCGGAGGGGTCGGGGCGGACGGTGATGCGCTTGCGGAGTTTCGATGCGAGGTTCCTGATGAGATTACCGTTGGAGGCGAAGGTCTTGGGGTCGCGCGTGTAGACGACCAGTTCGGGACCCTCGTAGGTGACGTCGGTGATAGTGATGTCACCGGGCACTTCGTTTACGATCGTTTCTCGTATATCGTCGAGTTGTCGTTCAACCTGGCTCATAGCTACGGGTGGGAAATCGAGTCGCCGACGCGGCCGGGAGACACCGTGGTGGCGTCGCGCTGGCGGCACGTCTGGCTGGATACCCAAATCATGTGATGGTCGGTTTTCCTACGCGTCGTTCACTCCACGGGCGGAAGTGTCCGGAAAACCGGCTTACTCCCCCATAATCGGCGGGAGTTATAAAAGCCTTCCCAAAGCTGTAGGCCGAGCGGGTCGTCGTCGTGGTATGCACGTCTCACCCGCCGTCGTCGCCGAGGAACGCGACCGGGTTCGCGACCGCGAGTCCGTCGTCGGACTGATCAACGACACCCGCGCCAGTCTGGAGACACACTTCGACACCGACGTCGACCGCGTGACGGGCCAGCAGTATCGAACGGCCGTCGACGAGGTGTTCGCCGACGGTGACCGCGCCGTCAACGTGGCCGCGCTCGTCGGGCTGCTCCGGGACCTGGACGTCGAGGGTGACTATCCGGGGTTCGTCGTCGACGAGTTGCTTGGCCGGGAGCTCGCGGCGACGATAGCCGGTGAACAGCCCCTCCGGTTGCTCGCGGAGGCGACCTTCCACTACGCGGACGTCCGGACCCACGGCGACCCGGGAGAGGTGGCCGGCGCCGACGACCTCGACGCCGCGCTGGCAGCGGGGTTCCAGACGCGACTGCCCGGATGGGAGTGGCGCGAGCGCCCGAACCCGTTCGAGGTGTGATCGAGCGGTCCGGAGGACGGTGGACAGTGAACAGGGGGTCCCTATCACCGCGTCGCGATCCACAGGACGCCGTAGAACAGGACGAGGCCGACGAGCGTCGCACCGAGCCCCCAGAGGAACGTGACGACGAGGGGGCCGAGCGTCTCGGTCCCGCCCTGGACAGACAGCGGGAAGGCGGCCAGCCAGGGCGCAGCGGTCGCCGCGACGACCAGCGCCGACCGGAGGTCCGCCCGGTCGGGTAGCGTCACGGCGTACCCCAGCGCCGGGAACGCGACGAACGGGACGACCCCGGCGGCGATAGCGACCGGTCCCGTGACTATCGCCCGGTAGTCCGCAGCGACGATCGCGGTGACGATCAACACTGCTGCGACCGACCCCGCAGTCGCGAGAAGCGTCCGCTGTCCGGGCGCGATTCCGGCCACGACCGACTCGCCCGTCTCGCCTGCGTCGTGCCCGGTCGAACTATCTCCGACTGTGTCGGTTCCGGCGGATTGCTCCCCGACTGTGTCGGTCCCGTCGGAGTGTCCCCCATCTGTGTCGTGTCCGACGGGCCGCTCCTCGACTGTCACGTCGGGTTGTGGGTCTTCGGTCGTATCACTGCTGCCCAGAACGCTGGCGTCGTCGGGGCGAACCAGTATCCAGATCCCGGCGACCATCACGGGTGTGACGACGAGGAGAGCAAGCGCGACGAGGCTGTGGACGAGGAATCCGAGGAGGCTGGCCACCAGCGTCACACTGGCGCCGAGGAGCCCCCAGAACAGGAGGTCTCGGCGGAAGTCCCACCCATCGGAGACGTAGTCGGGATACCGGAGCGCGAACAGTACCGTCAGGCAGAACAGGAGTCCCGTCGGGATAACTGCGCCGAACACCGCTACGGGCGTCGCCCACAGGAACACCTCCGTCGCGATAACTGCCCGGGCGTGCAGGCCCGCGGTGGGGCCACCGCTCCCGAACAGGAGGTACGTCCGGGTGTCGACCGTCTCACCCCCCTGCCAGACGAGCGTGTCGCCCTCGACGCTCGCACCCTGGGGCCGCATGAGCGGTTCGGTTCCGTCGGGACCGTGGACGACGAAACGGTCGGTCCCGACCTCCCAGGGCTCCTCCGGTTCGATCTCGTCGGGCAGCGCTTCTTCGCCGTCGGCCCGGAAGAAGTAGTCCGAGAGCGTCGCGCCGAGTCGGCGCTCCGAGAGGTTCGCGACCCGGAACGTGACGACCAGTTCCGTCCCCTCCATCCCGACCGTCAGGTCCTCGCGCTCGAAGGCCGGCCGGGTCCGCCCGTAGCCGTACCCGTCGTCGTAGCCGTAGCTGCCCTCGTAGCCATAACCGTAGTCGTCGGTGCCGCCGGACGCGACCCGCTCGCGGACCGACGCGAACAGGGAGTCGTTCACCCGGAGGTCGTCCACGTCGGCACCACCCAGCTGGAGTCGAGCCTCGACGCGGGCGTCGCCGGATTCCCGGAGATAGAGGTGCGTGACGCTCTCCTCGACGGTGATCGACCGGTTGGTTTCGCTCGCTGTCTCGCCGACGGCGCTGACGCAACCGCCACAGACGACTTCCGTCTTGGGGACGGGCTCGCTACACCCCGCCAGCGCCAGCAGCGCGACCACGGCCAGCGCGAGAACCAGTCGACGCCTGTCCATGCACCCCAGGTGTGAACGACTCGACAAATGTCTTGTCCCGTTTCCGCCCGCTTTCGGCCCGATTTCCGCGGTTCAGCAGTCGTGGAGGGGCCGAGGGACCGACAGGTTCGTCAGGTTCAAGAACGCGCTCGGCGACTCCCAGACAATGACCGACGACGACGACCAGACGCTCGGCATCACCGAGAGCAAGGAGCACTCGACCGGCGAGTGGTACGCGGAAGTCGTACAGAAGGCCGAACTGGCGTCCTACGCGCCGATGGGCGGGTTCATCGTCACCCGTCCCCGCGGCTACGCCATCTGGGAGCGCCTGCAGGACCACCTCGACGGCTGGTTCAAGGACACCGGCGTCCAGAACGCCTACTTCCC
>ENA-ORDC01000167-ORDC01000167.1-marine-metagenome-genome-assembly--contig:-NODE-167-length-71833-cov-7.864499_pt1 | contig 71833 bp, 60 predicted proteins | sample MGYA00237783_ERZ508515 | MGnify/ENA primary metagenome ERZ508515 (study PRJEB26186, sample SAMN06268792) | marine metagenome | isolation source: Eden Landing Ponds, San Francisco, CA, USA | place...
CAGCCCCTCGTTGCCCTCCTCGATGGCGTAGGCGGCGTCCCACTTGTCCGGGATCGGCCACATCCCGAACTCCGTCGTGAGGCGGTCCAGGGCGCGGTCGTCCTCGACGTACGCGCGGAGGTCCTCCTCGCGCGGGTTCACGTGGAAGTCCATGTCCACGATCTCCACGTCGAAGGCCTCCTCCGGCACCTCCTCGTCGGCGTCTAACCGCTTGATAGACGTTGCCATAGTCGAGGATACGTTCAGAGCATTAAAGGATTTTCTCCGTACGGGGGCGATGGCAGCGTGCGATAGGATATGTTAACTCACGTGTTTCGACTGCCTGATCGAACACTGGGGCGACATCGAATGGCGGATGCCGACCGACGCCCGGCCAACATAATCATCTTTCGTGGGCAAAATTTAAATAGTTAGGCCTGGTCCGGTGAACCGTAATGAAGCGTAGACAGTACCTAGCGGCGACGGGACTGAGCATCGCTGGCCTCTCGGCAGGCTGTGCGGGCGGAGACGGCGGCAGTGACGGGGGCAGTGGAAGTGACGGTGGCAGTGGAAGCGATGGAGGCAGTGGCAGCGACGGCGGGGGCGGCAGCGACGGCGGGGGCGGCAGCGACGGTGGGGACGGCAGCGACGGCGGCGACGGGACCACGACGGGTGGTAACGGCGAGCCCCAGAGCGTCGAGGACCTCCCCGACCCGTCCTCGAACTACGAGGAGTACCGGCAGGCGTGGCTGGACCTGGCCGGACGGAAAGTCGAAGAGGAGGGCAACACGTTCTCCATCTTCGGCTTCTCCAGCACCGACGACCGCCAGTACATCAAGGAGACGTTCGCCAACGCGCCGGAGCCGTTCAACAAACTCGAGCCGCAGGTACCGCTGGGGAACAACGACACGCAGCTCCAGAAGTACGCCCAGGCGACCCAGGCCGAGCGGTCCGTCGTCGACGTGCTGGTGCTGGGTAACCTCGGGACGCTGCGGAAGTCCCAAGGGGTCCCGATGGGGCAGTTAGACGACATCCCCAAGTTCATGAACTACCCGGACAACGTGAAGGTGAAAGGGGACGAACTGGGTGACCTCGTCGGGCAGGAGGTCCTCAACCGCGGGATCAATTACAACACCGACATCCTGTCCAAGGACCTGGTCTCCGAGGAGCTGAAGGGCTGGGGCGACCTCATGAAAGAGGAGTTCGCTGACGCGACGGCAGTGATGGACTTTACGTTCAGTCCCGCCGTGGCCGAGGCGTTCCTGAACACCCAGTTCACGGACCCCGACGGGAACGACATCACCAAACAGGAGCTCGTAGAGGGAGTCAAAAGCAACCTCGACTTCGAGTTCGTCGCGAGCGCGACCGAGGGGGCCGCGATGGTCGCCCGGGGGGACGCGGCGATGCAACTGATGGGTGCCGGTAACTTCATCGTGCCGCACGTCGCGGACGGGCTTCCGGTCGACCACGTTCGATCACCGGACAGCCACTGGGCCTACGCGAACCCGTTCGCCAAAGCCAGGTATCCGAAAAACGACTGGGCCGCGCGCCTCGCAACCGAAGCCTACCTCACGTTGGAACCGCTCCTGGCGGATCGGTGGGGCCAGATCCCGCCGGACCGATCCTTCGACGTCGTCCACGACAAACTCGGGTCGTCGCTCGAACTGTACGAGGGCGTCGAGCTCAACACCGTGTTCGACCTGGAGGACCCGGCGGCAGTCTCGAAGGAATATCAACAGCTCTGGGGCGCCCCTGTCTAGGGTGCGCACCTTCTCCGGATCGGCTCTTGACTCGCTGCATAACCTGGAACATCGACAACATACACCACCATAATGGCCACGTCACCGAAAGAATTCATACAGAACTTCACCAACCGAACGGGTAGTGTTCAGCTCTCACGAACGAGGATCATAGACCTCGGTGTCCAGTTCGTCTCGGTACTGGTCCCGATCATCCTGGTCGGGATCCCGATCATCTGGTTCGTGTGGGCATCTGTCTGGTCGGGGACCCCGGGGATCAGCGGGGAGTTCTCCCTCAATGCGTACGAGCGCATCTTCACGAACCCGCTGATCCCGTCTATGCTCGGGAACACCCTGATCGCCATGTTCGTGGGGACTTCGATCGCGCTCGTCATCGGCCTGACGGTGGTGGTGGCCACGAACAAGTTCGAGATCCCCGGAACGAGTTTCATCGCCGTCCTCTTGATCGTCCAGTACATCCTGCCATCGCTGGTGCTCTCTATCGGCTGGGCGTTGCTCGGTGGGGAGCGTGGCCTGGTGAACGAACTCCTGATCCTGTCGGGGATGGTCGAGAAGCCGGTCATCTCTATCACCAACGAGTGGGGGATCGGGCTGGCGCTCGGGGTGCACTACGCCGGGCTGGTGTATCTCCTGGTCAACGGGGCCGTCGCGAACGTGCCCCGATCGATGGAGGAGACGGCACGCGTCTCGGGCGCGGCCCCGCTGACGGTGATCAAACGAATCACCCTGTCACTCTCGTTCCCGTCGATCATGATCGCGACGATCCTCGTGCTGGCGTCAACCGCGCAGAACTTCTCGGCACCGCTCATCCTGGGCCTCCCGTCGAACACCTACACCATCTCGACGTTCATCTACCTGAAGGTCGCCCAGTTCCCGAACGACTTCGCGATCGCGTCCTCGATCGGGGTGCTGCTGATGATCTTCGTCGTCCTCGCGCTGATCGCCCAGTGGTATATCGAGGGGCAGAGCGAGGGGTACCAGACGATCGTCGGCCGGGGCGGCAGCTCGGAACAGGCCCAGTTCCAGGTCAGCGACCGAGCGGAAGTGGCCGTCAAGGGGGTCCTGACCGCAGTCGGGATCGTCGTCGTCGCGCCCATTATCTACATCTTCGCCACCAGCTTCCTGCAGCGGGCGACCGGGTTCTTCTCGAACTACACGGTCGTCACGCTCGAGAACTATCACGACCTGTTCTTCGGCGTACTGGCGGACACGTTCTGGAGCGCGCTGGGGAACACCCTCTTCCTGGCCATTGTCGGGTCGATATTCACGATGCTGCTGGCCAGCATCATCTCCTACACCATCGTTAAGGGGAAGACCGCGCTGTCGGAGTTCCTGGACGTCCTGGTGCTCGCGCCGATCGCCATCCCGCTCATCATCATCGGCGTCGCGTACCTCTGGTTCTTCCTCTCGTACGACATCCTGGGCCTGTACGGGACGATCTGGCTCATCATCATCGCGATCGCCTCCAGGGAGATCGTGTACGGGACCCGCGCGGTGAACTCCTCGCTGCAGTCGATCGGGAACAGCCTCGAGGAGGCGGCCCGGCTGAGCAACGCGAACCTGCTGACGATCATGTACCGGATCTACTTCCCGCTCGTCAAACCGGGCTTCTTCGCGGGGTTCATGATCGCGTTTATCCACTACTTCAAGGCGTTCACCCGCCCCGTCTTCCTCCGCGGCCCGGATTTCCACGTCCTGTCGACCCTGCTGGAAGCCACCTATTCGCACGGTGACACGACGCTCGCCGTCGCGATCGCGTCGATCATGGCGTTCTTCGTCGCGAGCATCGCGATCGTCGTGGAGGTCTTCACGGACCTGAGTCTCACGGAACTCAGCTAATCCGTCCCTTTCGGGCGATCGTTTTTCGCCGTTCCGACGAAGGTTCGACGCGACCCGAGCGCGTCGGCCGTCGACGTCACCCGAGAATGGAGTCGATACCCGAGTTTGGGACCAGGGCGAGGCGAGCGTACTCGTGAGTGCGCGAGTCAGCGTCCGGACGCGGCGGGGATACAGAGACGCGGAGTCGACTGGGTCGATACGGCTTCCCCGGCAGTTTTCGGACCGGCGACCGCCCACCGCCGAGATCGGTCACCACTCCTCCGGAAGATACCCCTCCTCGGTCGCTTTCCAGGCGTAGTATCGCCAGAACTTGTGGACGACGCGCTCCTGCCAGTTGTGATCGTACACCCGCTGGACCTCCTCCGACGTCATCGGGTTGGGATTCCCGAGGACAGACGCCCCGTGCTGGAAGTACGCGTTCAGTTCCAGATACATGGCGCGGGCGAAGGCACGCTGGATCGTCTCGTCGTAGACGACCGCCCCGTGCCCCCGCAACAGCACCTGCTTGCTGTCGCCCATGGCGTCGAGCATCCCGTCGCTGAGCTCCTCCGTCGTAACGTGGTACGGGCAGTCGAAGACCGGAATCGGTCCCTCGCTCAACACCGATCCCCGGATGTGAACCGGCTGGAGGTCGGTGCCGCTGATGCTGAACATCGTCGTGTACGGCGGGTGGACGTGGAGGACGGCCCCGGCTTCGTCGATCTCGCGGTAGATCGACGTGTGGATCTCCGACTCGCTGGGGGGACGGGGCATGTCCGGATCGACGGGTTCGTTGTCGAAGGTGATCTCGACGACGTCCTCGGGCCTGATCTCCCCTCTGGTCTCGAGGTAGGAGTTGATGTACGCTCTGTCGCCGTCGGGGTGACGATGGCTGACGTGCCCCGAATAGTCCGCAAGTCCGGTCATGTACAGCATCCGGTTCGTCTGGGCCACCAGTTCGCGGTGTTCCTGCTCGGACATCGAATGAAGGTGGTATCGTACCCTGTTAAAGCTATTTACGCCGTCGCCGGATCCAACTGATTGAGGTTTCGACATCGTCTCCGGAGACGGAGAACGCATCGATGCGGGTTTCGGCCCTTGAATCTAGGGCCCACCGCGGAATATCCCATTGGAGCCGTCAGTAAGAGCCCTTCTATCCGTCTTGGTCGAAGTGTTTGGGGAGTTGTCCGGAATACGCTCGGGGTAACCAGTTTTCCTTTCGCTTTCCTTCCGCGATGTCCTCGACGCTCGGTAACCGGGCACGGTCGAGGCGCTCTTCGTGGATTTTGTGCTCGACCGGAATCTTCTCTCGTGGCTTCGCGAGTTGCTCATCGGTCGGGTATCCTAGCGGTGTAGCCAGGACGGCCCGACAGAAGTCCGGGAGGTTGAGAATCTCCTTGAGACGGAACTGGGTCGGACGACGCGTCGTGTTCCATACCGTTCCGAGTCCCGCGGCCGCTGCGGCGAGCTGTAGGCTCATCATGGCTGTCGCGATCGAATGTTGGAACATCTTTTCCCGGGAGCCGTCTAGCAAGGAGGGCCACCAGTGCTGGTATCTCGTATCACCGACGATGATGATGGCGACTGGCGCGTTGACGAAGCCGCTGTATCCGAGTGCGGGGAACTCCGGATCAGCCGCCTTCCCTTTGTACTCCGCCTCCTTTCGAAATGCATCGCTGAGACGCTTTCGCTGATCATGCTCGCGGACGACGACGAACTCCCACGGCTGGGAGTTGGCGGCTGAAGGTGCCCGGTTCGCTGCATAGAGAACGTCTCGGACGACGTCATCGGGAACCGGCTTGTCGCGATAACCCCGGACACTCTTTCGCGACTCAGCGAGTGCGATAAACGACTCTAACGAACAGGCTTTCGACGCTGGCCACGGGTCTCCATCTGAACCGACCTCTTCCTTGTCAGTTTGTCCCAAGGGTAACGATACCTCGACCCATGGGAGCCAATACTTTGCGCTTTTATGGCGTGGCTGTCGGTGAGGTAGGATACCGTTTCGAGAACGGTTCGAGCGCTCCTTCCCCTGTTTTTGGAAGTTTTACGACGGGCTGAAACGCTCGCAGATACGGTATGAGTTTATCTCAAGAGACCCCGCGAGTTGGTTCGAGAGCCACTGTCGCACCAGCCACGCGTGCCTGTCGCAGGGATTCACGTCGACGTGCCCGGCGACGTTCTCAGCCTCGCCGAAGACGACGTATTCGCGGTCGACGTCCTCCGCGCCCTGCGGTTCGTACACTGAAAGCCGTCAATCTAGTCGGTCAGCGACTCCTGTTGGCGGGACAGCAGGTGTCGACACGTGAATTTGTCCACGACTCTCGCCGGGAACACATATCAATCGCCGTTGCCACGATCGGCGAGCGCTTCCATATGACATCCCGTATGGCTATCGCGAAAGGGATACCGCTGAAAACGGGGGACAAGCGTTCGCTTTGGTGCGGAACCAGCGTATTAAAAATCCGTCTCGCTCGGTGCCTCGTGCGAGTCACAGACGAAACTGATCGACGCTATCCCGGACGGAGCAACCCGCTCCCATTGCTTTATGATATCCGGGTTCGGTTACCAACCATGGCCCCGGAGAGCCTGCAAGACGTCGTTGAATCGACGGACGACCTCGTCGAGAAGTTTAGAGAAACCGACATTTCACAGGGGGACGTTCACTGGACGGTCTACGAGGACGAACGGACGCACTGGATCGAGGAGCAACGTGCTTCCCACGAAACGTGCATCCTCATGGATCAGTCCTATCACATCGCGACCCACTACTTCGAGGGACCCGACGCGGTCGCGCTGAACGCGGACCTCGGCGTCAGTAACTTCGACGAGTTCCCCAAACGGGAGGCCCCACAGGCGAAACAACACCCCATCTGCAACCCGAAGGGATACATCATCGGTGACCCCATCCTGTTTCTCCTTGGGGACGAGAAAGTTTCCGTGACGGGCAACCGCGGGCTCGCTCAAAAGTGGCTCCAGTACAACGCAGAGACCGGCGACTACGACGCGTCCGTCACGGACGTGTACACGCCGTACGGCGAACGGCCACCTGTAGAGTTCAGGTTCGAAATCCAGGGACCCAACGCCCGGGCAGTCATGGGGGACGTCCTCGATGGATCGGTCCCGGAGATCTCGTTCTTCGAGATGGACGTGGTCTCGATACACGGGCACGACGTCTACATGCTGGGCCACGGGATGGCGAGCTCCCGGGGATACGAGATCTTCGGCCCGTTCGAACTCCACGACGAGATCAAAGAACGGATCCTGGAGGTCGGCGCGGACTACGGCATCCGGGAGCTGGGGGCGAAAGCGTACAAGACCGGCACTCTCACGACCGGCTGGCTTCCGCTCGGCCTCCCGGCGATCTACGAGCACGACGAGATGGAGGGGTACAGACGGTGGCTGGACGCCGACAGCGTGGAGGCCAACTGGTCGCTCGGCGGGAGCTTCGACTCGGCCAACATCGAGGACTACTATCTCAACGCCGTCGAGCTGGGGTACGAGAAGTTCATCAACTTCGACCGCGAGTTCGTTGGCCGTGACGCGTTACGGGCGCGGGCAGCCGATCCCGACCGGACGAAGGTGACGTTCGTCTGGGACGAAGCGGACGTCGTCGACATCTTCGCCTCCCTCTTCCGGGACGGCGAGACCTACAAGATCTTCGAGTTCCCCGACATCGCCCAGAAGTGGGACATGGGACACTTCGACGAGGTACGACTCGGGGGCGAACTCGTCGGCGTGTCGCTGTTCGCCGGCTACGATTACAATCAGCGGGAGATGCTCTCGCTGGGCGTCGTCGACGTCGAACACAGCGACCCGGGCACGGAGGCGACCCTCGTCTGGGGCGAGGAACACTCGGAGAAGGCGCGCGTCGAGCGCCACGTCGAGAAGGACATCGGGGTGACGATCGCACCCGCACCTTACGCGAGCGAACGGGAGGATATGTAAAGTCGGCTCTCTCGTTTACTCACGGCGATGGGTGCTCGAGCGGCGCCGGCCACGTGGACCCTCGTTTGGGAGCCCTGCCCCCTCGAGCTCTGCGGGGAACCAGTCGTCGGAAACGCCGGATCTACTGACGCGTAACGCGATCTTGACAGCCATCTGGGGGTTTCCGGTATCTTAAGGGGAACGGTGAGCGATGAAAACGGCAACGGAACTCGAACCATGACATCACCGACCTCACCCACAGCCGCGGAGGCGCTCCTCCGATCGTTGAAACGCCAGGGCGTAGACTACCTCTTCTCGAATCTCGGTTCGGACCACCCCCCGTTTCTGGAAGCCCTCGCACGGGCGAGAGAGCGGGGGGACCTGGAGGCGTTCCCCGAGGTCGTCCTGTGCCCGCACGAGTTCGCCGCCGTGAGCGCGGCCCACGGGTACACCGTGGCCACCGGCAAGCCACAGGGCGTGCTGGTCCACGTCGACGTCGGGACCCTGAACGCTGGGGCGGCGATGCACAACGCTCACCGGGCGAACGTCCCGATGGTCGTCCTCGCGGGGCTGGCCCCGCTCACCGAGCGCGGGTACCCGGGATCGCGGGACTCGTCCGTCCACTACCTGCAGGACGTCCCCGACCAGATCGAGATCGTCGAACAGTACTGCCGGTGGACGACCGAGTATCGAATCCCGGCCGATCCGGACGCCACCGTGAGACGAGGGCTCGAACGCGCGACGGGCACCCCGGAAGGGCCGGTGTACATCGCGGCCGCCCGGGAGGCGCTGGAGGCCACCGACTACGCGACCGCCGGGCGGGACCGAGCGGGCGAAAGTGAAACCACGCCGCCCGCAGCGGGCGATCGGACGCTCGAACGACTGTCGACGGAACTCGAACGAGCGGACCGGCCGGTCCTCATCACCACCCACCTCGGCAAGCGCCCCGAGAGCGTCCCGGCGGTCGTCAAGTTCGCCGAGGCCACCGGGACGGGCGTGATCGAACAACGGCCGACGTCGCTGTGTTTCCCGCGGGACCACGACCTCCACCTCGGATACGACCCGACCGCCGTGTTCGACGAGGCGGATCTGCTCGTCGTGGCGCGGAGCGACTTCCCCTGGATCCCGTCGAAGGGGACGCCGTCCGACGACACGCGCGTCGTCCACATCGACCCCGATCCGACGAAACCCGACTTTCCGCTTCGGGACTTCCGCGCCGACCTGACCGTGACCGCGAGCCCGGAGGAGGTGCTCCCGACTCTCGCCGAGCGGGTGGCGCCGGACGTCGGGAGCGACGCACACGCGCACTGGACGGACGTGTCAGCGCGCCGCCGCCGCGAGAACGAGCGGCGACTGGCCGAGGACAGGGACGAGGGACGCCTTACGCCCGCCGTGCTCTCCGACGCGTTGAACGCTGTCGTAGACGAATCGACCATCGTCGTCGACGACGCGGTGACCAGCAAGAGCTCCGTCCTCAACTACCTTGATCTCACGGAACCCGGGAGCTACCACATGAAGGGCGGCTCCGCCCTGGGATGGGCACCCGGCGCGGCGGTCGGCGTGAAGATGGCCCACCCGGAAAAGCGCGTGATCGACGTGACCGGCGACGGGGCGTACGTGTTCTCGAACCCGACAGCGTCGGCCTGGCTGGCCGCGAATCGAGGCACGCCGACGCTGACGGTCGTGTACAACAACGCCGGCTGGAACGCGGTCAAGAACGCGACGCTCAGTCAGCACCCCGAGGGCCACGCGGCCGGTGATCGCGTCCCCGAAAGTCAGTTCGACCCCGAGATGGACCTCTCGATCCCGGCCAGGTCCGTCGACGCACACACCGAACGGGTGACCGATCCGAACGAGTTGGAACGCGCCCTGTCGGACGCCCTCGACGCGCTCTCTGAGGGGACCCCCGCCCTCCTGGACGTCAGAATCGAGTCCGTCTGAGCGCCCCACGCCGGCAACCGTTCGGCTCCCCGGCCTGTCCACTCCTGTGCGTGCGAGTCCACCGGCAGTCGGTTCGGTGCTGCGTCGAATGCCGGATCGCGCCGAGACGTATGGCCTCCGAAATGCGTAGTTATATCTCCCGGCGAATAGCTATCAAGTCGCATGGGCGAAAAGCCGAACGTGCTGCTGCTGGCGACAGGCGGGACGATCGCGAATCCGGTCGACGCCGAGGGCTACCTCTCCGGACGGGAACTGCTCGACGACGTCCCGGAGGTCGAGGAGATCGCGGACGTCGACGTGATCGACGTGGCGCGAACGGGATCGAGCGGGATCACGTTCGAGAACTGGTGGGACCTGCACGGCGCGATACAGGATGCAGTGGCCGACGATCCTCCGGACGGCGTGGTCGTTACCCACGGATCGAACACCGTCGAGGAGACGGCCTACTTCCTCCACCTCACCCTGGACACGACGACGCCGGTCGTCCTCACCGCGTCACAGCGCAAACACGGCCTCGTCGGCAACGACGGGGACCGCAACCTCGTCGACGCCGTCAGAGTGGCGGGGAGTCCGGCGGCCCGTGGTCGCGGCGCCATGGTCGTGCTCAACGAGGAGATACACTCTGCACGCGAGGTGACGAAGATGGTGAGCGGTCGGCCGGACGCCTGGAGCTCGGGCAACCTCGGGGTCCTCGGGGCGCTCGACAACGACGGCGAGATGGCGTTCTTCCGGACCGCCGAGTCGCGACACGCCCCCGACACGGAGTTCGACATCGACGACCTGGAGCCGGATGCGCTCCCCCGCGTGGAGATCGTGTACAGCGCCGTCCAGGCGGACGGAGCGATGATCGACGCCGCCGTAGAGAACGGTGCCGAGGGGATCGTCCTCTGTGCGCTCCCGACCGGAACCGCCGTGCAGACGGGGCAGGCGGCGGCCGCCAGGCGGGCGCACGAAGGGGGGACGCCGGTCGTGGTGACCCATCGAGGGTTCGACGGCTGGCCGTACAGGAGCGAGGAGTTCATCTGGGGCAACACGCTCACCCCCCAGAAGGCCCGGATCCTCCTCGCGCTCGCGCTCACGGAGACGCACGATTACGACCGCATCGCCCGGATGTTCGAGGCGTACTAGCCGCCGTCCGCGGTCGCGTCGGCGCCTGAGGCCCCTGACGACTGCGTTCGACCCGTACGAAGCGGCAGGCGCCGTGGCGGGGAACCGTACCATAGCGGAATCGGGACGAACCACAGACGGTCGCAATACCCATGTCGCACACAGGCTACGTTCAGTTGTTCAGGGGGTACCCCGGCCGGATGCTCGTCCTCCTGACGCTGGCGTCGGTCGCGGTGCGGATCGGGCAGAGCGTCTTGCCGCCGCTCCTCCCCACGATCATCGAGGACCTCTCGATCACCCCCGCCGAGGCTGGAGTCGCGCTGTCGCTCATGTCTGTCACGTACGGACTCGTCCAGTTTCCGAGCGGCCGACTGTCGGATCAGCTCTCGCGGAAGACGGTACTCGTCGCGAGCTTGTGTCTCGCGTTCGTCGGCGCGATCGTCCTGTCTACTTCCGTCACGTACGCCACGTTCGTCGTCGGCGTCGTCGTGGTGGGCGCCGGTCGGGGACTGTTTCCCACGCCAGCACGGGCCCGCCTCTCGGAACTGTTCACCGAGCGGCGCGGGCAGGCGTTCGGCGTCCACCTGGTCTCGAGCGACCTCGGTGGCGTGGGGGCCGCCGGGCTGGCGATCGTCGTCCTGGGGATCGCCACGTGGCGTGCAGCCTTCGTGCCGATCGCGGTTTCGATCCTTCCGTTCGCAGTCCTGCTGTATCTCTGGGATCGGGGTCCATTCACCCTCGGGTGGGTGAGCTTCGACTTCCGACGGACCGGAAGTCGGATCCTCTTCGAACCGCATCTCCGTCGACTCCTGCTCGCGTACTCGCTGTTCATGTTCACGGTCAGGGGAGTCGTCGGATTCCTCCCGGCCCTGTTGCAGGCCGATCAGGGAGTGTCGCCCGCGGTCGCGAGCGGCGTCTACGCGCTGTTGTACGTGTGCGGCATGGTCATCAAGCCGATCGCGGGGTATGCGAGCGATCGGTTTCCGCGCCGGGTCATCGGGGGCTGGACGCTTCTCGTGAGCGCGGTCGGCATGAGCGTCGTCCTCTTCGGGGGGTCGCTCCTGGCCCTGGGGATCGGCGTCGTCGCCTACGCCGTCGGCCACAAATCGTACGCCCCGGTGATTCAGGCCCACCTGATGGACCAGTTCGCAGACGAGAGCATGGGGAGCGACCTGGGCGGGTTCAGAACGGTGTACATGGTCGCCGGGAGCCTCGGTCCGGTCTACGTCGGCGTCGTCGCGAACAGCGCCAGTTACACCGTCGCGTTCGCCGGGTTCGTCGCGTGCTTGCTGCTCACCGGCGTGATCACACTCGGGTCGACGATGGTGGACGCGTAGTGGGACGACCGACGACGCACGGCGCGTGGTCGACGGTGCTCAGGGGGAGAGCCGATCGACGAAGAAGTCCCACGCGCGGTCGACCGTCCGCGGTTTGAGGAGCGTGTCCTCGACCGTCGACCGAATCGCGTCCTCGGGTTCGGTGAAGTAGTTCGGCTCCCCGAGGGCGAGCGCCGCCTGCTGGTGGCGCGCGGTGCTGATGAGGAACGTCGAAAGGAGGACGGCCTCTCTGACGGACGCCCCGACGACGTTCGCCCCGTGTTGCTTGAGCAACTGCGCCCGACGCCCGCCGAGGACCTCGGCCATCCGATTGCCCTCGTCTTCCGTCACGATCATGCGTCCCCGGTGGTCGTCGTACTCCTCGAACGTCGGGACGCCCTCGTGAAACGGCGTCCCCTGGTGGGTGACGGGCTTGATCTCGACGTCGGTCACGGTGAAGGGGATCACCGCGTCCGGGTGGCCGTGGACGACCGCCTCGACGTCCGGTCGGTGTCGATAGATCGCGCGGTGGATGACGTTCTCGCTGTAGATCTCCTCGACGCCGTCGGTCACGATCTCTCCGTCGAGCGTCATCCGTATCAGGTCGTCTTCGGTGACCAGGGCCGGGCTCTGGTACCCGGAGATGATCATCCGCTCGGGATCGTTGGGGTCCCGCACGGAGACGTGGCCGTAGGCGGCGACGAACCCTTCGTTCACCAAGATCTGATTCGCCGTGACGAGGTCCTCTTCGACGCGCTTGGAACTCACAATACGAGATAGATTCGAAACATACTAATAAATCTACCGTCCAATTTTCCCCGACCCCCGAGGTGTGTCACCGCTGGCTGGTACGTAGCGGCGTGGCCCGACCAACGGTCGAACAGTGGACCACTCGTGTCCGGGCGTCCTTCAGCGAGCCCTCCGGCGTGGGACTCTCGTCTGCCGTCGGTCGTATCCGACCCCCTCGTCGTCGCAAACATTATCAGGTACTACCGTGATGTTCAGCCCTGGTAGTAACATGACCGACGAGGATTTCGAGCTTGCGTTTCGAGAGGGAACGGATCCAGCCGAGGGAGAGTACCCGGGGCACAGACCGGGAACGCGAGTGGACGAGCGAAACGACATCGTCTGCGAGTACGACGTGGGGGTCACCATGCGGGACGGGACGACGATCTACGTCGACTGTTTCCGGCCGGCGGAGGCGGGCGAACATCCGCCGCTCGTCGTCTGGGGTCCGTACGGCAAGCACTATCCGAGCTTCAAGAAGTACGAGAACCGACCGGGCTCGGGGATCCCGGACGCCGACCTGTCGGAGTACACGATCTACGAGGGGCCCGACCCCCTCTACTGGTGTCAGAACGGGTACGCGATCATCCACGCGGATCCGCGCGGCGCCTGGGGGTCGGAGGGCGACCTGACGTTCATGACCGAGCAGGAGGCCCAGGACATCTACGACCTGATCGAGTGGGCGGGCGAGCGAGACTGGAGTAACGGGAAGGTGGGAATGAGTGGGGTCTCCTACCTGGCCTGGAGCCAGTGGCAGGTCGCGGCGCTCGACCCCCCGCACCTGGAGGCGATCAACCCGTGGGAGGGGGTGACCGACTTCTACCGGGAACTGGCCTTCCACGGCGGCATCCCGTTCGACATGTGGCCGAACATCCTCGAGGAGTCCTGGTGTTACGCCCCGAACCGCGTCGAGGACATCACGCGCATGCGAGAGGAACATCCGCTCTTCGACGAGTACTGGGCGGAGAAGAACCCCGACCTCTCCGAGATCACCGTCCCGGCGTTCGTCTCGGCGAGCTGGTCCGACCACAGTTGCCACACGCGGGGGACGCTTGAGGGGTTCAAGCAGATTTCCTCGGAGCACAAGTGGCTCCGGGTGCACGGACGGAAGAAGTGGCAGGACTTCTACCAGGAGGAGGAGCGCCAGCGCCAGTTCTTCGACAGGTTCCTGAAGGGGATCGACAGCGAGATCCGGTTCTGGCCCACGGTCGAGATCGAGGTCAGGGACCGCTACTACAAGGGGGAGTTCAGGGGCGAATCGGAGTGGCCCCTGGAGCGGACGGAGTACACGAAACTGTTCCTCGACGGCGCGGACGAATCGATGGGCGAGACGCCGCCCGAGTCGGAGGCGCAGGTGCGGTACTCCGTCGACGAAACGGACGGCCACGTCGAGAACGCGCAGTTCGAACACACGTTCGACGAGCGAACCGAGCTGACCGGTCACATGAAGCTGAAGCTGTGGGTCGAGGCCGAGGGGAGCGACGACATGGACCTCTTCGTCGCGGTGGACAAGTTCGACCGAACCGGGGACCGGGTCTCGCTTCCGTTCCACTCGATCCTCGACGACGGCCCCGTCGCGCTCGGCTGGCTCCGCGTCTCCCAGCGAGAACTCGACGAGGACCGTTCGACGCCGCAACAGCCCGTGCTGAAACACACGCGAAGCCAGAAACTCGACGGCGACGAGATCGTCCCCGCTCACGTCGAGATCTGGCCGTCGAGCACCCTGTTCAAGGCAGGGGAGACGATACGCGTCACCGTCCAGGGGAGCGACATCTACAGGCGGAAAAACCGGAACCACAGCGACACCGTCAACGAGGGGGCCCACCTGATCCACACGGGCGGCGAGTACGACTCCCACCTCCTCGCCCCCGTGGTTCCGCCGCAGGAGTGAGCGCCCCACCGACAGTCGAAGCGGAGTCGTCGCGCCCCTTTGGCTACGTCCCGCCCGGCCCGCACCGTGTCGGTCGTCTCCAGCAGGCGTCGCTGTCGGCGACTACGACAGTTCGTAGTGGTCTTTCTCCTCGCCCCAGTCGCGGGTGACCGCGTACTCCTCGAGCAACGTCTCCCAGTTGTCGGGCGTTTCGATCTTCTTCGTGACCGGCCCGCCGATACTCGGCCCCATGATCGCATTCGTTCGAGCGCTCCCGCCCGCCGTCAGCACGTTGATCCTGTCGGGGTCCTGGAACTGTGGGACGAGGATGTCGTACTCGTCGCGCTCGACGTCGGCCGAGATGATCCCCTCGTGGTACTTGTAGTCCGGCAGTACGGCGTTCTCGTAGATGTACTCTCTCACGTCCTCCTTGCTCAGTCCCGCGTCGTGGAGCTCCTCGGCGTTGTAGGGTGGGAGGAAGTAGAACACCTCCTTTCGCACCGACTGCCCCTCGTACCCGACCATCGACGGCGGGGTGTTCTTCACCAGCCCGCGGATGATCCCCTTCACGTCCATCTCAAACGGGTTGGCGTACGCGTAGGAGTTGGGGGCGCCGAACGTGATCGTACTCTCCGCTTCGTCGAACCCGGCCGACACGTGGTACGGTTCCCAGGGGCTCTGCTCCTCGTTCTCGCCCGCCACGAGGCTGAACTTGAACGGGCTGCCCAGCACGCCCATGTCCTTCTCCCCCGGAAGCAACTGCGCGGCGTTCTTGTAGGCCAGCCCGAGCGCCCGGCCGATCGTCCCGTTGCCCCGGTACCCGGGGCCGAACGCGTTCGTCGCGCTCTGGACGTCCAGCGCCTCTCGGATCGGCCCGTTGACGATCCAGAGATACGCCCACGAGCCCGTGCTCACGGACGACTGGATGGTGTTGGCCTCGGAGTCGGCGAGCGCCTCGGCGCCGGCGACCAGGACGGGCATGTGGATGGGGCGGCAGCCGGCCATCACCGCGTTGGTGGCGAGCTTCTCGACGGTCAGGCTCCCCTCGCGATTCCCCAGCGTTCCGATCTCGTGATCCCGGGGCAGGTCCGTCCCGCGGAGCATCTCCTCGACCCGCTCCTCGGTCGGCGGCACGATCGGCAACCCGTCCGTGGCTCCCTGGCTGTACAACGTGTCGTTGATCTCGTCGAAATCCTCGGCTCCCTCTGAGGCCATGTCTCGGCCGTACAGATCCCGCCGGAGCTAATAAACGTGTGCGTCGTGCACCCGTCCAGCGCGCCGGTCGATGCAGCTAGCCGTCGGAAGACGCGACGAGCCGGGCTACCGCGTTCGCAGACGGTGGAGTACCCTCGGGAGCCGCGGCCGGCACTAGCGGGACGGGTTTGCGCTCGCCAAACGGATTCTCTCCGGAGGTTACGGTTCGGGTGCCCCCGCCGTCCCTCTCTCGCCCGCCGTCGGCAACCCCGCGTCCTTCCACGTCGCCAGGCCACCTTCGTAGTCCTTGACGTTCTCGAACCCCATCGACTCGAGCCGGGCGGCCACCCGGGGACTCGCGAAACACGTCTCCATCCCGCAGTACAGGATGATCTCGTCGTCGGTGTCGAATCTGTTCGGGAACTCCTCTCCCACTGCGTGCTGGGGAACGTTGATCGAGCCGGGGATGCGTTCCTGGTCGTACTTCGACTCCGAGTAGACGAGGACCACCGCGGCGGTGTCGTTCTCCAGCGCGTCCTGGACGTATTCGGTGGATACTACTTCGACCATGCTAGTGTGTGTCTCTCGATGGGGGAAAAGATTCCGGCGGCGGGGGATCCCCACCCGAGTCCGACACGCCGGTCGTCCGAGCCGCTCAGTCCCCCGTTGCGACCCCCCGGCCCCGTCGATACCGCTCGGCGTGCCGTGACCCCCAGACGCCCCCGTCAGAACTGAGTCCCCGGTCGTGCATCGATTCGAGCGATGTCTCACTGGGATGTCGAACTGAGCTTTTTGGAGTTTCCTCGGGAGGTGTCACGGCTCGGCCTCCGACGCCAGCGCGAACACGGTCCCCGCCCCGTTGCCGACGTAGACCGTTCCATCGACGACTGCCGGTTCGGAGTAGACGTAGTTCTCGACGTCCAGCGTCCACCGTTCCTCGCCGGTCTCGGCGCCGAGCGCGTAGATCGTCTCGGCGTAATCGCCGACGTAGACGACGCCGTCGGCGAGGAGACGACGATGCTCCCCGTGTCGTACTTCCACCGCACGTCGCCGCCGTCGGCGTCTACCGCGTAGACCGTCCCGTCCCAGCTCCCGGCGAACACGACGCCGTCGGCCACCGCGGGAGACGACTGAACCCGATCGCCGGTTTCGACCGCCCACCGCCGCGTACCGGTCTCGGCGTCGACGGCGTACAGTCGATTGTCGAAGGAGCCGACGTAGACGCACCCATCCGCGACGGCCGGCGAGGACCGCACGACGTCGTCCGTGGCGTAGGACCACACCTCGGATCCCGACGCGGCGTCGAGCGCGTGGAGCGCGCCGTCGTAGCCGCCGAAGTAGACGGATCCGTCGACGACCGCCGGCGACGAGAAGACGGGCTCGCCGACGTCGAACGACCACTCCAGATCGCCCGTTGTCGCGTCGAGCGCGTAGAAAGTGTGGTCGAAACAGCCCGCGTAGACCGTCCCGTCGACGACCGTCGGACACGAAACGACCTGATCGCCCGTGTCGAACGACCAGACCTCCTTGCCCGAGTCAGCGTCGATCGCGTACAGCGTGTCGTCGTGGCACCCGATATAGACGACCCCGTCGGCGACGGCCGGCGTCGAATGGACGACGTCGTCGGTATCGAACGACCAGATCTCCTCGCCCGTCCCGGCGTCGAGGGCGTGCACGGCGAAGTCGTATCCGCCGATGTAGAGAACGCCGTCTACGACGGCGGGCGACGAGGCCACACCCTGAGGGATATCCCGCCTCCACGCGATCGCTGCTGCGCCCGTCGGACCCGCGGAGTGTCTGTTGTGCCCGGTGTTTGCCGCGTCCAGGCGGAACGCTGACCAGTTGTGCTCGCTGTTCGCCATCGACTCGTTCCGAGTGGATGAATCTGAGCTCATTTTTCCTGCTCCCGTCACGGTTGGTAGTACGTCGACCACGGTAAAGAGGCCGTCCATCAGTTCGACCCGGCGTCGAGACTCCGTGTGAACGACCGACGAGGCGGCCACGGTTCCCCGGACTGGTGGTCAGAAGAGGCGCGCCGACACCCCGGTGGAACACCGGTCACCACGTCCGCGCGGTACCCCCCCTCGGAGCTGCGTCTCGGAACGGGTTTCGTCTGTGTTTGGTGATAACAAACTCCTTTGTGACTCCGTACCACGGTAGCCCTTCTCCCACATCGGTTCGAGCAGACCCACAGCAACCGCAACCCATCCCGCGACTCGGGCGTTCGATGGCGGATTGCCGAGCGACAGTTCGGACTTTACAGCGGTAGTGTTGTAACCCGTCCAATCAGGAAACCGATATCATACGTGGAAGGTGGCTCGCGTTGTTACGAGGCCGCTGTTCGACGGTCCCTGATGGATCGGGCTGAGCTTTACAACGATAGTACTGTAATAGAACCCGGGTCAGCGGTCGACGTGACCTCGCGTCACCGGTTCCACGGTGAGTCTGGGATGGTGACGGGGAGAACGTATTCGAAAAATTATTATCGTTTGGCGTGGGCAAACAGCAGGAGGACACGAGGCAAGCGACGCATCGACGGCGCACCGAACGTTTATGACCACCGGTGTGCCTCGTGTCGGTCATGGTGGATGACACAGGGAAGGGTGCAGATGAAGTCGTCCGCGTACTCGAGACCGAGGGGATCGAGTACGTGTTCGGGCTGCCGGGGTCGCAGATCCTGGACGTGGTCGACGGTGTCGAGCGATCCGACGAACTGGAGTTCGTCGGCACGCGTCACGAGCAGGCCGCCGCCTTCATGGCCGAGGGGTACGCGCGAGCCACCCGCGGTCCCGGGGCGTGTCTCTCGACGGTCGGGCCGGGAGCGACGAACCTGGTCACGGGTGTCGCGAGCGCCTACAAGGGATACGTCCCGGTACTCGCGCTGACCGGGAAGCACGCCCGGTGGCAACAGGAGCGGAACACGTTCCAGGAGATCGACCAGAAGGAGCTGTTCGAGCCCATCACCCGCTACAGCCGAATGGCCGCAGAGGCCGACGATCTGCCCAAGCTCACGCGGAAGGCGTTCCGGCTGATGATGGCCGCCCCGCGGGGGCCTGCTCACCTCAACCTGCCGAAGGACACCCAGCAGGCCTCCATCGAGCGGTCGGATCTCCCGCGGCGCGCATACCACCCGGAGGGACCTGTAGTGCCGTCGGACGCCGTCGTGACCCGTGTCGTCGACGAGCTTCGCGCGGCCGATCGACCGGTGCTCTTCGCCGGATACGACGTGGTCTGGGAGGGTGCAGAGGCCGAGCTCCGGGCCCTCGCGGAAGCGATCGGCGCCCCGGTCGTCACGAGCGGGTTCCACCTCGACGCTTTCCCGACCACCCACGACCTGGGCATGGGCGCAATCGGTCCCGGCTTCTGGGGGTCTGCCAACGACGTCGTCGCCGAAGCGGATCTGGTGATCGCCGTCGGGGCGCACTTCGACTTCATCTCGACCCACTTCAACGACGACGTCATCGGGGAGTCGGCGACGAAGGTCCAGATCCACTCGGACCCCGACGCGCTCGGCGCGGTGTACCCGCTGGCGGTCGGCGCGATCTGTGACGTCCAGCCGTTTCTCGAACGGACGAGGGACGTCGCCACCGGCGTCGAGACGGACTGGTCCCGGGAGGACCTCCGGGCGCGAACGGAGTCCTGGGACGCCGAGCGCGCGACCGACGTCGACCCGGACGCGACGCCGCTGCACCCGGCCACGGTGGTTCGCGCCGCGCGCGAGGTCGCCCCCCCGGAGACGCGTTTCGTCGTCGACGGCGGCAACTTCCAGAAACACGCCATCCGCCAACTGGACACGTACGAACCGAACACGTACCTCAGTAACGCCAACTTCGGGACCGTTGGATCGGCGTTCCCGCTGGCCCTCGGGGCCGCGTGTGGGGTGGACGACCCGGTCGTCTGTCTGACCGGCGACGGCGGGATGGGGCTGAACGTCCAGGAACTCGAGACCGCGGCCCGCGAAAACCTCCCCGTCACGGTGGTCGTGTTCAACGACTACGGCATGGGGAACGTCAGGTCCTACCAGAAGTACGTGTTCGACGAACGGTACGCGGGGGTGGACTTCCCCGAGCAGGACTTCGTCACAATCGCGGACGGGTTCGGCGTGGCGGCCCGGAGTGTCACCGATGGCGACGAACTCGCCGATGCGATCGGCGAGGGGATCGAACACGGCGGGCCGTTCGTCGTCGACGTGGAGATCGACGCTGGCGCGCTGGAGAAACCGGTGTTCATGCAAGACTAACACGGACGGCGCGCCCGCCGGCGGACACCGTACGCACATCGCTCTCGGCTTCACTCGTCGACGCACCGCGTTCAGCGTTCGAGGTACACGGTCCCCCCGTCGACATTCACGTCGAACGTCCGTAGCGAGGCGTCGCCGACGCCGTAGTGTTCCCCAGTCACCAGGTCGTAGGTCCAGCCGTGCCACGGACAGTCGATCACCGGTCGCTTTCCACGACGGTCGAATGCTCCCTCGTCGGGACTCTCCGACTCGTCGACCGGCTCGTACCGCACCCGTCCCCGGCCCACGGGCCCGCCCTGATGTGCGCACTCGCTCTCGACGGCGTAGTAGTCCCCGTCGGCGTTGAGCACCACGACGGTCACGTCGTCGACCGCTACGAGCAGTCGATCGCCGGGGCGCAGCTCGTCGGTCGCACAGACCGCCACGCGTCCGTCGCCGCCCGACCCGTCCGTCATCGACCGGGCGCCCCCGTCGCCGTTCCGCCCGAAACGCGGTTCATGCCTGCAACACGGTCGGGCGGCACACCAAGGTGTCGGCCCACGTCTCGATCCAGCGCAGCCAGCGGAGCGCAACGCTGCCGGCGAGAGCAAGAGTTATTCGTCCATGGCCGAGTGTAGGCGTGACATGGAATCCCGTGCCGCAGTACTGGACGCGCCGGTCGACAGTGTCGAGACGGCTCCCGCCCGGCTCGAGACGATCGAGGTGGCGGAGCCGACAGGCGAGGAGGTCCTCGTCGAGATACGATCCGCCAGCCTCTGTCACACCGACGTCGGGAGCGCGCTCGGCCACATCCCGGAGCAGTTCCCCTACGTGATGGGACACGAGGGGGCGGGCGTCGTCAGGGCCGTCGGGGCGGACGTCACGTCGGTTGACGTCGGGGACCACGTGGTGTTAGGGCGCATCGCGTGCGGATCCTGCCGCTACTGCCGGGAGGGGCACTCGAATCTCTGTCGCGTCCGCTACGAAAGTGGCGGTGGAACGCTCAGAACCGGGGCGATCCGGTTCGAGCGAGACGGCGAACCGATCCACCACTACCACGGCGTCTCCTCGTTCACCCAGTACACCAGCGTCACCGAGGAGGTGGCGATTCCGATCACCGACGAGATCCCACTCGAAACCGCCTCGCTGCTCGGGTGTGGCGTCTTCACCGGCGCAGGCGCCGTGATGAACACGGCAGACGTCGAACCGGGATCGTCAGTCGTGGTGTTCGGACTGGGCGGAGTGGGGCTGAGCGGCGTCCAGGCGGCCGATCTGCGGGGCGCGACGACGATCGTCGGGGTCGATCTCGACCCCGCGAAGTTCGACCTCGCCCGCGAGCTGGGGGCGACGGCGGTCGTCGATCCGACCGAGGTCGACCCGGCCGACGCGGTACGGGACCTCACCGACGGCGGGGCCGACTATGTCTTCGACATGGTCGGCGATCCGGGGATTATCGAACACGCCGTCGAGATGCTGCGCCCGAGAGGGACCCACGTCGTCGTCGGATCGATCCCGGGCGCCGGGAGCGTCGAGCAGGAGTGGGGGAAGGTGATGCGATCAGAGCTACGGATCCTCGGCTCGTTCAACGGCTCGTACAACCTCGGCGTCGCGATTCCGATGCTGGCGGAGCTCGTTGCGAGCGAGAAGTTCACCCTCACCGAGATGATCTCCGCGACGCGGCCCCTGGACGAGGTGAACGACGCCCTCCGCGAGCAACAGACCGGGTCGCCCGTCCGGCAGGTGCTACTTCCGGGCGACGCGTAACGGTCGGCGGCGCAGTCCGCTCTACGGTCGCGCGTGCGTCGGTGATCTGGAACGGGGATCCTCGCCCGCCCTCACCAGACGGACGCCGACTACCTGCGAGCCTGTTCTTCCATCTCGCGTTCGATCCAGTCGGCGGGATCCCGGGCGTACTCCTCCTGGTAGTCGCCGTCCTCGTTGATTCCGGGAACCGCGGGGATCCAGTCCTCGGTGAGCAGTTCGTCCGGGTCGCCGTACTTCGACGCGACTTCCCGGACGTCCGGGTGATCCAGCGTCGTGAGGTGCCCGTCGTCGATGAGGGTCGCCGTCTCGCCGTCCGCCGTCGTCGCCTCGTAGGTCGCGAAGTTGAGGTGGACGTGGACGTGGCCCCAGGGGATGTCCCCCAGTTTCGCGGCGTAGGGTTCGATCGGGTACTGGATGCCGAACCCGCAGTGGATGATCCCCGACCGGCGGCGTTCGATCTCCGGGTACTGGACCCGCGAGATGTTCTCGGTGGGCGGTCGCGCCACTTTGGGATGCGTGCCGATGGCGAGTTCCCAGAGCCAGAACAGCCCGGGCCCCGGGAGCCCGGGATACTGAATCCCCTCGGACTCGTCCAGCGTCTCGCGCCAGATCTGTCCGTAGGCGCCGCCGCCGCGGACGTCGACGACCTTGGCGTCCTTCATCGACCTCGATACGGGGGAACGCGCCCGCGTGGTTGACGGTCCCGGCGATGACGCCGGTGGTGTCAGCGTCCGGGGTGAGATACGTCGGGTGGCCGAAAATGTGCCCCGGCGCGTCGCGGTTGAAGTACACCTCCCCGTCGTCGTAGTTGGTGAACGTGACGTCCGTCCCCTCGGGGTCGGTCAGGCGGACCTCCTGGGCGTCGTACACGACCTCCGCAGTTTTCTCGTTGATCGCCTCCCAGATCTCCGTGGGATAGGTGGTGGCGGGGCTCGCGAGGTCCTCCTCCAGTCGCCACGGGATGCGCTGGTACTCGGTGTCGGTTTCGAGCTTTCGATTGGGGCCACCGACGCCGTAGACGAGCATCCCGTACCGGGGGTCTTCCTCGGCGAGATCCTCCCACCACCGAATCTCTTTCATGTTCAACAGCGGGTGGCCCCACTCCTTCCCGTACCGCACTCCCGGCAGCTCGTGGTCCCACGGGTCGATCTCGTCCGCGACCGTCTCCATGGTCACGACGTCCACCGCGGCGCCCTTCTCCCGCATCGCGTCCGCGATAGCCTCCGGAACCCGGCGGTCGTAGGTGTCTTCGACGACCATCAGGATCCGGTCGAACTCACCCCCTTCCATGCCGTATCCGGCGCCGGGGCGAGCGCCCAGTTCCATGTCCGTGTGTTCGCCGGCGTCGTAGGACATCTTCTCCTTCTCGACGAGTTCCCGGGCGTACGCCAGGAGGTCGTCGTACCCGCCGATCTCGACGTCGGGATACCGGGGGTCCGGTCCCGTCCGTTCCGGGGTGAACGCGCCGCCGTCGCTCACGTGGCGCCCCTCGTCGTACACGACGTTCCCGGATTCGTCGTGGGTGTGCGGGGCCATCCCGTGACTGTGGTGGTGCGAGTGATCCTGATGCCCCGCGTGCTCGTGATCGACGAGTTCGGTCTCGTGCACGTGGCTGATCCCGGTCGGGGTGAACTCGTAGCTGTAGTTCCGTTTCTCCTCCAGGCCGAACGTCTCGAAGGCGGGCAACCCCTCGATGTTGTGGAAGACGTCTCCGCACTCGTAGCACATGTAATTGGTGATTGTTCACAAGGAACATAAGGATATCCCAGCCCCTCGGTGGCGTGCTCCGGTTCTTACCTCGGTGGCGAGCCCTCGGTGCTCACGCTGTCCGCTGCCCGGCCCCTCGCTCGGGACGGCGGCCCACGGCGATCGCACACCCATCGCCCACCGATCCCCGACGTCTGGTCCGTCCCGCAGGTTTATGCACTGCTCAATTGTGATACGTTACCATGGAGTACACGACCCTGGGTGGGACCGGCCTCACCGTCAGTCGGATCTGCGTCGGGTGCATGAGCTTCGGCCGTTCGCGGGAGTGGTTCCTGGACGAGGAGGCGAGCGCAGAGATCGTCCACCGGGCGATCGATCTCGGGATCAACTTCTTCGACACGGCGAACAGCTACTCCGCCGGCGAGAGCGAACGGTTCCTGGGTTCGGCACTCGACGGGCACGACGCGGATCGCCTTGTGATCGCCACGAAGGTGGGACACGGCGTCGGCGACCCGCCGCCGAACGGGACGGGACTGTCGCGAAAGGCCATCGACCATCAGCTCGAAGGGAGCCTCCGACGATTGAACGTCGATTCGGTCGACGTCTATCAGGCGCAGTCCTGGGACTTCGAGACACCGATCGAGGAGACCCTCCGCGCCCTGACGGACGCCGTTCGGCGCGGTGACGTTCGCTATCTGGGGGCGAGTAAGGTCTGGGCCCACCAGCTCGCAGCGGCCCTCCATGCGAGCGACGATCTGGGCAGCGAACGGATCGCCTCGGTCCAGAACCTCTACAATCTGGTCTACCGCGAGGACGAGAAGGAGGTTCTGCCACTCGCCCAGCGGGAGGGGATCGGCGTGACGCCGTTCAGTCCGTTGATGCGTGGCTACCTGGCTCGATCCGACGACGAGATGGAGGCGACCGCTCGCGGCACGGCCGACAGCAGTCGACGCGGACGCTGGTCCCCCGACGCGGCCTCGACCGCGGCGGTCAAAGCCCGAGCCGAGGAACTCGCCGCCGACCACGGCGTGAGCGTCGCCCAGCTCGCTCTCGCCTGGTTGTTTCACCAGCCTGCCGTCGACGCCCCGATCCTCGGCGTGACCAGCGTCGAGCACCTCGAACAGGCCGTCGAGGCGCTCGACGTCTCCCTGTCGGAGAGCGAGCTGGCGTACCTCGAGGCCCCGTACGAACCGGTCGAGATCCCGTACTACCGCGCGATGCGAACCCCGTGACTGTCCTCGACGGGTGTCCCGGGCCGGAGCGTCACTCGAACTCTCCCGGGGGGCGTCATTCGAAGTACTCGAAGTCCTTCTCCTCGAACCAGTCCGGCCGGTCCTCGTAGTCGGTGCGCTGGTCGTCGATGCTCTCGGACTTGCCGACGACGTGCAGGATCTCGAGTTCGCTGTCGCCGATGCTCTCGAACCAGTACGGACACCCGTGCGGGACGAGGATCCCCTCGTGCGTGTCCAGCTCCCAGGAATCTTCGTCGTCGAGGCCCGCGTAGAACCTGGCCTGCCCGCCGAGCACGAACCAGAATCCGTCCGAGCCGGCGTGGCTGTGGCGATTGGTGGCTCCCTCCTCGGTGACGATCTGAATCTGTCCCCGGATGAAGCGACTGTTGCACAGTTGCGACAGCATCTTCGCGCCCGTGATCTCGCTCGGCCGTTCGTAGGCGAACGGCTCCGGGTCGTCGTGGGTGCGTTCTGACTCGGACATGGAATCAGTCGAATGTTTGGTAACAAATAGCATAAGCGTATCGGGGGAATCCATCGACGGAAACCAGCACGAGTGACCCGGAGCGAGCGAGAACGGTCGTGTCACACCCACGTCGTCCTCGATACTGTTCTGGGGGAGGTGTCAGCGATCGTCTGCGGGCGCCCCGAGGCGAGAGCCGGGGCGACGGGTCAGTGATCGTAGAAGTTGCTCGCGTCGACCCAGTTACGCTCGGTTCGATACCGTTCGGTGAGCTGCGCCCAGTTGTCGGGGAGTTCGATCCGCTCGGTCACGGGCCCGCCGATGGACGGGCCGACGATTGCGTTCACCGTTCCCGCGCCGCCGAGGGAGAGGATCTTGAGGTTCTCCGGGTCCGGCGCGAGTGAGAGCTGCCGACTCGGGACGTCCCCGCCGTCGATCCGGTCGAGATACCGGTCCTGGTACTTCCCGCGTGCGTACTTCTCCCGGGGCACGTACGAGTTTTCGCTCACGTAGCGCTGGACGTCCGCTTTCGAGAGCCCGGCGTTCCCCAGCTGTTCTGCGCTGTACGGGCAGATCAGGTGCCAGACCGTGTGTTTCCCGGCGGCCGTCATGTACGGATCCATGTGGTCAACCATCCCCTCGAGGATGTATCGCGCCTCGTTTCGATACGGCGTCCAGGTGATGAAACAGCTAGGTCCGGCGAGCGTGATCGTACTCTCGTCGGCGTCGTACCCTTCCGACACGTGGTAGGGCTCCCAGGGGCTCTGCTCCTCGTTCTCGCCCGCGACCAGGCTGAACTTGAACGGGTTCCCGAACGTGGCCATGTCCTTCTCGCCGGGGTGGATCTTGGCGGTGTTCTTGTAGGCCAGCCCGAGCGCGCGGCCGATGACGCGATTCGGTCGAAATCCCGGGCCGTAGGCGCCGGATCCGCACTGCACGTCGATGTCGTTCCGGATCGGCCCGTTGAGCGTCCACATGTACGCCCACCCCGTCGTGCTGACGGAGAACGTCATGCTGTTCGAGGCGGGGTCGGCGAGGGCTTTCGCTCCCGCGACGAGCACGGGCATGTGCGTCGGAAGACAGCCCGCCATGATGGCGTTCGTCGCGAGCTTTTCGACCGATAGCGGGCGGCTCTCGTCGCCGAGGTGCCCGAGAACGTGATCCCGAGGGAGATCCGTCCCCGTCAGCATCTCGTCCAGTCGCTCCTCGGTCGGCGGAACGATCGGCAACCCGTCCGTGGCTCCCCTGCTGTAGTAGGTGTCGTTGATCTCCTCCAGCGATTGGCCGCCGTGGACGTCGTCACTCATGGGTCGGCGTCCGATTGTCAGTCCGGGTACCGTTCGTCTCCGTCTCCGACAGCGGCCTCGTCAGTTCGTCCTCGATCGCAGCCAGCGCGTCGGGAGTCATTCGCTCGGCGATGAGTTCGTGGTCGCGGACCTCCGAGCGGACGGCGGTCTTCTCGTACCGGAGGGGCCACCCCCGCTCGATGGCGTTGGACTGCCAGTCCAGTTCGAACCCCTCGTCGATCAGGCCCACCGTCGGGACACCGACCTCCTCGACGGCGGCCATCCCCCAGGTCAGCAGTTTCGTACAGGAGCCGCAGTCGCCGATGGCGCCGATACAGGCGTCCAGTTCTTCCTCGTTCGCCCACTCGCTGACCGCCGCCAGCTTCTCCGGGTCTTCCACGTCGTGTTTCGTCTCTTTCGCGTGCCTGCTGATCGTGATATTCTCGTAACGGTCACGCAGTTTCCCTTCGAGCACCTCCAGAACCGGCTCCGCCGCCATCTTGCCGTTGTCGTACAGCCCGATGCGCTTCCCGTGCAGGCCGTCGACACGGGGCGCTAGGCCGTTGAGCTGGACGTCTGAGCCAGAGGTCGGATCCAGGAGTCCCATGGGCAGGAGATGACTGCGCCGCTCTAAAGGATTGTGGTGAGGTATCGCACACCGATCGGATGGGCGCGGCGTCGAGTGACGCGTCGTCTGGTGTGCGTCGTCGGTGGGCCTACCCAGTCGATCGTTCGGCACCTGGCGGTCGACTAGACCTTGAACTCGTTGAGCGTGTTCGGCGCGAAGAGTTCGTCGACGGCGAGTTCTTGCTCGATCAGTCCCTGTTCGTAGGAGTACCGCGTCATCGTTTCGAGCGTCTCCCGGTTGGCCTCGACGCCGTACGGCCAGTAGTCCCAGCCCATCAGCTCCCGAGTCTCCTCGAGTTCGGCCTGAAGCCACGGCAGTCCGACCCGCAGTTCGTTCATCATCCCGATGCGTTCGAGGAAGTTCTGTTTCGACCGCTCGAAGGCCTTGTACAGCTCCTTGGCGATCCAGGGATTCTCGTCGTACACCTCCCGGCGCAGCACGACCGTGTGCATGATCGGGAAGATCCCCGTCTTCTCGTAGTACTCCCGTTCGACGCGCTGGAAGTCCGGAAAGAGCCGTTCGACGGGGCCGTCGTAGAACGACGACGGCGCTCGCGCCGACACGAGCGCGTCGAGTTCCCCGGCCTCAAGCATACCGCTCAGGGTCTGCGCTGCCGGAATCTTGTGAATCTCCACGCGCTCGGGGAGGTTCAGCTCCAGTTTCTCTTCGCGTCCCTCCTCCTCCTCGCCGCCGTGATACCAGATCATGTCCTCCGGGCGGACGCCGTACTCGTCCTGAAGCATCCCCCGTATCATCATCGAGGCGGTGATCTGGTACTCGGGAACGCCGACGTTCTTCCCCTTCAGATCGGCCGGTTCGTCGATTCCAGAGTCCGGATTGACGAAGATACAGGAGTGACGGAAGAACCGGGACGGGAACGCCGGGATCGCGATCAGCTCGGGCCACCCCTGATCTCTGGCCATCATGTAGGACGACATCGACATCTCGGCGGCGTCGAACTCCTGGTGTTTGAGCATACGCCAGAAGATCTCCTCGACGTCGAGGGGGAGAAAGTTCAGGTCGATCCCCGCGGGGGAGACCGCGCCCGTGGCTAAATCCTGTGTGCGATCGCTGAGGACGCACGCTAGCGCAACGTCTTGAGCTGCCATCTTTCGGCTAATCTGGCCAGCCAGATTTATACTTTTCCGTGGTTCCGGTCGGTACGGTTGAGAGAAGCGCAGCCCTGGCGGGACGGACATCGAGACGGTTTCGAAAGCCCCTTTCAGTCCAACCCCGCGGCGGTTTCTCCGTCAGCCGTCGCGAGTCTGAACGCTGCCTCCGGTCGGGGGGCGACGGACGACCTCCGTCGCCGACGGTCCATCCTCGTCGGGCGAGCGTCGATGGCTGTCGGCGTCAGTTCGGACCGCGGTGGTGTCCGTTCGGTTCGGGACGGCCCGGATCGATCGCGGACCCACGGTGTCGATCGGTCGCCCGACGAAGCCCGGCGGGCGCCGGACGTGCAGGTGCGCGTCAACTGCCCCGTTCGACTGCGCTGCTCGGTCGCTTCGCTCCCCACGTTGCTCCTCGAGGAGAGGGATTGGCCTTGCAAAGTTAAATATCAGTCCGTCCTACGGGGAACATGGCGATTTTAGCAGCGGTCGGTGGTAAGTACGAACGGGACGAGGTCGTCGAAATCGGGTACGATCTCGCGTCGGCCTACGACGACGACCTCGTCGTGCTCCACGTCATGTCCGACAAGCAGTTCAAAGAGATTCGCGGAAAAACCGACATCCAGTCGCCGATTCGGGTGACCGCCGGGGGCGAGACGCCGGGGCTGGCCTACCGGGAATCGCAACAGAAGGAGGAGCCATACAATCTGGAGATGGCAGTCGAGGACGCCGCGGGCGTCGCAGAGACGTGCGTCAGGCGGTCGCTCTCCGGGGAAGACCAGTCGCGTATCACCACCACGGGGCGGGTGGGCGACCCGGCCGAAGAGATCATCGACGAGGCGGAGCGACTCGACGCACGCTTCATCGTCGTCGGGGGACGAAAGCGAAGTCCGGTCGGGAAGGCCGTCTTCGGGAGTACGTCGCAGTCCGTGCTCCTGGAATCCAGGACCCCCGTCGTCGCGCTGACCAGGGAGGAGTGACCGCGCTCGGCCACCACTAGCGGACCGAGGCGGGCCAGCGGCCGGGTGCTGCAATGGGTGGCTGACCACTACGGCCGGCCGACGAACGCGACGTCAGGGACACGGCACGGAGCGCCCGCGCCTGGCCACGGCGGGAGTCACGTCCCGTCCGGCAGGCGACGAGTCAGGTAGTCCCACAGCCGATCCACCGCGATGTCCGACAGTTCGACCTCCGCCGTCGCCGCCGCCATGGCCTCGTCGGATGGATCGAACGTTATCTCACCGACGTCTCTGCTCGCAATCTGGTGTCGCGCGTTGAGGAGGAAGCTGTAGGTGGTGTAGACGAGTTCCTTCAGGCTCGTCCCGACGTTGTTCGCGCCGTGGCCCTCGAGCAACTGCGCCCGGTGGTCCCCCAGGTTCGTCGCCATCCGTTCGCCCTCGTCTTCGGTGACGATGAGCCACCCGCGCTCCTCGTCGTACGCGTCGAACTTCGGGACGCCGTCGTGAAAGAGCATCCCCTTGTGGAAGACGGGTCGGAACGCGACGTCGGTCACGGCAAAGGGCATGATCTCGGGCGCGTGGTGGTGGAGCACCGCGTTAACGTCCGGTCGAGCCCGGTAGATGGCTCGGTGGATGACGTTCTCTAGGTAGGTGGTTCGGTCGTCGTCGAGCACCTCCCCGTCGAGCGTGACCTCGAGAACGTCGTCCGTCGTGACGAACGCTGGGCTCAACGAACGCGAGATGAACATCGTGTCCGCCTCGGGATTCCGCACGCTCACGTGACCGAACCCGCTGACGATGCCCTCGTTCGCGACGATGTGATTCGCCGTGACGAGACGCTCTCTCACCGATTGCGTCATGAACGGTACCTCTCCCGCCACCGGTAATAAATACAGGTGCCGGACGACGCCGCGGTGTACCACCGACTCAGTGCTGCGCGCGGCGTGACCGGGTTCTCGACGGTCCCGCCGAGTCACCCGAGACGAGGTCGGGCGAGGAGAATCCCGTAACGTTCCAGACACAAACGTTAATTAGTGATAGACCGGTGACGGAGTATGGTAGAGATCATCGACGCCAACGATTTTGATCCGGACATGCTCGACGGCGTCTCACGCCAGCAGATGGAGCTGGTCTCCATGCCGAAGCCGTACCGGACCTGGCGCGAGAAGGAGGACATCCCCGTGCACACGGGCTTTTACGTCGAGGATCTGGACGAGGTCGCCACCGGCGACTGGGACAGGACCGGGCAGCGGGGCGCCCTGGTCAACCTCTGGGGGATGGAGGGCCTCGACGACCTGCAGATCCACGAGATCGAACCGGGCGGTGAGACGAGCGAGCAACACCACTTCTACTTCGAGATGGTGTACGTGATGCGGGGCAGCGGCCTCACCCAGATCGGCCACGGCGAGAACCAGCGCCGGTTCGAGTGGGACAAGCACTCCTGTTTCGCGATCCCCCGCAACACGCCGTACAAGCACGTCAACCTGTCCGGCGACGAATCCGTGAAACTCGTCTCCCACACCGACCTCCCGCTCGTGCTGGACATGGCGCTCGACGAGGAGTTCGTCTTCGACTCCGAGTTCGACTTCTGGAACAAGTACAGCCAGGGGGACGCCTACTCGGCCGACGGCGAACTCGGGACGCGACGGGTCAAGAGCCTCGACACGGAGGAGCAACGCGAGTTCCTGCTCTGGCATTCGAACTACATCCCCGACGTGACCCGGTTCGAGGAGATCGTCCAGGAGGACTGGGACAACTTCGGCGCGATGAAAGCCATCTTCATCACGTGGCCGATCCTCAACCACATGGAGACCGAGGGTGAGAAGATCATGCACATCAGCCACATCCCGCAGGGGCGATACAAGACCGCCCACCGACACGAACCCGGGGCCAACGTCCTGCTCTCGGAAGGGGAGGGCTACACGCTCCTGTGGAACGAGCAGATGGCAGACCACGGCGTGAAGCTGCGAGCCGACTGGAAACCCCGCTCGGTCGTCACGCCCCCCGGGCGGTGGTGGCACCACCACTTCAACCTGTCAGCAGAACCGGCCAAGCAGTTCGCCTTCCACTTCCCACCCATCGGAACCACGAACGCCTTCCGAACCGGGAGGGACGGCTTCCGGCTGTCGTACTACGACGAGGACCATCACACGCGGGAACTGTATCAGCGGGAACTCGAAGCACGCGGCCTCGAATTCGAGATGCCCGACGAGGTGTACGAGGACCCGGACCACGAACTCAACAGACTGGCGTCGTAGGGGTCGGCGCCGCTCACCCTCACGTCGCGGGATCGACGCCGGCGCCGATCAGCCCTTGAACACAAGCGACTTGACCGTGAGGGGGACGGCCCCGGTGTCCTCGAGTTCTTCGCCGACGTCGATGTACCCGAACTGACTCAGTTCGACCCCGTCGACCGCGATCACGGGGACGTCGACTCGTTCGCTGACGATCCGGCCGGCGTTCATCGCGACGTCGGTGTCGAACGCCATCACGATCGGGTGTTCGCCGTCGAACGTCTCCCACCCTTCGATAACCGCGTCGGCGATCTCCGAGAGGAAGTCGTAGGTGGGCAGTCCGTGCAGGTGGAAGCCGAACGCGAATCCGCCGCTCAGCTCGTCCACGTCGTACAGGTCGAGTTTCTCCAGCACGTCTCGCGTGAGCTCGTCGTGCACCTTCTCGGGGTGCTCGTGGTGGTGGTCCGTGGTCGAAGGGTGTTCGTGGCGGTGGTCGTCACCGTGGGTGTGAGCCGTCCCCCGCTCGGCGACGAACGGAATCATGGGGACGTTCTGGAGCGGGAGGACGGCGTCGTCCGTGATCGTCACCGTGTTGCCGCTGACCTGCATGCTGTGGTTGGTGGACCCGAGCGCGGTCGCCCTGATGCCCTCGCCGAGCTCCCCGACGTCGAGCCCCCGCGCGTTGGCTTCGCTTCGGATCGCTTCCCCGAGTTCGGCGCCGAGGTCGTCGTCGTATCCCGCGTCCCGGCCGTAGATGTACTCGGCGACGCCGCCGGCGAACGTCACGACGTCGAACGGCTCGAATTCGGGGACCTCCGTCACCATCAGTTCTGCGCCCAGCGTCGAGAGTTCACCGTCGATCAGTTCGAACAGGAGTTCGGTGAAGCGCTCGACGATCCGTCGCCGTTCCCGGGCGGTCAACTGCGCCCCCGGTTCGAGGTCGATGCCCAGGTCGCTCGCGACCCGTTCGGCCGCCGGCGCGGTTCGGACGATCCGTCCCTCGTCGTCGAACTCGACCAGATGGGCGCCGACGTTGATCGAGGCGGTGTCTCGGACGAAGCCGTCCTCGATGGATGCCAGTTTCGTCGTGCCGCCGCCGACGTCCACGTGGAGTACGCGGACGTCTTCCTCCAGGGCGTGATCGACCGCCCCCGACCCGTGCGCGGACATGAGCGCCTCCAGATTCGGGCCCGCGATCGCGCAGACGAACTTCCCGGCGCGTTCCGAAAACAGACTGGAGATGGCTTCGGCGTTCTCCTTGCGCGAAGCCTCTCCCGTGACGATCACCGCGCCGGTGTCGACGTCGTCGGTCGAGTACCCCGCCTGGTCGTACCACCGGGTCAGAAACTCCTCGATCGCGTCCGCGTCGATCGTCGTTCCGTCGACGTACGGCGTCAATCTGATCGGACTCTGGTACGTCACCTCCCTGTCGACGATTTTGAACTCGCTGGAGTACGATGACCCCTGCCGTTGGGCGCGAAGCCGGGAGAACAGGAGATGGGTCGTCGTGGTCCCGATGTCGATCCCGACGGAGAGCAGTTCGACCGAATCGAAGCCCGGCGGAGCCTCGGAATCAACCACTTCCGACTCCTCGGGGTGCCACGGCACGTGCGTCATCCCGGTAAGGTGTGACTCAAACGCATATATAGGTGTTGTCGGAGGCGGGTTCGATGCCGGGCGCGATCCGCCGAGAGCTCCCCGTCCTGTCTCGCAGACGAACGGGTCGCTCCGGGCGTCCGATCCGTATCCGGTTCGAATCGGTGGGCACTCGCGCACTCCCGGCGCTCGGCCAGGCTCCGCTCGCACTGCCCTCCCGTCGCGTTCACGGAACGAGCTGCACGCGCCCGATGGATCCTCTCGTGTCCCCAACCTGTAACGAACGGTGCAAAATATTATTATACTTCGACTCTCCCTCACAAAGGCATGCCTGAGATAATCGATGCCACGTCACACATCATCACGGAGGACGTGCTCGACAGTATCGGCGAGTTGCACGACACAGAGCAGGCAGAGACCCTGCGAAGTGCCCCCAGGCTCTCGGCAGTAGACGGGCGAGTCGACTACCTCGACCGGCACGGGATCGACAGACAGGTGATCAACCTCGCCAGGCCGACGATCTGGCTCGGTCTGGACCCCGAGGACGCACTCGAGGCGACCCGGCTCGCGAACGACCAGATCCAGGAAATAGCCGACGAGTACCCGGATCGATTCGTACCGATGGGGACGCTCCCCTTCCTCACGGGGGAGTACCTCGACGAACTCGACCGCTGTGTCAACGAGCTCGACCAGCCGGCGATTCAGATCTTCTCGAACGTCAACGGCGAGATGCTCGACGCCGAACGCTTCGAGCCGTTCTGGGAGAAGGTCGACGAACTGGACGTCCCCGTCTGGATCCACCCCCAGATCTACGACTGGCACGACTTCGACGAGGGCCGGACGTGGATCTACAAGGCACTCGGGTGGCCCTTCGAGACCAGCATCGCGATCGCGCGCCTCGTGTTCAGCGGCGTCCTGGAGCGAAACCGGAACGTCGAGATCGTCAGCCACCACCTCGGCGGTACCCTCCCGTATCTCGTCGGCCGGTTCAAGTCCTGGTACCAGACCCGACAGGAGGAACCCGAACTCTACGCCGAGCAGAACGTGGCGGACCTCTCCGAACCGCTCGACTTCTACCTCGAACGGGTCTACGGAGACACCGCGACGAGCAGCCAGGGCGAGATCTACCCGCTCCAGTGCGGCTACGAGTTCTTCGGCGCGGACAACATGGTCTACAGCTCGGACTACCCGATGGGGCCCGACAAGGGCGAGTACTGGCCGGAACAGATCATCGACGGCATCGGCGAGATGAACATTCCGGACAGCCACAAACGACAGATATACTCGGAGAACGTAAAGCGCCTCCTCGACCTCTGAACCGAGGCGCCTGGCGACGCTTGGAGGTCCCGCCTCGTCGGTCAGCGTCGACGACGACCGCGCCCCCGGTTCGTCGTCCGGGGCCGAGGACCCACCACGGCCGCGCTCGATCCCGCCCCTCGGGGCGGATTCCGGAGTGGCGGCGTCCTGGCCCGGTCACTCGGCGTCCTGGATCGCTCGCCAGACGGTCTCCGGCGTCAGCGGCATGTCCAGGTCGTCGACGCCGAAGGGTCGGAGGGCGTCCACGACCGCATTGACGACCGCGGGCGTCGACGCGATCGTCCCGCTCTCGCCCGTCCCTTTCACCCCGAGGGGGTTGTGCGGGCTCGGCGTGACCGTCTTCTCGGTCTCCATCTCCGGAAGGGAGTGTGACTTGGGCAGCGCGTAGTCCTGGAGCGAGCCGGTGAGCAGCTGGCCGTTCTCGTCGTAGACCGCCTCCTCGTACAGCGCCTGGGCGATCCCCTGGGCGACGCCGCCGTGGATCTGGCCCTCCACGATGAGCGGGTTGATGATCTCGCCGCAGTCGTCGACGGCGACGTAGCGCTCGAAGTCGATCTCCCCGGTCTTCGGATCGACCTCCACGACGGCAACGTGCGTCCCGAAGGAGAACCCGTAGTTCGGTGGGTCGTAGTAGGACGTGGCCTCGAGTTCCTCCTCGCTGCCGACGGCGAGCTCGCGCAGGTGAACCGATCGATCGGGTGCGCCCGTGATGTGGAACTCGCCGTCTTCGTACTCGAGGTCCTCCCCCGACGCTTCCAGATGCTCCGCGGCGAGCTCCCGGGCGCGGTCTTTGACCTCGTTTGCGGCCTGGACAGCCGCGCTCCCACCGAGGGCGGCGCTCCGGCTCCCGAACGTCCCGACGCCCTCCGCCAAGTCGTCGGTGTCCCCTTCCACGATCTCGACGTCCTCGTAAGGGATCTCGAACTCGTCGGCGAGGAGCTGCGCGAAGGTCGTCCCGTGGCCCTGTCCGTGGTCGTGGGTCCCCAGGTACGCGGTGACCGTCCCGTCGTCGTTCAGGTGGACGCGTCCGGTCTCGCCCATTCCGGGGCTGGACCCGGAGTTCTCGACGAAACACGAGACGCCGATGCCGAGGTACCGCCCCTCCTCGCGGAGGCGCTCCTGGCGCTCGCGGAGAGTATCGTACTCCACGTTCTCCAGCGCGAGGTCGAGTGCTCGCTCGTAGTCGCCGCTGTCGTAGACGGCGCTCACCGCCGTCTCGTAGGGGAAGGCGTCCGACGGAATCTGGTTTCGCCGACGGAACTCGACCGGGTCCATCCCCAGCTCCGCGGCGGCGCTGTCCATCAGCCGCTCCAGGAAGAAGATGGTTTCCGGCCGGCCGGCCCCCCGGTAGGGCGCGATCGGCGTGGTGTTCGTGAAACTCCCGACCGTGCGGCCGTGAATCGCGGGGATAGTGTACTGTCCGGAGATCAGCGTCTCGACATTGCCGGCGAGCGTCGGCGCGAAGACGTAGTACGCCCCGACCGTGTGGGTGGCCCTGAGGCGCAGGCCGTGGATCGTCCCGTCGTCGTCGAAGGCGAGTTCGCCGTCGAGGTACCAGTCCCGGGACTGGTAGTCCGACTCGTGGGCCTCCGATCGCGTCGAGACCCACTTGACCGGCCGTCCGAGTTCCATCGCGCACCAGCCGGCGACGACCTCCTCGGGGAAGGAGCCGCCCTTGATGCCGAACCCCCCGCCGACGTCCGGAGCGACGACCCGGACCCGCTCGCTGTCGAGGCCAAGGCACTCCGCCACGTGGTCTCTCGACTGGTGGGGCGCCTGCGTCGACATCGTCAGCGTCAGCGAGTCGTCGTCGGGGTCGGCGACGACGGCTCGCGGCTCCATCGGGTCGCCGATGAGCCGCTGGTTTCGGAGTTCGACCTCGGCGGTGTGAGCGCTGTCGGCGAACGCCTCGTCGACTGCCGATTCGTCGCCGAACGCCCAGTCGAAGGCGACGTTGTCCGGGGCGTGGTCGTGGACGGGTGGCGCGTCGTCGCCGAGCGCCTCGCGAGCGTCTACCACCGCGTCGAGTCGCTCGTACTCGACGTCGATGGCAGCGAGCGCGTCGTGGGCGGTGTACGGGTCTTCGGCGACCGCGACGGCGATCGCGTCTCCCACGTACCGGACTCGATCCGTGGCGAGGACCGGAAAGTCCGTCTCGACCCCGTTGGGCGCCGCGGCGGGCGGACGAATGACGCCGGGAGCGTCGGAGCCGGCGATGTCGTCGCCGGTGTAGACGGCCACCACACCGTCCATGGCCTCGGCCGCCGTCACGTCGACGTCGATTAGCTTCGCGTGACCGTACTGGCTCCGGAGAATCGCGCAGTGGGCCTCTCCCGGGAGGGTGAAATCGGCGGTGTACTGCGCGTCTCCCCGGAGCAGGGGGGCGTCTTCTCGGCGTCGGAGTCCCGCGCCAACGTACTGCTGATCCATACTGCTACCCACCCGATAACGAAGTTTAACCTTTGTGACGCAGTCGGACGTTCGTCGGCGGAGGTCGGGTCGTGGAGACGCACAGCCCTCGGACGAGCGTCCCTGACTCGCGTCGGGTTTCTGTACCGGGCCTCTAACGGGTGACATCCTCTCCTCAACGGTTTTTCTCACTGGAGGTTCACTCGAGAGCTACCCCGTAATCTTAAGTCCATCATTAGTCAAGTGTTACCATGGAACAAGAGACGAAAGCCGACCAGTTGGTAGTGGATACAGACGTGCACACGGCATACCGGACGGAGGAAATCCGCGAGGACGTCGCGAGCCGGTTGGAAGAGCCTTACAGATCGTATCTCACCAAAGAAACGCTGAACTACGGGCCGTATCCCCGCGATTCGTTCCCCAAACAGGGGGACAACGCCACCGGCGGTACCACGGAGGACGTCGTCGTCGAATCTCCGGAGACCATCCAGCGTGATCTGTGTGAGGGGTTCGGCGTCGACGTCGCAGTGTTGAACTCTCTCCAGAAGTTCGACCTCATTCCCCAGCAAGAGCGAGCAATTCGCGAGATGCGGGCGGTCAACGACGTCTTCGTCGAACGGTTCCTGGACGGCAACGACCAGTTCTACGGGCTCGCCATGCTCACCACGCAAGTCCCGGACAAGGCCGCCGAGGAGATCGATCGGATGGCCGACGAGGACAGCATCGTCGGCGTGATGATCCACAATGGCGACTCTGCGAAACCGTTAGGGAACCCGATGTACGATTGCATCTGGGCGGCCGCCGAGGACAACGACCTCCCGGTCTGCTTCCACACCTCCTCCGTCGGCTACGCCAACTCCCGAAAGTTTCCGTTCATCTACAGCGATCTCCAGCATTACACGGCGGTGCACATGCTGTCCCACACCTTTTCGCACATCACTACTGCGACGTCTCTCATCGTCAACCAGGTCGTCGAAAAGTTCCCCGGCCTCAAGTTCGCGTTCTTCGAGCAGGATCTCTCCATCGTTCCCCTCTTGATGTATCGAATGAACCGCGAGACCGTCCAGAACCCGACCGAGGTTCCGCTGCTCGAAAAGGCGCCGGAAGAATACTTCCGGGACCGATTCTACTGGGGGACCCAGCCCCTTCCGGAACCGGTCAACAACCAGGACCTGCTGGGCTTGATCGACCTCATCGGCCCCGAGAACATCCTCTTCTCGACCGATCACCCACACAACGACTTCGACGATCCGTTCTCGGTCATCAACAGATACCTCAGCGGCCTGTCGGACGACGACGTGGACAAAATCATGTACAAGAACGCCAACGACCTGTTCGACTTGGGACTGTGAGATCTCCGCCCGCAGTCCACTTTCGACTGATGCAGTAGCGCGGAGTCCCCTTCGTCGAGGAACGAGCGAAACGAGTGAGTTGGGAGGTGGGGAGCGCGCTCGTATGGGGGACATCGCTGACGTCTGGTAGGCCTGATTTGCGAATTCGCCGAGCGCGATCTGCGACCGTAATTGCCGTCTCGGCTGCCGACCGTGAGATCGTCTACAGATGAGCATGGGGAGGCCTCGGGGTCAAGCCCCGAGGCGGCTCACGAGAGCATTCGGAAACTCCGAGATCGATTCGACGTCGAGATAACGATCAAAACCACTGCCGTCCCGCAGGAGAACATCGGGGAAGTCGTTGTCGATGGAACGCCTGCAGTGGTGACGACTCAGAACTAAGAGCCGTCCGGACCACTTGTACGGCGTCACGAGGGAGGAGTCAGTCGAAGCCGTATCGGAGGTCGCCTCGGAAACAGCGTCATAGCGGGGCGTGGTTCCCATTATTTTATGTAGGGTGCGCGGATCCGGGTAACCACGTCGCACAGCCAGCGCATCACCAGCGGTTCGGGAGAAATCGAGACCCTTTGCACGCCCAACATCCTCAATGACCGATCCTGGATCGCCTACCGAGTCTCCGTCAGTAGAGGCCACTCCCGCCTCGACACGAAATCTGCTCACGGATCCCACGTTGATCTCCATCCTGCTACTCTCGGGGGTCGGGGTCCTCTCGACGCAGGCCATCTATCCGATCCTCTCCGTCATCCAGTCCGGCCTGAACGTCTCCGACGCGCGGATCGGCCTGGTGCTCACGGCGACGTTCCTGCCGTCGGTCCTGCTGATTCCCGTCGCCGGGGCGATCTGCGACATCTACGGCCGCCGCACGGTGACGCTACTCACCCTCGGCGGATTCGGCGTCGCCGGCGTCGGGATCTTCTTCGCGCCCTCCTTCGAGGTGCTCCTGGCGCTTCGGATCGTCCAAGGGATCTGTTTCGTGACGCTCACGCCGCTCTCGGTGGCGTTCATCGGGGACTTCTTCAAGGAAACCGAGGGGACGACGGCCCAGGGGATCCGCTCGTCCACGAACGGCCTCGTGATCATCGTGGCCCCGGCGGTCGCCGGGTCCCTCGCGGAGATCGCCTGGAACTACCCGTTCCTGCTGTACGCCACCGCGTTCCCCGCGATGGTGGTCGTCTACCGCTACTTCCCCGAACCGGACGCGTTCGAGGAGGAGCCGAACGGGAGCGTCACAGAGGAGTTCCGGGTGTGGATCCGCGGCGTCGCGGGGACCCTGAACGACAGGACGCTCCTGTTGCTCCTCCTCGGCGGGTTCGTCCTATTCGGTGCGCGCTACGTGATGATCACCGTCGCGCCGCTACTCGCCACGCAGACGATCGGCCTCCGACCGTCGATCGTCGGCCTCGCGCTCTCCACCGACGGGGTGGTACGTCTCCTGGTGTCCCCGCAGGCGGGCCGACTGTCGAGGTGGCTCCCCCGGAAGACCGTGTTCGTGCTCACGATGGGGCTGGTGGTGGGCGGCATCGGCCTCTTCGGCGTCGTCACGTCGCTCCCCCTCTTCGTCGGCGCCGTGGCCGTGTTCTCGACCGGGATGTCGCTGTTCAACCCGACGCTGAGCGACACCGTGACCGCGCTCTCGCCACCCGAAAGCCGCGCGGGGGTCGTGAGCTCGCTTCAGACGCTGAAGAACCTCGCCAAGACGGCCGCCCCCGCGGCCGCCGGACTGCTGCTGGTGGCGACCGACTTCCGCACGGTGTTTCTCATCACCGCACTCCTGTCGCTGGGCTACGTGGTCACGATTGCGGTCTCTATCCGGTCGGTATCGGTGTGATTTCTCGAACCGATAGTGGTGCGATAGGAAGTACATCTAATTCCGTTCAATGGGTGTCGCGAGCGTCCCCTCGTCACACCACCGTCGAACGCGTGCTGGTCCGGCACAGATCCAAACGCATCCCTGCAACGCATTCAGTGAGTGGCCTCCGGATCTCACCTTCGACCGGGACGGTGCTACCACGACAGTATTGTCGTGGAGAGATCAGCGACCTTCTCCCCGTTGACCACGGTCAAGTCACGGCGGATCCGATAGCGGGGAAGCCCTGGCGTTCCGATCGCCGACGGCGCTCGGGCGTCGGCATCACCGCTGTTCGGTTCCAGACGCCCACGTCGGCTGGCGAGTGGCGGTGAGGTAACCTCACCACGATTAATTAATTGTAGTTGGACAAGCTCGGTTCTCGATCGCCGTTTGTTGCGATCGACACTCGGGACGGGTTCCCTGGACGCCCACACACCGCAGGCCACGATGACGACCAGAGACCGTGGTTCGCGACGGGACTCAGGATTCGAAGTGGGTCCGGAGCGCGTCGATGACGCGCTCCGGCTCTTCGTGCGGGACCCAGTGGGTCGCCTCCGGAAAGCGCTTCAGCCGGCCGTTCTCACAGTACCGGACGCTCTTGGTCGCCATCCCCGGGACCAGGGCCTGGTCGTTCAGGCCCCAGAGGATGAGCGTCGGCGCGGACACCTCCTCGCGCGGGGGGTCCTCCCGGTGGCGGAACAGCGCCCGGTACCAGTTGAGCATCGCCGTCAGCGCACCGGGTTCCGCCCAGGCGCGGCGATAGCTGTCGAAGTGCGACTCGCCAAACGTGCCGCTCCGGGCCCCCTCCTGCATCGCCCGCACGATGAACTCGAACTCGTTGCGACGGAACACCCACTCGGGGAGCCGGGGGAGCTGGATGAAGAACATGTACCAGCTCTTGCGCAACTGTGTCAGGTTGGACCGAAGCTCTCGCTCGAACACCGTCGGGTGGGGGACGTTGATGATCCCGAGTCGGTCGACGGCGGTGGGATGACGAAGTGCGAGGTCCCAGGCGACCGCAGCCCCCCAGTCGTGGCCGACGACGTGGGCGCTGTCGTGGTCCTCGCTGGCGATCAACTCGACGACGTCCCGCGACAGTTCGCTGATTCGATAGGCCCGGGCCCCGTCGGGTTTCTCGCTGCGGTTGTACCCGCGCTGATCCGGAACGACGACGCGATAGCCGGCGTCGACGAACGGCTCGACGTACCGGTGCCACTCGTACCAGAACTCGGGAAACCCGTGCAGGAACACGACCAGCGGTGCCGTCGACTCGCCCGCGGCGACCACGTGGAGTGCCGTGTCGTTCACTACACGGGTGGTGCGCTCGATCCCCGGTGCGTCCGGCAGCGGCGCGTTCGGTCCTCGGTTCGAGACCATGGCCGACGTACTAGCGTCCGCAAACGAACACGTAGTGTTTGTGTTCGCATTTCTACATTCGATCGGCGACGGCGCTTCGGGGGAGCGTCGGTCGAGACGGAATCACCCGGGGCTAGGGGTGAGACTCCCAGCCGGACGGCGAGTCGTAGGGGGCGCGAAACCCGACGGCCTCGATCGCCCGGATCTTGCCGCCGCTGATCCGGAAGACGTGCATGGCCACCGTGTCGAAGGGCTCGAAGTCCCGCTCGACCGTCTCCACGCCCGGCACCCCCGCGATGTCGAGGGTCGTCTCCTCCATCGGATGGCGCAGGATCGCCAGCCCGCAGACGAGGCCGGTCTCCACGTCGGCGACGCCGACGCGTCGGGCCTCGACTCGCGTGATGTTGCTGAACGCCCCCGAGTCGAGTTGTTCCCCGGCGTCCAGCGTCCGCAGGAGTTCGGCGGCGTCCGGGTTCGGCGGCGGCGTCTTGCACGTCGTCTGGAACCCGTTTTCGATGCGGACGCAGTTCGTGGCGAAGGGCGTGCGGCTGCCGTCGTCCTCGGCCAGGGCGTCGTAGTAGTCGGCGGCGATCCCGAGCAACTCCTCGTGCGTGTTGCGCGCCGCCGGCGGGACCGGGTGGCGAAAGACGGACCGCGGGGAGTCCAGGTTGTCGAGGTTCGTGTGACCGTCCCGCCCCGGGGTGAGATCCCGCCCGATCACGTGCTCCATCTCGGTGATCAGCCCGTCCTCGACCCGCAGGCGCAACCCGAGCAGCGCCGGGTCGTCCCCCTCTCTCAGGAGGCCCAGGTATCCGACCTGGCCGGCCACCGGATCCGGGACGTACAGCTCGAAGCCGGACGGCCCCGCCGTGGCCGTCTCCCACAGCCCCTCGCCCGGCGTCTTCCGCTCTACGTTCTCGACGAACGTCGCGTCCGGCGCGATCGGCACCTCGCCGGGGTCGTTCGCCACCAGCGCGGCGACGTACTCGTCCACCAGTCCCGTCAGGGCGTCGCGGGGCGCGCCGGGATCCGGCGACGTACTACTGCCAGCCTCGCGTGTCATTCCGTTGCAGGGACTCGGAGGGCCGCGATAAAGGTTGTGCCGCCGACCGGATCGACGAGCGCGTGGCGCGCTGGAGGCAGACCCGGACCCGTCCCCGGACCCGGAATCGGACCACGACCCCAACCCAGACCTGGACTCGGACCGGGACGCAGACGCAGCCGCGGGCGCGCAGAGGGAAACACCCACGTCGGTTCGGGGTGAACGGACACGCAGATGAGCTACGCCGATCGGACGATCCGGGAGTTTCTCGACGACGTCGCCTCGCACGAGGTCACCCCCGCCGGCGGCACGACCGCGGCGCTCGGCGGGGCGATGGGGACCGCGCTCTGCGAGATGGTGTGTCTGCACACGACCGGGCGAGACGGGAGCGGGGACGGGGCCCCGGAGCTAGCGGAGATCCGGGACGACCTCGCGGGGCAGCGTGAGCGCCTGCTCGACCTCGCCGACAGGGACGCCGAGGTCGTCGAGGAGTTGCTCGCGACGTTCCGCGACGGCGGCGACCGGGCCGCCGCCCAGAAGCGAGCCACCGGCGTGCCGCTCGCCATCGCCGATGCGTGCGCGCCCGTCCTCGAACACGCGGTCGTCGTGACCGAGCGGGGCACGCCGAACGCCGTTCCCGACGCCGGGATCGGAGCCTATCTCGTCCGCGCGGCGCTCGACGCGACCGTGTTTACCGTTCGGACCAACCTCGATCACCTCTCGGACCCGGCGTTCACCGACGAGATGGAAACCCGGGCGGCCGACCTCGAACGCTCGGCAGAGCGCTCGTTCGAGCGGATCGTGGCGAACCTGGAGTGACGGTTCCGGTTCGCCCCCGCCCCGACCGCGAGGCCCGGGTCGCTATGCAGCGCCGTTGATCGGCTCCGAGAACACCGCGTCGAACACCTTGCGCTCGGCTTTCCGGAGGTGCTGGTGGAACGTCGGCGAGGCCACGCCCAACAGGTCCGCGACTTCGTTGCCGGACGTGTCCCGCGGCCACTCGAAGAAGCCCGCGTGGTAGGCCGTCTCCAGGGCGGTGTGTTGCCGGTCGGTGAGGTCGGAGAGGATCCGTCGGTGGAACTCCTGGACGTCGTCCCGCTGGCGGCTGATCTGCCGGCGTCGGTGCATCTCTGCGGTGGGATAGGTCGACTTCATGGTTTCGATCACTTTCCGGACCTCGACGCTGGGGGCGAGGTGGATCCGCATCCGGTAGTCGCCGTCCTCGATGACGGCCTGGTCGACGTAGCCGCCGAGAGACGCGACCACGGACAGCACCGGCGGGTCGGTCACCCGGAGTTCGAACTCCGCCGGATCGCCCTTCGAGTGGACGGTGACCGACTCCCAGTGGGGGACGGCCTCGGTGAGGCCGACGACCGTCTCCAGGGCGTCCTGCGTCGCCGTTCCGAACACGAGGAACTCGCCGTCCCGGATCGGGACCGCGTGGTCGAGCGTGATCCGTCCCTCGGTGTCGGTCGCCACGTCGAGCGTGGCGAACACGTCACGTATCTGGAACTCAAGTTCCACGAGTTCCTCGCTCATCAACGCCTGCTTGCGCTCGGCGGCGGCGATGGCGTGCCCGACGACCTCGCCCAGCTGGGCGATGACCTCGCGCTCCTGGCCGGAGAAGGCGTTCGGGCGCGCGGCGTAGACGTTCAACACCCCGTACGTGGTGCCTTCGTGGACGATCGGGATCGCGGCCGAAGAGCGCCAGCTGTGCTGTTTGATGTGATCGAGCCACGGGTCGTAGCGGGAGTCGTTGCGGATGTCGTTGGTGACCTGTATCTCCCCCGTTCGGAGGGCCCTCCCCGTCGCCCCCTCACTGTGCTCGTCGTCCGGGTCGACCGAGATCGTCACGTCGTCGAGGTACCCCTCGACCCCGGCTTCGGCCCTGAGCGACACCGTCTGCGTCGCGGTGTCCACCTCGCCGGTCCAGGCGAACAGGTACGAGTCGGCCTCGGCGAGGCGCCGACACACCGTCTCCTCGATCTCCTCGCGGGTCGACTGGTCGATGACGGATCTGGTGATGTCGCGAGCGACCTCGTTGAGGCTGTTCAGCGCCGCGAGTTGCTCGCGCTGGCGTTCGAGTTCCAGTTCGGCCACCTTCCGGTCGGTGATGTCGGTCAGCGCCCCCGGGAAGGTGACGGGCTCGCCGTCCTCGCACTCGACGTGGCCGCGGGCGACGACCCAGCGGTACTCGCCCTCGGCGTTCTCGACGCGGTACTCCGCCTCGTACTCGCCGCAGGAGGCCAGTGCGTCCTGAATCTCCCGCTGGACCTGGTCGCGGTCGTCCGCGTGGACGGCGTCGAGGTACCGACCGATCGGCACGCCCTCCCGGGCCTCGTCGGGATCGACCCCGAACGTCCGGGCGAACGACTCCCCCGCGACGAACTCGTCTTCGGGGACGTTCCACTCCCAGGTGCCGACGGCGCCCGCCTCCGTCGCCGCCTCCAGCTGCAGTTTGGCGTCGCGGAGTTCCCATTCGCGCTCTCGCTGGTCGGTGACGTCCTGGCTCATCCCCATCGCGGCGAACACCTCGCCGTCGTCGTCGCGGACGGGCACGACGTGGAACCTGTTGGCAACGTCGTCGGTCGTTCGCTCGAACGACGACGCCTCGCCGTCGAGCGCGTCCGCGTAGCGCGGGACGAGGAGGTCCGCGAGGTCGTCGGGCAGGATCTCGTCGACCGGACTCCCGACCAGGTCGTCGATGGTGACGCCCGCGTCCTCGAGCGGCGTTCCGCCGACGGTCACGTACCGGAGGTCCTCGTCGACGAGCGCGACGACACCGTTCGGAAAGTTATCGACGAGCGTCTGGTAGCGACGCCTCGATTCCTCGAGCTCCCGCTCGCGCCGCTTGCGGTCGGTAATATCGCGGATGACACCGACGCGTCCCTGTTCGCCTCCCCTGTCGAACCGGCTGAACCGGTTCTCGACGGTGATGGTGTCGTCGCCGGCGGTGTAGATGTCCTCTTCGAACGTGGCGACCGTCACCTCACCGGCCGCGAACTGCTCGCCGGCCTGCGCGTCGATGTCGTCGAACTTCTCGCCGAACACGGTACTGGCGTGGCTGCCCACTAGCTCGGGACGCTCGAACTGTGTCATCGAGACGAACGCGTCGTTCACCAGCTGGAAGTTCCTCGCCTCGTCGAGGACGTAGATCCCGTCGCCGACCGTCTCGACGATCCGTTCGAACTCTTCGAGTTCGCGCTCGCGCTCTTTCTCCTCGGTGATGTCCGTGAAGTAGACCGAGAGCCCGGACGTCGACGGATACACGCGAACGGTCTCCCAGATGCCGAGCGGCTCGGAGTAGCGCTCGAACGTCGTGGGCTCCTGAGTGGCCATCGCTCGCCGGAACTGCTCGCGGATCGGATCGTCCGCCGGGATGGAGAGGGCGTCCCAGACGGTTCGGCCGAGCAGGTCGGCCGCCGAGTGACCGAACAGCGCTTCGGCGCGATCGTTGACGTACGCCAACCGCATCTCGTCGTCGACCGCGTAGAACGCGTCGTCGACGCGCTCGAAGATCTCCCCGAGTTCCGCCTCGAGTTCGTCGCGCTGCCGTTCGAGCCGGCGCCGCCTGGCCCGCTCGTCGCTGATGTCTCGCCCGATCCCCGTGACGCCGACCACCGCCCCGTCCTCGGTGAGGGGGCCGCCGGTGAACCGGTAGGGGATCTCCTCGCCGGCCTTCGTCACCAGCGGGAGTTCGATCGTCCCGCTCTCTCCGCCCTCGATCATCCGTTCGATGGCGGCTTCGAGGTCGTCGGCCGCGTCGTCGGCGACGAAATCCGCGGGCCGCCTCTCCTCGATCTCGGCGTCGGTGTACCCCGTGACCTCGCGGAAGCGGTCGTTCCACCGGAGGAACTCCCCCTCGGTGTCGAACGCGTAGACGACGTCGGCCTGGTTGTCGAGGATGCTCTCGGTGAACGCCTTCTCCTCGCGGAGCCGCTGCTCGCTCTCGCGCCGGTCGGTCATGTCCCGGGTGACTTTCGCGTAGCCCTCCGGTTCGCCATCGTCGTCGCGGATGGCGCTGATGGTGACGTTCGCCCAGAAGCGCGAGCCGTCGTCGCGCACGCGCCAGCCCTCGTCCTCGACCGATCCCTCCGCCGCGGCGGCGGCGAGGTTCCGCTCGGGCGCGCCGGCGGCCACCGCTTCGTCCGTGTAGAACGTCGAGAAGTGTTCGCCGACGATCTCGTCGGTCGCGTACCCCTTGATCCGCTCGGCGCCCGGATTCCACGTTCGGACGTACCCGTCGGCGTCGAGGGTGAAGATGGCGTACTCTTCGACCGCTCCGACGAGCGACGCGAACTCCTGACGTTCCTTTCGCCGGGCCCGCTCGGACTCCTTGCGTTCGGTGACGTCGTAGTAGAGTTCGACCCGCCCGCCCGCGTACGCGCCGGTTTCGATGGGTTTGCTGCGGTGTTCCAGCCAGCGCCCCTCGCCGTTCTCGCCCGGCGTGACGTGACACTCGAAGCGCTCGGCGCCGGTGTTGTCGTCGTAGGTTCCGAGCACGGTCTCCGCGAACGTCTCCGAGTCCTCGACGAGCGGGGCGATGCGCTCGTCGACGAGCCGGCGTTTGTCCCGGCCGAGAACGTCTTCGCCGTCGATCCCGAAGTACCGCTCCGTCGCCGCGTTGATCCAGGCGACGTCGAAGTTCTCGTCGAGGACGAAGATCCCGACTTCGACGCCGTCGAGCACGTCGTCGATGAGCGATTCGGCCGCGGCGGGCCAGTCGGGGGACGCCGCGTCCGCCCCCGGTCGCCACCACACGCGGCCGCTCGCCCCGACTTTCTTCGACTCGAGGCGTTCCGATTCGGCGAGCCGTTCGAGTCGCCCGTACGCGGCCCGCCGACCCAGGTCGAGCCGATCCGCGACCTCGGTCGTCGTCAGCGGCTCCCCCGCCTCGGTGAACAGCGCCAGCGTCCCCCGTAACGTCTCGGTCAACGAACCCTGTGCCATTACCCCATCACGGGGAGTCTCGTTCATTAGCCTTCCGCCGGCGGAACACGGGTGGGCGTCGTCGCGGACCGGTGCGGTGAGTAGGCAGTCACTATCCGGGCCGGGTCCGGGGCGGGGTTGACGGCGACGCGTCGGTAACCGTCATCGAGAAAGACCTAATCCGTTCTAGGGATGGCTTACGGGGATGCGGACTGTTCTCAGTGATACGCCACACCGACGCGCTGGTGATATCAGATGTCTCAGAGTACGACCGGACACACGGACGAACGCGGTGGGATGGACGGGCTAACCGACAGTGAACGGCATCGGTTGCTCGCGAACGACCGTCGGCGACTGACGCTCGAGGTCCTGTCGGGCCGGACGACCGCCCTCGAGCTGGAGGAACTGGCAGCGGCGGTCGCGGCGCGGGCGGAGTCGCTCGACGGGGGCGAGGATGCGATCGCGCGGGCGAAGGTCGCCCTGCACCACCAGCACCTCCCGCTGATGGCCGACCTCGGCGTCCTCAACTACGATCCGACGCTGCGGCAGATTCGCCCGTAGCGGCGGTTTCGGTGGGTTCACCGGGATTCAGAGCGACGCGCCCGGCCGCGACAGCCACCATTGGGGCTCTCGCGGCGGCGACTGCGTCGAGGCGGCCCCTCGCCTGCGCCATCTGGGACCCCCGCCGGCGCCCCCTGCGGCCCCCGCCGGCGCCACCTGAAGGGATTATCCCTCTCGACCGCCGAGGGTCGATATGCAGCGGAACGACCGGCGACCGAGACCATCGGGGACCGAGGGGGCGGAGGCCCGCAACCGGAGCCCGCGGGGCAGCTATAGTAGCGTTTGCAAGTCATTTCGCCCCCGACCGCACGCTGTCGTGCGGTCGGGTGCGTACACAGTTGCAAACGTTACTACACCGTGACCGACGACCCCCTCCCGGCCGAGCACCTCTCGCCGCTCGCCGGGCTCGTCGACGAGGTGCTCGCGGGCGTCGGCTACGAGGTGGGGACCGCCATCGACGCCGTCGACGACGCCGTCCCCGGCTACGGCGGGCTGTTCGATCCCGCGACCACCCCGGCCGAGTTGCGTCCCGCGCTCGAACGCCTGCTGGCGTCGGGACTCGCCCGGCCTCCCGTCCCCGAGCCGACGGGCGACGCCTTCGTCCTCTACGTCGACGGCGGTTCGCGCGGCAACCCCGGCCCCGCGGGCGCGGGCGCCGTCATCGTGGACGCGGCGGACGACCAGCTGGCCCGTCTCGGCCGACCCGTCGGCTCCCGGACGGGGAACAACACCGCCGAGTACGTCGCCCTCCAGCTCGGGCTCGCCGAACTGCTGACCCGCTACGAGCCGCGCAGGCTGGAAGTGCGCATCGACTCGATGACGGTCATCCGAGACGTCTGGGGCGGCGACGACCCGACGGAACCGGGCGTCGAGCCGTACAGCGAGGCCGTCGCGGCGGCGCTGTCGAGCGTCCCGGAGCACCGGTACACGCACCTGGCCGACGACGACCCCAACCCCGCCGACGCCCTGGCGACGGTGGGCGCCGATATCGCGGCCCTCGGCCCCGGGTAGTCGCGGCCCGCCGGTGGAGGTTCGCGACCTCGCGCCGGTACGGTGACGCGACGGAACACCGGGCGCGGACCCCGTCACGCCGCCAGCGCGTCGTTCAATCGGGCCTCCAGGTCCTGGATGTCCTCGCGGAACGCCTCCCGGTACTCCTCGTCGAGTTCGTCGAGCCGCTCTCTGAGCCCCTGCAGTCGGGAGTACTTCTCGTCCTCTTCGACCTCGGTCTTCTGGACGTAGACCGTCTCCCTGACGTCGTACACCTCGTCTTCCTCGAGGTCAGTGACCGAGAGGACGACGTCGAGCTTGTCGGGATCCACGCCGAGCACCCACTCGTGGGGGATGCCGTGCTCGTCCAGGGCGTCGAGGATGGTCTCGTCGTCCCTCGGCAGCCGGCGCTGGCGGGTCGTCCGGTGGACCGTCCCGAACCGACCGTGCAGGTCCTGATCCGGGCCGAGGCGGCGCAACAGCGACTCCCGGGCCGTCTGGCGGAGGCGATCCGCCTCGTGCTGGACGTCCGAGAGGAGGACGTACAGATCGGTTAGCGTGTCGGTCTCGAGGGCGTCGGGAGCGACGGGATCCAGCCTGTCGAGCAAGTCCGCCAGGAGGATCGCGTCGTCGTGGAGGCGCTCGGGGCGGGTCCGGGCCTCCGCCGGCGAGACGAGATACGGACTCCCCCCGCCCGTCGCCGGCTCGGAAAATCGGGTGAGTTCGTCGCCCTCGACGCCGAAGGTCGCCAGGAGCGTCACGATCGTCGCGTAGGGTTCGACGCCCGGCGGAAGGTCCGCGACGGCGAGTCGGTGGTTCTCCAGACGATCGACGAGTATCTCGAACTGCTCGCACCACAGCGAGCGCTGTTCCCCGCTGTCGTCGAAGCGGATCTCCAGGTGGTCGGGCGAGATCTCCGTGACTCGAAACGGTCGATCCGAGAGGGGCGTCACGAGTTCGGTTCCCGGCTCCAGGACCGCACACCGCTCCTGGATGGCGCTCCAGAGTTCGTCGTGCCCGTCGTTCATGCCTGGAATCTACGGCTTCTGGCGTGAAAAGCGTCCACCCCAGTTCGTCGCGGTCGACCAGCAGACGGCCGCTCGAGGGTTCGCCTCGGCTGTTCGAGAGCGTGCCGTCTAGAGAGCGAACGCGGAGTGGATTGTCACGTCGATCCCCCCTCGTGTCGTTCGTGGGCGGAGGCCAGGCGGAACAGCGTGGCCTCGTCGAAGCGCTCCCCCACGAACATCACGCCGACCGGCGCGTCGTCGACCTCCCCGCAGGGGACCGTGACACAGGGGTGGCCGGTGGCGTTGAACGGCAGCGTGTTGTGGGCGATGGCCGAACTGCCCCCCTGTTCGAGGAGGGTTTCGATCCCCCTCTCCGACCCGTACTCCGGGGGTTTGACCGGGACCGTCGGCATCACCAGCGCGTCCACGTCTGTCAGCGCCTCGTCGTAGGCGTCGCGCATCACGGGGGTGAGGTTCTGTGCCTTGGCGTAGACCGACCCGCCGTAGTTCCGCCGGACGAACTCCGAGACGAGGAGCGTGGCCTTCAGGGACGCCGGGAGATCGCTGGCGCTGGCCGCGAGGGCGTGACCGAGATACCTGGCGACGCCCGCGTCGTGCCAGCCGTCGAACCCGATCCCGACGCCGGTCTGTTCGACGAGCTGCCCGTAGCCGTATCGGACGATCGCCGACGTCAACGTGGAGGCGGTGACGTGCTCGGGGACCGAAACCTCCGTGACCGCCGCACCCAGCGACTCGAGTTCGCCGACCGCCCGTCTGACGACCTCCAGGACGTCCGGATCGCTGTCCTCGTGTTCGAACCCTTCCTGCAGCACGCCGACCGTCACGTCCGAGACGCCTTCGTCGAGGGCGTCGGCGTACGGCTGGACCTCGACGTCGTGGGGTTGGCGCGGATCGAGGCCGTCACGCCCGGCCAGCACCTCCAGTGCGAGCGCGGCGTCGTCGACGGTTCGGGTCATCGGCCCCGTGTGGTCGATCGAGGCGTCCGCCCCGGAGATACCCGTGTATGGAACGAGTCCGTGGGTGGGTTTCACCCCGACGAGGCCGCCGAACGAGCTGGGGATCCGGATCGACCCGCCCTGGTCGCCCCCGATTCCGACGTCGACCTCCCCGGCGGCGACCGCCGCCGCCGTCCCCGAGGACGATCCCCCGATACTGTACTCCGGCGCGTTCGGGTTTTTCACCGGGCCGTAGTCGGACGCCCCGATCGAGAAGCCCCACATGTTGTTTTTCCCCGCGATCGTCGCCCCGGCGTCGAGCAGCCGCCTGACGACCGTCGCGTCGATCGAGGGGGTGTACCCCTCCATGACTCTCGATCCGTTCGTGAGCGGAACGCCGGCGACGCTGATGGTGTCCTTGAGCCCGACCGACAGCCCGGTGAGCGGCCCCTCGCTCGCACCCTCGATCCGACACCTGGTGATCCAGGCGTTGAAGGGGTCGTCCTCCTCGGCGGGCTGGAAGCAAGGCCCGCGATCGGTGTACGCGTAGGTTCGAGGGGGCGACCGCGGCTCGGGCATCTCCTCGACGCGGTCGAGGGGTTCCAGCCGGTTGGCGACGACCCGGCGGTAGTCCGCGAGTTCGTCGTCGCCGATGACGATGCCCAGATCCGCCGCCAACGCCTCGATCTCGTCGGTCGACGGTGCCCTCATGCGTCCACCCTCCCACCGCTCCGGCCCGGTCCCCGCGTCGTCGATAACCGACCTCGCTGCGGCCGTGGCGGGGTCGTTTCGATACGTCGCGCCGTTGCGGGTGGCGTTCGTCCAACCATGGCAGATGTGGACGCTTCGACCGACGTGACAAAAAGTTCGGCCTCGTTGCAACCTCGGTCGGAGATGTGTTCCGCCAGTCGTGCTGAGTGCAGGGTGCGTATTCAACACGGTACTGTTCCCTCAGTACACGGGACTTACCCCGCGGGATAGTGGCACTAGAGTGCACGGGATCTTCAAGACTGGTGTCGTCTTTCGGGCGAAAACGAGGGGGATCACCATGGCCGGAGATACGTACCATCCGACATGGCCCCGGACGATTCCGTCATCTCAAACACCCTACGTCTCGACCTCTTCTCGAGATGGGGCCTGGAACGCCTCGAACGCCTGTTCGTCCGTGCGGTGGCGCGAGAGCAGCGTCACGACGTCGTCTGGCTGGATCACCGAAGAACCGGATACTGCCTTCGGAGGGTAAGGTCAGCACAGCAGCGTCTACAGCGCGCTACCATAGCCGCCGAAGTTAGAGCGCTGCGAGAGTCGAATCAGGCTGGAGTGGATTCGAAGACAGGTTGAGGGTCGGTGGGTCGGGTGCCATCACAGATCCGGATGCGGCCGTCGGCACGGACGAACACGTTCCAGGTCTCGACTCGAAAACTGAGGAGGGCATCCGCATCTTTTGCTCCGTCGTGTTCCTCGAACAGGTTGTCGAGGGCATCGCCGTCAACGAATTCGTACAGCGGCGGGAGGTCGAGGGGGTCGATCCCGGCCGCTTCTGCGAGTGCGTCGACGATGACTTCCGCGGGCGACCGATCGCTCTCGGGGCCGTACTGAGCATCGGCGACTGGCGTGCAACCACGATAGACTGTTAGTTCTCCCTGCTTCATACCACTCATCGGTACTGGGGAACCATTAGGTTTTTGTGGGAAATGTTCACTATACTATCCACTGCCCTGGCACCGTCTAACGGTTCCAGTGGCCACACGTTTGGGGGCCCTTCCGCGAGATTCACGCCCGCTATTCAACACGACCGCCGAGACATCCCGACCGCCGAGACATCCCGACCGCCGAGACATCCCGACCGCCGAGACATCCCGACCGCCGAGACATCCCCAATTACTGCCAGAAGTAGCGTGCAACAGACAGGTGAGCGACTCATCGCGGGTGCTGAGCCTCTGCATGATTGCTGTCAGAAACCGGCTGCTGAACGTAGAGCGTGAAGACAGTAGACCGACGACGCCGACTCCGAGAACCGTCACGTGGCCGATGGTGCTGTAATACCATTCGACATCTGGAGACACCGCTATACACTGTCGGCGACTAGAGGATGGCATGGTTGAGTACGAGGCCAGGTTCGAGATCGATTCGAAGACTGATGCGTACGCCGTCGAGAAGGTATTGACTCGGCTGTACAATGCCCTTCGTGAGGAGACACGAACGGTCCGCGAAGGGACGACCGATTCGACGGAGATGCTGGAGCAGTTCAAGATCGTCCGCGATGCCGCGCAGGATGCGAAGCCCGGTACGTTGACCGTGAGATACGAACAGGAAGACGGTCCGTTCGAGGAGTGACCAGGGAGGTGAGAACTGACTCACCGCGAGCGACAGAGGGAGCGAGCGGGCCAAGAGCCGACCAACGAGAGGCTCGCAGGCTTTTGGTCGAGCTTCTGCCAGAGAGGTTCCTTCGGAACCTCATGCAGCCGGGCGGCGACGCCGCCCGGCGACAGGGAGCGAGCGAAGCGAGCGACCGCAGCAAAAGGTCGGTGCGCAACAGGTCGCAACCTACTTCCGCCGCGTCGGCCAACCGGGGGGCATGAGCATCGGACCCCTCGACGACGAGACGGTCGAGAAGTATCGCGAGGCCGGGGACGTCCTCCGGACGGTCCTCGACGAGACGGCAGAGCGAGTCGAACCGGGGGTCACCCACCTGGAGGTCGCCGAGTACGCCGAGTCGCGCATCCGCGAACTGGCCGACGGCTGCGCGTTCCCGGCGAACATCTCGGTCGACGAGGAGGCCTCCCACGCCACGCCCGGCCGCGACGACGACACCGAGTTCGGCGAGGACGTCGTCTGCCTCGACCTCGGGGTCCACGTCGACGGCTACATCGCCGACGCCGCGACCACCGTCGATCTCCGGGGCGTGCCGGAACTGGTCGAGGCCAGCGAGGAGGCCCTGGACGCCGCCCTCGACGTGATGGGGCCCGGGGTCGACACCGGCGAGGTCGGGCAGGCCATCGAGGACGTCATCCGGGGGTACGGCTACACGCCCGTCCTCAACCTCTCCGGGCACGGCGTCTCGCAGTACGACGCCCACACCGGCCCGAACATCCCGAACCGCGGCGTCGACCGCGGCGTCGAACTCGAGGTCGGCGACGTGGTGGCGGTCGAGCCGTTCGCCACCGACGGCCGCGGGAAGGTCGGCGAGGGGTCGAACGCGGAGATCTACAGCCTCGAACGCGAGCGGTCGGTCCGGAACCGACAGGCCCGGCAGGTGCTGGAGACCGTCGTCGAGGAGTACCGGACGCTCCCCTTCGCAGCGCGGTGGCTGGAGGGCTCCCGCTCCGAGATGGCCATCCGCCGGCTCGAGCAGGCGGGCGTCCTCCACGGGTACCCCGTTCTCAAGGAGGACGACGGTCAGCTCGTCAGCCAGGCCGAGCACACCGTCATCGTGACCGAGGACGGCGTCGAGATCACGACGGAGTAAGTCGGTCACGATGGACCAGCTCTTCGCCCCCTGGCGCATCCAGTGGGTCACCCGCGACGACGAGGAGGAGATCGACGGCTGTCCGTTCTGCGTCCTTCCCGAGCGCGAGGACGCCCGCGACGCCCTCGTCGTCGCGGAGAACGAGCGCGCGTTCGTCCTCCTGAACAACTACCCCTACAGCCCGGGGCACGCCATGGTGATCCCGCGGCGGCACACCGGCGACTTCGGCGACCTCACCGACGAGGAACTGCTCGCCCAGGCCCGGCTGAAGGCCCGGACGCTCGCGGCCCTGGAGGCAGCGTTCGGCCCCGACGGCTGCAACACGGGGATGAACCTCGGCCAGTCGGCCGGCGGGTCGATCCGCGACCACCTCCACACCCACGTCGTCCCGCGCTGGAGCGGGGACACCAACTTCATGCCGATCGTCTCCGACACCAAGGTGATCGTCGAGGCCCTGGAGGACAGCTACGATCGCCTCCGCGAGGCGTTCGCGGACCTTCCCGGGGCGGTCGACGAGGGTCCGGGGACCCCGGTGTGGCTGGGCGAGGAGTGAGCGTCGGCGTGCGGCCGTCGCTCTCCGGGCGTCGTCGGGCGGACGGCGCCGGGGGAACGAAGGCAAAGACACTACTGGGGGCGCCCCGTCGGTAGCGTCGATGGAGCGGCGAACGACGGTCAGGCGCCTGGGGCTGATCGTCCTCGGGGTGAACGCGGCGCTGGCGCTCGCCAAGGGGGGCGTCTGGTACTACACTGGGAGCCTCGCGGTCGGCTCCGAGGCCGTCAACAGCCTCGCAGACACCGTCTACAGCCTGTTCGTCCTCGGCGGCCTCTACCTCACCACCCAGCCCCCGGACTTCGAACACCCCCACGGCCACGAGCGCATCGAGCCGTTCGTCGCCCTCGTCGTCGCGCTCGGGGTGTTCGCGGCGGGCGTCGGCGTGCTCTGGCAGGCCGCGAGCGCGGTTCGGGCGGGGACGGTCGGCGCGAGCGCCGGGCCGGCGGCCGTGGCCGTCCTCCTCGGGAGCGCCGTCGCGAAGTTCCTGCTCTACCGCTACGCCCTCCGGATCGGGGAGGAGTACAACTCGCCGGCGGTCGTCGCTACCGCCCTCGACAACCGCAACGACATCCTCACCGCGAGTGCGGCGCTCGTCGGCGTGCTCGGGGCGGCCGCTGGCTACCCGGTGCTGGATCCGATCGCGGCCGCGCTCGTCTCGGTGGGGATCCTCTACACCGGCTACGAGATCGTCCAGGACAACCTCAACTACCTCGTCGGTCGGGCGCCGCCGGAGGAACTCCGCGCCGAGATCCTCCGCCGGGCGCTCGCCCAGCCCCGCGTCGAGGGCGCCCACGACGTGATCGCTCACTACGTCGGGCCGGAGGTCGACGTGAGCCTCCACGTCGAGGTCGAGGGCGACATGACGCTGCTGGAGGCCCACGAGATCGAGACCGACGTCATCGAGGCCATCCGCGACATGCCCCAGATCGACGACGTGTTCGTCCACGTCGACCCCAAGGAGCTCGGAGAGTGGAAGGAGGACGCCGACGCCGACCGCCTGGTCGACCTCGCGGGGGATCCCGTCGGGCCGGGGATCCGGCCGAATCCGGACGTCGACGGACCCGACGAGGACGACGGCGACTGACCGCGGCGGTTCGAGCCCGCCCCGACTCACCCCCCGGTGACCGGGGGAAACAGCGCCAGTTCGTCGCCCGCGTCGAGTTCCGTGTCGAGCCCCGAGGCGTGCTTGACGTTCTGGCCGTTGCGCACCACGTTGATGTGGTCGCGGACCTCGCCCGTCTCGTCGACGACGCGGTCCCGGAGAGCGGGCCGCGCCTCGAAGAGCGCGTCGAGGGCGTCACCGACCGTCTCGCCGGGCCCTGCGTCGACCTCGACGGTTCGGCCCTCGGCGACTTCGGCCAGGTCCGCGAAGAGCTTCCACTGCATGGGGGAATCTCGCGCCGCTGCCCTCATGAGGGTTGCGTCGGCGGCGCGCGACGCCGGCTTCCCCGTCTCCCGTGCGGTCTCCGGGTGCGGTCGCCGCTCCGCGCGGTCACCGGCCGGTCGTCCCGTCTATCGGTCGTCGCTCGGCGGGTCGTCACGTCCCGCTGAGTCGTCGGCCCGCTCAGTCGTCGGCCCGCTCCGTCGTAGATCCGCTCAGTCGTCGGCCCGCTCCGTCGCCGCGCCGGCCCGATCCTCCAGTCGGCGGAGGGCGTCCGGCCGGGCGACGACGTAGAGCGTGTCCCCCGCCGCCAGCGCCCGCGACCGCGCCGGGATGGCCTCCACGGTCTCGCCCGCCGGGGAGACGGCCGCGACGGTCACGTCGAGGCTCCCGATCGTGGCCCCCACGGCCGCGCTGCCCGGGGCGACCTCGACGACGCCCATCGTCTCGTCGGCGGCGCGCAGCAGCGAGGCGAACTCGCGGTCGGCCTGCGGCTCCGCGGGCAGCGTCACGAGCCGGTAGCGCCGGGCCGGGTCGAGCTTCCGGGCGTCGGGCTCGTCGAGGGCGAGGGTCACCACGTCCTCGGCCGCCGCCCGGAGTTCGGCGGTCGTCACCCGGCGGGGCGCGGGCGCGCCCCCACCGGCGGCACCTCCGTCGGACGCGCTCCCGCCGGTGGCTCCCCCGTCGGTGGCGCCGTCGCCGTGCGGGACACCGGTCTCCCCGGCGGCCCTCGCCCCGGACGCGGCGGGCGCGTCGCCTCCCGCGGGCGCCCCCGTTCCGTCGCCGGGTCCGTCGGTCGCCGCCTCCGGCACGTCCCAGACCTGGACGACGTCGCCGGCGCTGGCGCCGCTCGGCGGGTCGGCGCGGACGGCGACGGCGACGGTGCCCGGCGCGAGCGTCGGGCCGATCCCGGCCGCTCGGCTCCCGAGGCCCAGATAGCGCACCTCGCCGTCCGGCGCGAGGTCGACGTCGACGTGACCCACCCCGTGGTCGTCCTTCAGCCGGGTGGCGACCCGGTCACCGAGTTCCGCGACGCTCAGCCGCCGGGGAAAGAGGAGGACCTTCTCGCCGATCTCCGCTTTCACCGCCGCGGGCACCGGATCGTACCCCTCGATGTCACCGATGTCGTCGGCATCGGGCAGTTCGACCGTGGTCACCCGACCGACGTGGCGGACGAGTCGGCTGACCTCCGCGTCGAGTTCCCGCGCGCCGGCGAAGGCGAACACGTCGGTCGCCATCCGGTCGCCGACGAGCCGACCGACCGGCGAGGCGAGGCCGGCCAGCGCGAGCGCCGCGAGGTTGCGCAGGACGGTGTCCAGTTCGAACAGGTCGGTCTCCGTCCCGCCGAGGACGGCGGTGAACAGGCCGAACGTCTGGAGGGACAGCCCGACGACGGCGACGCCGACCAGCGCGGTCACGCCCGGGGGGATCCGCTCGCGCGTGTACCAGCGGTAGAGCAGCGCGACCCCGACGGCCGCGCCGAACGCCAGGAGCGCGAAGCCCAGCAGCCGCGAGGCCTGCTCCACTACGGTCGGATCGTCGAGCGGTCCCAGTTGCAGCGCCGCGGCCCAGTCGACCGCGGCGGCGGACGCCCCCGTCACGCGACCGCCTCCGCGAACGCCGCCAGCGCCTCGCGGCCCCCGACGACGTAGAGGTCGTCGCCCGCCGACACCGGCTGGCTCCCGCGCGGAGCGAGCTTCCACGTCCCCTCGTGGCGGACGGCCAGGACCGCGACGTGGAACGCGTCGCGGACGCTGGCGGCGCCGAGCGTCGTCCCGGCGAGGTCGGCGTCTTCGGCGACCGTTACCCGGCGGAACCGCTGGCCAGCCCGGCGGAGCAGCGACACCAGTTCGAACTCCCGGCGGACCCCCCGCGACCGGACGACCACCCGCTCCACCGACGACTGGAGGAGGTCGGTCGCCTCGCTCCGCTCGACGGCCACGGTCAGCCGCCCGGGCCCGCCGTCGACCGTCGGGGTCGCGGGCGGCGACTCGCTCGGCTCGCCGCCGTCGGTCGCGGTCGCCCCGCCGTCGGTCGCGGCCCCGCCGGTCCCGGTCGGCTCGGCGTCGAACGTCTTCGCGCCGAGGACGGTCCCCTCGAACGCCCGGTCCCCCGCGACGACGGTCACCTCGTCGCCCCGGGCGAGGCCCGTCGGCAGCAGGGCGCTGACCGACACCGCGCGCCTGCCGGTCGGCACGCGCTTCGAGAGCGCCCCGGTGGGCGGCGCCGCGGTCACCGTCGCCCGCGCGCGCTCGTCGAGGCGAACGGAGACGTCCGCGAGGTCGAACTCCGTCCGTAGGCGGTCGGCCACCCGAGACTCCAGGTCGATCAGCGGAACGTCCGCGGGGAACGTCCACGAGCCCTCGCGGATCTCCTCCCGGAGGTCAGCGGGGACCGGCGGGTAGCTCTCCATGTCGAGCACCTGGCCCGTGACCGTGACCTCGACCTGGCCCCGGCCGCCGACGAGTTCGATCACGTCGGTCGACAGCGTCCGCTCGGTCAGCTTCCGCAGCGAGAACTTTTTGGGCATGCTCGCGCCGAAGGCGTCGCCCCGCGAGTGGGCGTACAGGGCGACCATCAGCACCACGAGCAGCGCGACGGTGAGCCGGACCTGGTTCTCCGAGGCCGTCAGACTCGGGTCGGCGAGCGCCATCAGCCCGCCGTTGGCGCCGGCCAGCGCCGCCGCGAGGACGACGACCCCGAGCCCGGGGATCGTCACGCCCGTCAGGTGCTTGAACGCGAACGCCAGGGTCCAGGAGACCAGCGCCGGGACGATGCTGAGCAACACGCCCAGGTACAGCCCGTACAGGACCTCCAGGGGGAACGACGCCATGCTGGCCCACTGTCGGCGGGAACGCCTATATACTGTCGGTCGTGACTGACGCGTCGGGTCCGCGTCGCGCCGCGAACGTCCGCCATTTAAGTCCGAATCACGCCAACGACGGGCATGGAGCTGAGCCGGGACTGGGTTGGCGTCCGCGCCGCGGTGTGGCTGACGTTCCTCGCGGCGGTGCTCTCGGTGGCGACGGGGATCGCCACCATCAACCCCGGCATCGTCGCCCGCGGCCCGCTGGCGGCGTACGTCCCGAGGGTCGTCGCCACGACCGCGGGCTTCACCGGCACCCTCACGGGCTTCCTGTTGCTCGCCAGCGCGCTCACCCTACGCCGAGGGTACCGGGTCGGCTGGTACTCGACACTCGTGTTGCTGCCGCTGACGGCGGCCCAGGGGCTGTTGCAGGCCAGCGAACTCTCCTTCCCGCTCGTGGTCGTGTCGCTGACCGCCGCGTTGCTGGTGCTGGCCAACGGCCGCCGGTTCGACCGGGACCTGGAGTTCACGACGACGCAACTCGCCTCGCTGATCGCCATCGTCGGCGCGCAGGTGTACGGCACGATGGGGGCCTACGCCCTCCGCGAGCAGTTCCTCGGCATCGACTCGCTCACGGACGCCTTCTACTTCACCATCGTCACCGGCAGCACCGTCGGCTACGGCGACATCACGCCCCGGACCGAGGTCGCCCGCGTGTTCGGCATCTCGGTCCTGCTGGTGTCCGTCTCGTCGTTCGCCGTCGCCCTCGGGGTGCTGCTCACGCCCGCCATCGAGGCGCGACTCACCAAGGCACTCGGACAGATGACCGAATCACAACTCGACCTCCTCGACAACCACGTCCTCGTGCTCGGCTACGGGGACCTGACCGAACCGATCCTCGAAGAACTCGGCGACGACGTGCCCTTCCTGGTCCTGACGCCGGACAAGGAGCGTGCCCGACAGCTCACCGACCGGGACATCGACGTGCTCACCGTCGACCCCTCCGACGAGGAGTCGCTCCGGCGCGCCCACGTCGAGGACGCCCGGGCGGCGGTCGCCGCGACCAACGACGACGCCCAGGACGCGCTGGCGATCCTGACCGCCAGACAGCTCAACCCCGGCCTGCGGATCGTCGCCGCGGCAACCCAGCGCGAGAACGTGAACAAGCTCAAGCGCGCGGGCGCCGACACCGTGATCAGTCCCGCGAGCATCGGCGGCCACCTCCTCGTCCAGTCGGCCCTCGGCGGCAATCGCTCCGAGGACATCGCCGACCGGCTGATGGGCGACCGGTCGAGCGACGCCGGCGACTGACGCCTCGGACTGCCCCCGACCGCCCGCCGCCGCCGACTCACTCGCCGAAGCCCGGCACGTCCCCCCGGTCGACGACGGCGACGTCGGTGTCGATCTCCTGGATGCGCTCGAACGTCGGAGGGGAGACGAACCGCGAGGCGGCCGAGCGGTCGCGCGACGACCCGATGATCACCAGGTCGTAGGCGTCGGCGTTGGCGTCGAGGAACGCCTCGATGTCCGCGCGGGCCACCCGCGTCTCGACGCTCCCGGTCGCGGTCTCCGCCAGGTTCGCCAGCCGGTCCTCGGCGGGGCGGCGCTGGACCTCGCTGTCGATGCAGGTACAGAGGCTCACCGACCCCGTCCGGCCGGCGAGGCGCTCGGCGAAGTCGATCATCGCGTGGGCCGAGTCGCCCGGCCGGGACACCGCGACCAGCACGCGCTTCCAGCGCTCCTGGCCGCGACGACTGCGGACGGCGACGGTGTCGATCCGGCCCCGGAACAGCGCCCGGACGTACCCAGAGAGGAACCCCTGTTCGGTTTCGTAGGGCGCGACGATCAGGTCGCAGTTCGTCTCCCGGGCGGTGCGTAACGTCGCGTCGATCGGCGAGCCGGCGGCGACGACCACCTCGCAGGGGACGCCGATCCGGGTCCGGATGCGCGAGGCGACCCCCTCCAGCGTCTCCGCGGCCTCCGCGGCGGCCCGCCGCGACACGTCGTCGGCGTCCGCGGCCACCCCGGTGTCGAACGGCGAGGGGTCGTCCGACTCGTCCCGCATCACGACGTGACCCGCTTCGGCCGTAGTCGCGTCGTCCCCCGCTTCGGCCGTAGTCGCGTCGTCCCCCGCTTCGGTCGTAGTCGCGTCCTCCGACGCGGCCGTGGCGGCGTCGGTCCCCGCTTCGTCGCCGTCGGCGTCCGCGGTCGTCTCGCCGACGTCGCGGGTCCGAACCGCGTCGTCGGCGCCGATGAGCCGTCGCTGGACGGCCGCCCGGCGTTCGTCGTCGACGACGTCGAGCAGGACGACCTTCCCGGCGTCGTGGGCGGCGGCCAGCCGCGCGCCGAACACCGCCGTCAGCGACCCCGTCTCCCCGCGCACGGGCACGAGCACGTGGTCGTCGCCCCGGGTCGACTCGTAGAGGTATCGCGCCCGTCGCTCGTAGAATCGGCTCCGCCAGAGGGCGAACGTGACGGCGACGACCGACGCCGAGAGCAGGACGGCGAGGACGTACTCCAGCGGGCTGGCGCTCGCCTCGTTCACCAGGAGGATCAGCAGCGCCGTCGAGAACGCCGACGGGATCTCCACGTCGAGCGCCCAGGTCGCGCCGCCGGTCAGCAACACGGCGAGCGCGGCGCTCTCGGGGTGGACGCCGAGCGCCCCCGCCGGGACGCCGTAGGCCCACACCGAGAGTTCGAGGGCGGTCCACCCGCAAATGCCGCCGACGGTGAGCCCCGCGACGAACCTGACCGGGTCGGCGTACTTCCCTTCGGGGTCCGCGAAGAGCGTGTACGTCCCCGACGCCAGCGGCGGAAACAGGAGGAACGAGAGCTGGGCGAGCGCGTTCGAGAGCACCGTCACCAGCGCCATCAACAGCGGCACCAGGAGCAACACCGAGAGGTGGACGAGGTTCGAGGTGTTCTCGATCCAGCGCCGGAACGACGCCACCTCGCGGCGTTCGAGCCGCCGCCCCCTCGCGAGGGCCGTCGCCAGCCAGCGTCGGGGATCGAGCCGCATGCATCTGATCTGCTCGCTCCGCACACAAGATCGTGTCGCCGTCGGGACGCCCATCGGAACGACCGCGCCGATCCGCCGCTCGGGGCGAGGAGACGGCGTCAGCCGTTCGGGGCGACGAGACCGCGTCCGCCGCTCAGAGCGACGAGACCGCGTCCAGGGCGATCCCGATCGCGCGCTCGACGTTGTCTCGGGCCTTCTCGGGGAGTTCCTCGTCCTCGGTCTCGCCCTTCTGGGTGCCCTCGACGAGGTTGCCGTCGACGGTGCAGATGGCGCCGGCCCGCAGGCCCTTGCGCCGGGCCAGCGTGAAGATGGCGGCGGCCTCCATCTCGACGGCGAGGATGCCCGCCGCCTCCCAGGCGCGGACGTACTCCTCGGTCTCGGCGTAGAAGGCGTCGTCGCTGGCGACGGGGCCGACGTGGACGTCCTCGCCGTTCGCCTCGGCGCCGTCGACGAGCGCGCGCAGGACCTCGTAGTCGGGTACTGCCGGGAACTCGACGTCCTCGTATCGCCTCGTGGTGCCCTCGTTCTTGGCGGCGCCGGTCGCGACGACCATGTCGCCGATCTCGATGTCGGACTGGAGCGCGCCGGTCGTCCCCACGCGGACGAACGTCTCGACGCCGACGGCCGACAGTTCCTCGACGGCGATGGCTGCGGAGGGACAGCCGATGCCCGTCGAGCAGATCGTCAGGGGTCTCCCCTGGTAGGTGGCGTTGACGACCTTGTACTCGCGGTTCTCGGCGACGACCGTCGCGTCCTCGCAGTGGTCGGCGATGCGGTCGACCCGGCCGGGGTCGCCGGGGACGAGCGCCGCGTCCGCGACGTCGCCGGGCTCGACCAGCAGGTGGGGCTGTTTCGCCATGGTTCGGGCGTCGCGCGTCCGCGGGAAAAAGGGCGCGATCCGCCGGACGGCGCCCCGATTCGTCGGACGGCGGCGCGATCCGCCGGACGGCGCCGCGGACGACCGCCACACGGAGAACGGCAGGCATTTTACGCTGGTGCGGAAAGCGGAGGACGTCATGAGCTACGACAAGGTCGAGGTCCCTGCGGACGGGGAACAGATCACCCTCGTCGACGAGGAGTCCGGAAAACTCGACGTGCCCGAGACGCCGATCGTCCCGATCATCCACGGAGACGGCATCGGGACGGACGTCGGCCCGGCGGCCCAGAAGGTCATCGACGCCGCCGCTGCAGCGACCGGGCGCTCGATCTCGTGGATGCGCGTCTACGCCGGCGCGAGCGCGCGCGACATGTACGACGAGAACCTGCCCGAGGACACGGTACGCGCCATCCGCGAGCACCGGGTCGCCATCAAGGGCCCGCTCACCACGCCCGTCGGCGCGGGCTACCGTAGCCTCAACGTCGCGCTCCGCCAGAAGCTCGACCTGTACGCGAACGTCCGACCCACCTACCACATCGACGGCGTCCCCTCGCCCGTCAAGGACCCCTCCCAGATGGACATGGTCACCTTCCGGGAGAACACCGAGGACGTCTACGCCGGCATCGAGTGGGAGGCCGGCACCGACGAGGTCGAGCAGGTCCGCGAGTTCGTCGAGGACGACATGGGCGTCGAGGGCGTCATCCACGACGGCCCCGTCGGCATCGGCATCAAGCCCATCTCCGAGTTCGGCTCCAAGCGCCTGATCCGCGAGGCCATCGAGTACGCCATCGAGAACGACCGCGACTCGGTCACCCTCGTCCACAAGGGCAACATCATGAAGTTCACCGAGGGCGCCTTCCGCGACTGGGGCTACGAGGTCGTCGAGGAGGAGTACGACGACTCGGTCATCACCGAGGACGAACTCTGGGACGACTACGACGGCGAGGCCCCCGAGGACACGCTGGTCGTCAAGGACCGCATCGCCGACAACATGCTCCAGCAGCTGCTGACCCGCACGGGCCGGTACGAGGTGATCGCCACCATGAACCTGAACGGCGACTACCTCTCGGACGCCGCCGGCGCCCAGATCGGCGGCCTCGGCATCGCGCCCGGCGCCAACTTCGGTCACGGTCGCTGCCTCGCCGAACCCGTCCACGGTTCCGCGCCGAAGTACGCGGGCCAGGACAAGGTGAACCCGACCGCGATGATCCTCTCGGGGCGCATCATGCTGGAGTACCTCGGCTGGATGGACGCCGCGACCCTCGTCCGCGACGCCGTCGAGGAAACCATCTCCTCGGGCAACGTCACCTACGACCTCCACCGCCAGATCGAGGGCGGGACCAAGCTCTCGACCAGCGAGTTCGCCGAGGCCGTCGTCGACCGCATCGACGACCTCGCCTGACGCGCCACGCCGTCCCCGCCTCTCCCGACGACTCCCCCGCTCCGCTCCCCCTGTCCGTCTCGACGCGGCTCTCTCCTCCCCGGAGACGTTCTCAGAACTGAGTCTGGAACTCCCCATTATGTCGCCCCAGTGACTCGAAATAGGCCCCCCGTGGCCTGATTTCGCCTGACGATATTCGGGGCATCACTTTTATTCGGGTCCCCGCTCCGACGGGGAGTATGGATCGCGATCGGGCCCGGGGAGCGATGCTGGGGCTGGCCGTCGGCGACGCCCTCGGGCGGCCGGTCGTGTTCGAGTCTCCCGCCCGCATCGTCGCCCAATACGGCTCGGTCGAGGGGATGCTCGGCGGGGGCACGTGGGACCGACCGCCCGGGACGGTCACCGACGAGACGACGACGGCTCTCAGGGTCGCCCGCAGCCTCGTCCAGCAGGGGCAGTTCGACCCGTCGGACGTCGCGGCGCGGCTCGTCGACTGGTTCGCCGGCGACCCCTTCGACGTGGACGCCACGACCGCCGCCGCGGTGGGGCGACTCCGCGACGGCGAACAGTGGCACCAGGCGGGCCGACTCGTCTTCCGCCACGGCGCCGGCGCCGGGGGTCGTCGTGCGGGGATCGCTCGCGACGGTTCGGTCGGCCGCGGCCGGTCGACACACGGTGGCGAGACGGTCCCCGGTGAGACGGGCGGCGCCGACTCGTCTTTCGACGACGATTCGCCTTTCGACGACGACTCGGCCTTCGACGACGATTCGATCTTCGCTCGCGGCTCGATCTTCGACGACGAACCAATCTTCCGCGGTGAGGCCGGGGCGCTCGACGGCGGGTCGTCGGGCGGCCGGCCGACGGGTGGACCGTCGGTCGACGGCGCGGGGACGCCCCGGACCCGGGGCCGGGGGAACGGCGCGCCGGCGGCGCTCGGCGGCGGCGCGGCGGCCAGCGGTGCCGTCCCGCGGGCGGTGCCGCTGGCGCTCGCCTTCCGCGAGGAGACCTACCGCCTCGCGTCGCTCGCGCGAACCGTCTCCCGGATCACGCACGCCGATCCGCGCAGCACCGCCGCGGCCGCCCTCGTGGCGCTCGTCGTGGCGGGCTATCTGTGCGGCGTCTCTGCCCCGCTGGCCCGGGCGCGGCGACTCGTCGACGCCCCGCCCCGGTTGCTGACCGCGACGGCCCCGCTCGTGGGGGACGTGCCCGCCGGGCCGACCGTCCGCCCCGACACCCCGGTTCGCCGGGAGACCGCGGTCGCCACGGTGTGTGCGGCCCTGCGCCACGCGATGGGCGCGGCGTCACCGGCGGACGCCCTCCTCGCGGCCGTCAACGAGGGGGGCAACGCCGACACCGTCTGTGCGATCTGCGGCGCCGTCGCCGGCGCCCGGTTCGGGGCCAGCGCCTTCCCCGAGCGATGGCTGTCGGCGGTCGAGCACGCCGAGGAACTGCGGGCGCTCGCCGACGCCCTGTTCGACGGCGCGGCGACGCGGCCCCCCGCGTCGCTCGCGGATCGACCCTCCGTGTAGTCGGCGCGCGGCGACGCTCGCTGTACCGTCCTGGCGGGACTCCGCTTCCCGCCGACTCAGCGGCTCGCCTGGCTCCCCGATCGGGACCGGTCGGCGCGGAGCCGGTCGAGTCGCAACCGAACCCAGAGCAGCAGGCCGAAGACGACCCCGCCGGCGGTGTCGGCGACGAGGTCCTCCAGCGTGTCGGTCCAGTAGAACTCCGGGCTCCAGTGGATCCAGAAGTCCGTGAACAGCCGCTCGTACACCTCGAACCAGGTACCGATCGCCAGCACCGCGAGCGGTAACACGAGCCACCGGCCCAGCGGGTGGCGCGCCCAGGCGGGGAACAGCACGTAGCCGATCCCGGCGACGCCGAACCCGGAGGCGGCGTGGACGAACAGGTCCCACCACCAGATCTTCGAGTACAGGAGGAACTCCATGCTCGAGAAGTGGACGACGGTGCAGGCGACGCCCCAGAGCGCGACGCCCCAGAACTCGGCGGGTGCGCGCTTCCGGTGGCTCGTCAGGTCGTCGAGGCCCCGAACCGCCATCAGCGTCTCGGCCTCCCCCGTCTCCGGTTCCGCGCTTCGACTCGGTGCGTGTCGCCGGCGTGTCGCCGCGGCATGCGCGCACCTCGGTGGTGGGTGAATAAATACGTTCGCGCCCAAGTATCAGGACGGAAACCGACCGGTTGGCGGTCGCCTGCCGGTCGGTCGGAAACGGGTCGGCAACCGGTCGGTGCGGTTCAGTCGTCCTCGACCGCCTCGCCGCTCGACCCCGACCCCCGACCCCCGAGTTTGCGGTGGATCCAGAGCACGCCGACGAACGCGGCGGCACCGAGGACGTCCATCACGAGGTCGAGCAAGGTGTCGCCGACGTACGCCGAGCGGGACCAGCCCCACCAGAAGTCCTTGAAGAGGAACTCGTACACCTCGAAGCCGGCGCCCATGCCCAGTACGAACGCGGGCACGATGACGACCCGGGCGAACCGGTCGTTCATACTCCCCTCGAAGAAGAGGTAGAACAGGGCGGCGACGCCCGCGCCGGACATCGAGTGGGTCGCGAGGTCCCACCAGTGGTACTGGGTGTAGATGTCGTACTTGAGGCCGCCGAAGTGCATCACGCAGACGACGAACCCCCACAGGAGGGTCACGACCCACGCGCCGGCGCGTCGCTGGCTCTCCCCGGCGGCGATCCGGCGTTTCACCGCCACGGCCCGCCTCCGTTCGGTGGTGGCCGTCTCTCGACCGACTGGGCGCGCGGTCGCGGGAGCGGTTTCGGCCGGCGCAGGGCGGACGGTACAGCCGACGCGAGTGGCCTCGCCTCACGGGCGCCGGGCGTCGCCGGGGGGTGAGCGGGCACCCGCGACTGGAGGGGAGCGGGTGTCCTCGACCGGAGGGGGGCGGGCGCCCGCGACGGGAGGGGGGAGGGCATCGGCGACTGGAGGGTGGAGCGCGTCGGCGACGCGGTGTGCGAAGCCGCCGGGGAACGAGCGGGTACCGGGCGCATGTCGCTGGCGACACGCGCCCCCGGTAAAGTTCTTCTGTGGTTAACCCGCGGACGCCGGCCGGTTGTGGAGCCGATGGGTGGACGAGACGGCGAAGCGGGGGCGGTCGGGAACACTGGCCCTCTCCCCCAGTCGTCGCGGCTCCCCGGATCCAGGGAACCTTTTTACCGTGTGGTTTGGTATCTACGTTCATGGTAGACGAAACCACGGATCAGGCGGACGCCTACTTCGAGGAGGACGACGACTTCGATCGCCTGTTCGGCATCGTCGCCGACGGGGTGATCGGCGCGGCGGGCGGCCTCGCGGGGACGGCCCTGATGATGGGCGTGCTGTTCGTCGCCTGGCAGCTCGGCGCCTTCGACGTCGGCGCGTTCCGCTCGCTCGCGGCTACGATCGGACTCGGGGAGCACGAACTCGCCAACCTGATCGGCTTCGTCATCTTCCTCGGCAACGGGATGGTGCCGTTCCCCCTCCTCTTTGCCTCGCTGATGGAGTACATGCCCGGCGACCGCCTGGAGGTGCGGGGCATGTTCTTCGGCGCCGTGCTCTGGACCGGGTTCGTCTTCGCCTTCTACGAGGGCTACACCGGCGTGACGCTCGGGCTGTACCTCGTGCTCACGTTCGTCGCGCACCTCGCCTACGGCTTCGGGCTCGGCCGGGTGTTCGGCTACCTCTCGAACCGCCCCGACTCGTTCGTGTGACCAGCGGTGCCGACCTGCGTCAGGTCACTCCTCGCTCCCGTCCTCGTCGCCACCCTCCTCGATCGGTTCCCAGAGGGCACACCAGTCCTCGGCCCCGATGTAGCCCTCGACCTGGGCGCAGGCGCCGAAGCCGTCGCCGTTCTGATCGGGGATGAAGTCGGCGCAGTTCTCGCAGGCCTGTCCCTCGGAGGCGAGCCCCTCGGCACGCGCCTCGTCGACTTCCATGAACTTCGCGTCGTCTTTCGCCTGCATGTCGTCGGGGTGTCGCTCCTCGAACCCCTGGGACGTCGCCGTCCGGTAGACGTCGGGGACGGGGCCGCTCTCAAACGCCTCCCTGGAGACGCCCTCGGGGAGTTCCTCCTCGTGGCCCTCGCCGCCCGGGGAGGTAGTTTCGTCGGACGATGCCTGCGTCGCCGTTCCCCCCGATCCGTCTCCCTCACCGTCGGATTCCGTATCGGTCGGGGCGGCGTTCCCGGTACAACCGGCCAGCGCGAGCGCCGCGGCGCTCCCGGCCGACTGAAGGACCCGGCGGCGTACGAGGCAACCCCGGCCGGCGGTCTGCGTCCGTTCCTCCTCGGTCCCCTGGTCGTCGCTTCGTGACATACTGGCTGACTCTCTCTGTGACTACAATGAATGCGTGGGAGCGTTGTCACTGCGTGTCAACGCCCTCCTCACGGTCGGTTGAGCGAGAGATACAGGGCACCGAAGCCGAGCGCGAACAGCAGCGATTCGGTGGTGTGGATCCAGGCGAACCCCCAGTCGAGCAGCCGAAAGGCGACCGATTCGAAGATCGCACCGGACGTGAGAAACACGAACCCGAGCAGACTGTACCGGTACATCGTGGCGTTCGTCCGCCTGTACGCCCGGTAACTCAGAGCCGTGATGCTGATAGCGAGACCCGCCACTATCGCCTCGAAGAAGAGCATCAACCCGCCGGCGATAGCTACCATGAGCCCTCCTGACGGTGGGGAGAGCGGCCTGTCACAAAAGCGCTCTGCCGTGGGAGGTGCGGCCGAGGGGTCCTCGCGGTCATCGGCGATCCGAGAGCCCCTCCCACAGGTCCATGAACCGATCGACCTGATCGACGTACGAGAGCTCCAGACGCACCTCGTCGTCGTTCGGATCGACCGTAATCTCGATCTTCGAGACCCGGGTCTCGTAGACCCTGTAGTGATTCCCCCCCTCGTCCAGTTCCGTCGAGGACGCCAGGCAGCCGAGTTCCTCGAGCGCCTCGGTCCGTCGATAGACCGTCCGCAACGAGAGGTCCGCCCGATCGGCGAGTTCCTTCGCGGACACCGCGGTCCCGCTGGCGAGGGCGAGGATCGAACGGGTTTCCTCGTCGCCGAGCAGGCCGAGCAGTTCCGGTGGTCTCCTCTCGTGTGTCATGTCGGTCCGTCCGAACGTGTCAGTGTGTGCTCCGGAGGGAGCACACAAAGGTTCTGTATGCGGGGGTTTGTGCCGCAACGACCGTGGCCGGGTCGTCACTCGACGTCGTGGCGACGGGAGAGAAGTGCCCGGGGAGGGCTCCGAACCCTCGATCTCCGCATGTCCCAGGTTCGAGGCTCGGCGGGCCTCAGGGTGTGCGGAGGCTTCCAAGGCGAGCCGCACCGAATCTCGGAAACCCTATGAGTGCGGCGCTATGTCCAGCTAAGCCACCCGGGCTCGTCTCACCGTAGCCCGATGACGGACTTGAACCTTCCCATTGACGACGCCTGTTGTGCCCTTCGATTCGCCGTCGCTTTCCGGTGGCTTCCGCAGGCCGCGGCCGTTCGTTCGACGGCCCGCGACGCCGCGTTGGGGACGCTTTAGTGTCCGCACCTCCCAGGGTCCACCATGACTCACGAGGAGAGGCGGCACGCCGGGTTCAAGGACCGGACCCGGGTGGACGCGGCGCGCGAGCGCCTGCTCGACGCCGTGACGCCGCACGATCGGACCGAGCGGGTGTCGCTCGGCCGGGCCGACGAGCGCACGCTCGCCGCGGCCGTCGACGCCCCCCGGCCGGTACCGGGCTACGACCGCGCGGCGATGGACGGGTACGCCGTCCGGGCCGCCGACACCTTCGGCGCCTCCGACCGCTCGCCGGCGGTGCTCCGCGAGGCGGGCCACGCCGAGGACGGCGACGAGGTCGCACCCGGCGAGGCGGTCCGCGTCCACACCGGGAGCGAGGTCCCGGCGGGCGCGGACGCGGTCGTGATGATCGAGCACGCCGACCCCGTCGGCGGCGACGTCGAAGTGTTCGACGCCGTCACCGAGGGCGAGAACGTCGGGCCCGTCGGCGAGGACGTCGAGTCCGGGCAGCGCCTGTACGAGCCCGGCCACGAACTCCGCCCCTCCGACCTGGGGCTGCTCAAGTCGGTCGGCGTCGACGAGGTCGAGGTGTACGAGCCGGCGACCGTTGGCGTGATCCCGACGGGCGAGGAACTCGTCCAGCGTGATCCCGACCCCGGCGAGGTGATCGAGACCAACGGCCTCACCGTGTCGACGCTCGTCCAGCGCTGGGGCGGCGTCCCGTCCTACCGCGACGTCGTGACCGACGACCCCGACGCGCTGCGGGCGGCGATCCAGCGCGACCTCGCCAAGGACCTGATCGTCACGACCGGCGGCTCCTCGGTCGGCGAGCGCGACCTCCTCCCGGAGGTCGTCGACGGCCTCGGCGAGGTGCTCGTCCACGGCGTCGCGCTCAAGCCCGGCCACCCGGTCGCGCTCGGCGTCGTCGAGGGGACGCCGGTGCTGATGCTGCCCGGCTACCCCGTCGCTTGCATCGTCAACGCCGTCCAGTTCCTCCGGCCCGCCCTGCGACGCGTCGGGGGGCGCCGGCTCGATCCGCCGCCGACCCGCCGGGCGGTCCTGACGCGCAAGATCGCGAGCGACCCCGGCGAGCGCACGTTCGTCCGGGTGCGGACGGAAGCGGCCGACCCGGCCGACGGCGACGACACGCCCGCCCTGACGGCGACGCCGACCCGCGCCTCCGGCTCCGGGGTGCTCTCCAGCGTCTCGCTGGCGGACGGCTGGGTCGTCGTCCCCGAGTCGCGGGAGGGGGTCGACGCCGGCGAGGTCGTCGACGTGGAGTTCTGGGAGTGGTCGCCGTGAGCGAGCGCCGCGAGTTCCGCGACCTCGCCGACCCCGCGACGGCCCGCGAGGTCATCGACGGCCTGGCGATCGACCCGGGCGTCGAGACCGTCGACCTGGAAGCCGCCAGGGACCGGGTGCTGGCCGAGCGGATCGACGCCGACCTCGACGTGCCCGGCTTCGACCGCGCGAGCATGGACGGCTACGCCGTGCGCGGGCGGGACACCTTCGGCGCCGACGAGGCCGACCCCGCCGCCCTCGAACTGGTCGGCGAGGTCCACGCCGGCGTCGAACCCGACGTGACCGTCGAGGCGGGCACCTGCGCCGAGATCTCGACCGGCGCGGTGCTGCCCCCGGGCGCGGACAGCGTGGTGATGGTCGAGGAGACCGACGAGGAGGGCGAGATGATCCTGATCCGCACGGCGGTCGCCCCCGGCGACAACGTGATGCTCGCCGGCACCGACGTCGCCGCGGGGTCGCGGGCGCTCGGCCCGGGCACGCGGCTGACCCCCCGCGAGATCGGCCTGCTGTCGGCGCTCGGTCGCGACGAGGTGCCCGTGCGCGCCCGGCCGACCGTGGGGATCGTCTCGACCGGTGACGAACTCGTCCGGCCCGGCGACCACCTCGACAGCGCCCGCGGCCAGATCTACGACGTCAACTCCTACACCATCGCCGCGGGCGTCGAGGAGGCCGGCGGCGAACCACGCCTGTACCCCCACGCCGGCGACGACTACGACGAGATGGAGCGCATCCTCCGGGAGGCCGCCGACGAGTGCGACCTCGTGCTGTCGTCGGGGTCGACCTCCGCGAGCGCCGTGGACGTCATCTACCGGGTTATCGAGGACCGCGGCGAGCTGCTCCTCCACGGCGTCGCCGTCAAGCCCGGGAAGCCGATGCTC
>ENA-ORDC01000169-ORDC01000169.1-marine-metagenome-genome-assembly--contig:-NODE-169-length-71684-cov-8.350804_pt1 | contig 71684 bp, 76 predicted proteins | sample MGYA00237783_ERZ508515 | MGnify/ENA primary metagenome ERZ508515 (study PRJEB26186, sample SAMN06268792) | marine metagenome | isolation source: Eden Landing Ponds, San Francisco, CA, USA | place...
TACCGATTATCGGCACGGTGGGCCGTTACCCCACCGTCTACCTAATCGGCCGCAGCCACATCCTATGGCGCCGGAGCATTTGATACATCCGCCAGTTCCAGGCCGGATGTACTATCCAAGATTAGCCTCAGTTTCCCGAGGTTATCTTGGTCCATAGGGCAGTTTGGCCACGTGTTACTGAGCAGTTTGCTACGTTATACGTACAACTCGCATGGCTAAATCGGACACCGATAGCAATGGCCTCCGGCAGGATCAACCGGAATGTATTCCCCGTGCCTGATTCCCGGCTCGGGGAGGGTTGGCGGGAACACACCAAGATGGTGTGTTTCCTATGCTATCGACGTTCGGCGACATCGGACCGACCGAGTGTCACCGAACTGCCAAGGCTAACATCAGATTTCATCTATACGGCGGACCGCAGGGGTGAAATCCTCATTTCCTTCGGACCTAATCGTATTCCGCGATGGGTCATAAACCCACCGGAACACGTTGGCCCGTGAGTGAGTTCGGGTTCGAACCGAACTCAACCACGTCGTGTTATTCCCGAACACCCTCGTACTGATAAGGGCGTCGGATTGGGGCGTCGCACCGAACCACTTCGGTGCGACCCTCGTACTTCAATCCGAGTGCCCTATTACACTTAAGGGCACCGGATTCAGGACGACGCCGGAATGCGATTCCACGTCGCCCGTCGTACTTCAACACCAACACCCTATTACACTTAAGGGCGTCGGAATCCCGCTCGGGTCGAACGTGATGTCCGACCGAGCGGTGTGTTCCAATCCGACTTCCTCCACAGTCGAGATGTCGAGACGAGACGACCCAGAGGGCCGTCCCGGCCGGGGCATCACGCCCCGTGTTGTTCGCATTCGTTCAGATGGGAGTGTTCACCTTAAGCCCGTCGAAGTGAACCCGCTACGTCACGCGTTTTCATGGCTCTCAGGCCTTGGCAAGCGGACTCACGACATACCGGGCCGACAGCTCACTCCTCGAGCCCGTGAGTCACCAATGTTGGCGCGCGCAGTCGACGACCAAGAGCGAGAAACGTGTCCGTGTTCAGATATGAAATGTCGCGCGGTCGGAAGTCGTAGCCCTCATTCCGTACGCACACACGCGTGGTCGGGCACGGGTGAGTTGCCGCGCACCTGTCGCTAACGGCGGGTGACCCATAGCCGTTCGGAAAAACGTAGGAGCTTAGATTTCTTCGAGGTGTTCGATGCCCTGCTTTGAGACGTTGGCCTCGGTTATCTCCTCAGGCATCCAGTCCGGACTGTCGCTCGGGGACTCCTCTTCCCACGCCCACCCGTCGTAGATGTGGACCTTCTTCGTCCCCTTCTCCCGGAGTCGAAGCTCTTTGTGCTCGGCGTGTTGCTCGCTGTCCGCCGGGTCAAGTCGGCGTGCCGCCTTCAGTGCCGCCTGCCGAGGCGTCCGACCGGAGAACACACTCGTCTCGTTACCTGTCTGGTCTCGAAGCGCGAAGTTTCGCTTGCCATCGTCGTCACGTGCCATGGTTTCTCTCCTCCGTGTGAGTTCTGCACACACGTTGATATAAATATATCCCCCGAACGAGGTAATTCCGGCCACTAAATTTATAAACAGGGCCGCGGCGTCGGGCGAAAATGGGGGATGAAACCCGTCAAACCGGTGTGGTTTTCCTCCCTCAGCACTCGCGCGCGCCGGAGGGCCACACCGCGCGCACGGTACACTTATGTATCTCGTACGGTGACGGGCACAATACAGCCCGATGGTGCGAAAGAAGAAGCTCAGCCCGAGTGGCGCCAAAGACGAGGACGGCGAGTACCACAACGTACACGTCAATCTCCACGAGGACGAACTCGCCGTCGCTGGCATGGAAATCGGGGACGAAGTGTTCGTCCGCGTCCGAGACGGGAAAATAATCATCCAGAAGGCGGACCCGGACGAACTCGAACACGAGTTCTGAAACCGGGAGTCACCAAGCCCCGAGACCGCCGTATTTAAGCGATTTCGGCGGCCTCTCTCGGTAATGCGTCTCTACGACCTGGCGAAACCGATTCTGTTTCAGCTAGACGCCGAAACCGCCCACCGAAGCGTCCACGAACTCCTTGGCGCCATCGAGGGAACGGCCGTCGAGCGGTTGCTTGCCGACCATTACACCGTCGTCGACTCCCGACTCTCCATCGAGGCCTTCGGCCAGCGCTTCAACAACCCGGTCGGTGTCGCCGCCGGCTTCGACAAGAACGCCGAGATACCCCGCACGCTCGCGGCACTCGGCTTCGGACACGTCGAGGTGGGCGGCGTCACCGCCGAGCCGCAGGCGGGCAATCCACGGCCTCGGATGTTCCGACTCCCGGAGGACCGAGCCCTCATCAACCGCATGGGATTCAACAACGACGGCGCCGACATCGTCGGCGAACGCCTCGCAGCCACCGACTGCAAGGTACCCGTGGGCGTCAACATCGGCAAGTCGAAATCGGCCCCGAACGACGAGGCCGAAGCCGACTACCGCTACACCTTCGAGCGCGTCCGCGAGGGCGGCGACTACTTCGTCGTCAACGTCTCCTCGCCGAACACCCCCGGACTCCGCGAACTCCAACAGCGCGACCGCCTCGAATCCATCCTCGGGACGCTACAGGACGCCGGCGCCTCGCCGCTGTTGGTGAAACTCTCACCGAACCTCACCGACGCCGCCACGGAGGACGCCCTGGCCGTTGTCGACGACCTCGATTTGGACGGCGTCATCGCGACCAACACCTCCACGGACCGCCCCGCCTCGCTCAGGGGCGAAGCCGCCGACGAAGAGGGCGGCCTCTCCGGAAAGCCGATCGAGGAGAAAGCGACGAGCATGGTCCGGTTCGTCGCCGAGCGCACCGACAAACCCGTCGTCGGCGTCGGCGGCGTCACCGATGCAGAGGGCGCCTACCGGAAGATACGCAACGGCGCCAGCGTCGTCCAGTTGTACACCGGCCTCATCTACGAGGGACCCGCCATCGCACGCGACATCAACCGCGGGCTCCTCGAGTTGCTCGAACGGGACAGCTTCGACTCCGTCGAAGACGCCGTCGGCGCCGACCTCTGAACCGCGTCAGTAACAGGGGTCCAACCGCAAGCCGCCGTCAACTGGAATCCGGACGCCAGTGAGATACGACGCGGCATCGGAAACCAGAAATGCCACGACGTTAGCCACGTCCTCGGGCGTTCCCATCCGCCCCCACGGAACGCGTTCGTGCATCGTCTCGGTCCGTTCTTCGGAGGCCAGTATCTCGGCGTTCATCGGTGATTCGACAACGCCCGGAGCGACACAGTTGACGTTGATGCCGTACTCCGCCAACTCAAGGGCCATGTCCTTCGTGAGCATCTTCACACCCGCCTTCGAGACATCGTAGTGCATCTTTTCGGTCCGCGGGACGGTGTCGTGGTAACTCGAGACGTTGACGACGGCACCCTCGATACCGTCGGCGACCATCTGCTTGACGACGGCTTGACTCAGGAGGAACTGCCCCTTCAGGTTCACGTCGAGAACGCGGTCCCAGTCGTCCTCGGGCAACTCCACGAACGGGTACACCGTCTCGATACCGGCGTTGTTCACCAGCACCTCGATGGGGCCGAGTTCCGAAGCCGTCTCGGCGACGATGGCCTTGACTGCCTTGCTGTCGGCCACATCGCCGGGAACGGCAACCGCTTTACCGCCGTCGTCTCGGATTTCCGCGGCCGTCTCGCGGGCCGACTCCTCGTCGATGTCGTTGACGGCGATGGCGTAGTCATCGGCGAGTTCCAGTGCGATACCCCGTCCGATTCCGCCGCCTGCACCAGTAACGAGTGCAGCACGTTCGGTCATGACGCCGTGTAGACGGTCGGGGGAAACAGGCGTTTCCCTTCCGCTCAGCGCAGTCCGTTCAAATCGAACTCGAAGCCGGCAACCGGCACTTCGAGGTCGTGTTCGACCAACACGGCCGGGTGGACTTCGCCGATGACGCCGACCGACTCGCCATCAAGGACGACTTCGGCGGTGCGTCCGGAAATGAAGGAGGGATGCTCCGTCGGCGGCGTCTCCAACTCGGCGTCGAACGCCCGCGCGATGGCCTGCAGACGCGCCTTGGCGTCCTCGTAGGAGGCGTCGGTGCGGGCGACGACGCCCGCGACGGAGCGGCCTTCGGCGACGTTCGTCGGTTCCGCGGTGTCAGCGCCGGCGACGAGGCCGATTTCGGCGAGGTCCTGCGGGTAGGCCCGGTGGGTATTGTTCTCCAGCACCATCAGAAGCGACGGCAGCGCCCATGTCCGGACGACGGTGTAGTCCTCGCTGTACGGTTCGGTGATGGTCGCCGGGTCCCGAGCGCCGAGCGCCTCGTCGTCGGGTGACAGCGACATCCGCTCGAACAACTCCGCCTCGTTGGTCATATGGAAGTTGAGCAGGTCCTCGAAGCCCAACCCGACCAGCGCGTCGCGTGCGGCGTCCTCAAGTCTGGATGTTTCGTGGCGGCCACCTACCGTCGACACGTCAGGATACCGCGGTTCGAGGTCGTTGAATCCGTACGCTCGTCCCACGTCGTCGACGATGTCCATCGGATGGAGCACGTCGACGCGGTACGGCGGTATCTCGACCTCGTAGACCAGTTCACCGGAGGAGTCTACGCCCGACGAGTCCGTGACATCGGGTTCGGACCTCGATTCCAGCCGTTGGGTCGGTACGTCCTCCAGTTCGACCGCATCGTCGTCGGAATCTTCCTCGTCCGACGTTTCGGCGTCCAACCCGGCCCGTTCGAGTAGGTCGACGACGTCCTCGCCGGCGATGTCGATGCCGAGCGTCGTCTCGATGCGCTCGTGGGAGACGGTCTTCGAAGTCGTCGAGAGGTCGGGACGAGTGAGTTCGCGGTCGGGGTACTCGACGGTCACCTCCTCGATTCGCCCGCCGCGGGCGTCCAGCGCGTAGCAGACGATGGCACACATCTTGTCGATGGTCCACTGGTCGGTGCCGGTCATCTCGATGAAGAGGTCCCGAGACCCCTCCTCGACTTCCGTCCGCTTGCCGTTGATGACCGGCGGGAACGAGAACAGCCCGATGTCGTCGTAGATGGCCGGATACCGCTCCAATCCTTCCACGAGCGGCGCGTACTGCTCGCCGGTGTCGTGTTCGACGAGCACCTCAGCGGGCGTCCGCTCTTCGTCGTCGTCCAGCGGGACGAACGTGTCGCCGTCCGGTTCGACCCCACGGTAGACGATGGATTTCTCGCCGGGGTCGTCTCCGGGATGCCCCTTCAGCATCGTCAGGTCGTGGACGCCGATGGCGCCTTTCGCCCGCTTGCGGCCCATCGTCGCGTGGAGTTTCTCCTGCAGTTGAATGAGCGAGTCGAGTTCGTCGGCGTCGAGGTCGACCCCGCGGACGACGGCACCGGTGACGTAGGGCCGTTCCTCGGGGACACTCTCGTCGACTTCGATGGTCCACTCCGTGTCGTTGGTCTTCGGGACGTAGACGCCGCGGTCGTCGCCGTACTGGTACCGCAGCGACCGGGCGACGCCCTCCACCGAGAGGCGGTCGAGTCGGTCCGGCGCGAACTCCAGTTGGAACTCGCCGTCCTCGGTTTCACCCTCGTACTCGAGGCCGAGCGCGAAGAGGTCGTCTTTCAGTTCCTCGTCGCTCTTCTCGTCGTGGCCCGTCAGTTGCCGCAGTTCCTCGGGGTCGACATCGACGACGGGCATCAGTGAACCACCTCCACGTTCCGCAACAGCTCGAGGTCACACAGCGTCCCGTGGACGTCGCGAATGTCCTCGAAGCCGTACATCAACATGAGCAGTCGCTCTAACGCGAGTCCCCACGCCATCACGTCACACTCGACGCCGAGCGGCGACAGCACCTCCTCGCGGAAGATACCGGAGTTGCCGATTTCGATGAGTTCGCCCGTCTCGGGGTGTTTGCCGAACAACTCGAAGGACGGCTCCGTGTAGGGGTTGTAGTGAGGTTTGAACTCGATGTCGGTGATGCCGAACTGCTCGTAGAACTCCGTGAACGTCCCCATCAAATCCCGCACCGAGAGGTCCTCGGCCATCACCCATCCCTCGATTTGGAAGAACTCAAGCAGGTGCGTCGGGTCGAGGGTGTCGTTGCGATACACCTTCTCGACGCTGAAGTACCGCTGTGGCGGTTCGAGGTCGCCGACCTGTTCGCCGGAGAGATACCGCATCGACAGCGAGGTGGTGTGTCCCCGAAGGTCGACCTGTCGGGCCACGTCGGTCGCCCACGGCGAGTGATAGCCGTCGCCGTCCTCCCCGACGCCGTCGCGGTGGGCCGACTCGACTGCTTCCAGGAGGTCCTCGGGGAGGCCTTCCATCGGCGGCACGTCGAGGCCGAACTGGTCCCAGTGGGTCCGGGCGGGATGGTCCTGGGGCATGAACAGACAGTCGTTAATCCAGAACTCCGCGTCGGCGTGAGGGCCCTCCATCTCCTGAAAGCCCATCCCGACCAGTACGTCCTTCACGCGGTTTGCGGTCTGACGCAGGATGTGTTCCTTCCCGCCGTGGACCGTTTCGGCGTCGGCTTCGACGTTGTACTCGGTGAACTCTACCTCTTCCCACTCCCCGGAGGTCAGCAGTTCGGGCGTGACTGCGCTGACCGTCTCGGCGACCTCGACGCCCTCCATCATCGCGGTAACGCCCTCGTCGGTCAGCGTGACGCTCCGGACGGTCGTCTCCGTGCGCTCGATGAGGCCGCGGGTCTCCAGTCGGTCGAGGATGCCGGGGTCGGTGTATCCGGCGTTGCCCGCGGCGATAGCCTCCAGCGCCTCCGTCTCGGGGTCGGCGTCGGGGTCGACGTCCGGCCCCTCTGTGGTATCGACGATTACCTCACCGCTGTCGATTCGGCCCAGTCCCTTCCGGGCGAAGTTCGACAGCGCGATGTCGACTTCGGGGCCCTCGAGGCCGGCCGCCCCGATGAGTTCGCCCATCGGAACGGGGTCGTCGTCGGCACCGGCGTCGATGGCGGCCTCGTACAGGCGGAGTTCGGGCAGGCCGTCCTCGCGGTACATCTCACCTTCGTCGGTGAGGTGGACGTCCTCGGCGACGTGTTCGTCGACCGCGAGCAGGCCGGCATCTTCGAGTTCGAAGGCGGCCCGTGTGACGGCCGTGGCGTCTTCGCCGAGTTCCTCGGCGAGCTGTGCAACCGTTTTCGTTTCGGTCGCGCTGGCGGCTTCCAGCAGCGCGACCTGCGTTTCGGGCAATCTCATTGACGAGTGTGTGCGTGGCTCTCTGTTAGCGGTTCCGACTCGAAGACGGCGTTTCGCCGGAGGCGCGACAGCGTCGCCTCCGGGTCCACGCCGTCTACCGAGCGAAAAAGAAACCGAACCCAGAGACTGCGGACTGGTCGGACGCGACACCGATGGCAGCAGTGGGTTCGGGCGCCATACGCGACGCCTTGGCAGGCGTCGACAAAAGCGTTACCGTCGAATCGTCGCCGGCGCGTTCGACTATCTCGTGAATCCGCCGGGGACACCCGCCGCGCCGGCACCGCCCTCGTTGGGGTTGCGGCCGTCGGGAGCGGGCAACTCCAGCACCCGAGCGCCGCAGTCGGCACACTCGACGGCGATGACCTCCCAACTCTGACAGCAGGATTCAACACTCTCGTCGGTGGGGGCGATGGGGCCGCCACACTCCGGACACGTCTCGAGGAAGACGCGGAACCCCTTGAGAACCGAGAGCCGTTCCTCCGGCAGCAGGACGCTCCAGCGTCGGTCCTCGCTGGCGACCGCCCGGTGGGCCGCGAGGTCCGAAATCATCGCCGCCTCCGTAATCCAGTTGTACTGGGCCTTCCCCTCGACGAGGCCGTAGTAGCGACCGTCCTCTCGGGTCTCGATTTCGACCGCGGCCTCGTCCGCCTGGAACAGGTCCGCGAACGTCTCGACGCGGTCGCCCTCATCCGCCAGCGTCTCGATGGCACCCTCCCACTCCTCGCGGAAGGAATCGACGAGTTCGAGGTCCTCGCCGTCTACGGTCGGTCGGACGACCCCGAACGCCGAGAGCACCTCCTCCATCGGTTGGCCCATCAGTTCCTCAACGGCCTCCCGTTCCGGGAGAACCCCCGACTCCGCGTCTCCCGATTCGTCGGCGTCGGCGCTTTCGTCGACGGCCCTGACGGATTCCGTCGTGGAGGAACCGTTCGCCACGGAGTCGTCGCTCTCCTCCGAGTCGGCGGTCTCGTCGGCACGAGCGGCCGCCTGCTCGGCGAGTTCGACGGGCAGGTCCTCGCCCGGCGGGTCGGCCTTGTCGAAGGCCGCAAGCACCGACTGCGGGAGATACCGCTTCGTCAACTCGGGCGTCCCGGGAACGAGATACCCCCGGAGTGAGACGAGTGCCACGCTCCCGACGAACGTCAACAGCCCCAGCGCACGGTTCCGGCGGCCGACGAGCGCCGAGACGCCTGCCGCGATGAGGAGATTGAGAAGCGTACAGGGCGTACACCGATTCTCGCCGGTGTACTCCGGTTGTTCGAGTCGCTCAACGAGGTCACTCGACATGGACCCCGCTTGGACGGCAAGCCCTAAAAGCGATACCCACCGTGGGGCTGTGGCCGTCAGGTCCCGTGCTGCCAGCTGTCCATGTACTCGGTCTGTTCGGCGGTCAGTTCGTCTATCTCGATGCCTTCGGCTTCGAGTTTGATTTCGGCGACCTCGCGGTCGAGGTCGTCGGGCACCTCGTGGACGCCCGCGTCGTAGGCGTCGCTGTTCTCGACCATCTCGCGGACACAGACCGCCTGCACCCCGAAGCTCTGGTCCATCACTTCGACGGGATGGCCCATCGCGACCGGTGAGGCGAGGTTGACCAACCGCCCGTCTGCGAGGACGTTGATGCGTCGGCCGTCGGGCAGTTCGAACTCCTCGACGCCGTCCCGCACCTCTCGGCGGCCGACCGCCATCTCGTCGAGGCCGTCGAGGTCGATTTCGACGTTGAAGTGACCGGCGTTGGCGAGGACGACGCCGTCCTGCATGGCCTCGAAGTGCTCTTCGACGATGACATCGCGGTTGCCCGTCGTCGTCACGAAGATGTCGCCTTTCTCGGCCGCCTCGGCCATCGAGGCGACCTCGTAGCCCTCCATGTGTGCCTCCAAGGCTCGGCGTGGTTCGACTTCGGTGACGATGACGTGGGCGTTCTGTCCGGACGCCTTCATGGCGACGCCCTTCCCGCAGTAGCCGTAGCCGGCGACGACGACGTTCTTGCCCGCAAACGAGAGGTTCGTCGTCATGGCGATGTTCGACAGTGACGCTTCGCCCGTCCCGTGGACGTTGTCGAACAGTCGCTTCATCGGCGTGTCGTTGACCGCGAACATCGGGTAGTGGAGTTCACCGTCGTCGTCCATCGCGCGCAGGCGGTGGACGCCCGTCGTCGTCTCCTCACAGCCGCCGACGATGGAGTCGATGAGTTCGGGGTAGTTCTCGTGGATGGCCATCACGAGGTCGCCGCCGTCGTCGACGGTGACCGTCGGGTCGTGGTCGATGGTCGCCTCGATAGCGGCGTAGTACTCCTCGTCGTCGACCTCGCGTTTGGCGTAGGAGGTGACGCCGTCGACGGCATCGAGTGCGGCGCTCACGTCGTCGTGGGTCGAAAGCGGGTTACAGCCGGTGATGGCCACTTCGGCGCCCGCCTCGGCGAGTACCTCGGTCAGGACGGCCGTCTTGGCTTCGACGTGCATCGCCATCGCCACAACCTCGCCCTCGAGGGGCGTCTCGGTGCCGAACTCCTCGGCGACGGCGGTCATGATGGGCATGTGCTGTCGGGCCCACTCGATTTTCTTGCGGCCCGATTCCCGAGCGCTCTCGGGGTCCGAGAGCTGTTCGGTTATCGTCGGGTGACTCATACCCCTCGAAACGGGCGAGGGGCGGAAAACGCTACCGAAGGAAAAGTCCGCAGTCGTCAGTTGTTACCGCGGTCGCTCGGCGGGCCGCCACCGCTTTGGTCGTCGTCGGAGTCGTCGGAGTCATCATCCGAGTCGTCGGTCTCCTCGTCATCCGTGGTCGAAGACTCCGTGTCCTCGGTTTCGGTGTCGTCCGTTTCGGCGTCGTCAGTGTCGTCACCGTTCGGGCCGGCGTCCTCGGGCGGGCCGCGTTCGGTGTCGTCGTTCGGACCGGCGTCTTCAGGCGGACCGCGCTCGGTGTCGTTGTTCGGGCCGACGTCTTCGGGCGGACCACGCTCGGTGTCGTTACCCGGACCTGCGTGAGCCGGCGGACCGGCGTTCGCCGGTGCGTTACCCGGGTTGTTCTCGACGACGAAGTTCGCGACCTGCTGACCGATGGTCATGTTCTCATCGTTCGAGCCGTTGAGCAGGCTGTGAACGAACGCCGAGACCTGCTGACCGAACGCATCGTCCGTCGCGTTGGACGCGTTCTCGTCCGTTGTGTTCAGGTCGTCGTCCGTCTCGTTCAGGTCGTCGTCCGTCTCGTTCAGGTCGTCGTCATCCGTTTCGTTCTCGTCCGCGTCGTCTGTTTCATTCAGGTCGTCGTCGTCCGTCTCATTCTCGTCCGTCTCGTTCTCATCCGGCGTCGGCGTCGGTGTTTCCGTATTGTCCGGCGTCGATGTTTCCGTACCGTCCTGTGCCATCGCTAGCCCCGGTCCCATCACCGACAGGACGAGGACGAGCGACAGTGCAACCGCGACGATTCGTTTCTTGGAGCTCATCTGTATCCCCACCAACACCGGAAAGTCTCATAAATGGAGTATCCTGTTCAGTTCGTTCAGGATTGGTTGTCGGTTGGCTGAGAATAGTTTAGAGACAGCTATACGGTTCATCGAAGCATCTCGTCGTTCAACAACGAAGTTATTCTTCCTGAATAATAGCGTCGACGTGTCGCTGGGCCTCCCGTCGAACGGCACCTTCCTCAAGCGACAGCACCTCACGGTCACGGACGAGTACCTCCCCGCCGACGACGGTGTGTCGCACGTCCGACCCGCGGACCGCGTAGGCGAGATGGCTCACGAGGTCGTGTTCGGGCGTGAGATGCGGCGCCTCAAGGTCGACGACAGCGAGGTCGGCCAGCGCACCCGTCTCGATGCGCCCGGCGTCGAAGCCGAGCAGTTCGGCGCCGCGTTCGGTCGCAGACCGGACCACCGCCTCCGCCGGGACGGCGCTTGCGTCCTCGGCTGCGAGTTTGCCAACCATCGCCGCGTCCCGCAGTTCGTCGAAGACGTCGAGGTCGTTGTTGGAGGCCGGGCCGTCGGTTCCGATACCCACCGTGACGCCCGCATCGAGCAACTCCTGGACGGGGGCGATGCCGCTGGCGAGTTTCATGTTCGAGGCCGGACAGTGGGCGACGCCGACCTCTCGGTCGGCCAGCAACTCGATTTCGGTCTCATCGACGTGGACAGCGTGGGCGATGAAGTCGCCGGACTCCAGCATTCCGAGGTCGTCGGCGAACTCCAGCGGCCGGACGCCGCGTTCGGAAACGATGGGGTCGACCTCGTCTTCGGTCTCGTTTGCGTGGTAGTGGACCGGGACACCCGCCTCGCGTGCGCGGGCGACGTAGGTCTCCAAGAGGTCGGCGTCGACCGTCGTCAGCGAGTGCGGCATCAGCGCCGTTCGAATCCGACCGTCGGCGGCCCCGTCGAGTTCGCGGGCGACGGCCAATCCCTCCTCGAAGTCCGCGCGAGCGTCGGCGTCGTCCTTCCCGACGGTGACGACGCCGTGGCCGAGACGGGCACGGAGACCGGCCTCCTCGATGGCCGCGGCCACCTCCGGGACGTGGAAGTACATGTCCGCGAACGTCGTGACGCCGTTTTTCAGCATCTCGACGAGTCCGAGTCGCGCGCCCGCTCGAACGTCCTCGGCGTCGAAGGCGGCCTCGGTCGGCCAGATGTCCTCCTGGAGCCACGCGTCGAGCGGTTTGTCGTCGGCGTACCCGCGGAGCAGGGTCATGGCGACGTGACAGTGGGTGTTGACGAGTCCCGGAACGACCAGACAGCCCTCGGCGTCCAGCGTCTCCTCGCCGACGGCGGTGTCGCCCACCTCGACGATGCGGCCTGTCTCTCGGTCGGCCAGTACGTCGGCCCGTTCGACGGCCAGGTTGGGGCGGAGAACGCGCCCGCCGGTAATCTGGAGCGTGCTCATACCCGGCGTTGTCGACGCCGGGCGTTGAAACTGCCGAATCCATCGGGCGACGGTCGGTTCTCGCCGGTGAATCGGTGCGTGGGTTTTTACTGGCCGACTCGGAACCCCGAACGATGAACGCCCTCCTCCTGCCCGTCGCCGTGCTGCTTGCGGCCCTCGCGGGGTTGTTCTTCCTCGGTGGGTATCTCTGGTATCGCCACGCCGTCCGACTCCACGCCGAATCGCTGTTTCCCGACGACGCAACTGGCGTCAGGATGCTCCGATACGGCGTCTCGGCAGGGGCAGCCACCTTCGGCGGCTTCCTGCTCGTCTCCGTCCTGTACCTCCTTGCCGGGAGTACCGCCGGTACCGCGACGGGACCGGCGCTCGATGCGGTGCCGTTCGAGACGGTCGCAGTCGGTCTGTTCGCGCTGTCGCTATCGACGTTCTGTGTCGCCGGCGTGGGGTACGCCACCGACGCCATCCGACGGCGCCTCGGCGTCCGATAGGGCAAAGGCCCGTCGCCTGCAACCGGGTGTATGCGCATTGCCGTGCCCAACAAGGGCCGTCTCCACGACCCGGCGCTGAAACTGCTCGAACGCGCCGGGTTACACGTCCAGAACGGTGCCGACAGGAAACTGTACGCCGACACCGTCGACCCCGACGTGTCGGTGCTTTTCGCCCGCGCCGCCGACATCCCCGAGTACGTCGCCGACGGCGCCGCCGCCCTCGGTATCACTGGTCTCGACCAGACGCGGGAATCGAACGTCGAGTTGGTCGATTTGCTGGATTTGGAGTTCGGTCGCTGTCGACTCGTCCTCGCCTCGCCGGAGGAGGGCGGCGTCTCCTCGCCCGAGGAGTTGACCGGCGGCACCGTCGCCACCGAGTTCCCCAACATCACCGAGGCGTACTTCGAAGAGTTGGGCATCTCGCCCGACATCGTGGAGGTGACGGGTGCGACGGAGTTGACGCCACACGTCGACATCGCCGACGCCATCGTCGACATTACCTCGACGGGAACGACGCTGCGAATGAACCGACTCGAAGTCATCGACGAGGTGCTGTCGTCGTCGGTTCGGCTGTTCGCCAACCCCGACGTTGCCGACGACCCGAAGGTCCAGCAGGTCAAGACGGCGTTCAAATCCGTCCTCGACGCCAACGACAAGCGCTATCTGATGATGAACGTCCCCGAGGACTCCCTCGAAGACGTCGAGGACGTGATTCCGGGAATGGGAGGACCGACGGTGATGGACGTGGCCGGCAGCGACGCCCTCGCCGTCCACGTCGTCGTCGACGAGCGGAAGGTGTTCGAGGTCATCCCGGACCTGAAGGACGCCGGCGCCAGCGACATCCTCGTCACCGAAATCGAGCGGCTGGTCCCCTGAACCCCCCGTTACTGAAACCGCCGTTTTAGCTTACACAAAGCCCTCCCCTGAAAGGGCCCGACCATCACGTATGAACCCGACACGTAGACGAGCGCTTCGAGCGTTCGGTGCCGCCGTCGCGGGGACGGCACTCGCCGGCTGTCTTTCCGATGACGAACCGACGAACGAAGACGGCAACGGCGGCGACAGCGGCGTGAGCGTAGAGGAGGTCACCGCGACGCCAGCCGTCGTGACGCTGAACTCCCCGGATTCGTATGGGACCTACGGTGACCGAAACGAACAACTGATTATCGCGGATATCTCGGTCGAATCGCCCGGCAGCCATCCGGTCTCGTCGTTTTCCGTCGAGGCGGGAGGAAAGCAATATGAGGCCACGACGGACATCTACGGCGGATTCGAACTCGAAACGTTCGGCGAACCCTACGAACCGAACTCCGGGAGTTCCCCGACAGCGAGTGCCAGCGCCAGCGAGGACGATGAAGCCAGGCCGTCTTCGGGGTGGATTGCGGCGTACGTCCCGAAACCGCTCGATGCCGACTCGGCGACGCTGACGTGGGACGGCGGCGAACATGCCGTCGGCGATGCCGTCCTCGAACGGCTGAACCGGCCACCTGCTGCGTTCGACGTGACTTTCGAGGCGCCCGACACGGCGACGGTCGGCGAGACGGTGACGGCGACGGTGACCGTCGAGAACACCGCCGATGTCGACGGGACGTTCGTCGGCGCGATAAACCGGGTCGGTCCGCGAATCGCCTACGCCCCGGAAGCCGAGGTGCGACTGGACGTTCCCGCGGGCGAAACCGCCGACTGGGAGTTCACCCACAGCCTCGACAGTTCAGAACTCGCCGAGATGGAGAACCCGGCGTCGATGGAACTGCACCTCGTTTGGCGTGGCGGTTCGCCGGTCCGGACAGTCGATATCGAATCCGGATGACGGCCAGCGCCGTCTTCGACGCCGAACACACGGGCGGCCTACGTCAGGAAGATATTCCCGAACGCGAAGGCGAATATCGTGGTGATGGAGAAGTAAAACACCGACAGGAGCACCGCTCCGCGGACGTTCAGTTCGTAGACGTACCGAACGACGGCGACTGCGGTGAGAAACGACAGCGCGACCATCACGGCACCGTTGTACTGGCTGAACAGCATCGCGACGACGACGGGGGCGGGGGCGGCTTTCACGGCGCGCTGGTGCGGTTCGTCGCCGAGCACCCACAGCGCGGCGAGATGTAGCGTTACGGCCGAAAACAGCGTCCCGACGAGGAACGCGACGACGAGCGCGAGCGGGCCGCCGCCGACGAACTCCACCTGCAGCGGAAGCATACCGGAATTAGGGAGCCGTCACGGGAGTAGTTGCCGCTCTCCGTTAGCCGTCGAGCAGACCGAGCTCTTCGAGCCGGGAGACGATTTTGTCGACTGCCTCGCGGGCGTCGTCGGGCTTCTTGCCGCCGGTGATGACGAGTTTGCCGGAGCCGAACAGCAGCGCGACCACGTCGGGGTCGTCGAGACGGTAGACGAGACCGGGGAACTGCTCGGGTTCGTACTCGATGTTCTCCAGACCGAGACCGATGGCGATGGCGTTGAGATTGAGATTGCGGCCGAGGTCCGCACTTGTGACGATGTTCTGGACGACGATTTCGGGGTCCTCGTCGACCTGAATCTCCAGTTCGCGGAGTTTGTCGAAGACGATACGGAGTGACTCGTGGACGTCGTCGGTCGATTTCGCGCCCGTACAGACGATTTTCCCGGAACGGAAGATGAGTGCCGCGGACTTCGGCTCCTGTGTCCGGTAGACGAGACCGGGGAACTGCTCGGGGTCGTAATCGGCGCCTTCGAGGTCCATGGCGACGCTCTGGAGGTCGAGCTCCTGGCCAATCCCCGTCGAGGCAACGACGTTCTCGATATTGATAGTCTCCTTGGGGTCCTGCATAACTCGACTTAAAACACGTATTTAAGGTTTATAAATGTGGGTGGTCGTTCCTCACGCACCGCACGAGCGACACCCGACCGGGCCGTTTATTTTCCGTCGGTAGCCACCTGCAGACGTGTACCTCCTGGAGTTGGCCGGCGACGACGACGGCTTCGCGGTTCGGGAGGCCGAAAGCCGCTGTTCGGCAGTAGAACTGCTGGCTCCCGGTCTCGCTACCGCGCGCGGCGTCGTTCGACCCGAAACGCTAGCCTACACCAGACGAATGTGTCGACTCCTCGGTACGTGTGACCCCACCGTCGACGACGCCGTCGCCCTGCTCGACGCCGCGAGCACCGACCGAACCGGCACCGTCGCCGTTCGCGCCCGCGACGTACGCGGCCTGACCGGCATCGACACCCAGGCCGTCGAACGACGCCTCGGGTCCGTACTCGTCGACCGTGGATTCGAGGTCGACCTCGACGACCCCGACCATACGCTCGTCGCGTTGTTCTCCGAGACGGCCGCCCTCGGGTGGCTCGAAACCGAGACACCCCGGGATTTCACGGCCCGACAGCCGACCGACAAGCCGTTCTTCCAACCGGGAAGCATGGACCCGATGGACGCCCGCGCGCTCGCCAACATCGCCGGCGCCGGTCCCGATGCCCGCTTGCTCGACCCGATGTGCGGCACCGGCGGCATCCTCGTCGAGGCCGGCCTCGCCGGCGCAGACGTCGTCGGTGTCGACGCCCAACGGAAGATGGTCGAGGGCGCACGGGAGAACCTCGCTCACTACCTCGACTCCTTCGCCGTCGTCCGCGGCGATGCGACGCGTCTGCCGTTTGCCGACGGGGGGTTCGACGGCGCCGTCTTCGACGCTCCTTACGGTCGCCAGTCGAAAATCGAGGGCGTCTCACTGGAATCGCTCGTCGGCGACGCCCTCAAGGAAGTCCGCCGGGTCGCCGACCGCGCCGTCGTCGTCGGTGACCGTCCGTGGGATGACGCCGCCGACGCCGCCGGTTGGACCGTCGAATCGCGGTTCGACCGCCGCGTCCACCGGTCGTTGACGCGGTACGTCCACGTCCTCGTCTGAGCCTCAGGGCGTCAGCCGTGCGGCCGACCGCCACGTCACCGTTCCGTCTTTGACGAGCGCGAACACCATCCGTTTCCGGACGCCGTGAGCCAACCGAACGTCGAGCGCTAAATCCCGCGGCGACAGTTCGGTATCCGCCGGTAACACGCGAACGAGCAACTCAGAGTGACCGAGGTCATCAACCGACTCCACGTCGGCGTAGGTTCGGAAATCCGCACCGAACTTGAAGCCGGTTTTCGGGACGACGCCCCGCCGTCGGAGTTCCCGATACACCGTCAGACGACGGTCGAACCGCTCGCCTTCGACGGCCCGGCCGCGCTCGGTGACCGCCTCGGTGCCGCCAGCAATCGAGAGAACGTCCGTCTCGACCAGATGGGCGGCCTCCAGAAGCGACAACTGGAGCGTGTCGTCGTCGCGACCCATCCGCTGGCCGTAGAAGCCGTGCTCGTAGAGCGGTTCGGGTGGGTCCCAACAGAGCACTCGGTCATCGAGTAGGACCCCCTCGACAGTGTCGTCGAGAGCGAGGTCGCTGGAGCCCGTGACATCGGGAGCGTCGGTTTCGAGATACGTGATTTCGCTTTCCTCGTCGACGACCGCCAAGACGACATCGCCGAGCGCCGTGAGTTCGACGGACGCCCGCTCGCCGACGACGCGAACCCGGTGTTCGACGGAGCCGTCCCACGGCCCGTCCCCGCGTGGGTGAACGACGAAGTCCACCGCCTCGTCGGCGTCGACCCACTCCTCGCGGGCGACCGAGAGATAGAACCCCCGGTCCCGAAGGTCCCGGTAGACGAGGAAGTCGACGACGATGTCGTCGTGTTCGGTGAGGAAGCCGGCGAAGGCCTCGCCGTCGACCGAATCGAGGTCCCCGCGATAGAGGAGGTGGGCAGCCTCGACGCGGGAGAGAGCCACTCCCTCTCCACGGGGGCGGCCGTAGCCGCGAGAGTCGTAGTAGCGCTCGCGGCCGTTGGCGCCGACTTCGACGACGCCGTCGGTGAGGTGTCCTTCCATCGTGTGAGGGTTGGCGGGTGTGGGCGTATAGCCGCTACGGTCGCCCGGGCGATTCGAGTATCAGGGCGGAGCGCCGCATCCGGAGTCGAGACACCGCTCTCCGCCGGCCGTCTCGAACCGTGGAAGTCCGCAGTCACACCTTCCGGCGACCGTTCCGTCGGGTATCGAGAACCCGGTGTCGCAGTCGGGGTAGTTCTCACAGCCGGCGATGAGTCCGCCACGTCTGAGAACACGGAGGTCACCATCGCAGTTCGGGCAGGTCCACTCCCGGTCGAAGCGCTCGACCACGGCGTCGAGCAGCGACCCACACTCGTAGTCCAGACACAACTCGAAGTCGGCGCCGCGTTGGACTCGAAACAAGGGGAGTCCGCAGTCGCAGGCCGAATCGAGCGTCGACGCGCCCGAGGGAAGCGAGTAACGCTCGGCACAGTCGAGGCAGAGAACGGCCCCACCGGAACGAATCAGTTGGCCGCCGCAGCGAAACGTACCGACCGGCGTACCGGCTTCGCTCACCTCGTGTTCGGTCACGGCCACCTCGCCGGCAGCCTCGATGCGAAGCGTCTCCTGACCGTCGGTGGCGACCAGCCACAACGGCTCCCTGGTCAGCGAGAGATCCGCGGGGCGGGTGAGCCACGCGATGGGCTGGTAGCCGTCGGCGTCGTGGACGAGGACGGTGTCGTCGGGCTAAGTCAGAGTACTACTAGTACCGTTAATTTTCCTCAGCATCCTCGGTTGCGTCATCATCTTCTGAATCTTCCGAGTTATCACCTGCTAACGAAACATCGAATAATTCTCGCATTACCGACCTAACTGTGTCTCGTATCTCTGCTGCTTGAGCTTCTTCGCTCTCATCATCGGTACTTACCCCGAAGTCGAATCTTCCGCTATCCCTTAATTTTCGGATATTACCGCCAGCATCTCTCGATTTTATCATCGGCAAATCAGAGTATTTTGCGATTCCATCATCAAACAAACTAACATCCTGAAGATTTTCGTAGGCTCTACCAACACTCGCAATAATGCTATGTGTTCTCAGCCCTGTATCCTCAGTTATTTCCTTCAACTCTTCATCAGTAATTCTCGGGTTGGGTGCTCGTTCGCCAATATTTTCAGCCTTAAATTTCCTAACTTCGTAACTCTTTTTATAAAAATCCCTCATCTTTGATAAGTCAAGAGACTCGAAGCGATATGAGTCATAACGTTCTGAATAGTCCTCAAATACGTACTTCAGAACATCCCCGTCGTGTATACCTTTCCGGGATTCGAATCCGTAGAACCCATCTTCGAAGAGCAGGAAGTGCATGGCCCTGATTCTTCCTACCTCCTCCGTGACGATACGGTCCTCTTCTGAAAATGTCTGGAACTCTTCGGGTATCTCTTTGATAAACTCAAAATATAACGAATTCTCGCCCCTAATTGGATTCCTTGCCCATTTTCTATCACCCTCGTCGCCAACGATTCCTTCCTCTTCTATGAATCCCAAAACACTGTCAAGGTCAATTTCAGGTCGTTCATCAGTACCCGCCTTATTTAACTCCCCAAAACGAAAGGTAAATCTAGGCATGGACGGCGGGTTCACTACAAAACACTAAAAACTTAATCCTGAAATTATGAATTTCACTGGTTGGATCGAGCGGCACATCGATTTCATCCTGACAGTTATTCTAATATTATCACTGAGCATTCTTTCAGCTGTCGGGTTCCTACAGATATCTAGATTCTCGCCACAGCTCGCCGCAGGCATATTCACAGTCGTTATTCTGGCATCAATATCTCTTTTAGCCATATTTGCCACGATTGACGACGCAATTGAGAATGCAAAAGACAATGATTTACTGTATGTTGTACGGAAAGTTTTCTATTGGCCGATTGTTTTGTCAATTATTGGATTTATACTCGCAATAACCATGTCAATTTTCAAAATACAGGATGGTCGGTTTTCGAATATTGAATTCATATTTAGTTTAGAAGAATATGCGTCGTTATTGTTGGCTGGACTTTTGATATATGCTGTTCTCTCATTCAGAGAAGTTTTCAGAGCGGTTTATTATACTATTGTGGGGACAAACGGAAACGACAAGAAAGCCAAAAAATCCTGAGATCTTGTGGGCAGATTTATTGTAAACTAATTTTGAACACCTGATTGCGATAAGTTGACTCAATATGCTCGAAGTTCGGATGTAGGTAGTCATCAATCGCATCAGCGAAGGAATCAATCGGCTCGATTCGGTCCCCCCGCATGTATTGTACATGCTCCCGCTGTAAGCCAGCCTCTAGCCGCCAATACGAGCTGAACCAGTGCCGACCGAAATGACTCGTAATGGCGCGCCTCTCCTCTGTCCCCTCGTATTCGGGATGGAACGCATCCTTCCACGGCTGATTGATGCCAGTGTGAGACAGCGTACTGGAGAACACCGTCGAGAAGAACACCTGAGGTTCGCCGGTCTGTGGACGGGTCAGAAGATAGCGGCTGAGTAGCCAACGGAGCTCGTCATCAATCGGCAGGAGACGTGGGACGTTCGACTTGTTCCCATCGCGCTCCGAGGAAACGTAGAGAACGTCCGTGTAGTCACCAATCGCATCGTGCGTGCCAAGATCTGGATAGACTTTCTGGAGGCCGCTGTGCGAGAGGTGGATGTCTCGAAGTTCAAGATTTGTGACCTCGCCCGCGCGCAATCCGTGCTTCAGTTGTAGACCAATCAGTGCTCGCGCCCGAATATTGTCGATATCGGCGAAGACCTCGCGGAGATCCTCGAGTGTCAGGTCCGGGAATGGCTTGGCTGAACTCCCGCCAAGCGAGGTCTCCTCCCGAGCGATTGCGAACGGATTGTAGTCGTTCGGATGGGGGAACACGGATTCGCGTTGCCAGTGCTCGTAGGCTTGGTTGAGGTGGCTGAGTTTGATGAGGATCGTCTCGCGGGCATTCCCGTGGACATCACGTCGCCAGTCAATGAACGATTTGACCAGGTCTACATTTGGGCATGCAGGGTGCCGTCCCGTCGGCGAGACGTGGTTGCTCCATTGGTCGTAGGTCCGCCGGTAGTTCTCGTAAGTTCCATCGGAGGTGATGCGTTCTCGATTCTCCACCACGCGGTCCATGAAGTACTCGAACGGGTCCGGGAGTTGGCTGAAGGTGTCGCTGTACTCCGCTAACGGGTCGACGGGACGATTGAACGCGTGCGCGAACTGCTCGCGGGGATCAGTTGTCGACTCGATACCTTCATCGGTGGGATTCTGGTCGCTACTCATCGTTGGATTGTGCCTGACCTCCGTTACGGCGATCTATTCGAACCATCCAGACGGATCGCGTCGCTTCGAACTCAATTGCGGCCAGCAGAAACGGATTGTAGAGATGCGGGTGCTGGTTGCTGTGCTTCAGATGCTCGTAGAAATCGTAGACGCGGACGAAATAGTACTCGTAGATGGTTTTCCGCGTTCGTTCACCGAGATGCATCTCACACCACTCATTCACGTCCTCCGGCGACGCCAGCGCGTGATGCCGCGGTCGGTCAGCCATGTGCTCCAACCACGAATTCCCGCCGAGGCGAGCCGTCTGGCGAATTCGATCGCTATCCTTCTCTTCGAGAAGTACCTCGTCGACGTATCGCTCCCAGGTGTTGTCACCGCGATACTGGCCAGTGTACGTCTCGAGACGATACCGCTCTGGAATCTCGTCGAAATGCTGCATCGCGCCAGCGTACTCCTCCGGCGACGTCCCCTTCTTCATCCTCATGAGTCACCCCCGCTGGCGTCGGCGGACTCCTGCTCCGTCTCTGACTCCTCCTGGAGTGGGTAGTATTGTCCATCACGCCGGACGAGGACGCTCCCCTCCATCGCGTCAAGATGACCGGCGACACGCCCTGGGACCGTGTCCGCAATCTGCTGGATGATTTCAGCAGTCTCAACGCCTGGATTCGATTCAACGTATTCCGCAATCTCGGCATGCGCCGTGAACTTGAGTTGCCGTTCGAGCTCACGATTCCGCTGCCGCTGATGCTGGAGCTCCGCCTGCAATTCCGATGTCCGGCGCTGGAGCTCGTGTAGCGATTCCGTCGCGACCGACTCCATATCGATCTGTTTGCGGCCGGCCTCGACCATCCGAATCAGGTACTGGCTGATGCTCAAATCGAGGTCATCCGCGTGCTCCTCCCACGACTCGTAGAGTCCCTGCTGGGGATACGTCGTCACTACCTTCTTGTCCTCGCTGATGTCAGGCATCGGTCTGCTCACCCCCTCGCTGGAGACTGAGAAAATCAATCACCGATTGCGCAAATCGAAGTCTGAGCATCGCTACTCAAACACCTCCTCGACAACGAGCTCGCCAGTCGCCTCGTCTACGTGGAACTCGATCGCGTCGGCTTCCGGGTCAATACCGAGACACTCCAATTCACCTAAGGTTAGGAAGAGGCACGCCCCTGCTGAATCTCCCGCAACGTGAGCTACCTCTGCAACCCGTTTCCCGTCGCCTTCGCGCGATACTGACGCCTCCTCAGACGACGTCATCGCGAACACCTCCTGCCGTCGCGAATAGACCAAAAATATAAATCGACCAAAATATGTAAGTTGTTCCGAACGTACGCAAGCGTCTTTTTGAAAACCCCCCTACCGAGTCGACTGTGTCGATGACCAAACGACAGGTACCGAAACGGGGTGCCCCGGGACCGCAGACTCCACACGGTCTGGGCAACCCTTTTAAACAAGGTATGATGTCGCCAGCCTTGGCTGACTACATCATATCTAGCGTTATTTCGTCTGCCCAGAGTAGAAGAACCCCCTTCGGAGTATCCCCGAAACCGAGGGACGTGGGACGGGTGGTGCAATCATACATTGATGGTGTATTTCGACGGGTCACGAAATCATACATCGGCGTGAGCCGCCGGGAGGGCAGCTACCGATGAGGGTGCGGCGAAGAGGGGTCGCATATCCAGTCAAAGGGTTGCGGGGATTCGCGCCAGTGACAGAGATAGTTCGACTCGTCTCTCGACTCGGCGAACAGTTTCACGCATCCACTTCGAGTCCAGTCCCAGAAATTTCGAGGACAAGCCAGCGTGAGATTGCGTCCTTCCACTCAGAAAGCTCCGAGGAGCAAGCGGAGTCTGAATCGGAATCATCCGAGACGACCGACACCCAGACCGACTCCCCGGAGGACCGCGGCGTGATTTACGCACGGGTGAGCAGTAATCAGCAGGCGGAGGAAGGGAAGAGTCTCGAGGAGCAGATTCGCCGGCTAAAGGAAATTGCTGAGAATCGCGGGATTCAGCTCGTAACAAGTCCGATCAAGGATAGTGGCAAGACGGGGACAAACTTCGATCGGGAAGGTATCAAGCGGGTTCGGCAGATTGCCGAGAAGGAAGAAATTGAATACGTTCTCGTCGACGATATCGACCGCGTTGGTCGCCATCATGCGGAGACAATCTATTATCTCTATGAGCTCCGCTCGGAGTGTGGTGTGAAGGTCATCACTACCGAATCAGGTGAAGTGGATGTCGATGACTTTGAGGGGAAGACTCACGTGATGTTGAAGTCGCTCTCCGCGCAGGTTGCCAATGAGAATCGCGCACGTCGGGCCCATGCGTCGAGTATCGAGAAGTTCAAGCAGAAGAACTGGTCTGTCTATTACGATTTGGCGCCGTTCGGCTACGTGAAGACGGAGGATGATTGGTTGGAGGTCGACGAACCAGAGGCGGAGATCGTTGAGGAGGTTTTCATGACGTTTCTGCGGGTCGATGAGGATGGCCCATATGCTAAGGTGGCTGAACGGGTCGATGGACTTTCTGAGAGCCAGGCTGCAAATCAAGTCCGGAAGATGCTTCGAGATTCGATTTACGTAGGTGAGGCATCCGTAGACACGTCGCCTCCGGGGGAGGAAACAGAGTCTGGCGTTGTGGTTCCAGACGGAGAGTTGCAGGTTGTAAGCCGTTCTACATTCAACAGCGTGCAAGAGAAAATAGACCGTATTCGGGAGCGATATTCGAGTAGTTCAGATGAACCCTCCGAGGTAGATGAGTACGTGGACGTATACGGTCCTGTAGCGGTCTACGAGAGCAGTCCAATCGTGGTAATCCAGTGCCCGGATTGTAGAGGGGAGTTGAGAAAGAATGGTCAGCGAACGTTGGACGGTGGAGGGAGCCATAATTATGAGTGTAAGGAGTGTGGTCGACAGCGGAAGTTCCCGACACAAGCGGAATTTGACAGGATGCGGCACTATCACTCCGAAACCGATTGAGAGACTGAAACCACCAGAAAGGCTTTGAGATTGAGTCAGGCAATCATACTTGATGGTACATAGCCCTCCGATAGATGACTCCCTCATAGACGAGGTTCTGAACGAATCTCTGCCAGACGATGTGGATTTTGGACCCACTCAGTGCGCAATCTGTGGCAAGCAGCGGACGCAGGATGATTTACTCAATCCAGATATTCCTCTCCAGCTCCCAGTTGAGACGCTTCGATTAATGGCTAATCCAGAGGCAATCTCAGTTAGCGACGACGATGTCTCTCTTCGGTTGCACTTTTGTGATGAGCACTGGCAAGACCTATTAGACATCACAGGAGAACCGCAGGTGGTCTCTTTCGCGGAGTTTGATGCTCGGTTCGTCGAAACAGCATCAGCGACTGTCCGAGAAAAGCTATCTGGTGAAGAATCTCCCGCAGACTCTCGTTGGGACCAAGACAGGTTGCGGCTTTCGCGAGATTGGACGAGGAATCCTTCAGAGGATAGGTTTTCAGAGGACCGTCAACGGGTAGAAGGAACGCTTGTCGTGTCTGCAGTGGACCATTTTGGAATCGAATATGGGGCAACAGAGTGGGCAAAAGACCGTCTCGTCTCGGAGCTTCGTGAACTCGGTCACCGTGCAACCCAGCTCAAGGATCCTTGGTTAGATGTTGAACTCCAACTCACCGAAGTGAGTGAACCTGTTGTTGGGACCGTCTTCGTAGTATCATCAGGCGATTATAGTTCCACGGAGGATCTCTCCTGGATTTGGAGAGATGGTATAGAACGGGCCGTGGGTGATACGGGTTATTACCCGATAAGTAATCTCAACTTCACAGACTACGCTTCAGAGACAAAGCCGGGTGCACAGCATGTAGGCTTCTATTGGTTGGAAGATGAGGAGACTTGGAGATGGTACCCGTTCCCAGAAGAGTACACCAGATCCCATCTCAGTGAAGATAGGCAGTACCTGCCGGTCAACGGTCCAACTGGACAAATACCATCACTGCCCCTTGAGATGATGAATAGCGAGACGCTCTCTCCAGAGGGGTTTGAAGTAGCGATTCAAGATCGATGGGAGACAATCGAAGCAGAGCGTCCGCTGCTTGAACGTATTCTAGACAAACTTCGCCGAAAGCTCCGTGAATAGATACCTCGGGGTTCGGTGCGCGGTGAATCTTAGCGTGCGGTGCGATGTGGGTGGCGACGGAGTGAGTGACCTGCGTTTTGTCGACCACTCAAGCGTAGGAGTACAGAGTAACCTTTTCATATGCACCGCATACAGTAACAGACGGAGGATCCGTCACCGGCCTGTGGAAGGGCCGGTTGTTCTTATGCGATACTGCTGAGCCGAGAAGCGGCAGTAACCAGCCCACCGAACGCCACCGCCGTCAGGATGATGGCGATGATTCCGGCGATGAGAGACTCTCGAGCGACGCCCACGAAGCCCATTGCGACGCTGAACGACACGCCAAGGGCGAACGTGAGCTGCCGAAGGCCACTGGGGTCAGCACTGCCGCTGTTCGTGTTCCTGCTCATACAGCTACTGCTCCCGAGGAAGCCGGAAGCCGGGAGGATCCGTCACCGGCGCACTCTTCCTCGCAAGCCAACTAAACCCGATGACCCGACCGGTAAAAAACACTCTGCTCGCGCGTGAGCGGTAGGAGTATTCCAGCAGTCCAGATGGATTTGATGATATCGAATATGCTGACCGTCAACGGACGTTTCCAACGCAGGTGGAGCGAGCGGATGAAGCGCCGCCTTCAGGACGAAGAGGGATTATCAGACGAAGGAATTTGTGGTTAAATTACTCTTTCCACTCTTTGTCGATAATCTCGTCCCAGTCCGGATTTGTCGTCTCTCCATGGTATTCGACCCCGAGTTTATCCATATCTCCTTTTTTGTTTATTTCTCCCCAAACCTGATAACCACCCTCAGGCGCTGGAACCAACTCAAAATGGAGTGCATCGTCGGGTAAATAAAGGTCGGTACTGTGTCCATCGCCTGTATCCGCCCTTGAAACAGCCATCGGAGCAGGGACAGGCTCAACAGTGGTGTATTTCTGATCACTTTCACTTGAATGAACTACCACCGCGAAAGCCACTATAGGTTCTTTCATCAATCTCCTTCCCTTCTCGGTTTCCTCATATTCCACCATATTTGTCTTATGACCTCTTCACAAGTAAGAATATTCGGCCCTCTCGGCAGAAAGATTACAAGTAGTTGGGTGATACTTCCTGCATGGGCAAGTGGAGGGGCGTAATAAAGTATTTAATCGGGAATCAGCGTCATAACAAGGAGAACGCCTTTCGCCGAGGTCTTGATTTCCTATTTCCTATCTTTATTTCGGTTATAGCAGTTGTAATCGGACTATATTTGTATGATATCGCGACCGGGAGCGACATTCTCCAGACCATTCTGTATTTTTTGGCAGCTTACGGACTCAGGTGGCGAACTCTGATTCAGATAGCGCCTTTAGTAGATCAGTTCGCACCCTCAGTGTTGCGTCTACTCGGATTAGGTGGGGTGATAACCACGATTGCTTGCGTTGGAAATCTCGTTATGGCAAAGAATTGGCTGGGGACCCAGTAAATCTCGGGTTTCGGGCACATAGTACTACTTTACCGGCGAGTTAAGATCAATAGATATCCTGCTTGACTTACTGCTCAGGTTGATGCTTTGGGCAGTCGTAGTCTGAGCATGGACGCAGGTTTCAAAGACGACCCCGCGATGCAATGGTCTGTCGGGGAAATCAAGCAGGGGCCAGATACTGAGGACGCTTCGATTGAAGTCTACATCTCGCTGGAGGAGAATCACCGTCAAGTTGTCCGTTATCGATTCCAATACAACCGAACTTCAGACGGCGCTGGGACCATCTATACCCCAGGGAGATGGGGATCCTCCACTAATGACAAGATTTCTGAGAGGGACAACCGGGCGGCATTTGAGGCAGCGTGTGCGGTAGCCAAAAAGACCGGTACCCGCGCCGAGGTATACGTGCATTCGCAGGAATACCTCAACTCGGTGTCGCGTGACTCATTGGAAGATTTGATCGGTGAGTTGGGTGAAGAAGAGGCCGAAGCCTGTTAGAGGAAGCTGCTGAAGAGTCAGATGGATAGGCAGAGCGTTCAATATCTTTATTTAAGAATTCCTTCCCGTAGTGAACCTGGCGAAATACCTTGAATACGTTTATAGAATTCAACAGCTTGTCGTTCCGTCATACTAGTAATTAGATCAACTACGATACGTTCTCTCTCTAGTTTCTGATGATCATCTAATGCCCCAATCCGTTCACGATACGGGGCAGATAAGATGTTCTCTGTGTCTTCATTGGGATCAGCAGCCTCAATTAGAGCCTCATATATTTCCTTGATGACTTTTTTCTGACCACGTTGTTGAGTCATTAGCGAATTATCATCAATGACATAGAAATGAGTCAATTCTGTTAGTACTTCTATCTCCGTTTCAAACTGGTCAATGACTTCAAGGCTCATATCATCTTCATCCACCCATACCTCAGATTGGTTATAGGGTGCTAGGTAACGGTCAATAAGTTGTGAGGTAAACCGGTTCAGTTCTGAGATTTCCTCATCGGTACCTGTAAACGGTGTATATAGAGTGCTGTCATCCCCAGATACAAGTTCTCGGTCTAACGTCTCGAACACCTGGCGTATTTCCTCCTCTGAAATGTCTGTGCAGTCCAAAATGTGATCGATTACCTTTTCTCGTTCATCGGTTCCTTCCAATAACTGGTCAAGGGGGAGTACCCCGGCTCGATAAAAATCCTCCATATCATGGATTGCATATGTCAAGTCATCAGCATAGTCCATGATTTGGGCTTCTAGGGTAGGTTCATCACTGACCGGTGCAATCTCTCTTATCGCTTCGAATTGTTCTTCTTCTGTTATGTAATACCCCCATTTGTCATCCTTATCATACTGCTCTTTTTCGGGGAATGACCATGGGTATTTTAAAATAGCATTACAAGAAGCAAGGGTTAAATCTAAACCGGGTTCTCCTAACCGATGAACTTCGGAATTACAGATAATTCGAAAGGATTGAGCATTCCCCTCAAATGACCCATACTCATCAGGAACGAGGTTCTGCAATTCTTTCTCAGCTGCATGGCCAAATGGAGGATGTCCAAGATCATGCGCCAAAGCAGCTGTCTCAACAACAGATGGACTTAGGTGATCTCGTATAGGTAGTTCATCATATTCACGTTTGTTAATTAACACATTTGCTAGTGCTTCACCAACCTGAGCTACTTTAATAGAGTGACTGAGACGATCGTGGTAGAAGAACGATTCTCCTACGCGTGCAACTTGCGATACGCCAGTCAATCTTCGAAAGGCCTTACTGTATAATACCCGATCACGGTCTCTCTTGAAGGGATTTCGCTGATCTTCAACAGATCCTGAATCTTCTTGATCAATAACTTCATTTAACCGAGTCTCACGGGTAATATCCCCCATGAAGACTCTGTTAGAGAATGATGATAATTAAGCTTCTAGGGTCCGCTGTCTATACTCCCAATCCGCATTTGCCACAACTCTATTTTTGTCTAATAGATCCAATAGCGCCTCCCGGATTTCTTCTTCTTTAGCATCTTCAAGATCCCCCCGGATTTCGGAAAAGCTGGCCGACTCTTCTTCGTCCAGTATATCCAAAAGTTTCTGTTTCAATGCTTCCTGATCATTCCCCTTACTTGCACGCCTCATCACAGGTGGCAATGTCGAGGCATAAACTTATAATTATCCATGCCCTTAGAACATCGATTTCCTTGTAAAGGAGTGTATAAATGCCGATTTAGCTTCGCACACAAATCGCGAGTCAGAGGTTCTTCTCCTGAGAACATCCATGATATTGCCGAATCATCGAATAATCAGTCTGGTAGCGCTTTCAATCATCGTCATCGATTGGGTCGATTCTTTAGAAAATAATTTATCAAGCGGGATGAGGTATCGTGGTCAGGTTTCCATGTTCTAAAAACAGGGGCTTGGCCTCTGATCCCTGCGATTAATGTCCGGTCTGACTGAGGAATTCGATATACTGGCGGGTTGTAGTATTGACCAGGTCCTGCTTCCGGTTGTATCCCATGTCTCCTCGAGTGGCTTTCGGATCTTTCTGAAAGCGAAGACGAACGGCGGTTACGCAGTCAAAGAAGTCATTACTCATTATTCGGTACTCTTCCGCAGGTTCCAGTATTTCACCGACAGAATAGACTCCTGTGTAGAGTTGCCGCCGGAGTACTTTTCCAACCTCACTCGCGGTCCAATCTCCACCTTGTTTCGTAGGTACATTTTGATGATTGAGCACGACGGCGGTCGATGGCATCGACTGTTTCTCAAGGTAGAGTTTGAATATACTACGTACAAGAGAGCTCTCGCGGGGATGAATTCGGAGTTTACCGTTATCTCTCTTCTCGTAACCCAGTGGGGGCGCAGAATTTGGCCACTTGTGAGCCATCGCGAGTGCAGTGTGGCCCATCTTGGTCCGCTGTTTAATCATGTCTCGCTCAAACTCTGCTGCGTTCGCAATATTGCGGAAATTGAATCTACCTGCCGCGGTCGTCGTGTCCAGTTGCTCGGTGACGCTGTGAAGCGCGATTCCCCACTCTCGAAACTCATTCTCCAACTGGACAGCATGCATGATGCTTCGTGAGAATCGATCCAGCTTCCAGAAGACTAGGACGTCGAATACACCTTGCTCTGCCCGAGTGAGCATCTCCTGAAACATCGGGCGGTCAGTATCTTTCCCGCTCTTTGCTTCATCCTTGAATACGAATACCGGCTCCCATCCGAGCATCTCACAGCGGTCGAGACACTGCCGTACCTGCTCTCCAATCGAGTACCCGAAGCGCTGGCTCGTCGATGAGGTTCGCGCGTATACTGCCGCCTTCATGTCGTCATCAGCGTCTACGGCCGGTTCTGATCCAGCGATCAAGGCCGAATGTAGATTACTCATAGTCACATCTCAATTCCCGGTAATCAAGCAGCCGTACTCGAACAGTCTCCTCGGTAACGCCTGCTACTGCGGCCACGGCCCGCTGGGTCACTGCACCATCTGAAGCTCGATAAACGGCCGCTGCGGCAATCCCGAGCGGATGGCGTCCAGAAGTCAACCCTGCTCCTTCAAGCTCGCTGATTAGGTCCCGAGCCTGCTCAGAGACAATAGAACCCAAATCCAACTCTCCACAGAGATAGGGAAGGTACTCGGCGGGGCGGCAAGCACGAGGCTCAAACTCAAGTTCTCTGGGTAACTTCCTGACGAGTTTCTCGAGACTGCGTATCTCTACATCAGCGGCGCCGGAGATTCGACCGATGGGAAGTGGTGAACACAGTTCTCTGGTTGTATGGACGATTACTGCAGCAACGACGAGTGCTGCCAGCCGACCATCGGTCGCGTTCTGAATCGCCGCTTGGCCGTAGAGTTCCGCTGCGCGTTCTCTTGCTTCAATGCTCAGGCTGAGACGGTCAGCAATGTCTTCCAGGAAACTGAGCGCCGATGCAACCTGCTGTTCGGTGCTTGAGCTGACTTTATAGTGTTCGGACCATGTGAATTGCTCTTCTGGGGAACCCAACTTGCGCAATTGGGTTGGGTCAATCGATAGCTCATCAGAGATGACGAGACCGCAGTTACTGCAAACCGAATTGTTCTCCAGATTGGAATCATTCAATTCATTGCCGCCACAAAGCGGACAAGATGGTGCGTTTGACTTGGTGGGACTGGTTTTTTCGGACATCGGGGCATCGAACGTCAACCAGGGATATCATCAATCGTCGATTGAGCGGTTAGTAGAACTTACCGGGACGGGTCGGACAAGCTTCCTCCAGAGATTTGAGTGCTGTCTCGTTTATCGACATTAGAAGCAGCGCCGTGCCGAGGTTTGGTCCCCGAGAAATCGTCTGTCGCTTGGGGTCATAGATGACGATACCAGCGTCGGTAAGCGTCGTGAGATGGGTCTGCGAGAGTGCGTTGTACACATTCCGATACGGCTCTCCAGTTGCTTGGGTAAGTGGGAGATCATTCTCTACGGCAGCGATCTCGCGAGAAAGCCTGCGGACCGATACAAAAGGTTCGTCAGTTTGAGCGAGCAGTCTAATTACCCGACGTCGACGTGGCGCTCTGAGGGCGTGGTAGAGGGTCGAGAGCCCCTCGGAGTCATCGTTTTTCATAAATCACTTCCCCCATTTAATCCCCACTTTGCCTCTAGGTTGTACGGCTCGTCCGATTTAACTCCTTCGTGGGAGCAAATACGTAACCGATGTGACAACTCCAGAATGACCTGATGGGAGAAGGCCCTGGCCGCCCGCCAGAAATCACTGACGAAGAAATACTCGAGGTTTTCAAATCCTCAGGCGAACCTGTATTAACAGCCACTGAAGTCGCAGAGGAACTTTCTGTCGGCCGAAGGGGGATTCTAAGTCGTTTGGAGAACCTCGAAAAAGATAACCAAGTGAAATCAAAGAGCGTCGGAGCTAGAAGTACGGTTTGGTGGGCTCCAGGTTATACATCTACCAAGCCAGTTGAACCAAAATAGAACACAATCCCTTAAACGTCGATATACGGATTATTGGAGTGTTTCAGGTACTCACGCGCTGGTTGATTGACTCCCTGACTTCGTTTCTCTCTGAACTCTTTGGCCTCGTAAACATGTGAAAGCTTTCTCGGCTTTGAAAATTTCCGTCGGTATTCTGGTGGGGTTCCTAACACCTGTTCATAACTCTCTCCATTCGTGAGGTCGCCAGGGGGAGTGTTTGGTAAGCTTTCGAATTCAGTTAAATTACCATTCCTCATGTATTCGATTGCTCCTGTACCAACGTCCGGATCGACTCTTAGTATTTGAGCATCGTCATAAGCCGTTAATCGTCCATAATGGTGTCTTATCTCTTCAGGTCCTCCTGGTGAACCGTCTGGATACTCCCAACCACTGTTCATCATATCGCTGAAACCCGCAACTCCATTATCGGTGAAAAGAGCCCCTAACCACTCAGACCGGGGTGCTATAACAGGGAGACCGTGCTCCTCAGCAGTCTGAACCACGTTAGAAACAAACGTTGATGTTCGGGCTCTTCGGCCTGAGCTATCGACTTTATGCGGATTTCTAATCGTTAACGCGATTCCAGCGTAGTCTTTTCTCTCTATTTCACCTTCTATCATCCCAAGCACTCGACGTCCGATGCCGCTCCCATCCGATTTCAGTGCAAGATGATCAAGGAAGACATGGAAATACGAATTTGGAGTCCCGTCCGTCTTACAGATTTCTGCCATTTTTGCATTAGACGTACATGTGGCCACCGTAAGAGAATCGGCCATCTTTCTCGTGATTTTCGGAACTGGTGGGATAAGTACTCCAGATAATTTGTCACGTGTATCCATCAGCTCCTGATAGTAGTCCATATAATCCTCCGAATCCAACTCCTGCCAGGCTTGATCGGTAGATGACACTTCAAAATATTCAGGGTGGGGTGTCGGTGCTCCCTCTATGTGATTGGTTACTTTGTCTAAATTCGCTTTTATAAAACCACTAATACACTTTGGAAGCTGAGAAAGAGCGTTTTCATAATCGCCATCGCGAATTTTTGACTCAAAGTCCTCCTTGTCCTTCTTTTGGCCTTTAAAATAGTAATTTATAAGCGCATTGGGTTTTCTATAATTGAAAAGTTCTGGGGGATCAAGAAGGATGAGGGGATAGTCCTTTTCAAACGTCTCAACCTTCTGTTCACTGATTTCAGGAGTATTTTCCGAATAACGCCTAACAGTCTTAGATCGAATCGATTCATAGGCTGCTGACGGTACCATAACTGGATTTTTGACATCTAAGGCAGAAGTGTAGGTAAGAACCGCATACAGGCCTTCATAGCTTTTTATCTCTGGAATAAAGACGGGTTTCGGGATTTTTTCATGATCCCCAAGGCTAAATACTGGTTCCCCCTGCGAATTTTCGCTAATAAACGAGTTAGAGCGGCTCATGCTGACACCTACCATACAATTGACGATAGTCCGTATTTAAACCTTTTGCGACATTAGAGTAAAGAATCTGGATACTAGTAAATAGACAGAGTCTCTGGGATTAATCTACCAAAGCTATGGGCATAGAATCATCAATTTTCATTCCTTGATCCAATGGGCGAAAGAATTTCAAAGTCCGTTTAGTACTATCATGATACCGAATATCGCGTAAGGTTATCTCTTCGTCAATGTAATCTCCGATTCGGACTCTATGTCCTCCTTTTGAAAGAGAAGGTGGGTCAATAGCGTGTATGTACAGGCGATGCGTTCGAGAAGTACTTTTCACCCCGGAATTAGTATAATGGGTTGCAGTGGAGATCTGCTCGTCGATATCTAGAAAGCATATTTCTTTTGAATCAATTGTTACGTGGAGATTATTCCCCTGATTATCCTCGCGAAGTTCAAAATTTGTGGTGTGACTCGTCGGAGTTACTCGAGTAGAGATCTCTTCATCAAATCCACAATTGTCACATTGAAAAATTGTTGATCCTGATTCAAGAGGCATTTGATCCAATGAAGACGCCTCAAGCTCTGACGGTTTTTCTAGTACTTTGACTGACCCATCTCGTTCCCCTTTTCCACACTCCGTACAGAATGTTTCTAGCATGCCTCATCATTATATCTAGTCCTTACTAGAACTTTCGGCGATGGAATATTTTCTAAAAAGAATCTGATTTCAGGCGTTCATAGATCAAATATCGGTTCTTATTAGCCAAAGGGGTTTACAGATCAGAAGGGTGGCTTGATTACGTACTGGCCCCCTCAAAGTATCAGTAGTTCCGAATTTTGAGCAGGCATTTCCCTTCGTGTATCTGCTGGATTGGGTAGTAATCTTAGGGAGAGAATTAAAACAAGGCCGAGATAAATTATAATTCGTCAAAAGACACTTGTCTTTCCTCTGAATCAATCTTCGGTAGTATTTCATCAACAGATTCCACATGATCAACCTTCTCATCATCCAACATTTCTTGAATCCCTTTGGTTGGCTCTAATCCCAGAGCGGGATGAGGGCAGAGTATCTTCTTTCCTTGCGATTTCGCGTCTTGATATTGTGATGATGTGCCTCCCTCCCCTGTCGAAGTTACTATTAGTAGACTATTGCTTAGACCTGAGGTTATCATATTCCGGTCTAAGAGCGAATACCGATTTACTCCCTGCTTAGGATACCTTGCTGAAATAACTAGACCCGTCTTTGCGATCTCCTCAATCATTTCCTCGTTTTCAGGGGGGTATACCTCTTCTATTCCACTTCCCAGCACGGAGATGGTTTTCCCACTACCAGCAAGAGCTCCTTTATGTGCTGCTGAATCGATTCCCAGAGCCCCCCCGCTAACAATCACATACCCTTTGTTGGAAAGGGTCCGGGCTATTTTGTAGGCCCATTCCTGACTTTCAACGCTTGATTCACGACTGCCAACTATTGAGATACAAGGTTTTGATACTAATTCAACATCGCCCTTTGCGAAGAGCAGTGGGACGACCTTCTCTTGCTTCAGTTGTCTTGGATATCGACGATCAAGATACGAGATTACTTGGATTCCACTTTGGCGACATTCTTTGAGGATCTCTTGATACCTTTCAGACCCCCGCGACGCCTCCTGAATTTGTTCATATGTCTTATTGTCGACAAACCCGACATCAGAGAATCGTTGACGGTCTGCCTCAAAGATGGATTTTACAGAGGGAAATTTCTCCAGTAACTGGATAATGCGTTTGTTCCCTAAGCCCTTAATATCGGATAGGGACATTAAGGCCTCTATGCTTTCCTTATTCATTGCTTGTGAGGATTCAGGTCTCATGGGATTGACGTTCTTCCTCGGGGATGAATGGCGATTGGAAGATCTCCATTATCCTCTGTGCTCCCATTGTATGGTTGAGGTCGTCATAATCTCCCTCTTTGCCTACTTCACTCAGGCCAAGACAAGCACAGACGACGCTCTCAGCTCCTTTCTCATATAGGAGATTTGTAACATCGGTTAAAGAAATACCGCTGATGGAGACATTGTCGACAACGATAATTGAGTCTCCGGCGACATCCTCAGTTACGTCAACTGAGCCATCGACATTTTCTTTTCGCTCTTCAACTGTTTCCAACTCATGACTCGGCGATATAGTCTGATTACGTTGAAGAATCTGTTTATATTTAATATTCGTTGCTGCCGAGACTCCTTGTATGAGCTCTTGCATATTTTTGTTCAAACCGCCCGCTTCGTGCGTTGGATATAGCGTGACGTAGTCGTAGGAGTGCTGGTCTTGCTGGAATCGAATTCTAAATAGCTTGATTAAATTTTCCATGAAATACTCGAATTCGTCTTCATTCCCATAATTGTAGAAGTGGACCTGCCTCTTGGAAAATTCGTCTTTCCCATTTGACTGTGGAACGTAGTGATCAATGGCGAATATGAAGGCATCTCTATCATAAAAGTGGGAATCTGCTACTCGATAGAGGTAAGTCTTGGGCATCTTAATTCCTATATTGTTACTGAACAGTAATATAAGTGAGTAAAGCTTAGTGAAAGTAAAACAGCCGAAGCTACCAGGACCTCAGGTGAGCACAAGGAATTTACTAATCATTGTGTTCAAACGTTATACGTACTGTCTATATTGTCTAATAAATAGTGGGGAGAGTTAACGGTTATCTGCTAAATTAGCTCGAATCTTATAAACTAGTATTGGCTTTCGGAACTACTCGCCTCGGCAGACTGAGGTATGCCAAGGTCATGTTGGATATATCAAATATTATATAACAAATGCATTGTCTTATACAGATTGTCTTTTCTGAGCTAAGAATAGTGCCTTTCTGTAAATGGTACACTAGTAATATAACAATTTTGTCGGGCTTGACGACGACGAGAACGTGACCGCGCTGTCGGGTCTCTCGGCGGCCGTCGACGTAGACGTTGCAGTCTCCGGCGATGGTGGTCGTCGGCATACGGACGGTGGTCCCGGCATCCCATTTGAAGGCTCGGGCGATTAAACTGACCGCACATCGACGCCGGAAACCTCAGGTGTCGAGAGGCGAATCCGAACGTATGAACGAGTACGGCGCCTACCGGGCCGCCTTCGAGGGGCGGGAGCTGCCGACGGCCTTCGTCGACCGCGCGGCGCTGGCTGCGAACATCGCGCTGACGGCCGACCGAGCGGACGGTCTCCCGGTTCGCGTCGCCTCGAAGTCCGTGCGGTGTCGGGCGGCACTGGAGCGGATCCTCTCCGAGGACGGCTTCGAAGGCGTGATGTGTTACACCGGCCGCGAGGCGGTCGACCTCGCGGACGCGGGATTCGACGATTTGCTCGTCGCCTACCCCGTTGTCGACGACGCCGAACTCCGGACAGTCGCCGAACGCATCGCCGACGGCGCCGACATCACGCTGATGGTCGATTCGCCGGAACACGTCGAACGAATCGCGAACGCCGCCCAGAAAGCGGGTGCCGACGTACCGGTGTGTCTCGACCTCGATTGCTCGACGGAACATTTCGGCGTGTACTTCGGCGTCCGCCGGTCACCGATTCGGACGGTCGAGGATGCCCGCACCGTCGCCGAAACCGTCGCCGAAGCCCCGGGCGTCCACCTCACGGGACTGATGGGCTATGAGGCCCAAATCGCCGGCCTACCGGACCGAAATCCCGCCAACGGGGCCATCGAAAACGCCGCGATGCGCCTGCTCAAGGAGCGCTCGAAGCCCGTCGTCCGCGAGCGTCGACAGTCCATCGCCGCGTCGCTGGACGGCGAATACGGTCTCGATTTCGTCAACGGTGGTGGGACGGGAAGCGTCGAGTTCACCCGCGAGGACCCACACGTGACGGAGGTGACCGTCGGGTCGGGCTTCTTCGCGCCGCGACAGTTCGATTGGTACGACCACCTCGACTACGAACCGGCCGCCGGCTACGCCGTCGAGGTGACCCGCAAACCGACCGACGGCATCTACACGTGCCGCGGCGGCGGCTACGTCGCCTCCGGCCCGGTCGGTCCCGACAAGGCTCCCGTCCCGTGGCTCCCCGAGGGGGCCGAACTGCTGGACAACGAGGGCGCCGGCGAGGTCCAGACGCCGGTCCGCTACGAGGGGGACCTCGCGCTCGGCGATCCGGTCGTGATGCGACACGGGAAGGCGGGCGAGTTGTGCCGGTTCTTCGAGGAGTTGGCGGTCGTCGACGGCGAGGAAGTCGTCGACACCTGGAGTACGTACCGAGGTGATGGCCGATGTTACATCTGACAGATGGCGTCTGGGAGAATTGGTCGGGAAGCGTCAGCGCACGCCCGACACACGTCCACTACCCCGAAACCGAGAGTGAACTCCGAACTGTCGTCGAAAACGCCGGGGAGACACTTCGGGTCGCCGGTGCGGGTCACTCCTTCCCGCCGGTCGCGAAATCCGAGGCGACGTTCGTCTCACTTGAGCGCTACACTGGCCTCGTCGACGCCGACCCCGAGGCCCGGCAGGTAACCGTCCGCGCGGGGACGCCGCTGTGGCAGTTGACCGAGGCGCTGTCGGAGTACGGCCTCATGCTGGAGAACATGGGCGACATCGACGCCCAATCGATAGCCGGTGCGTTGTCGACGGGAACCCACGGTACGGGCACCGACTTCGGCGTGATGGCGACGCAGGCCGCCGGACTACGGTTGATTACCGCCGACGGAAGCGTCCTCGACCTCGAACGCGGCGACGACCGCTTCCCCCACGCACAGGTGTCACTCGGCGCACTTGGGGTCCTCAGTACCGTCACCCTCGACGTGGTCGACGGCTACCGCCTCCGCGAGCGGAAACGACCGGTCGACATCGAGGACGTACTCGCGAACCTCGAGGACTACCGCGAGTTCCGCAACTTCGAGTTCTGGTGGTTCCCCCACACCGACACGGCGCTGGTGAAGACGCTCGAAGAGACCGACGAGACGGGCGAACCCGGCCGCCTCGACGCCATCGAGGAGCGCATCGAGAACCTCGCGTGGGAAGGCATCAACCGCGTCGGAAGACGGCTACCGCGGGCCGCACCATCTCTGAACCGCATCACTACGGGGACGTTCGCCGACTCCGAGCGGGTCGGCCCGGCCAAAGACATCTACCCGACGACCCGCGACGTGCGGTTCAACGAGACCGAGTACGGCGTTCCCCGTGAGGACGCCGCCGAAGTCCTCCGGGAACTCCGCGATGTCGTCGAGTCTCACGACGTGCTGTTTCCGGTCGAGTTCCGCGACGTGGCCGGCGATTCGATACCGCTGTCGCCGGCGACCGGCCGCGATTCGACGTTCATCGCGGTCCACGCCTACCATCGCCGGCCCTACGAATCGCTCGTCGCCGACGCCGAATCCGTCTTCGACCGCTTCGAGGGCCGCCCCCACTGGGGGAAACACCACACCAAGACGGCCGCCGACCTCACGTCGCTGTACCCCGAGTGGGAGTCGTTCCTCGACGTGCGTGCGGAGTTGGACCGAGAGGGGTTGTTCCTGAACGACCACCTCCACGAAATCTTCGGCGTTTGACCCCTCAAGGGCCACCACGTCGGCCGATTTAATACCGTTCGACACCGACGCTCGGTAGATGCCGAACTCGAACGCGAAGGGCGACCGCCGGGAACGCGAACTCGTCAACGAACTCGACGGGGCGGGCTTTGCGGTGATGCGAGCGCCGGCCTCCGGCAGCGCGACCGAGCGGGAACTGCCGGACGTGCTCGCGGGCGACGGCGAGATGTTCTACGCCATCGAGGCGAAGTCCTCGAGCGGCGACCCGATTTATTTGACCGGCGAGGAAATCGAGGCGCTCGTGTACTTCTCGCGGAACTTCGGCGCGAAGCCACGGGTCGCCGCTCGCTTCGACCGCGAGGACTGGTACTTTTTTCACCCCGGTGACCTCTATACGACCGACGGCGGCAACTACCGAGTGAAGAAGGAAACCGCCATCGCGGAGGGCACCGACTTCGCGGAGTTCGTCGGCGACACCGAGAAGGTCACGCTCGATGAGGTCGCCGTCGACTCCGACGACGGCCCCGACCGCGACGTGCTGGAAGCCCTGGCACGCGGGGACCTCTCGGTCGACGATGCCGCCGAGATGTTGTAGAAATACGATTTGTCCCGTTTTTACTGAATTGAGTGAACGCGAGTACAGTATCACCCGACACAGCCACCCGAACGAATATCTCGACAGAGTATTATCGGATTATCTTCGAAACATTCATGTTCTTGATTGACAATCGTAAACTGAAATGAGTAGTTCGGAGAACGTTCGGGTGTCTGGTTCAGAGAGCGGTGTACAGTCGTCGTACGACTACCGGAACGGCGAGCCCGCGTTCATCATCGCGGACGTCACGACCGACGACGCGTGGCTGTCGGTTCCCGCCGGGCAGGAAACGGACCTCTCCGAGTGGCGGTAGGTCACTCGATGAGCATCTCTTCGCGGACCGCAAGCCGTGCGTACGGGAAGGCGTAACGCGGCCGCTCGTCGAGGGCCGAGTCGGCGTCGCCCGAAAACGGATAGACGACCTCCACGACCGGGTCTTCGGGCGGATACCCCTCGTTTTTCGGGTACTTCGCGACCGTACACCCAGCGGCGTCGATGTAGCGCTCGTCTGCGCGCTCGTCGGTCAGTCGGTAGACGACGACCGTATCGCCCGTCTCGCGGTCCGTCGCGATGTCGCCGCGTTCGAGCCAGCAATCGCCACAAACCGCCGGCCCCGACTCGGGGACGAACGACTCGTGGCCACAGAGTTCACAGTCGGCTCGCCGCTTACCCGGCGGCGGGACGCGTCGCTCTGTAACTTCCAGTGCCACCCGGCGGAGGTGTTTGCAGCGCTCGCCGCGGATTTCGTGATCCGGACAACTGCAGTCGCCACGGGGGAGGTCGACGACGTAGGTGGCGCCGGAACTGCTGTCGACGGCGTAGCGGCCGCTACCGAGCGGTCTGACCGCCATCGGCTCCGTCCACGCCCGCGCCGAGCGGTCGTCCAGCCGGCGCGTATCGGGCGCTAAGGGCCGCCGACGCGAGGAGTCCGATGACGCAGGTGTGCGTTCTGGATGCGTCATGTTCCAGTCGAAACGTAGGCGTCGAAGGCTAATGAGTCACTCGACGTTTCACGACCGTTCACGCCGTTTCCGCCATAATTCTGCGCGATTACCCCCGATTTCGAGTGTCCCGGTGCACCGCTCGCTACCCTTGGCCGTCGACGACTCCGTTGGTGCTTCGCCTTCGGGGCGTCTCGCCTTCGAAGCGCTTTTGGCCTACACCGTCGGAATCCCGACCATGGACCGTGATGCCGTCGTCGAAGCCATCGTCGCGTTCGTCGGCGTTGCCACACTTGTCGCCATCATCCTCTACATCGGCAACACGTACAACGACGGCGGGCTTTCGGGCGATGGCGGCGTCGCCCTGGTCGGCGCTATCGCCTTCTTCATCGTCTTCATGTCCGTCATCGGCGTCGGCCTCTCCCGACGCTACTGAGCGCGCCAGTCAGCGAGTTGTTCTCCGGGGGCCGCCTCCAGCCGTTGCTCGTAGTACGACAGCGGGTGCTCGATGGACTCACACAACTCGTCTTTGTCGACACAGTCGCCGTAGTCGTCCATGACCGCACACGACGGCGGCGCCACGACCGACCCCTCGCCGCCTTCCTCGCGGAGTCGGTCGACCTGCTGGCGAATCGACTCGGCGGCCTCACCCGAGACCGCGCACAACTCGACGACCTCATCGCGGTCCAGTCCCGCACTCACGAGGAAAGCGACGAGCGAGAACCGCGAGCGGTCCGAAAGCGCCTCCCCCTCCCGAGCGCGAGTCAACAGCGCACGCATACACGGCGGGAACAGTCCGGGGACCACCGCGTCGAACGCCGTCGGCGGGTCGAGGTCCGCGACGCTGCGGCGAATCGCCGACAACTCCGAATCGAGCGGGTCCCCGATGGCCTCGGGCACCGACAGCGGAAGCCCCTCCTCCACGCGCCGGCCGACGGCCTCCCGAAGCAAGGTGTACAACTCCGGCCGCGAGACGGGAACGCGCCCCGAGTCGAGCGGTCGGCCGACGAGACGCCACCGCTCGCCCGACAGCGCCGCCGCGAGTTCGAGATACGCCGTGACCGCGACGCTGAACTCCCCGTCGCCGGTGGGTTCGATACGCCCCGATAGCCCGAAATCCGCGAGCAGGCGGTCGAGCGTCAGCCGCTCGCCGCCCGCGCTCTTCAGCTCCAAATCGGCCTCGAAATCCTCGACAAACCGCTCGCGGGCCGTCGCGGCCTCGGCGGCGGCGTACTTCTCGACGGCACCCGGCACGTCCAGAAGCGAAACGAGCACGCGGGCGACCGGATAGGAGAGTAGTTCCGCCCGGTCGCTCCAGGCTCGCGGCTCTTCGGCTTCGGTGGTCCCCTCCAACAGCGCGCGCTGGACGCGCTCGCGGCCGCGGTCGACGGCTGGCCCTCCCTCGACGACGAGGGCTGCGAGGTCGACCTCCGCGGCCTCGACGGCCTCGCGGGAGGCGTCGAGGAACGGATACCGAGCGTGGAGCCGCTGCATGCTCTCGGGTATCGTTGCGGGGCCGATAAACGCACCGACCCCGACTGCAGGATTATTCGTTTTGGGAGTCGGGCGTGGGAACGAGGATAGCACTACCTCGAAAGCCCTCGGCGCCACCGCGCCTCGCCCTTTCAGTCCGCCGAGGATGTCGCTGTTCGACCCGCTATAGCCCTGCCCTTCCCCGGGTTGCGCAGTCGGCAAAGGCCGACACGCGCTCCCGGCCGAGCATCTTTCATCCGGCGCGCGAGAAACGCGCGAGGGACGAACGAGACGCGAAGCGTCGAGTGAGTCGGTTGGGGAGGAGCGTGGTTGCGGTGCTGTGCTGTCCGTGGCGGAATCGAAGGTGAGCACAGAGCGGTCCGCGGGAGTCGAGCCAGCCGAGGGCTTCGGAGGCAGTACTGAATACGTGATACGAGAAGTGCATGGTCGGTCCGTCCAAGCAATCGTCTCCAGAGAGTCGACACGCCTATACTCGCCCACCCCGACCCGAGGAACAACCCGTGCGTCTCAGGTATCGCTGTCCCGGCTGTCGGACGACGAGCAACCTCCACGACCCCGAGTGTGAGTTCGAGGGGACCGACCGCCGACATATCGAGAAAGCGTATACGGACCTCTTGGCGCCGCTGTCGGCCCGGACCTACGACGACGAGGACGCACTCCGCGAGGCGCTTCCGGAGCGGTGGAGCGGCCTCCACGCCGCCGTTTTGAGTCGGCTCCGAGGCGACCAACGGGTCGTCGATGAAGAGGACGAACTCCGACTGCTGACGCCCGAGGAGTACAAAGAGCGGGTCTCTCAACCCACGTTCGAGCCGCTGAAGACCATCTACGAGAAGGGCAGCGTTCCCGGTGCCCACGACAACAGCGTCTTCGCCATGATAGCGTTCTACGAGATGGTGGGCCTCTCGTGGGAGGAGACCCGCGAGAACACCATCGGCTGGCTGGAAACCTCGGGAACGTGGAACCGCGGCGGCTTCGAGGAAGCCTCACCCGCTGAGTTGGTCGACTCGAAGAAACACGTCTACGAACAGGGCTACGGCTGGAAGGAGAAGGCCCAAGCGGCGAAGGCGGTCATCGACCGCCACCTCTAGTCGGGCGACCACCGATACCGCGTCGTCGTCGTGCCGTCGAAGCGTGGGCCGGGGCCGTGTTCCTCGAAGGCGGCGCGTTCAACGGCTTTGTGGGCTGCCTCGTCGCCGTCGGGAACGAGCAACTCGACGGACATCCCCTCCCGTTCGGCGAACCGGGTCGGCTCTTCGAGCAGTCGCTCACAGAGGTCGGCGTCGCCTTCCAGTTGCGTGACGTGGACTGTCGTCCCCTGTGCGTCGTAGCTGACGAACCCAACCACGCCGTCGTCGGCGTCGGCGACCCGAACCGTTCGGTCGTGGACGAGGTTCCGCATCACGTCCGTCGGCGCGCCGGTCAGCGTCGCCAGCCGTTCGGCGTCGGCCTCGACGGCGTCCCGGATGTCCATACACCCGATAAGACACTCGCGGGAAATAAACTTCCCCCGCGCCGGAGCGGGGAGTGACCGCACCGGTGACGCAATAATCGCCGTAAGCCGCCCCTGTGTCAAGCCCACGGAACATGAACAGGATTATCTCCCGTGACTGGCTACCGGCGGGTATGAGCCATCACACCGTACAGCAGGTGATTGTATGCGCGTAGTCGCCAAGTTCGGCGGAACGAGTCTCGGCAACGGCGACCGGGTCAACCGTGCCGCCGACTCCATCGCTGCCGCCGTCGAAAAAGGCCACGAGGTCGCCATCGTCGCGAGTGCGATGGGGTCGACCACCGACTTCCTGCTCGACGCCATCGAGTTCGAGGCCGACGAGGCAGACGAGGCAGAAATCGTCTCGATGGGCGAACGCACCTCCGTCCGGATGCTGAAGGCCGCCCTCGGCGCCCGCGGCATCGACGCGGAGTTCCTCGAACCCGGCACCGACAGTTGGCCGGTCATCACCGACGAACACGGCGAAGTCGACGTCGAGGAAACCCAACGCCGGGCCAAACAGTTGGCCGCCGACATGACTTCGAAGGGGTACGTCCCCGTCATTACGGGCTTTCTCGCACAGGACCACGCCGGCAACGTGACGACGCTGGGCCGCGGCGGTTCCGACACCACCGCCGTCATGATGGGCAACTACATGAACGCCGACGAGGTGGTCATCATCACCGACGTCGAAGGCGTCATGACCGGCGACCCCCGCGTCGTCGAGGGCGCACGCAACGTCGGCGAAATCACCGTCGACGAACTCCGCAATCTCTCTTTCCGCGGTGCCGAAGTCGTCGCCCCCTCCGCGCTGTCGTACAAGACTAACGACATGACGGTCCGGGTCGCCCACTACCAACACGGCGACTTACTGGAGGGCGGGACGACCATCGAGGGGCAGTTCCAGAATCTCATCGACCTCCGGGAGACGCCGCTTGCGTGTCTCACCGTCGCCGGCCGGGCCATCCGCAACACTCCCGGCATCCTCTCGGAGCTGTCGGTGGCGCTGTCGGAGTCGGATATCAACGTCGACGCCGTCGCCAGCGGGATGGACTCGGTGACGTTCTACATCGACGAGGAAATCGCCGAGCGCGCCGAGAACGTCCTCCATCAGGCGGTTATCGATGCCGAACCGCTCTCCAGCGTCACCGTCGACGACAACGTCGCCGTCATCCGCGTCACCGGCGGCGAATTGCCCAACCAATCGGGCATCCTCAGAGGCATTATCGACCCGCTGTCGGAGGAACACATAACCATCCACGACCTCATCACCAGCGCCACCTCCGTCGCCGTCTTCGTCGACTGGGACGACCGCGAGGAAGCACTCGAAATCATCCAAGAAGCAGTCTAACGCACGAACGACGTTATCGCCCTTTTCGCAGTCTGGTTCCGGTTCCCTCGGGCAGTCCTGCCTCCGCGACGGCCTCGACGACGCGTTCGATATCGTACTCGACGCGCCGCTGGTCGACGGTCAGCGAATCGAGGTCGACGACGGCGTAGGCGGCACGAGGGTCGCCGTCCCGCGGTTGGCCGACGCTTCCGGGGTTCATCACGACGCCTTCGTCGTAGGATTCGTGGGCCTGGACGTGAGTGTGACCCATCACGAGTACGTCCTCCTCGTCGAGCAACGCAGGGGAGAACAACGCCGGATAGGTGTAGCGGTTCGGGTCCTCCGGGTGGCCGTGGACGAGTTTCAGGCGCCCCTCGAAGCAACGGCGCTCGGCCGGCAGGTCCCGGAGCCACTCCAGTTGGCTCTCGTCCAGTTCCTCGTGGGCGTAGCGAGCGCCGGCATCCGCCATGCCGTTGCCCCCGAAACCAGTTCCCGTGGCGACGGCGCGGTCGTGGTTTCCCATAATCGTCGGCACGCTCCGCTCGCGAAGCGCGTCGATACAGTCGGCGGGCCAGGGGTTGTAGCCGACCACGTCGCCGGCACAGACGACGGCGTCGACCGGAGGCATATCATCGAGTACGGCCCGTAGTGCAACCCGGTTGGCGTGGATGTCGGAGAGTACCCCCACTCGCATCAGTTCGGTGTGGGACCGCGGGCCCGTAAGACCTGTCGGTCAGCGTTGCCCGACAGGCCAGTTCGACACGGAATATCGTTACATTCTTTGTGTCTTTTGTCTAATATATACGGTAGTTTTTAACTTTGGGCAGTATAGATAGACATACAGACACCAGATTCAGAATCAGATGAACGAAGCACAACAAGACGGCCACGAAACTGACGAGGAGTCCTTCGACATCAAGGAATCGGACGGATTGCGACACCTCCTGGGCCACATTCAGGACGCCGTCGTAGCGTTCGAACTCATCGAGGAGGAACCGATTATCCGGAGCGTCAACGCGTCGTTCCTCGAGTTGTTCGGCTACGACCGCGACACCGTCCTCGACGCCCCGCTCAACGAACACATCGTCCCCGAGTGGCGCGCCGAGGAGGCCGCGACGCTCGACGAGCGGACCGCCTCGGGGGAAATCAACTACCAGCGCGTCCAGCGACAGACGGCCGATGGACTCCGGGAGTTCCTCTACCGTGGCATCCCCTACAGCGACGGGACGACCCGAATCGACGGCTTCGCCGTCTACACCGACCTCACCGACATCAACCGGAAAGAGCGGCAGCTACAGGTGTTGAGCCGCGTCCTCCGGCACAACTTACGAACCGAGGCGAACATCATCGACGGAAACGCCGAACGGCTGTTGGAAATCCTCGACGCCGACGAGGAGGAAGCCGTTCGGACGGCGACGATAATCAACGACCGCGCCGAGCGGTTGCTCGGACTGGCCAGCGACGCCGCACGAATCAACGACGTGTTGCAGTCCCCGCAGTCGGAGACGGCAACGCTGGACTGTGTGCCGGTCGTTCGTGCCGCAGTCGAGGGGGTCCGAACGTCCGCCCCGAAGGCGGCGATTACCGTCGACGTGCCCGATTCGAGGACCGTCTCGGCGACCGGACGGCTCCAACTCGCCGTCGAGAACGTCGTCGAGAACGCCATCGAGCACAACCCCAGCGACGACCCCCGCGTCCACGTCAGCATCGACAGCGTCGACGGCGGCCGCTGGGTCGACATCCTCGTCGAGGACGACGCACCGCTCATCCCGCCGATGGAGCGAAACGTCGTCACCGGCAGCGCCGACATCACGCCGAAACACCACGGCAGCGGCCTCGGGCTGTGGCTCGTCAAGTGGATTGTCGACCGCTCCGGCGGCGAACTCGCCTTCGAGGAGAGCGACCTCGGCGGCAACCGCGTCCGGATTCGCCTCCAGCAGACCTGAGACGGGCGAGCGCTACTCGCCGTTGTAGTAGCCCGTCTCAAAGCCGTCGTCGGTTCGTGCGACTGCGGCGGCACACACCGGATGTTCGAAGTCGAACTCGTAGAGTTCCTCCGCCATCGCGCCGGCGTCGGTCGGTTCGAAGTCGACGGCCTCCGGGCGGTCCTTCTCGTAGGTGGTGACCAGCGTCGGTTCCTCGACAGCCTCGACGAGGACGGCGTCCCGTCGGACGATACCAACGTAACTCTCCTCGCCGACGACGCCGGCGATTCGCGGGGTGTCGTAGTCGTCCTTCTCGTAGTCCAAGGCGAGCAGCGACTCCACGAGGGCGTCGCGAGCGGGGTAGCCCAACTGGAGTTTCTCGACGATTGGGTCGACCTGGGTCCCGTTGCCGATGACGGCGGCCTCGCCGTCCTCGGTGGTTCGCAGGCAGTTATACGAGATGTAGGGGTTGTCCGTCTCCGGGGCGTCTGGCGTCGGAGCGACGGTGAGCGCGCCCTCGCGTTCGATGACGCGGCGGTTCGGGAACGACCGCGAGGAGACGCGGTAGGCGGCCCGGTCCGGTGCGACGACGATGAAGCGACCGACGTACATACCCGTCTCTGCCCCCGGCGGCAGTATGTCGGTGTCGGTTCGGCGTCGTGACGGACGCTCGACGAGCGACCAACTGTCGGCCGAACACGACAATCATAAATAGACCCACGGCCTGCATTCCAATGCGCACAGTCCATTGGGGTAGTGGCCAATCCTGAAGCCTTCTGGGGGCTTCGACCCTGGTTCGAATCCAGGATGGACTATTACTTCGGGCGTTTCGAAGCCGATAGTTCCGCCCACGATGAGGGATTCTGCGTCCCTCTACTGCAGGCGAAGGACAGTCTGTACGGCGACGTTCACGTCCGTCCCCGGAGGGAGTCAGCCAACTCGATGAGTCGCCACTCGAGGCCACCGACGATACCGACTCCTTCGAGTCGAATCTCGTTTTCGTCGACGGCGCGATAGAAGGCGTCGGCGGCGTCGCCGGCAGTTCCGATTCGTTGGACGGTTCGGCCATCGGTCACCGCTTGCAGGGTGGCGTCGCCACGCGGTCCGGCCCGGACCTCAGTGAACCGGCCGTCGCTGTCGATGCGGAAGGAGACGACTGCGTCCGGGCCGTTTGATGACTCGACATGGAGGTCCACTCGTTCGCCCTGGATTCGGTTACGGAGGATACCCGAGTCGCCGTCGACGTGGGCGTTATACGCATCGGTCATCCGAGCGATATCGCCGAAGACCGCGGTGTCAGTGCGGTATCGCTCATCGAGCGTTCGCTCGGCGAGGGCGTCGGCGCGGTCTCGGACCTGCCGAATCGTCACCGGTTCGATACCGTACTCCTCTCGCCGTTCGGCTGAGAGGTTCTCCGAGGCGGTCGCCAACGCGGCGGTCAACTCTCCGAGAGCGTCTCCGTGGGCACCGAGGCGTGCCGTTCGTGCCTCGTGTTCGCCGGCAGTCATTGAACCGTTTTTGAGGGATTCATCGAGGGCGTCTTCGCGTGTTTCGAGCCTATCGAGGTGGTCTCGACTGCGGTTCAGGTAGGTCGCAATGACCTCGGCTCGCGCAGTCTCCGTATCGGCTGTCCGGAGCGCCCGCCGGAATCGAGCGCGTTCGACCGCCCCCGAAACCGCTGTATCCTCAACCGCGATGGTGCCAGCCAGCCGCTCGCCGGCTGCCGTTTCGTTGTCGGCCGGCCGGCTCTGTTGGTCGACACCGCTCGTTGCCGTGCCAAAGCCTCCAACGATGGACACCGACACCACAAACAGGACCACTGCGACCACCACAGCACGCCGAATCATATCTGACCGTCCGTCAGCGAACCGTATCATACCGTATCACGCTCCGGCCGAATCCCGCCGAATTTACGCTGATTGTCGAGTGTTTCGTGGGTCATACGTCCATCTCCCCCGGAAGCGCCAGTACGTTCTCCCGTCCGAGTCGGTACCGTTCGATTTTTTCGGCCTCGTACAGTTCCGTGACGACCTGACTGGTCTTGGTCTCGGACCACTCCAGTTCCTCGACAGCGTCCTGTTGTTTCATCCGCCCTCCGCGTTCCTCAATCAGCCGAAGGAGTTGCTCCTCGTCGCTCAACAGGTCCTCAGAGGGCGTCCCCGAACCCGACGACGGTGCCGTTTCCACTGGCTCCGTGGCAGCCGTCGTCCCCGGGTCGCTGTCTGTCTCCTCCTCGCGTCGATACCAACCCACGCCCAAAACGACCGTCAGAACTACAATAGCCGCCACCACCACCGGGATTCCCGGACCGGGGATTCCCGTCGAACCGCCGGTCGGTTCGATGGCTACGCGGGGACCGTCGGTGCTGAACTCCTTTGGACCGTTCCAGACGACCGTGCCGTCTCTGGTCTCGTCGGAGGCGGGCGTAGCGTCCACCAGTCGGTATTCCTCGGGCCACGTGAGGAGCATCGTCGTGTCCTCGGTGAGGAAGAACCCCGGTAGTGCGCCGCCGACGGTGAGTCCGTCGTCCGTCGTCGTCGCGAAGTTCGTCCACACGAACTCGTAGGTGACGACGCCGTACTCCTCTGAGGTACCCGGCGGTTGTCGCCGGTCCGTCCGGACGGTCACCTCCTGAAGTTCCATCTCTCGGCCCGTCTCGTTGGCCGCAGCAGCAAGGACCGATTCGGTGCGGAGTTTGAACCGACCCGCGCGTTCGAGGCGGTTGGCCGCGATATCCGCACGAACCGCCTCGAAGGCGTCGGTCACACTCTCGTTGTCGAGTCGAACGCGGTAGTTTACACTCCAGTGGGCCGAGCCGTCGGGTCGAACCTCGACCTCGGTGACGACTCGGTCGGGGTCGAGGTCCGTCCCGTTTTGCAGTGACGACCACGCGTCCGCGCCCGACGCGGCGCTCGCAGGAGCGGCGGCGCCCCCGACAGCGAGAACCACGACCGCGACCACCAACACGGTGGCCCCCGACATACCGTGCATCGATTCGACCGATTTACGGCCTGTACCGTAAACCTTCGGCCGAAACCGCGAGACCATCTCTTCCGGAGAGAATACTAGTATATTAATTTTTCTACCGTTCAACAGACCGGTATCGGAGCGTTACGGGGAACCACAGTACTGCGGCTCGATAAATTCGGCTGGATTCGGTTGGAGTGGCTCAAATCCACCCACAGAATCGCCCCTTTATACGATAGTATGGCAGGTATGAGCGATTGCGATGCGACGAACGGTATCCAGAGACTAGCGATGTCCCGACGACCCCTCGGCGGTTGCGGGAGGGGTCCGGGGGACGCCCACGACGGAGGACAAACAATGAGCATACCAGAAAACGTGGACGACTCGACGCACAGCGCCAACGAACCGATGTTCGGTCGCTACGGCAGCCTCGTCGATGACGACGGGCTGCTCGTGTACGACCGGGAGAACGATGACCGCTGGATTCAGTCCGACGCGGCGGTCCGACTGGAGGAAATGGACTGAGGTGACCACGATGAGCCACATCAACAACCGACGACTCGCGGTACTGCTCGCAGCACTGCTCGTCAGCGGCCTACTTGTCGCTCCCGTCGCGGTGGGAGCGACCGAAGACGACCGACACGGGACGACCGAAGACGACCGACACGGGACGACCGAAGACGACCGACACACCACTCCGAACACGGCCGAGAACGCGACTGACGACTCCGAGGCCGAACGAACGAAAGCGAATCGGAGGACCGTGAACGTCAACGGCGGCGACGGGAGCAACGACACGGTGGCGATGGCGGGACCGTCCATCGATGTAACGGTGTATCCCAACGGAACCATCGTCATTACCATCGTTTTGTGGGACGATGACGACGGCGCGGCCGACGGCGGCGATGGCGAGCCCAACGACCGCGCGCTGAACCTGCGTTTCGACGGCAACGGCGAACTGATGGGGGAGAGTGCCGCCCGACCGGAGTTCGACGACCTCACTATGACCCGTGGCGCGAAGCAGGGCGAGAAGATGCTGCACGGTGACGGAGACGACGCCAATGCGGCCGCAACGAAACGGGCGAAAAAGAAGGATAAACACACGCAACGCGCCACCACCGAGGGGAAGAAACACGACAAGAGCGCAGCGAGGCTGCGGCCATGAGCGACGAACCGACGTTGTCGCGACGGCGAATCCTACAGGCCGTCGGTGTCGGTGGCGCGGCGGCACTGGCCGGCTGTAACGGCGGTGACCCGACCGCTACGCCAACCGACAGGCCGACGGTGACGCCGACGGAGACCCCCAGCGACGACCGGCCCTGTCCGGACGCCGAGTACGTCCTCAACACGGGCTACGACCAGTCCTCGGATTCGACCATCGGTCCGTGTAGTGCCGACGACGACTGGGAGATTACCCACGAGGATGTCATCCACGGCCCCACTTCACGCCCAGCAGATGTCATCAACCCCGACCCAGCGTGGGCCGGGCCATTTCCGGACAGTCAGTGGGTTTCAGTCGCCTGCGGCGGCGGTGGTGGTCTCAGCCATGACACCGAGACCTTCGAGTACACTTACTGCTTCTGTCTGAGCGAGGGGTTCAGCGAGCCGGAGCTGGAGTTGCGGCTGCGGGCCGACGACGCCGTCGAGGACATCCAACTGAACGGCAACTCCCTGCCGTTCAGCGGTACTGGGAGCTTCTCGGGACCGCCTATCGAGGAACGATACGGCCAGCGATACCGGCGGTTCTTTCAGTCCGGTGAAAACTGCCTGACGGTCGTCGTTCGGGACACCGCCGCCGTCGTAACGGGGCTGAACCTCATCGGGACAGTGACAGCGAGCAACGGCGAGTGCTGTCGTGGGTCGTGTGACCTCACCGTCGAGAAGACACACGAAGGGCCCTTCGAGTTCGACGAGACGGGTACATACCGTCTCGAAGTGTGCAACGCGGGTGACGGCGACTGCGAGCAGGCCATCGAGCTCGAAGACGAGTTGCCTGCCGGTGTCGACTTTCAGGCCGCGTCCGGGCCGGGGTGGAACGTCGGTGTTACTGGAGGACGCGTCGAGGCGACCCACCCCAACCCGAACGGACTCGCTCCCGGGGAGTGTCTGCCATCGCTCCGAATCGACGTTTCGGTAGCCCCGTTCGGTGATTTCCCGGCCGAAAACGGCGTCTCGAACTGCGCCGAGTTGCTAACTGGCGGGGCGGAACCGCACAACGACCGCGACTGCACGCGTCCCTGCGTCGAAGGCGAACGCACCTTCGAGGCCGGCGTCGACGACGACTTCGATACGGGGAACGCCGAACCTGCCGCGCCGAGTCAAGGCATTCAGGCGCGGTGGCCCGGGCCGTTCGACGGGTTCGACGAATCGGGTATCAACACCCACTTCGGCCACACGTTCGACGAACTTCGACCCTCCCGTGAGGTCGGCGATATCTGTGACGCTGAACTCGAACTCTGTCTCCGGCCGGAGGGAAGCAGTCTCGACACCAACGACCGAATCAATCTCGGCGTCTGGGACGACGACGGCTCTGAGTTGGGCCGCTGGAGCCGCTATCTTGGCAACCACGACGGCTCGCCGGGCGTCTTCGATACCCAGTGGGACGCCGACGACACCGGCGAGCGTTGCCTCACGCTTGACCTCTCTGAACTGCCGGAGGCCGACGGCTCGACGACGGACCTGCTACCGGTGTTGAACAACCACGGCCGGCTGGACATCCACGTCCAAGACGACACAGCCGTCGACTTCGCGACCCTCAGGGTTCGGTACTGCTGTGCGGGCGATGGTGGCGACCCGGCCGGTGAGTGCGACCTCTCCGTGAGGAAAACAGCCGAGGGCGAGTTCCATCTCGGGGAGACGGGTCAGTATCGAATCGAGGTGTGCAACGACGGAGGGGGGCGCTGTGAGGGGCCAATCGAGGTGACCGACGACCTCCCAGAGGGGATGAACTTGGCTGGAGACGCCGGGGTCGGGTGGGACTGTCAGCAGCAGGGCGGGTCGGTCGTCTGCCGACACGACAACGCGGGCGGACTCCCACCAGGCGACTGTCTGTCCGCTCTGACCCTCGACGTCGAACTCCCCGACCCGGAGAAGTGGCCCGATGGTGACGTCGCCGAGAACTGCGTCCGTCTGGAGCACGATGGGGAGGCCATAGACGACGACTGCGTCCGACACCCGGTCGTCGGCCACGAAGGGGAGTGTGAACTCGCCGTCGAAAAGCGGGTTGCAAGTCGCTTCGAGTACGGCGAAACGGGAACGTACGCCTTCGAGGTGTGCAACGTCGGCGAGGGCGGCTGCGATGAGGAGTTCGTCGAGTTGACCGACGAACTTCCCGATGGGATGACGTTCGCTGCCGCCGAGGGAGACGGCTGGACGGTCGACCCCGCTTCCGGTGGCAGTCGGTTCCGTGCCCGTTACGACGCGGTCGGACTCAAAGCAGGCGACTGTCTCCCCGTGCTCCGTGTTTCGGTTGAAGTCACCGGCGCTGACTCCTGGCCCGGCGAGGACGACACCGCTCAGAACTGCGTCGAACTATCGACGCCACAGCGTCCAGCCGACGAGGACTGCGTCGAACACCGGGTTGGCTGAGGGACTTACTCTTTTTCACTCCGCGGCCACGAGCCGGTGGACCGCACCACCCTCCGACCCCAGCCCGAGAACGTACACCTCGCCGTCGCCGTCCCGGCCGAACGAGAGGACTCGCTGGAGTCGCTCATCCGCGTCACTGGCGAGTGAAACCGCTCGCGTCGGCCACGTGCGTCCCTCGTCGGGACGGGTGGCGACGAACAGCCGACCGTTGGCCTGCAGGTCGCCGAAGACGTAAGCGCCGCCGAGTCCCTCGACGGCCGACCCGCGGTAGACGTACCCGCCGATGACGGAGATACCGCCGACTGCGGCATCCGAGTGTGGATACTCCACGATGGGGTCGACGAGCGCCTCGCTACCGCGAACATCTGGTGGCATCTCGGTCGGGCACTCGTCGGCTTCATAGCAGTGAGCGCCCTCGCGGACGTTCCAGCCGTAGTTGCCGCCCGCCGTGACGAGGTTGATTTCCTCGTAGCGACTCTGCCCCACGTCGCCGACGAACAACTCCGCACCGTTGAAGGACATCCGATAGGGGTTGCGCAACCCCCACGCGAACTGTTCGTCGAGTCCCTCGCGGCCGACGAGCGGGTTGTCGTCGGGAACCTCGTAGTCCCCGCGTCCGCCGGCGTCGACGTCGAGTCGGAGGATGCTACCGAGCAGATTCTCCGTCACGTCCTGTCCGTTGCCGCCGGCGACGCCGTCGTACCAATCGTCGACGTGGCCCCGCCCCTGGTCGCCGCCGGCACCGCCGTCGCCGACGGCGACGTAGAGGTAGCCGTCGGGTCCGAATGCGAGGTCGCCGGCGTTGTGGTTGCCCTGCGGTTGGGGGATTTCGAGGACGGTCCGTTCGGAGTCGGCACGGACGCGGCGGCCGTCCTCGCGCACCTCGAACTCGGCGAGGACGAAGGTGTGGCTGTAGTTCGACGGCGTTCCCTCCCGCCGCGGGGAACTGTAGCGGACGAACAACCGGCGGGTCTCGGCGAAGTCGGGGTGGAGTTCGATGCCGAGCAATCCCTTTTCGCCGCCGAAGTCGACGGTTTCCCGGAGGTCGAGGAGCGGTTCCGCTCGGAGTCCCCCACTCTCGTGGACGTGGACGAGCCCCTGCTGTTCGGCGACGTAGCGGCGGTCGGCATCGGGCGAAAACCGGATATCGAGCGGGGCATCGAGTCCCGAAACGAGCGTTTCGAGGGCGACCGACTCGGGGAGGGCGGCGTCGGACGTTCCAGCGTCCGACCCTGGCGCGTCCGTGCGACCGTCGGGGGGCGTTCCGTTGCCGTCGAAGACATTACAGCCGGCGACGCTCACGCCGAGGGCGGTCGCTGCAGCGCCGAGGAAGCGCCGTCGTGTCGGGCCGTGAGTCATACCCACAGTGTCGGCCACCGAGGTATGAATCGTTCGGCGCTGGGTCAGCCGCTCGTGGTCGTGGTCGTCTCCAGCCGGTAGTCCGGGGGCGGCAACTCGGGTGTCTCGATGCCTTGCTCCGCGAATGCTTCGAGGCTCCGTTCGGTCACGTCGGAGGCGAAGGGGAACTCGTCTCTGAGGTCGTCGACGTAGGCTTTGCCGCGGATCCGTCGATAGTAGGTCTCGTCGTCGACCAACACGGTGACTGGGTGGTCGTCGTCGACGTGGACGTACGCCGAGGTGACGATGGCCTCCTCGACGACGGCTTTCGTCCGGTCGATGTCGGCGCTGGGTGCGACGCTCAGTTCGGTGACGACCATCATGTGTGGACTGCCGGCGTTGGCGTTGCCGACGTTGGCGGTGAACAGCCGGTCGTTCGGGACGACGACGGCGGTGTCGTCGGGCGTCCGCAGCGTGGTCGACCGCAGGCCGATGCGAATCACCTCGCCATAGTCGTCGCCGATAGACACCTTGTCGCCGACCTGAAACGGTTTCTCGAAGACGATGAACAGGCCGCCGAACAGCCCCGCGACGATGTCACGGAGACCGAATCCGAGTGCGGCGCCGAACAGCCCCGACGCCGCGACCAGTTGCGTCGAGTTCAGTTCCAACAGGGGAACGGTGACGACGTAGACGGCGACAGCGTAGACGAAGAGTCTCACCACTGGGATGAACATCTTGATGGTGATACGTCGGCTCGGACTGCGTTCGGCGGTCGCCGACAGCAGGAACGTCAGCACGCGCGCGAAGACGTAGGCGGCGACGAACACCAACAGCGCATCGGAGATGGCAGAAAGGTCGATGGCGTTGGCGAGTTCCTCCGGCGCGGCGGCCACACCATCCGATTGGAGCGAAATCACAGTACACCCCTCCGTTCGGTCATGGCGACGGCGGACGGAACGCCCGCCGGTTGGAGCCGAACCGTCCCGTCTTCGCTCGTGACGATGCCCGCCCGGGCGAACTGCCCGAGAAGTCGCGGGGTCCGCGGGCCGATTCGGTCGGTCAGCGTCCCCCGGTCGACCCGCTCCGTCGAGAGGACGATGCGGAGACAGAACGCTGCCTCCCGGTCGAGGTCCGCGTCGAGGTCCGGTGCCTCGATGCCCGTCGGGCGGACTTCGTCGTCGACACAGCGCTCCCAGATGGCGAGCGCCGCGCCGGGGTTTCCATCGGAGACGGCCGCGAGTCGCTCGAACGTCGCCGTCTTGGGGTCGAGGTCCTCGGTCCGGCGGGCCACGATGGCTTTGCGGTCGAGGGCCGGAACGGGAACCGACACCGTGCGATTGGCCACAGTCACCTCACGCCGCCGAACGGTGAGCGGACTCTCATCGGTTTCGTCCCGCAGGAACGTCGTCCGCTCGGTCGTGTTCGCCTCGACGACTTCCGTGATGTCCTCGCCGGAGAGCGTTCCGACCTCGATGTGAGTCGGGAAGACGGTCTCGATGCCACGAACCGCGTCGAGATACGACCACGCGAAGCGGTTCCACCCGGTGACGGCCGTCGTCTCGGTTTCGGCGAGCGCATCGAGGAACCGCGACAGCGGTCGGAAGCCACCGACTGTGCGGGTGAAGAGGTGGTGACACCCCTCGACGACGACCGGTCCGCCAGCGAGGGCGTCGACGGCGTCGTCCGCGTTGGTGTCGGCGTCGAATCGGACGTGGCGGGCGTCAAGGCGGTCGGCGGCACGCGCTAGCACCGTCTCTCGCCCGCCGAAGGGGCTGCCGATGACCGCGAGTGGGCCAGTCGTTGGGCCATCGACGGCCCGGCCGAAGGTCTCCTCGTCGTCACCGAGCAGCACCGAAAGGCCGACACTCCCAGCGTCGAGTTGGGTCGTCGTCATCCAGTTCTCTGATACTCGTTCACAGCCATCGCAGTTATACCTCGGGGCATCGCGGGAGCCGTACCTTTCAAACCGTTTGCCCTCACAGAGCCACCCATGTCCGCCTCAGAACTCGCGGCGCAGGTCAGGGAGGCACTCGAAGTCGACGGCGAGGAGTTCGCGTCGCGAGTCGACGAGGAAGTCGAGGCGCTCCGTGCGGAAATCGACGACGGCACCTTCGACAACCCACAGGCCATCGTGGGACTCGAATACGAGTTCTACGCGGTCAACGCCGAGACGGACGCGCTGATGCGCGTGCCCCGGCGTCTACTCGAGTACATCGGCTTCGAGAAGGAACTCGGGTTACACAACGCCGAGTTGTCGACGGCGCCACAGCCGCTGTCGAAGTACGGGCTTCGCGCACAGGAAGCGGAGGTCCAAGCGAAACTCGACGCCGCCGAAAACGAAGTGACCCGCGAGGGGATGGCCCTCGTCAGCGACGGCCTCTGGACGGTGCCGCCGGTCGGCGAGACGGCCACGCAGTACCTCACCGACAGCATCGAGGAAGACGGCATCCGGATGGCGACGAACATGTCGGCGTCGGTTCGGTACCATGCGATGGCCAACACCGACTACGCCGCCGAGTTACAACTCGATGCGCCACACGTCAGTCTCGACGCCGACACGGTGATGCCGGAGAGCCTCATCACCTCGATTCAGCCCCACTATCAGGTGGCCCACGCCCACGACCTCCCGGAGAACTTCCGGTATGCGCTGCGGGTCACCGGGCCGCTGCTCGCGATGGCCGTCAACTCGCCGTTCTTCCCGCCGGACCTCTACGACGCCGACCCAGAAGCCATCCTCTCGGAGGGCTGGATGGAAAACCGGGTGCCGGTGTTCGAGTCCGTCCTCAACCCCGACGGCGACCCGAAGGTGACGTTTCCCGAGGACATCGACAGCATCGACGAGGCCCTCCAGCGTATCGCCGACGACGAGACGGTCGTCCCGACGCTTCTGGACCGCGGCGACCGCTTCGACGACCGCTTCGAGCACTTCCGACACAAACACGGCAGTTTCTGGCGGTGGGTTCGACCGGTGTTCGACGGCCCGACGAAACAGAGCGCCAACGCCCGTATCGAATTCCGGCCGCTGCCGTGTCAGCCCACGGTTCGTGACACCATCGCGCTGCAGGCGGTGTTCGCCGGACTACTAGAGAGCCTCCCGCGCCGCGAACACCCGATTTACAACCAACCGTGGGCCGACGCCCGCGAGAACTTCTATGCCGCCGTCCGTGACGGGCTTGACGCCGAGTTGCGCTGGATAACCGCCGACGGCACCGAGACGACGGACACCGAAGAGTTGTACGCCGAACTGTTCGAACTCGCTCGCGACGGTCTCGAACTGCGCGGGTTGGACGCAGAAGAGGCAAACCGCTACATCCAACCGCTCAGAGAGCGCGTCGACCGCCGCGTGACGCCCGCCAGTTGGAAACACGAACGCGTCGCCGAAGCCGTCGGTCGCGGCGAACCGTTCGCTCAAGCCGTCTGGGGGATGCAGGCCGAATACATCGACAAACAGACCGAGACGCTCATCGAGGGCACGTTCCTCGATTGGCTCTAAAAAGGGCGGCCGCGTTCAGATTGCCGCTGCGTCGCCGCCGGAACCGCCACCGTACTGATAATCACCGAAGCCGAGCAGCGGCCAAAAGATGAACGACAGGATGGCGAGGCCGAGACCGAAGCCGACGCCTTGGCCGAACTGCTTGGCCACGTCGATGCTGATTTTGAACACCGCGATGATGTTCAGGATGGGGATGAAAAACAGGATGAGCCACCACCACGGGTTGTCGCTCACCTTGACCATCACGTAGACGTTGTAGATGGGAATAATCGCCGCCCACCCCGGTTCGCCTGCTTTCTCGAACGCCTTCCAGAAGCCGGCGATTACCGCCACGATGATGGCGAGATACACGATGAGCCCCACAATACCAGCGATTCCACCGCCACCGCCGCCGTTTTGCAACGGAACGAGCAGCTGTGCTATGTTCGGGAACATACGTCGCCACACATGTCTCGGCCATTACTTAACAGTTTTTCATAGATATAAACATACAATCACGTATTCATACGGACACGGCTTGCTGCCACAGTGTCACTCCTCAAAGCCGGAATCGATCCGATTCGTTACTATTTGAAGACCGAACGGAACCCAGACAGACCTAAAACGGACGATGTTCGCGGAGGGACCAACTGCTCAAACCTGCACTTCGACTTCGTATCCCGCCGCTTCGAGAGCGTCCAGCAGTTCGAGGACGTGTTCCTCGCCGCGCGTTTCGAGGTCGAGTTCGACCTCGGCAGCGTTCATCGCGATATCCTTCGAGGCCCGGTCGTGTTCGATGGCGTGGATGTTCGTCCGGTGGTCGACGAGCAACTCGACGAGTTCCTGGAGCGCACCGGGGCGGTCCTTGAGGACCGTCTTGATGCGCAGGAACCGGCCGCGTTCGACCAGTCCGCGGGTGATAACCGTCGTGAGGACGTTGAGGTCGATGTTGCCCCCACAGAGCGCCGGGACGATGGTCTCGCCGTCGTCGTAGTCGAAGCGCTCCTCGACGACGGCCGCGAGCGGAACGGCGCCGGCACCCTCGACGAGGGTCTTCGACCGCTCCAGCAGCGAGGTGAGCGTGTTGGCGATTTCGGCGTCGGTGACGGTGACCACCTCGTCGACGCGCTCTTTGATGACCTCGAAAGTCAACTCCCCGACCGTTCGGGTCGCGATGCCGTCGGCGATGGTGTCGACGGACTCCCGTTCGATTCGGTGGCCCTTCTGGAGCGATTCGGCGACGCTGGAGGCACCCTCGGCTTGGACACCGATGACGCGGGCGTCGGTTTTCGCCTTCACAGCGGTGGCGATACCGGAGATGAGACCGCCGCCACCGATGGGGACGACCACGGTGTCCACCTCGGGGCACTGCTCTACGATTTCGAGGCCGATGGTGCCCTGTCCGGCCATCACCGCGGGGTCGTCGAAAGCGTGGACGTAGGTACGGCCCTCCTGTCGTTCGATTTCGTGAGCGCGCTCGGCGGCGGTGTCGTAGTCGATGCCGTGGAGGACGACCTCGGCGCCGTAGGATTCGGTGGCGTTGATTTTCGAAATCGGCGCGTACTCCGGCATGACGATGACGGAATCGACGCCAGCCCGCGTCGCAGCCAGTGCGACCCCCTGTGCGTGGTTGCCCGCGCTGGCGGTGACGACGCCGGCCTCCCGTTCGGCGTCGCTCAGTTGGGCGATTTTGTTCGTCGCGCCGCGAATCTTGAACGCGCCGGTGCGTTGGAAGTTCTCCAGTTTGAGATGGATGTCGGCGCCGGTGCGCTTCGAGAACGTGTTCGACTGTTCCAGCGGCGTCTGCCGGGCCGTCTCGGCGACGCGGCCCCGGGCCGCCTCCACGTCCGCGAGTTCGAGCATACCGTCGACTACTGGTGGCTGTGTGGTATGCCTTCCGACGCCGGGGCTGGCCGCCGGGCGGCCCAGCGCCGCCGCTGGGCGACGTGAGACCAAAGGGGAAGGAGCGTGTGCACTTGACGCTGGGAGTCGGAGTATGATAAAACCCGGCCATGCGGACTGAAAGTGAAACCGCAATACGGGAGCGTGGTGAAACTGGTGTCAGACGGTCGTTCGACGGTCGACAGACGGCACCGGGTGGCCGTCGAAGGGACGTGTCGGTCCGTCAGTTGATGGGGATGTCGTGGCCCTCTCCGGCACCGACTTTGGGTAGCGTCACCGTCAGGACGCCGTTGTTGTACGACGCCTCGGTGTCGGCTTCTTCGACCGGCGCCGGAAGTCGAATCGACCGATTGACCGACTGCTCGCGGCGCTCCCGGCGGATGTAGCGATGGTCGTCCTCGTCTTCGGTTTCGGTGGACTCGCTGTGGGCCGCCGACAGCGTCAGCGTCTCACCCGACAGTTCCACGTCGATGTCGTCGCCGTCGAACCCCGGGAGGTCGGCGGTGACGACGAACGCATCGCCCGTATCCTCGATGTCGACGGCGACAGAGCCCTCGAAGAGGTCGTCGTCGAGCGTCTCGAACTGGTGGCTCATCCGGTCGAACATCCGCTCGATTTCGTCGAATGGGTTTCGGGCCATGGCAGTCCTAGAGTATCGACGCGAGCGAGAAAAAGCGTATCGGCCCTACAGGTCCGAACCCTCGAATCGGAGGTAACCGACCGCAAGCGGCAGGATAATCCACAGCGCCATCGTGACGAAGCCGAACCACGGTTCGAGGTAGAAGGCCTCGGCGCTCTGGGCCTCTTGGTTCTCCGCGAGGCGCCGGACCGTCCACAGCGTCCCCTGCTGGTAGGCCGTCGTGGGGCTGAGAATCTGCAGCACCTGTGAGAGTTCGATGAGGGTGTCCCCCTGTTCGAGTCCCTCGAAGGAGAAGCCGTTGAGGACGTAGACGGCGCCTTGAACGAGGATGCTCCAGAGGAACTGGAAGACGACGAACAGGCCGAATGCGCCGTAGGCGGCCCGGGAGGTAGATGAAGTAAACGCCGAGACGCCGACGGCGATTGCGACGAAGACGAACGCGAACAGCAGCGAGACGCCGACGAAGGCGAGATACTCCGCCGCCGAGAAGGCGTCGGCGAAGACGGCCGTGAACACCAACCCGATTCCGAACCCGATGAGCAGGGCAATCGAGACGACCCCGGCGCGGCCGAGGAACTTTCCGAGGACGACGTCTTGACGGCTGTTCGGCAGCGACAACAGCAGTTTCAGGCTTCCGCTCTGTCGCTCGCCGGATAGCGACCGATAGGCGGCGGCGATGGCGACGATGGGAATGAACACCGCCGTCGCGCTCACCAGTCCGACGATGAGAAGCACCGTCGTCACCTCGCCGGTGAACTGCGCCTGCTGTGGCGGTTGGATGTTCGTGACGACGTAGGAGGCGCCGGCGGCGAACAGCGCGAACAGCGCCGTCAACACGATGAGCAACCGAGACCGGAGCGCGTCCCGGAAGTCCTTCTCGGCGACGGCACGGACGCTCATTTTTCACCCTCCGTGTAGGCGGCGAAGAGGTCCTCCAGCGGCGCTTCCTCCGTCGAGAAGTCCGACACCGTCGCTCCCATGTCCTCCAGTTCGGAGATGGCGGTCATCTTCGCGTCGTCTGCACAGCCGATACGGAGCGTCGTCCCGTCGACGGTGACGCTGTCGATGCCTTCCATGCTCTTCAGCCGATGGTCAACGTCGTCGGGGACCGAATCGACCTGTACGACGAGCGTCGACCCGCCGCCGACGTTCTCGCGGAGGCCTTCGATGGTGTCGACGGCGACGAGTTCGCCCTCGCGGATGATGCCGACGCGGTCACACACCGCCTCGACCTGCCCGAGGATGTGGCTGGAGAAAAAGACCGTCGTGCCGTCGGCGGCCTCTTCCTCGACGAGTTCGCGGAGTTCGCGGGCGCCGTTCGGGTCCAGACCCGACGACGGTTCGTCGAGGATGAGGAGGTCGGGGTCGCCAACCAGCGCCATCGCGAGGGCGAGACGCTGGCGCATCCCCGTCGAGAAGCCGCCGGCCTTCCGGTCGACGGCGTCTTCGAGGCCGACGCGTTCGAGAAGCGGGTAGGGGTCGTCGGCGGCGTCCTTCGAGTCGATGGCGAACTGGAGGTGTTCGCGGGCGGTCAGTCGGTCGTAGAGGTCGAAGCCTTCGGGGAGGACGCCGGTTCGTTCCCGGACGGCGACGCTCTCCTCGCGGGCGTCGTGGCCGAGCACGCGGGCGGACCCTTCGTCCGGCCGGACGAAATCGAGAACGATGTTGATGGTCGTCGACTTCCCGGCGCCGTTCGGGCCGAGGAAGCCGAACACCTCTCCCTCTTCGACTTCGAGGTCGACGCCGCGCAACGCCTGCACGTCGCCGAACCCCTTCCGTACGTCGTCCAATTCGATGGCGGCCATGTCGAATCGGGGTTCAAACCCACGGATTATAGGCCTTGAGGCTTCCCTGCGCCGTGTTATTCACCCACACGATTAAATCGGGTCGTCGGGGTCGTGACCCTCACGGACCCGCTCGACCTCGGTGGTGTAGCGCTCGATGGTCTCGCTGTCCTCGACCGTTTCGAGGTTCGAGGGGTTGGCGTCGGTCGCCGCGGTCACCGTCGTCCGCTGGACCATCGTCGGTGCCAGTTCCTTTCGGAGTTTGCGCGTTCCGTCGGGCGTCGCATAGATGAGGACCACGAGGTCGCGGTCGGTGTAGGTGCGTTCGACCAGCCAGACGCGTTTGCTGTCTGTCATCGGCGGAGATGCGTGGCGCGGGGGCTTGTACGTGGTGTTCCGGTTCGGTCGTTCGCTCGACGGTGACAGGGGCGTGGCGCTGGGCTTTTCTACGCTCATCACGACGATTCGAACATGACCACGGTCGAGGCGAAACGGGCGGCCGCAGTCGAGGACCTCCGGGAACGCGACGGCGTTCTCGTGGCTTTCTCCGGCGGCGTCGACTCCGCCGTCGTCGCCGCGCTGGCCGAGGAGGCTCTCGGCGACGACGCCGTCGCCTGCACCGCCAAAAGCGAGACGCTGCCCGACGCCGAGTTGACCGACGCCACCCGCGTCGCCGAGGAAATCGGCATCCGCCACGAAATCGTCTCGTTTTCCGAACTCGACAGCGAGGCGTTCGTCGAAAACGACGACGAGCGCTGCTATCACTGCCGGTCGATGCGACTCGGCCGGATGTTCGACACCGCCCGGGAGTTGGGTATCGACATCGTCTGTGACGGAACGAACGCCTCCGACCCCGGCGAGGGCCACCGTCCCGGCCTGCGTGCCGTCGAGGAGTTGAACGCCTACTCCCCACTTTTGGAACACGACATCACCAAGGAGGAAGTCCGGGAAATCGCCCGCCACTACGACCTCTCGGTGGCAGACAAGCCGTCGATGGCGTGTCTCTCCTCGCGCATCCCGACCGGCCTAGAAGTCACCGAGGAGAAACTCGGCCGCGTCGAGAAAGCCGAGACACTGCTGCGGACGTGGGGCTTCGAGCAGTTCCGGGTGCGCGACCACGACGGACTCGCCCGCATCGAGGTCGGCGAGTCGGAACTGGAGCGGGCGCTCGACTCCGACTTCGCCGCCGCCGCACGCGAACACCTCACCGACGCCGGCTTCGACCACGTCACGCTCGATTTGGCGGGCTATCGAACGGGGAGCGTCTCGCCGGCCGGCGAGACGGACACACCCGAGGAAAGCGACGTATTGGACACCGAGTACCCGACGTAGTCCGAGCGTTCGACCGGACGGCCCGTCGCCTCAGTCGGCCGAGAGTACTTGCGGGTGGACGGCGAAGCATCGGTATGGACAGGGTGCCCACACACGTGCTGGTGCCGCTGGACGGTTCACCACTGGCAGAAGCGGCACTGGAGCACACCCTCGCGGTGTACGACTGCCGGATAACGGTACTGAACGTCGTCACGCCGCTCGATGGCCCGATGAGCGAAGGGGGCATTCTCGAGTTGGACGACGACCGGCGCGAGGCGGCCGAAGAACACGCCGAGACGGTGCTGGAGCGCGCCCGCGAGCAGGCCGAAGTCGCCGGAGGAACCATCGAAACGGCCGTCGAGACGGGCGACCCCGCAGAGACGATTATCGACTACGCCGAGAGTCACGGCATCGACCACATCGTGATGGGGAGTCACAGCGAATCGCGGAACGCTCTCGCCCGACGGCTCCTCGGCACCGTCGCGACGGCCGTCGTCGGCGACGCGCCCGTCCCGGTCACCGTCATCCGGTAGCGACTGCACTCAGCGGATACCGAGTGCGGTCGTAAGCCCCCTGTAGAGTCCGAAACCGACGGCGACCGACGAGCCGAGCGTGATGAACCAGAAGACGACGGTTCGGACGATTTTTCCCCGCGAGACGCCCGCCGACCCGCCCGCGAGACCACCCCCGATGACGCCCGAGATGATGATGTTGTTGAACGAGATTGGGATGCCGAGTGCAATTGCGAGTTGCGCGATGAGGAACCCGGGGACCAAGGCGGCGATAGAGCGCCGAACACCGAGTTGGGCGTACTCACGGGAAGTCGCCTGCAGGAGTCGCGGGGCGCCCATCCAGGCCCCGGCGAGGATGCCGCTGGCACCGAAGGCCAACAGCGCGATGGCTGGAAGCCCCAACTCCCCGCGAGCGAGGTTCTCGAGGGGGCCGGTCGCCAAGCCGACTTGGCTGCCGCCGCTGGAGAAGGCGACGACGCTACCGAGTACCAACAGGAACATCCTGATACCGGCGTCGACGTCCTCGAGCATACGCCCTCGGAGATACCGGAACGCGAGGGCCCCGAAGACGACGGTCGTCACCACGGCGACGACATCGACGCCGGCGACGGTCGGACTCCCGAACGGCAGGCCGGCCGCGCCGGCTATCGTCCCCTGGTCGGCGTCCCGAGCGGGGATGATGCCGAGACGGATGTTCGCGACGATGCCGGCGACGACCGCCGCCAACAGCGGGACGCCGACGGCCTCCGAAACGTCGTCACGGCGCAGCAGCGTCGCCGTCACGTAGGCGACACTGGCGGACATGAACGGCACCGCGAGCCAGAACATCCCGAGTCGTCTGTAGGTCTCCCAAGCCGGCGTGCCGCCGAGTGAGAGTCCCACGCCGACGATAGCGCCGGTCGTGGCGAAGGCGGCGGGAATCGGGTAGCCGGAGTAGACGCCGAGTGCCATGAACGTCGCGGCGGTGAGGAGACCAGCCGTCGCCGCCAGCGGCGTGATGGCGACGCCGCCGATGAGGCTCGTGCCGACGGTCTCGGAGATGCTCCCGCCCTGTGTGAGCGCCCCGAGCGCGGCGAAGATGCCGATGAGAAACGCCGCACGCATCGTCGGGACGGCGTTGGCACCGACCGCCGGGGCGAACGGCGGGGAGTTGCTGTTGGCGCCGAGCGCCCACGCCATGAACAGCCCGGCCAGCGCCGCGAATCCGACGAGTGCCCAGAACGTCGCCGTCATATGCCCCGGCGGCGGCGGGATTCGAGGCGGCTGATAATCGAGCGCAGCGGACCGTCGACGGCGTCGGCCGCCCGAGCCAACAGGACCGTCCGGTCGGTTCGGTCGGCGACGCGACGCGGGACCGACCCGACGAGTCGCTTCCGGAGTCCGCTCTGTCTGGTGGCACCGAAAACGACGACGTCGTAGTCGGTGGCAGTCTCGACGAGGGTGTCCTCGACGTTGTCGGACTCGCGTACCCCCGTCTCGATTGTCACCTCCGGACCGGGTGTCGCCGAGAGCGCCTCGACGGCGGCCGTGAGCCATCTACGAGGTTCCTCGCGGTCTGCTCCCGGCGGTATCACGGACACCACGGTCACCGTCGCGTCGTTGCTGGCGGCGATGGCCGCCGCGGCTGTCGCCGCCGGCCGGACGTGTGGTCCACCGGCCACCGGCAGGAGCACTCGGTTGACCCCATCGGCGGTACGGCCGATGCGCTCGACGTAGACATCACAGGGGGCCCGACGGAGTAGCCTGTCGACGCTCGTTCCGAGAACGACCTCCGAACGTCGGGACGGCCCGTGCCAGCCGATGAAGAGCGCTTCGACGGCAGGGGCGGCCGCCACGTCCAACACGCCTGCCGCAACCGACTTCGCGACGACGAGTTCGGCTTCGACGGGAACGTCCGACGGTGCGGTCGCCGTCGCCCGGTCCAACAGCGCCTGTCGGTTTCCCGAGTACTCTCGTCGAATCGTCTCGTCGGAGAACAGTTCGAACGGCGAGTCGTGGGATTTGACGGCGACGCTCACTAGTCGAATCCGGCCGTCTCGGGCCCGGGCGAGGTCGCCCGCGGTTCGAACCAACTGCTCGACGTGGTCGGGATTTCCGACTGCGACGACGACTTCGGGCTCCGTAGTCATCGTGTGTTGTTACCGATAAACGTACAAACGCCTGTCGATATTTCAACCCCCCTCCGGTGCGAGGCTACAACTACATTATTAATCGTGTTCAGTACCCGTTGCCGTGAGCCACAGTAACACAGGACATGGGTGGTCGTCGTGAGCGCCGACGACGACCACAACCGTCCGCGTCTACTCGCGATGGACACCGGCGGGACGATGACCGACACCTTCGTCGTCGACGACGAGGCGAACTACACCGTCGGAAAGGCACAGACGACGCCCGACGACGAGTCGGTGTGTACGACGAACTCCTTCGCCGACGCCGTCGACAACTGGGGCCTCGACCCTACCGATGGTGCCGGCGAACTGGAGGGCATCGTCTACTCCGGGACGGCGATGTTGAACCGCCTGCTCGAACGAGAGGGGTCGGGAAACATCGGCATCATCACCAACGGCGGCATGGAGGACCAACTCCGGTTCGGCCGCGGCATCCAGTCGTGGGCGGACCGCTCGTATGCGGGTCGCCTCCATGCCCGCGAACACGAACACCCCGAACCGCTCGTCCCGCGGGAGAACATCCGCGGCGTCCGCGGCCGGATGAACATGGCCGGGCTACCGACGCTGCCGCTGTACGAAGACGAGGCCTACGACGCGATTCACGACCTGCTCGACCGCGGCGTTCGGGTCATCTGCGTCTGCCTCGTCTACTCGTATCTCAACGACAACCACGAGCAGAAAATCAAGGAAATCGCCGAAGAGGTGATGGAAAAGCGCGGCGAGTCGGTCCCCATCTGGCTGTCCTCCGAACAGAAGCCGATTCGCGGAGAACTGCCGCGACTCAACACCCTGGTCATCGAGGCCTACGCAGCGGAACCCTCCCGCGAACAACTCCGGCAGGTCGACGACGGCTTCACCGAGTTGGGCTCGGAATCACCCGTCCGGGTGCTCACCTCCTCGGGCGGGACGGTCGCCCCCGAACACGACTGGCTGGTCGATACGATGCTGTCCGGTCCCATCGGCGGCATCTTCGGTGGGGAGTTCCTCGCCGAGGAACTCGACATCGACAACCTCGTCTGCTCGGACGTGGGTGGGACCTCCTTCGACGTGGGACTCATCACCGAGGGCCACTACCCCACCCGGTGGGACCAGAGCCTCGCGCAGTTCATGGTAAACATCCCGATGACGGCGATGGACACCATCGGGTCGGGGACGGGGTCGTACGTCCGCGTCGACCGGACCTCCGAGCGCATCGAGGTCGGCCCCGATTCGGCGGGGTACAAGGTCGGCTACTCGAACATGGACAGCGACGTGGACACGGTGACGGTAACCGACTGCACGCTCGCCCTCGGCTATCTCAACCCCGATTCGTTCCTCGGCGGCGACATCCCGATGGACCGTGAGGTGGCCATCGACGCCATCGACGACCAGATAGCGAGTCCGCTCGACGAGGACCCCATCGAGACGGCCCGCGGCGTCCTCGACATCGTCGAACGCGACATGTCGAACGAACTCCGCGGCCTCATCCTCGGGTTGGGCTACTCCCCGGAGAACTACACGCTGATGAGCTACGGCGGCGGCGGGCCGCTGCACGCCGCCGGCTACAGCCGCGGACTGGAGTTCGAGGACATCCTCATCCCACAGTGGGCGGCGGCGTTTTCGGCGTTCGGCTGTGCGTGTGCCGACTCGGCCTATCGCTACGACCAGTCGGTCGACGAGATACTCCAGCCGGATTTCTCGAACGCCTCTTCGGTGGCGTACTCCATCAACGACACCCTCGAAACCCTCCGCAAACGGGCGGAGACGGCCTTCGACCGCGACGGCGTCGACCCCGAAACCGTCGAGTTCCAGCCGTCGCTTCGCATCCAGTATCTCGGGATGCTCGACGACCTCGAAGTCGACATCGGCGAGGTCTGGGACGACGAGGAAGGCATCGACAGCGAGGGCGTCGAAGACGTCATCGACCGCTACGAGGCGAAGTTCGACCAAGTGTTCCAGCGCGCCGCGAAGTCGCCGGAGAACGGCTATCAGATTACGATGGCCATCGGCGTCGGCGTCGGCCCCTCGGCGAAGCCGACCATCCCCCACGAAGAGTTGCGGGGTGAGACGCCACCCGAGGACGCCCACAAGGGCACCCGGGACATCTACTGGGACGACGCCTGGCACGCCGCCGACCTCTGGCAGATGCGCGACATCCAGCCGGGCAACCGCATCGAGGGCCCCTCGGTCATCGAGGCGCCCGCGACGACCATCCTCGTGCCGCCGGGGTATGAGGCACCGCTCGACGAGAACCGAATCTACCACCTACAGGAACAATGAGCATCGAGAACGACAAAGTCGGCGAGGAGAAACTCGCCGTCACGGAGAAGCTGACCAACGGGGGCGAAATCGGCTGGGACGGGCAATCGTTGCAGTCGATGCTCGCAGAGACCGAGCGGTTAACCGAGGAGACCGGCCACTACCGAGGGTTGGAGGACCTCGAATTGAAAGAGGAGAACCGCTTCGAGTACGAGCGGCTCTACTCCCGGCTCCGTGGGGCGTTGGTCTCCGCCCGGGAGACCGCACTCCACGTCTCGGCGTCGCCCATCGTCCGGGAAATCGGCGAACTGTGCTTCCAGATTTACACCCCAGAAGGCGACTCCATCGCCGTCTCGACGGGCATCATCGTCCACGTCCACACCGGCTCGCTGGCCATCAAGTGGATGATAGAGGAGGACTACGAACACGACCGCGGCATCGAACCCGGCGACGTGTTCTGCAACAACGACAACGACCTCGGCAACGTCCACACGACGGACGTCCACACCATCGTCCCCATCTTCCACGACGGGGAGTTGGTGGCGTGGGCCGACGGCGTCACCCACGAGGCCGACATCGGCGGCGCCTCACAGGGCCACACCTCCATCGTCCACACCTCCCGCTTCGAGGACGGCATCTACGCGACGTGTGAGAAAATCGGCGAGGGCGACGAACTGTATCAGGACTGGAAGACCCGCGGCGAGCGGTCGACCCGGACGCCGATGTACTGGGACCTAGACGAGAAGTGCCGTCTCGCCGGCTGTCACATGATTCGAGAGGCCGTCCACGAGATTATCGACGACGTGGGCGCCGAGACGTTCAAGCAGTTCACCCGAGAGGCCGTCGAAGAGGGCCGCCGGACGATGGAGTCCCGCGTCCAGGAGCGACTGTTCCCCGGCACCTACCGGAACAGTTCATTCGTCGGCCTGCCGCTGGCCGAGGAGGGCTGGAAGCCCGAACAGCAGAAAGACAGCCTCCATCACCTCCCCGTCGAGATGGACATCAACGCCGACGGCACGATGTCGCTGGACATGGAGGGGACCTCCTCGCAGGGGAAACACTCCTTCAACGCCGCCGAGGGGTCGATGACCGGCGGGCTGTGGGTGTCGCTCACCCAGTGTCTGCTCCACGACGGAAAAGTCAACGACGGCTCTCACTACGCCTTGGAGACGAACTTCCCGGAGGGGAGCCTGACGAACCCCGACGACCCACAGTTGTCGTTTCACGCGCCGTGGGGGACCATCATGCCGGCGTTCCAGTCGGTGTGGCAGAACGTCTCGCAGGCGTTTTTCTCCCGCGGCTTCCGCGAGGAGGTCGTCACCGGCTACTCCGAGACCACCGACACCGTTCAGGGCGGCGGGACGCTGATGGAGAGCATGGCCCAGATGATTCCCGACGAAGTGGGCGATTACTTCCCCGTCAGCCCCTTCGACCTCTCCTGTCAGGGACTGGGTGCCTCGGCCGTCCGGGACGGCCTCGACCACGGCTATGCGATGTGGAACCCCGAGGCCGACATGGGCGACGTAGAGGAGTGGGAGATGGTCCAGTGGGGGACCCAGTACCTCTCCCGACAGATGAAGACCGATTCGGCGGGCCACGGGAAGTACCGCGGTGGCTCCGGGTGGGAGGGCGTCATGACCGTGATGGGTACCGAGGACTGCACGCTGTATAAGGCCTCCATCCCCGACGTGGCGTTCTCGACGGCGGGGATGGCCGGCGGCTACCCCGGGTCGACGAAGTACGCCGTCCGCGCCCACGACACCGACCTCGCAGACCGCGCCCGGGAGGGCGAACCGTATCCGACCGGCGACACCCCACCCGGCAGTTTCGAAGAACACATCGACGGCGACATCGAGCGCACCCACCGTGGGAACTACTTCCCCAAGGAGTTCGACAACCACGACGTGATGCACTTCCAGATGGGCGGCGGCCCCGGGTGGGGCGACCCACTGGAGCGCCCACTGGAGAAAGTCGTCGCCGACGTGGAGGAGGAAATCTACTCGCCGGAGACCGTCGAGAAAGTGTACGGCGTCGTCGGCGAGTTCGACGAGAAGAACCGCGTCTTCGAGATAGACCAGGAGGCGACCGACGCCGCCCGCGAGAAGATTCGAGAGCGGCGCGCCGAGGAGAGCGTCCCCTTCGAGGAGTTCTTCGAAGCAGAGCGCGAGCGCGTTCAGGACGGCGACGTCTCCGACCCCGTCGCCGAGATGTACGTCGACGCCTTCGACATCTCCGAGGAGTTCGACGCGGAGTTCGACGAGTTCTGGGACATCGACAGGAGTGGATTCTGACAATGGCAACCGAAACCGACAGACAACAGGTCGAAAAGCTCATCGACGGCGAACTCGGCTGGGAGGAGTTGCGCAACGACGTGTTGCCGGACCCGAAGGACGACCAGCGCTTCGAGGTGACCCGACGACTGCTACAGGAGGACGTCGAGTGGGACAACCCCATCCTGCTCCCGCTGAACGACCACCTCTACGTCGTCGGCTCCGAACAGGGCCGCATCGTCAAGTGCGACTGTGGCCACGAGTTCTGCGGCGTCGAGAAGAACTGGAAGGAACACGCACGAATCCGCGTCCGCGAGGACGAGGCAGACCACCGCGAAATCTACCCGGAGTACCAGACGCCACACCCCGACTGGACGTTCCAACTCCGGGAGTGGTTCTGTCCCGGCTGTTTCGCCCAACTCGACGTGGACGCCGTGCCGGCGGGTTATCCCGTCTTACAGAACTTCGAACCCGACATCGACACCTTCTACGAGGAGTGGCTGGGCGAGAAGGCGCCCGATAAGCGCTAGCGCTCCCACTCCGTCACGTTCTCCCGAACGACCGCCATCCCGTCGTCGACCCGAATCTCGTTGACCGCACAGTTGGCCTGATGGTGGCTTCCGAGCGCTTCCTCGAGGGCCATTCCCTTGGCGTATCCGAGCAGGACGTGAATCGGCCCGCCGTGAGTGACGACCAACAGCGTCGCGTCGTCGTGGGCGTCGACGACGGACCAAAAGCGGTTGGTCACGCGGTCAGCCACGTCTCGCAACGATTCGCCGCCTTCGGGGATGCGCAGCGACGCCTCGTAGGCGGCCTCGCCGAGACCGAACTCCGGGAAGCGCTCCTCGACGTCGCCGTAGGTGAGGCCCTGATACACGCCCAAATCGCGCTCCCGCCAGTGTGGTTCGAACTCGATGGGTACCTCGCCGACGCCCTCCAGCAGGCGGTCGGCCGTCTGGCGAGTCCGAACCGAATCCGACGAGAAGACGCGGTCGATGTCGTACTCCGAAGCGAGGAACTCGCCGGCGGCTCTGGCCTGCTGTCGCCCCGTCTCGTTCAGGGGGACGGGCGCCCAGCCCTGCATCCGGCCGTTCTTGTTCCAGTCGGTCTCGCCGTGGCGGACGACGACGACGCGTGTCATTTCGCGGGGCTACGCCGGCGGCGTGTATGAGTGTTCTGTCGGGTCACTCCCGCCGTTTGACTTCGTGTCGGCCGAAGCCATACCGCAGGCGGTTGGCGAGGCGTCGGGAGAACTTCCCCTCCTCGGGGGCGCGAGAGTCGAAGCGCTCGCCGAGAGCCTCGTAGATGAGCGGTACCGCGATTTCCTGTTCGAGCGCCTCTTGGACGGTCCACGTCCCAGTCGAACCCCCGGCGATGTGGTCGTCGACATCGCCCAGGTCGTTTCCTTCCTCGCGGAACGCCTCCTCACAGAGTTCCAGCAGCCACGACCGGATGACGGCGCCGTTGTTCCACGTCCGGGCGACCGACTCCATATCGAGGTCGTACCGTCCTTCGGAGAGCAGTTCGAACCCCTCGCCGTAGGCCTGCATCAGCGCGTACTCGACGCCGTTGTGGACCATCTTCACGTAGTGGCC
>ENA-ORDC01000172-ORDC01000172.1-marine-metagenome-genome-assembly--contig:-NODE-172-length-70538-cov-7.880175_pt1 | contig 70538 bp, 71 predicted proteins | sample MGYA00237783_ERZ508515 | MGnify/ENA primary metagenome ERZ508515 (study PRJEB26186, sample SAMN06268792) | marine metagenome | isolation source: Eden Landing Ponds, San Francisco, CA, USA | place...
GAGGGCGACCTCATGGTCGTCGAGGGCATCGCGCCCGTCGAGGAGATGATCGGCTTCTCCAGCGACATCCGCTCGGCCACCGAGGGTCGTGCCTCCTGGAACACGGAGAACGCCGGCTTCCGCGTCATGGCCGACAACCTCCAGCCCGAGAAGATCACGGAGATCCGCGAACGCAAGGGCATGAAGACGGAACTGCCCGAAGCGATCGATTACTTCTAGAGACCACCTTTTACTTCGGTGGGTTCGCGAAGCGAACCCACCTCGCAAAAAGCTGTCTTGCTGAGCGAAGCGAAGTGGTTCGAGAGAGCGAAGCTCTCTCGTCATCCCGAAAATCTCCGATTTTCGGAGACAAGGCTCGGAAGACGAACGAAGTGAGTCTTCCGGTGGACCAAAAACACGCGAGCGCCTTTGGCGCTCGCCGAAACGACGGCGTGAGCGCCGTCGTATGCTTGCGGCTGCGGCTCCGTTTCACTGGCTTCACAATCATTCCAGTTTTGTCACTGTACATCTTCGGACTCTATTCACGGTGTACGCCGGTAGATATATTTCATCGGACGTCCTGTGTCGGATGGCATGGAGTACACGACACTCGGTTCGACCGGAATGGAGGTCAGTAAGATCGCGCTGGGGTGTATGAGCTTCGGCAGTCAGGACGACTGGATGCTCGACGAGGAGGAAGGACGGGAACTCGTCGAGCGGGCGATCGACCTCGGCGTGAACTTCTTCGACACGGCAAACACCTACTCCTCGGGAGAGAGCGAAGAGATCCTCGGGGACGTGCTCGCCGAGTACGACCGTGACGAGCAGGTCGTCGCGACGAAAGTCCGCTTCTCGGGGGCGAAAGAACACCCCAATGCGGAGGGCCTCTCCCGGAAGACCATCGAGCAAGAACTCGAGCACAGTCTCGATCGCCTTGGCATGGACACCGTCGATCTCTACCAGATCCATCGCTGGGACTACGACACGCCGATCGAGACGACGCTTCGGGCGCTCGATGATGCGGTTCGCCGTGGGAAGGTCCGTCACATCGGGGCCTCGTCGATGTGGGCCCACCAGTTCCAGGAAGCCCTCCACGTCAGCGACCGGGAGGGACTCGCACGCTTCGAGACGATGCAGAATCTCTATCACCTGACCTATCGCGAGGAGGAACGCGAGATGTACCCCGTTTGTGACAAGGAAAACATCGGCGTCTTGCCGTGGTCGCCACTGGCGGCGGGCTATCTCACGCGCCCGCACGACGAGTTCACGGCGACGGCGCGTGGCGAGCACGAACTCGACTACGGGACGCCGTATCACGAGGGGCCGGGCAGCGAGGAGATCAACGACCGCGTCGCTGAACTCGCTGCCGACTACGGCGTGACGATGGCCCAGATCGCCCTCGCGTGGCACTTCCAGAACGATCACGTCGACGCGCCCATTGTCGGGACGTCAAGCATCGAACACCTCGAAGACGCCGTCGAAGCGCTGGAAGTCAACCTCAGTGCATCGGACGTCGAGTATCTCGAAGCGCCCTACGAACCGGTGGAAGTGTTCGGCCACGAGTGAGGGGCCACAGAGCATGTCGAACCGATCACCGCTACGAGCGCACGCTGGCTGAAAAGCTTCTGCTCACGGCGTCTGTCTGGAAATTGGGGCGCGACTTCCAAGGCGGGTGTACCGCCTCGCTGCCGTCGGCTGCTCACCAGTAGCGCAGGGTTTCTCGTGTTGGTTCTGACAGCAGAGTGTCACTCGACCGTCTGTATCGGTCGTCCCAGCCAGGATTCGACCATGTCGGGTATCGGGATGGGAGGTGCTGAGATACGTGGCCCGTCAGGCTTAACTCCCCCTCCATCGAAGGCCGGATATTCCGATGCCAGAAGTAGAGATCACGATTCCGGATCATCTGGAGATGCAGATCGCCCAGCTAGTCGAGGAAGGTGAGTTTCTCAACCGCGAAGAGGCGATCGAGGACCTCCTCTCGACGGGACTGAAGGCGTATAAAACGAGCGGCCCGATCGAGGACGAGGAGGAACCGGGCCTCGAAGAGGACGGGATGATGGGACACGACGACGAATACGTGTTCTGAAAACGACTGCTGTACCCATTTTCCAAGACGACCGACGCAGGCGTACCGTCGTTACGGCACTTCGGGAGTTGGACGAGCGAGTTCGCGGGCCAGCGTCGTCTGGTAGCCATTCCCGGGTAATCCTTATGCCGCACTCTCTCGTAGGTCCCGCCAAGAATGCACAAAGACGAACTTCTCGAACTCCACGAGGAGATGGTGACGATCATGGAGTATTTCGATCGTCAGGAAAGCGTCAACAGCGAGTTGTTCGACCCCTACAAGGAACTTGACGTGACTCCGGCCGACGTCCACATGTCGAAAAGCGAGCACAAACACGCCGTCTTCGTCCTCGGCAACGCGCTGGCGAACGCGATGAGCGAAGACGAGTTTTCGGACGCCGGCCGCGTCGGCAAACGGATGAAAGAACTCGCCGAGGACGCCGAAAGCAAACTATAGAGAGACACGTTCCTCACCACGTCGGGCCACGCTGGCAAAGCGGTCGCTCTTGCAGATCAGACGGTCATGGCCGGTACGATGCTCCCCACCAGACAGCTGAGGCTCACTCCCGTTCGAACGCAGGCTCGCGCTGGTCGATGAACGCGCCCGCGCCTTCGACGTGCTCGTTCGTCCCGAACCGGCGTCGCCGGGCGGCGCGTTCGGCGACCATTGTCGTCTGCAAGGATCGCGAACCGTTTGCTGTGAGTAACTGTCCGGTCTCGCGGACCGCTGCGGGGGGACCGGACGCGATCGTTTCGACGAACGCGTCGAGTTGTTCTTCGAACTCGGCGGCCGGAAGCACCCGGTTGAACAACCCCAGCTCCCTCGCGCGCTCGGCATCGAGCAGTTCGCCGGTATAGAGGAGTTCCGCGGCCGTCGATTCACCGACGACCCGCGGGAGGAGTGCCGAGACGCCGGCCCCGACAGGCAGTCCGACGCGATGGAATCCGAAGCCGATCGAGCCCGCCTCGCTCGCGACGACCACGTCACACGCGAGGGCAAGTGCCCCGCCGGCCCCGAACGCTGGACCGTCGACGGCTGCGATCGTGGGTGCCGGAAACCTGTGGAGGCGTTCGATCAACGCGTCGATCCGTTCGAGACGCGCCATGAACGCGTCCGCAGAGAGTTCACCACGTGCGCCGGCGACGACACCAGCCAGGTCGCCACCGGCACAGAACGTCTCGCCCGCGCCCCGGACGACGAGACTGTCGATATCGCTGCTGGCATCGAGCGCGTCGTGCGCCGCCGCGACGACGTCCGGCGTGAGGGTGTTGCGTGCGTCGGCGTTCGTGATCGTCACCGTCGCGATCCCGTTTTCGAGCGTCCACTCGACCGGCTCACTCATAGGACAGGGTTGCAGGCCGCTCCCTAAAACGTGACTGCAGCGATCGGCTGACAGTCAGAGGGTCGCGAGATTCGGCCGTGGATTAAGGTACATTCCGAACGAGATCAAAATATGCGTATTCACTGGCACCGGCGGGACCTCCGACTCGCTGACAACCGGGCGCTCGCCGGCGACGGGATCGAAACGCACGATGAGACGGTGCTTCCGGTGTTCGTCTTCGATCCAGCCGTGCTCCGACATGCTGGCCCACCCCGCGTCGCTGCCCTCCGTTCCGCTGTTTCGGCTCTCCGGGACGCCTATCGCGAACGGGGAAGCGACCTCCGCATCGCCCGCGGCGATCCGACCGAGAAACTCCCGGAACTCGCCACATCGTCCGGTGCCGAGATGATCACCTGGAATCGAGCGTACAGCCCGCTCGCCCGCGAGCGTGATACAGCCGTCCGAGAAGCCCTGGACGACGCAGATATCGGACGGGCAGCTGTCCACGATGCGATCTTTCACGAACCGGGGACGATCCGGACGAACGACGGCGATCCGTATCAGGTGTTCACGTACTTCTGGCGGAAGTGGCGCGACCGGGAGAAACCCGAGCCGCTCGACGCGCCTGCTTTCGAGGACCTCGCGGACAGCGACGAGGAGACGCGCGTTCCAGCGCTTGCGGACCTCAACGTCGAGGAACCGACGGCGTCGATCCCGGACGTGACCCCGGCCGACGCCCGCAAGCGTCTCGACTCGTTCTGTGCCGACGACATCTATCGCTACGAGGACCGCCGGGACTACCCAGCCGAGGATTGTACCTCCCGGCTGTCACACCACCTCAAGTACGGGACGATCGGGGTTCGTGCGGTGTATGCGGCCACCGAAAACGCCCGAGAGCGTGCCGACAGCGAGGACGACCGCGAGTCGGTCACGGAGTTCCAGTCCCAGCTCGCCTGGCGGGAGTTCTACACGCAGGTCCTGTGGTTCAATCCCGACGTGGTCACCGATAACTTCACATCCTACGAGAACCCGATCGAGTGGCGAACGGACCCGGACGCACTGGCGGCCTGGAAAGCGGGCGAAACAGGCTATCCCATCGTCGACGCCGGGATGCGCCAGCTCACGGCGGAGGCGTACATGCACAACCGCGTCCGGATGATCGTCGCCTCGTTTCTCACGAAAGACCTGCTGATCGACTGGCGGAAGGGCTACGACTGCTTCCGGGAACGGCTGGTGGACCACGACACGGCCAACGACAACGGCGGCTGGCAGTGGGCCGCCTCAACGGGGACCGACGCCCAGCCGTACTTCCGGATCTTCAACCCGATGACCCAGGGCGAACGCTACGATCCGGAGGCCGAGTACATCCGGGAATACGTCCCCGAACTCGAGGGGGTACCAGCCGACGTCATCCACTCCTGGCACGAACTCGACCCCGGCACCCGTGACATGCACGCGCCGGAGTATCCGGCTCCGATTGTCGATCACGCCACGCGGCGCGAGCAGGCCCTGTCGATGTTCGAAGCGGCCCGCGGCGACGAGTAAGGGCGGGAAAACCGGACGACAAACGACGGGCGAGCCCGGCGGCCAGTCGTAGCAGTCGGTCGGAATTTACTGCCCGTGGATACACCGGTAGACGGCACGTGATCGGCAGACTGATGGGCTGCGAGGTCGGCTCAAAAGCGCGCAGTCCGGCGTTCCATGTGCCACGGTATCATCTGTCTTCTAAAGCTTTAACAGGAGTCCGATCATCAGAAAAGATGGAGGAATCTCACATGTCCGAACGTTCAAACCCCGAACTGCCGCCCCTGCCGTACGACTACGATGCCCTCGAGCCACACATCTCCGAGCAAGTCCTCGAGTGGCACCACGACACCCACCACCAGGGTTACGTGAACGGCCTCGACGCAGCCGAGGAGACCCTCGCGGAGAACCGTGCATCTGGCGATCACGGCACGACCGGTGGTGCGCTGGGTAACGTCACTCACAACGGCTCCGGTCACTACCTGCACACGCTGTTCTGGGAGAACATGTCCCCGAACGGCGGCGGTGAGCCGGAGGGCGATCTTCGGGCTCGGATCGAGGAGGACTTCGGCTCGTATGACGCCTGGAAGGCCGAGTTCGAGGCCGCCGCGGGTGCCGCCGGCGGCTGGGCGCTGCTGGTGTACGATCCCGTCGCCAAGCAACTGCGCAACCTCAAGGTCGACAAACACGACAACGGCGCGCTGTGGGGCTCCCACCCGATCCTCGCTCTCGACGTCTGGGAGCACTCCTACTACTACGACTACGGCCCGGATCGCGGGAGTTTCATCGACGCGTTCTTCGAGGTCGTCAACTGGGAGAAAGTCGCCGAGGAGTACCAGAAGTCCCTCGATCACTTCGAGTAAGTCGGCCCGTTCCGACCTCACACTCGTTTTCGTCAGCTCTACTAGCCGTCCATGCGGTGACGCCGTCCTGGCGCGCTCGGTCGCGGCGGTACTCTCCGCGCTCGAACGTGACCTTTAGGCCATCCATCGGCGTAGGAAACGGTATGCCACGCCCGAGAGACGACTTCGACGACTTGCGTCCCCTGGAGTTTCGCGAACCCGAGGAGGTCCTTGCGGCCGACCGGATGTACACGATCTACGAGATCGCACGCCTGCTACAGGGCGTTGATCCTGACGCCGAACTCGACGTCGAGACCGAGAACGTCCTGCTGGACTGGGCGATCCCCTGGGTGTTGAACCACGCCGAGGCGTTCGTCTTCGCCGAGCCGTCGGGCGACACCGACCCCGGCTACTACGGCCTCGCCACCGAGTCATGAACCTGCTCGTCGCGGGCGGGGACCGCGTCGACGCCGGCAAGACCACGTTCTCGACGGGGTTGCTCGAACACACCGGCGCGAGCGGGTTCAAACCGCGAGCGGGCAACGACTACTGGTTCGATCACGACGACTACCGCCGGGCGATCGAAGATGGCCGACTCTACGGCAAGGACGCCAGGCGACTCGCCGAAGCGAGTGCCGGCGAGCGGACGCCGGAGTCGCTCAACCCGATCCATCGCCTCTGGCGGCCGGAACCGGGTGGCGGATCAGGATTGCTCGGGCAGACAGACCGGGAGTTCTTGCTGGATCGAATCGGCGATCGCTACGTCGTCAACGGGACCGTCGAGTTGCCGGCGTCGACGCGTCAGCACCTCCCGCTTGCCGAGGCTGTCACAGTCGAGTCCCTCCAGGAGTTCAACGCCGTCATGGAGCGCGAGCACGTCCCGGCGCTGGATTCGATCCGTGAGACGATCGAGTCCACAGCGCGGGCGGTCGTCGAGTCCTACGGCAACATCGCCCGGCCGCTCGCGGATCTCACGCCGGACGCCGTCGCAGTTGTCGAGCCTCGTCGCGCGCGGATCTATCCAGGACGGCGATACGAAAAGGCCTGCCGCGTGGCCTCGGGGTCAGCGAACGAGGGGCAACTCGAAGAGCGGGTTCCCGCAGTGACTGATCTCATCGATCCGGCCGCTACCGTCACGTTGCCGGCTCTCGGAGCCGACCGCAGACGGGACCCGGCTGCGATCGCCGGGGCGTACGAACACGCCTACGACGCATTGGTGGCCGCGGCCTTCGAGTGAGCGCGAGTCGGACAGCGACTCAAAACCTGGCGGCCTGGGCGGCGAGTTCGATGTTCCGGTACGGATCCGTCTGGACGCTCCGACCGTGGCCGGCGTGCATCACCGCCAGGTCGGGGTCGACCGTCTCGAAGACTCGCTGGATGCTCTCGACGAGCAGCGACCGGTCGCCTTCCTCGAGATCAGTCCGGCCGAACCCGCCGTTCTCGAAAACCAGATCGCCCGCAAAGAGAACGGCTGGCTCGGCCGCGTACAGACAGAGGTGGTCGTCCTTGTGGCCGGGCGTGTGCAATGCCGTGTAGGTGTGATCGCCCATGACCACGGTGTCGCCGTCTTCGATTGCCCGCTCGACGCCGCGCGCATCGGGGTCGAACCCTTCGACAGGCACGTCGAAGGCCTCGGTGACGGCATCGAGATTGCCGACGTGGTCCGGATGGGTGTGGGTCAGGACGACGGCGTCGAGGGCCTCGACGTGCTCGCGGACGCGAGCCACGACGTCGAAATCGTTGCCGACGTCGACCAGCACCGTTCGGTCGCCGGTCACGAGAAACACGTTGCTGGTGAACCCGTCGACGCCAGTGGCCAGATTCCGGATCATACAGGTGAGCAACGTGTCGAGACGCTTGAGCCGTTCGGGTCGGAATTCGACACTCGTATGTCCGAAAACATCAACGGGGCGAGACCATCCATCGAGACCCACAGGGCTATGTAGCAGGAGGTAATTACCACGTGATAGATGGCCGATGTCAGGTTCCGAACCACCAGTCGTCCTCATTGTTGAAGACGAGCCGGACGTCGCCGAGACGTACAATCTCTGGTTACAGGACGAGTACGAGGTTCGCATGGCTGAAAGCGGAGCCGAAGCGCTGGAAATGCTCGACGAGACCGTCGACGTGGTGTTGCTCGACCGGATGATGCCAGGGTTGTCGGGCGACGAGGTACTCGAACGGATCCGGCAAAGCGACAGCGACTGCCGGGTCGCGATGGTGACCGCCGTCGAACCCGACTTCGATATCCTCGAGATGGGATTCGACTCGTATCTGACCAAACCGATCCGGAGTGACGAACTCCACGAGACCGTCTCGAACTTGCTGGAACGGTCGACCTACGACGATCTGCTACAGGAGTACTACTCGCTGGTCGAAAAGCAGGCGACGCTCGAAGCGACGAAGAGCCACGCCGAGCTCGCCGAAAGTGACGACTATCAGCAGTTGTCAGCGCGTGTCGATGCCCTCAACGACGACCTCTCGGAAACGCTCGGCGGGGTCGAAGACGACGAGGACTTCATCGCAACGCTTCGGGAGTTGAGTAATGGCGACGAACACTGATCAACCTGGGACAATGTACGATCTCTCATCAGTACTCGACGTAGAGCCCCTCCAGGCCGTCAGACCCGGGTCGAGCATCCTGATCACCGGTCCCGCGATGACCGGAAAACAGGGGCTGGCCTACGATATTCTGGCGGATGGAGTCACGGACAATCAGGGGGCGATCATCGTCTCGACAGGTGACCGAGCCGAGACCGTCATTGATGAGTTCGCCGGCCGAGTCGGAGACGACGACTTCGACCTCGGCGTCATCGACTGTTCCGGCGACCAACAGACGGCCGAGTCCGGGTCGGGCGTCGACGTGTTCACTCACCACGTGGGCTCACCCGGTGATCTGACCGGCATCGGTATCGGCATCACGGAAGCGCTCGAGGCCCTCCACGGCCGCGGCGCGGATCAGGGACGGCTCGCGCTGTCCTCGCTGTCGACGATGTTGACCTACACCGACCGCAAGACGGTGTTCAAGTTCTGTCACGTCCTCTCCTCGCGTCTGGAGGCGGCCGAGTACCTCGGCCTGTTCACGATCGACGCCAGTGCACACGACGAACAGACCCTCCAGGTCATCAAGCAGGCCTTCGACGGCATGATCGAGATCCGCGAGACGGACGGGAAGCGAGAAGCTCGCGTCCGTGGGCTGACCTCCGAACCGAGCGAGTGGGTGGAGCTGTAACGACCTTACGAACGTTCACGTCCACCTGGGGCTCGTTCAGTGACGCAGTGTTTGTTATGTCCCAGACGCGTCCAGCTGTATGACGACCCCGGTGAAATCAGAGACTCGCGAGCTCGGACTCTTGATTTGTATCTGCACGTCCCCCTCGTCATTCATGGCGGTACGTCCTGTCCCTGACGCGACGCGCTGGGTGTGGTTGTTCGGGAATAGCGCCATACCGGATCAGCTCCATCAATCCAGAATGGAGTCCAGAAACGAGACCCACCGCCGAGAACTCTCGACTTCGGCCTGTCGGGCGCTGTCTGCGAGGTCCGGTTCGTGGAGGTTTTGCAGCGCCGAGATCGCCCGGTCGATCCCGACGATAGACTGGGCGAGGTCCTCGGCTTCCTTCTCGGTCAGTTCGGCCGACTCGAGTCGCTGTTTGCGCTGTTTGCGCTCGGTGGTTAGTTTCGCCCGCACCTCACGCACGCGGTCGCGCAACTCCGGCGGGACGGTCCCCTGGCGTTTGGTCTCCCAGACGAACTCCTTTAGGTTCATCTCCGTCCCCTGGATTTCGACCGACTGCGGCAACTGCTGGCCGACCGTGGCGCTCTTGCGCTGGACGCGCTCCAGTAACTCCTCGCGCCGCCGGTCGGTGAGTGGTTCGTCGTCCCCGGTGTCGTCCATATACGTTCTCGGGTCTCCGGTGTCGCGTATCTTTTGGTCTCTGATCGCTGTGGTTCCGCCCGTTGGTGCCCACCGCGAAAAGTGGATTTATCTACCTGCCGGCCGGCCGAGTGTACATGGACGTTCAGTTGCTCGAAGCTACCGAGGATCCCGAGGAACTCATCTGTTCGGCCGCGCGAAACGACTACCTCTCTTCGTTCGTGGGCGACCAGTCCTTCGAGGAGATCATGGACTCGGTCGGCGGCGACACGCTCGAGGAAAAGAAGGAGACGATCATCCACCACCTGCTCGAGCACGGCCACTACGGCCCCTTCGAGCACCCTCATGCTACCTTCGCGATCAAGGGCGTCAGCCGGTCGTGTATGGCCCAAATCACCCGTCATCGTCACGTCACTTTCGACATCCAGTCGATGCGGTACGTCTCCTTCGACGAGAAGGAACCCGAACCCGGCGAGGCTGTCGTCGAGATCCCTGGACTCTCAGACCCGGGACTCACCGGCCGTAACGCCGACTTCGCCGAGAAATACGACGGGCTCGACGACGAAGCCGTCCTGGAGAAACGGGAGACGGCCTATCGGGATGCACTCGAACAGTCCTTCGAGTCCTATCGCGAGCTCCTCGACCTCGGTGTACCGGCCCAGGACGCCCGGATGGTGCTCCCGATCGGCACGAAAGTCAACATCGTGATGACGCTGAACGCCCGGATGTTGATGCACGTCGGCGACATGCGCGCGGCTGCCGACGCCCAGTGGGAGATCCGCGAGATGACCGAGGACATCCTGGATCTCGCCGCGGAGTGGGCCCCGATCACCTTCGAGTACTACGACGAGCACATGAAGAACCGAAAGAACCGACTCGCTCCCTGATCGGGTCGGTTGTCGCGACGTCTGACCGGCAGAGGACTGCCAGTATCGTTCGTGAGACCAGCGACAATAGGTATATACTTTCGGAAAGTCAAGCCGCGAGCGTATGAGTGAGGACGCCGAAACGGACGACGAGTCGCCCTCGGAGGGCGAGGACCCAGAAGCGGAATCAGCGCCAGCCGAAGGCGCCGAGACAGTGCCCGTCGGAGTCAAACTCGGGAGTACGCGGACCGTCATCTCCTATCCCGACGACGGCGAAATGGAGACGGTCCGGACGTTGACCTGTCTTGCCACCTACGAAGACGCCCTCACCGGCGAGGAACGCGTCCTCTACGGCGAGGAGGCCGCCGAGGAGTACCCGGATCGCGTTCGGTTCATGCTTCGGTCGGGCCTGCCCGAGGACGAGGAGGGCGCGGAACTGACCGAGCGGTTCTTCCAGTCGCTGGTCGAGGAGAGTGATATCCCCGAGGACAGCGGCGTCGTCTACGCGATTCCGACGATCGACAACGAGGCGGGGCTTGCCAACCTCCGGTCGGTCGTCGAAAACAGCGCCATCGGCGGGGCCTTCATCGAGAGCTACCCCGAGTCGCTGTGCGGTGCGATCCCGGCCTTCGGCGACGATCTCGAGGCGATCAACGAGATCTTCATCGCGATCAACATGGGCTCGACGAACCTCGAAGCCTCCGCCTATCGGCGCGGCGAGCAACTCTCGCCGTTCACCACGGGAGCCGTGACCGGCAACGAGGTCGACAGACAGATAACCAATTACGTCGAGGCCGAGACCCAGGGGCGGGTCAACATCGACACGCAGACCGCACGCGAGTACAAGGAGGAACACGCCGACTTCGAGGGCTTCGAGCCGTTCACGGACGTGATCCAGCAACCGGGCGGCGGCTCACACGAGTTCACGATCGAGCGCAGCGTCATGGACGCCGTCGACGAGTACGTCGACGACGTGGTCGATGAGTTCGCCAACACGTTCCTGCCCGAACTCGCCAACGACCACATGAAGGTCTACCAGCTCGCCCTCGATCGACCGATCGTCCTGACCGGCGGCATGGCCTGCATCCCCGGAATCGTCGACGAGTTCGCCGAGCGGGCAAGCGACGCGCTCAACCGTGAGGTGGAGGTGATCGCCCCGGAGAATCCGGATCTGGCCGCGACCGTCGGCGCACAACGCATCGCCGCGCGACTCAGCGACGCGAAGTAGCGCTTTCGTCTTCCGTCCAGGCGTCGCTCCCGTCGCTCCAGCACGCGAGCCACGATTCTATCTGTGGCGTTCGATCCGTCCCGTCGTCGGATCGCGATCCGCCGATCGATCCATGCCCGATCACCGACTGAGAACCGCTGGAACGTCGCGAGGCGTCCCCCGTAACCGAGCCGAGTTCCGCCGGGAGCGAGAGTGCAAGCCGAGGCATTGGGTGTAGCATTTCGACACTGCCTACGTAAATGCCAGTCAGACACCCGTCAGTCAGTCGACCGACGGGCGGACGAACAAGCCTGTAGTCGGTTCGCATCACCACATCTTCGCTCCGGAGTATCGGGAAAGACAATCTATTGATGGTTCAGGCTCCCCCTCATCTTTTAATACAGTTCGATGTGAACGGGAATCCATGGCAACCGACGACCAGGGGATCGTCGGCGAAGAACTCCTGACGAAGACCGGGAGCGGGGGGCTATTCAACCGAGGATACCTCGCCGATCAGCCGATCGAATCATATCTCGACCCACACGAACAGCCACGGGTTGTCTTCGCAACCGACGGGACCGGCGTCGTCACGGAGGGTCCACAGGGACAGACCACGTACGAACCCGGTTCGGACTATCGGACGGTCGTCGCACTCACGACCCAACGCGTGGTACTGGTCGTCGGCGGGGCTACAGACGACGGCGGCGATCGGCTGATCGACATCCCGTTGACCCGGATCGATCACGTGGCGTCAGCGTCCGGGTTTCGACAGTCGATCGTGCGGTTGTGGATCGGTGAGGACGTCTGGGAACTCTCGTCCGAGACTGCGGATCCAGAAACCGTCGAGACGTATCTCTCGAAGGCGTCCCAGCGACGGATCCGGTTCGAGCGACTGCTCGGCGAGGCCGAAGACGGGATCGTGGCTGCCGGCGATCACCTCACGGCGGGACGGTTCCCGTCGGTCGAGGAGGCACTGGATCGGGCCGACCGAGCCCTCGAAGAAGCCCGCGAACCGGTCGAGTCCTTCCCGGCGGACGCCCGGGACATGGAAGCGTTGCTGGCGGCGTACCGTGACCGCTATCGAAGCGAGGAACAGCGGTTGCAACTCTCCCGGATCGAACAGAACCGCGAGTGTGGCCGGGAACAGTGCCAGAACGAGGCCTACGAGCGGGCCGCAAACGCCTACGACCGATCGCGAGCGATCTGCGAAACGCTCCTGGAGCGAGAGGGAGTCGCGTCGGAAAGGGCGGACCGAACCCGTGACGTCCTCACGTCGATCGAACGGGACCGCACGCGTCTGGCCGTCGCTCCGGTCCAGACGGCGGCAGCGTATCGCCGCTCGGCGGAGGGGGCCACACTTCCCGGCGACGCGGCCGAGCGATGGCGCGAGGCGTACGATCGCTACCGCCAGGTTCTCGAGCTGGACTGGGGTGAAGAGACTGACCGGTTCGCCGGCGACGCCGACCGGATCCGCGAGCGGTTGACGACGATCGCGGCCGAATTGCTCGCTGCCCGTTCGCGGGCGGCCGCCCAACACCGGCGGGCGGCGATCCGTCTCACGACGGTCCAGGCCACCACGGCGGCTATGGACGCCTATGGCGACGCCAGGGACCACCTGGAGGCGGCGGTCGAAACGGCCCGGGAACTCGATCCGACGGCTGTCTCGTCCCTTCGTGAGCGACTCGACCTGGTCGAACAGCGGATGACCGTCCTCGCCGAGAGTGACGCCGAAACGGGCCGGGCCGGCACGCGAGCGAGCGGTGGGCCCCCGATTGGAACGGCCGGTCCAGTCCGTCTACGGCCCGTCAGTGAACGCCCCGGGATCGTCCCCGTTCGAACCGACGAGTCACCGCCGGCAGTTCGACGACTAGCCCCCGACGGCGAGACGACGCTCGCCGTCTTCGGTCCGTCCGACGACCAGCAGACGACACTCGCCGTCCTCGGTCCGTCCGACAACGAACAGACGACACTCGTCCCTCGGACTCGCGATCCACGGGCGCAGTACGTCCGTCACGTCGACGCCCTCGACGGCGAGACGCTTCACGAGACGGTCACGGACATCTGGCAGAAACTGGGGTGGACGGTCGAAGCCGACGCGGACGGAACGGCACTCCGCGCGTCGCGGCCGGGCGTCGGGACGACCCTGCTCCTGACTGTTCGAACGCGCGGGGATCCAGTCGGACCGTCGGCGATCAGCGCGCTCGCCGCGGACCGGGACCGACGCGAGGACGATCCGTGGCCGGTGCTGGTCACGACCGACGCCGTCGAACCCGCAGCGTTCGAAACAGCGATCTCGGCGGGCGTCACGATCATCGACACCCGGAGCCTGGCCGAACTCTGGTACCAGACCGACGACCAGCCGGACGACCGGCATCGGGAGCCGGCGAGTAACCCAGCCTGATCATCCTGACAGGATATCAGCTGACGGTCGGCGACCACAGACAGTGGCGAAACAGCATATCTTCAAGTCGGCGTCGGTCCTTCGAGAACGTATGGACGAACCAGCTGGCATCTACGCCCGGGAGATCGCGTATCTCGACCGTCACGTCCAGATCGGCGTCGCCGGTGACCGCGTCATCGCCGTCTCGTTTCCGGAGACGCCGGCCGACGACACGGGAACCGATCATCCACTTCTCGACCGGATTGAAGCCTATTTCGAGGGTGAAACCGTCACCTTCGAGTCAGTCCCGGTGGCGCTGACGATGGCAACTGACCACCGCGATATTTTAGAGACCGTCCAGTCGGTCCCCTACGGCGAGGAGATCAGCGTCGAACAACTTGTACAAATGACAGCTGGGCTCGACCCCGACGCCGACGCGGACGTCCGTCTCGTCCGGACGGCGCTGTCGGAGAACCCGGTCCCACTGCTGATCCCCGACCACCGGATTCGCGACGGCCCGAGCGGTGCACCAGCGGCGGTCGAACAGAAGCTACGATCGGTCGAGGGGCTGGCCTGAGGCGGTGAACTACCCCACCCTACCGCTCACCTGACGGCTCGCGCTTGAGGGTGGGGCTTCCTGCTTCTACGACGCGCTTTGCAGACACCGAATCGGTATCCACAGGAAGCGCAGTCTCCACAGGCGTTAACGAATCGCTGCGCGATTCGTTCGCACACCAGAAATCTTCGATTTCTGGGGACGTTGATTCGGAGCGTCCCTCTCCTAACTGCTTGATGCCGCGAGAACGGATGTTCCACGCCGCATTTGCGTCTCTATCCGCCTCGAATCCACAGGAGGGGCACGAGTGTTCGCGCACCCACAGCGGTTTCTCGGTCGAAACGCCGCAGGACGCACATTCCTTGGTCGTGCCGCTCGGGTCTACGGCAACGAAATGCGTGCCTTCGCGTTCGCACTTGTATTCGAGCATCCGCAGGAACGTTCCCCACGCTGCGCCTGCTCGGTTCCGTGAATTGCCCGGTAGTTCAACCAAGCCTTTCGCGTCCAAGTCCTCCGCAGCTACCAAATCGTACTCGGTGGCGTAGTAGTTCGAGAGCTTGTGGAGGAAGTCCCGACGCTTTCGCTTGAGGTCAGCGTGGCGTTGGGCCACGACTCGGCGTTGTTTCTCCCAATTCGCAGAGCCGTGTTCCTTTCGTGAAAGGGCACGTTGTGCCCGTTCTAAGCGTTCGCGCTCGTCCGAGAAGTCGGGAAATTCGACCGCCGTTCCGTCCGTGTCGTGAGCGTACTTGAGAATCCCAACGTCGATGCCGACGCACTTCTCGGGGTTCTCAGGCTTCGCTGGTGGGGACTCAGGCGTTTCGACACCAAGAATGGCGTACCACTTCCCGGTTGGTTCCTGTTTGATTGTGACCGTCTTGATTTCGGCGTCGTCGGGCAGGTCGCGGTGGAAGGTGAGCGGGATTTCCCCAAGTTTCGAGAGCCACAGCCGGGTCCGACCGCTCGTGTTTTTGAGCTTGAAGCCGGATTGACTGTAGGTGAAACTGCGGTACTCGCCCGGAGCCTTCCAGTTGAGAGTGCCGACGTGGTAGCCGTTCTCCTTGCGACCACGAAGCGTAGAGAGGTTGTCGTACAATCGCTGAACGACTTTCTGAAGAACCTTCGAGTGAACTTGTTTCAGGTCGTTCCACCACTTCTTGAGACTCGGCAGGAGTTTCTGTTCGCTGTATGCCGAAGTGTTGTCGGTTCGGTTGAGTCTGTGGAGGAAGTGGTTGTAGACCTGTCTACAGGTATCGACAGTCCACGCTAACCGGTCTTCGAGAGCGTCGGACGGTCGAAGCCGATACCTGTAGTTGTAGTTCATCTACGAGCGTTCTTCGATGAGTTCGTCAAGTTTCTCTTGGACGAACGACGAGAGGTTAAGATGGTTCTCCTCAACCCACTCGGCTTGGTCGTCGCGGAGAGAGATGTTCTTGCGTGTTGCCACACCACAAGATACACAAACTACACAAATAAGGGTTGCGATTGCATGGGCCTGTGGGCCTGCCACCGAATCGTGTATGAGAATTGTGCGGCGCTGTATCCCCTCCCTACTCGCTCCCTTCGGTCGCTCCTTAAGCAAGGGGCCTTAGCGCCTCAATTCAGGTAATCGTCGAAACGACCTGTAAGTACCGGGGCGGCTACCGAATGATGCCCGCGGTTCCGAGCGGTTCGTCCCCGCGTGCGGAGACGAGAAACTCGAGTGCATTGAGTAGGTAGTGTGCGACCACGACGACGAGGACGCTGTTCGTGAGTACGAAGGCCGTCGCCAGCGCCATCCCGAGTAACCCCGTCACGACCACACCAGCCCGACCCTGTGCGCCGTGGGCCACGCCGAAGGCGAGCGAGGAGACGACCGCGAGTGCCCACGGCGACGCGTCGAGTCCAGTCGCCGGAACGCCGATGGCGGCCGCCCGGAAGATGAACTCCTCACTCGCGGCGACGATCGGCAACACGACGCCGAACAGCAGGACCCACTCACCGCGCGTCGTCGGCGTCAGCATCGATCGCAACTGCTGGTCGTAGCCGATGCCCGCCGCGTCGACGAGCGCGACCGCAAGCTCACTCCCGATCCAGAGCCCGATGCCGAGGACGATCCCGAGACCGACCGCCGGGACGCCGGTACTGAGTGGCTCGGGACCGACGCCAAAGGCCGAGAGCGGGATCGAAAAGACCAGCGCGCCGATCAGGAGCACGCCGCCGAAGAAGCCCTGCGTGAGCACGACGTTGGCGAGGAGTGAGAGGGTCGGAATGAATGACGGGGAGTCGGGACTCGACGCGGCGTGTTGAGTTGCTGCCGAGCGACCCGCCGGCCGAACGCGGATCCATCTCGACCCGGCGACACCGGGGTCCAGTCCCGTCGGCTGCAGCCGGACGGTCGAACGGCGGTCCGTCGGCTCCGCGTCGAGCAGTCGCTGGGAGAGGTGTGCAAGCAGGACAACGAGCGAAACGATCACGCCGGAGAGGCCGACGAAGGCGGCCCAGTTCGGCACGGCTACTGCGGGCTGGGGTTGGTCGGGCCGACCTTGCGTTCGAGGGCCTGGCCGGTGATCGACTTCAGCCGGTCGACCAGACTGTCCTTCTCGGGTTCGCCCGCCAGCGCGACCTCGAGCACTTCAGAGAGGTGCGAGACGGGGATGATGTCGATCTGCTCCTCGTACTCGTCCTCGATCATCACGTCCTGTTCGTTGGCCTTCGGGATGATCACCGTATCGAGGCCGGTCTTGGCGGCGGCCTCGATCTTGTGAGTGACGCCGCCGACGGGCAGGACGTCACCGCGAACCGACAGCGACCCGGTCATCGCGAGGTTCTGCTCGACGGGGATGTTCTCTAAGGCGGAGATGACGGCCGTCGCGACCGTCACCGAGGCGGAGTCGCCCTCGACGCCCTCGTAGGACTGGACGAACTGGATATGGATGTCCTTCTCAGAGATGTCCTCGTCGGAGAACTTCTTGATGATCGCGCTGACGTTCTGGACGGCCTCCATCGCGATCTCCTGGAGTTTCCCGGTCGCGATGACCTCGCCGGGACCCTGTGAGGGGGCGACCTCGGCCATGACGGGCATGACGATCCCGCTGTCCTCGCCCATGACGGCCAGGCCGTTGACGCGACCGACGGCGCTGCCCTCGTTGACGGTCATCTTGTAGTCCTTGCGGCGCTCGATGTAGTTGTCCGCGAGTTGCTGCTCGATCGAGCGCGAGCGGTCCTTGGCCTGGAGGACGTCCTCGCGCTCGGTGTACTCCTTGTCCGCGGCGCGGGCAATGTCGCCGGCGACCCGGACGAGTCCGCCGAGGTTCCGGAGTTTCAAGGAGAGATGCTCCTTGCGGCCGGCCCGACGGCGGGCTTCGAGGATGACCTCCTCGACGGCCTCCTCGGTGAAGTGTGGCAGGCGGCCGTCCTTTTCGACCTCCTGGGCGACGAAGCGGGCGTACTTCCGGCGCATCTCGGGGTCGTCCTCGATGGTGTCGTCCATGTAGACCTCGTACCCGTAGCCCTTGATCCGGTCGCGCAGGGCCGGGTGCATGTTCTCCATCGCATCGAGGTTCCCGGCCGCGACCATGATGAAGTCCGTCGGGACGGGTTCGGTCTGGACCATCGCGCCGGAGGAGCGCTCGCTCTGACCGGTGATGGAGAACGCGCCCTCCTGGATGGCCGTCATCAGCTTCTGCTGGGAGCGGATGTCGAGCGTGTTGATCTCGTCGACGAACAGCACGCCCTTGTTGGCCTTGTGGATCGCGCCAGCCTCGACACGGTCGTGGCTGGGCGTCTCCATGCCACCGGACTGGAAGGGGTCGTGGCGAACGTCGCCGAGCAGTGCGCCGGCGTGAGCCCCGGTCGCCTCCTCGAAGGGCGCGGTCTGCTCGTTCGCGTTGTTGATGAGGAGGTTGGGGATCATCGAATCGCTCCCGCGCGCCCCGTAGCGGAACGCCAGGTAGATGACACCCGCCGCGAGCACGCCGAGCAGCGGTTGGCCGGCGAACAGCAGCGCGTAGCCGATCACGACCGCGATGATGATCCACATCAGGAACGACCGCATCTGGTTGCGCTTGCGGGCCTCTTCCTTGTGGGCGTCGACGATCTGCTCGCCCTTCCCTGCGGGGACGGTCCGAACCTTGGGCTCGTTGCCGTCGTCCGGGTTGTGATAGACCAGGACGTCCTGGAGGTCCTCCTTCGGGAGAAGTTGACTCATCGCCTTCGCGAGCATCGACTTGCCCGTCCCGGGCGAGCCGATCATCATCACGTGGCGACGCTGTTTGGCCGCCTTCAGGACGATGTCGCGGGCGTGATCCTGCCCGATGACCTGATCGACCAGCCGGTCGGGCACCTCGATATCCTCGGTCGAAGCGATATCGAGCCCGCCGAGAATGCTGTCTTCGTCCTCCTCGGCGGCGACAGCCGCGTCGTCGTCGAGCGTTACGTCGCTCCCGAGATCGACCACCTCCTCGTCAGGCGTTGCTTCGTCGGCATCAGCCACCTCGTCAGCGTCGGTCCGCTCGTCCGGTTGCTCGATCTGCGTCGAGTCGGACGAACTCGGGGACCGCTCGGACGACGCGTCGGACCCGTCCATCCGGCCGTCGTCCGAGACGGCATCCTCATCGTGCTCGGGCGGCGCATCGTCGGCAGTATCCTTGTTTTCGCTCATTCTAGCGGGTCAGTTACGAAGATTCAGGGACTGTCGATTGATATACTTTCTCCTCACGACCGGGTTTGCCGGTCCGGAGAAAACCGACAGACACTGCCCGGATCGAACGATCCGATCGTCGAGCCGCGACTCGCCGGGTTTATGAAAGCTCACGCCCTGAGACCGGATATATGACACGCGGATTCTACATCGGCCGCTTTCAACCCTATCACAACGGTCATCACACGATGATCGAACGCATTGCGGCCGACGGGGAAGTCGGGGAACTCGTCCTCGGGATCGGGAGTGCGGGGAACTCCCACACCGTCCACGATCCCTTCACGGCCGGCGAGCGTATCATGATGGTGACCAACGCCGTCGCCGAGTTCGACATCCCGACGTACGTCGTCCCCATCGAGGACCTCGAACGCCACTCGGTGTGGGTCAGCCACGTCCAGAGTATGTGTCCGAACTTCGATCTGGCATACTCGAACAATCCCTTGGTGATCCAGCTCTTCGAGGAGGCCGGCATCGAAGTCCGCCAGTCACGGATGTTCGATCGCGAGCGCTTGGAGGGCAGCGAGATCCGCGAGCGGATCATCGAAGACGAGACGTGGCGCGACCGCGTGCCGGACGCCGTCGTCGACGTACTCGAGGAGTGCAACGGCGTCGAGCGCCTCCAGACGATCTCACAGTCCGACGTCGTCGAACGCTGGGAAGCGAAAAACGGGACCGACGACGAATCCACGTGACGAAGTGGCCGGCCTACAGCACCACCGCACCCCCGTCTCTTTTGTCACCGGTCACGTACACCCGAGCGATGATTACCCTCAGTTCCGACTTCGGCGCTCCCTACCCCGCAGCGATGAAAGGTGTCCTCGCGTCCCGGACCGACGCCCGGCTGATCGACGTCTCCCACGACTTCCCACGCCAGGACGTCAGGGCGACGGCATTCTGGCTCCGGGAGGTCCTGCCGTCCTTCCCGCCAGCCGTCCACCTCGCCGTGGTCGACCCGGGCGTCGGAACCGACCGGGCGGCACTCGCGATCCGCGCCGGCGAGCACGTCCTCGTCGGCCCCGACAACGGCGTGCTGGTCCCGGCTGCCCGCGCGCTCGCTGACGGGTCGGACGAATCCGATGAGCTCGACGGGATCGAGGTCTTCGAATACGGCTACGACGATCCGGAGAGCGTCACGTTCCACGGTCGGGACGTCTTCGCGCCGGCTGCGGCGACTGTCCACGAGATGGGGCGGTCCGGGTTCGAAGCGACTGTCCACGAGACGGGGCGGTCCGGGTTCGAAACTGGTGACCGATTCGAGCCCGTCGAGAAATACGAGAACCTGGCGTTCCCCGAGCCCACGATCCGGGATGACGGCATCGACGGCGAGGTGCTGGTGGTCGACGGCTTCGGCAACGCGATCACGAACGTGCCGGGCGAGGTGCTGATCGATCGTTTCGGTGAAGCGGTGACCGTCAACGGCGTCTGGGCACCGGCCAGACGGACGTACGACGAGGTAGACGCCGACAACCGGCTTGTGACTGTCGGAAGCCACGGCAACGTCGAACTCGCGGTCAATCGGGGGCGGGGCGACGAGCGCTTCAGCGTCTCATCGGGATCACGGGTGCTTCAGCGTCTCATCGGGATCACGGGTTCGGCTTCGCTGGACGTGACTCCCAGGCGGGCTCCCTGGAGCTGCCGGTCTCTCACAGGAACGGCAGTGCCAGGCCAGCCGTGATCGAACTGACGACGGCCCAGCCGGCGAAATTCCACCACGGCACGCCACGGAGCCGTGGGCCAGGCAAGTCGTCCGTGTACGTCCAGTATCCTGCTTCGACGCCGTACTGGTCGGTAAGTAGGTCGGCCGTCGTCGCGAGACCGGTGGCAACGGCGATCGACGCCGGCCCGTCGAACCCGAGCAGGGCGACGCGAAAGGCGACGTAGACCGCGCCGGTCCAGCCAAAGAGGACGTACACCGGCACACCGAGGAGTTTCGGTTCGACGTGATGTTCGAGGATGCCACGGCCGACGGCGATGGCTTCGGCGACGAACGCGACCACTGCCCCACCACCGAAGAGTGCGACCGTCGCCGCGGCCGGCCAGGTGGCGCCAGCGTGGGCAAGTGCGGCGAGGCCAACGGCGATAGTCACTGCGGCGAACGGGCGACTCCTGCGCACGTCTGTGTCTGGACGCGCCAGGGACGTCAGTCGTTCGCTCCGGATCCGGGAGTGTGCCGACGTGACCCGGAACCCACATTCGCCGAGTACGCGGACGGCCGAGAAAGACAATCCACGGTGACGTCCCTCAGAACCGTTCGATCGTTATCTGCAGGTCGACCGTCGTCCGCTGGTCGGCGTCGAAGAAAAACGATCCGCCGCCGTCGGCGTATTCGACGGTTTCCTCGAACGTCGACACCGCCGACAGCACTTGCATGGTCGAGGTCGGGACTCGTGCTTGCCTGATCTGTTCGTCGGAGAAGTAGACGCTCACAGGGCCCCCCTCGAGGACGTCGCCGGCGACGTGGACGCGTTTCGGCCGAATATCAGGCAGCAGCCATCCCCGGGGAGCGTCTTCCGAGACGGTCAGCTCGCCATCGAATCGGAACGGAAACGGCGGCGTGACGTGCCAGACGGCCGTCGCGGGCGGAAAGGTGGAGGCCGGCGTCGAATCGTCGATCGAGGAGAGATCAGCACACCCCGCAATTCCGACGGCCCCGGCGACGGCGAGAAACTGACGGCGGCGCATACCTGATCAAGCCAGTGCGTGCCGAAAAACCCTCCGTTGCTGAGTTACCCGGGAGGGATTCGATCGAACAAAACGGCGGAGGAAAAGCGGTACGCAGCAGGGGAAAACCAACCGTCGGAACGACCGATCAGTTCGCGGCGATGACGTCGTCGATGCGGACGATCATGGTCGCGGCTTCAGTCGCGCTGTCGACGGCCTCGCGCTTGACCGCGGCGGGGTCAAGGACGCCTTCTTCGAGTGGGTCTGCGATGTCGCCGCTCTGGCCGGCAGAAAGGACACCTGACAGCGTGCCGTTCTCGTAGGCAGCCCGGAGGTCGACCAGCGCGTCGATCGGATCCATCCCGGTGTTCGTCGCGAGTGTCCGCGGGAGGACGTCGACGGCGTCGGCGAAGGCCTCGACGGCGAGTTGTTTACGGCCCTCGACACCGGCCGCGTGGTCGCGGACGTAGTCGGCGATGACGATCTCGGTCGCGCCGGCACCGGGGACGACGCCGCCGCGTTCGATCGCGGCCGTCACGACGTCGAGTGCGTCACGGATCGAGCGTTCGAGTTCGTCGACGACGTGTTCAGTGCCGCCACGGGCGAAGATCGTGACGGCCTCGGCGGCGGCCCCGCCCTCGATGAAGGTGAGATCCTCGTCGCCGTAGGTCCGGACCGAGATGGACTCGGCGTGGCCGAGTTCGTCGGCTTCGAGTTCCTCGATCGACGCGGCACGGCTCGCCCCAGTCGCGCTGATGATCGCCCCGAGATCGGAGACGTCATCGATCGCCAGGACGCCGTCCTTGGCGAGATACGACGCGATCCGGTCCTCGATATCGCCGCTGGCGAACAGCACGTCCGCGCCAAGATCGACCACGCTCTGGGCGCGTTCGCGCAGTTCTGCCTCTTCGGACTCGATCGCGGCGTTGAGCTGATCGACGTTGTTGACGTTGTATTCGGCGTCGATGTTGCTCTGCTTGAGTTCGAGGTCGCCGTCGACGACAGCGATCGACGCGTCCTCGACCGATCGGGGCATGTTGTCGTGAACAGGCTCCTCGTCGACGATGACGCCCTCGATCAAGTCCGTCGCGCTGGAACTCGATCCGACCTGGGCGTGGATCGTGATGCTGTCCCGATCGACGCCATCGTCCGTCCGGACGTGACCGACGGCGTCGACGACCGTTTCGGCGAGCGGGCCGGCGGCGACGTCGCCCGTCCCTTTGCCCGTCATGCTGGACTCGGCGACCCTGATCAGGTCCTCGGCGTCGAGGTCACCGTCGATGACGAGGTCGTCGATGGCCTCGCGAGCAAGCGACGACGCCTCGTGATAGCCCTCGACGATCGTCGTCGGGTGGACGTCGTCGTCGAGCAACTCCTCGGCCTTGCTCAGGAGTTCACCGGCGAGAACGGAGGCGGTCGTCGTGCCGTCGCCGACTTCCTCCTCCTGAGTCTGGGCGACTTCGACGAGCATGTTGGCCGCCGGATGCTCGATCTCCATCTCCTGGAGGATCGTCGCGCCGTCGTTCGTGATGACGACGTCGCCGTCCGCGACGAGCATCTTGTCCATGCCGCGGGGGCCGAGCGTGGTCCGTACGGCCTCGCTGATAGCCTTGCCCGCGGAGATGTTCGAACGCTGTGCGTCGTCTCCCTGTGTCCGCTGAGAGTCTTCGCTGAGAATGAACATGGGCTGTCCACCCATGCGCTGCTGACCGGATTGTGACATATGTGTAGCCTCACCTTATCCGTCGTTTGCGGTTCTATATAAATGTTGCTAAGCGAAGGAAGGCAGCTACGGGATGGGCCACCGCATCGCCAGGAGCGATGATTTAATGGCAGAACCACTCCACACTCTGTTCGATGCTGGAGTTGGAGCACGGGTTCAGGGTCGTCGACACGCACGTCCGCCTCGAACCCGACGCCGACCAGCGGTCGGGAGACGGGCCAGGGACGCCTGAACGGCTCGAACGGGAGATGCACCAGGCCGGGATCGTCCGGTCGCTCGTCTATCCGGGCGAGCGCGAGGGGTCGTACCTGAAGGCCAACAACGCGATCGCCCGTATGAGCGTCGGTCGCCCGTTCGTCGCGCTCGCCCGTATCAACGGGCCTCGGGACCCCGACGGCGGAACCGGTGCACGCCTCCGAAACCTGGCTGCCAGCCGCGGGGACGAACATACGGCACCCGGAGACATCGAGCAGTTCGCCTACGACGACCGCTTCGTCGGGTTCAAGCTCCACCCGCCCACCGACGGGCTCCCCGACGAGGCAGTCCTCGACGCCCTCGAATCGGTCGGCCTCCCGGTGATCATCCACGGTGGCCAGGCGTTCGGACCCGAGGCGATCGAGCGAACGCTGGCGACCGCCGATTTCCCGACCATCGTCGCACATTTCGGTGGGTACCCCCTCGATCGGGAGCTGATGGACCGCTCGATCGATTTACTCACCGATCACGACGAACTGTACCTCGATACGAGTTACGTCAGGCACCGGGAGCCACTCGAGCGCGCCCTCAGAGAACATCCGGATCGGGTGCTCTTCGGCAGCGGTGCACCCAGTGCCCACCCCAGCGTGGCGATCATGGAAATCCTCACACTCGACGTGCCGGAGGATGCGATGCGAAAAGCCTTCTCGAAGAATCCGGGTCGCGTGATCGACGCACTTGCGCCGTGAGTCACCGCGAATCGTAGACCGCGACCGCACGATCCCGACCGGTCGATCGGCCACGCGGATTTCGACGATCGGTCCGATCGCGGGCTCTGGCTGTGAGTCCATCCTTGAAGCCGACAGGGACAGCTGTCAACACGCTACGGCCCGCGCCGAACCAGTCGGTGGCTGGCGTTTCGCCCGCAAAAACGTCGCGAAGCGTCTTCCCGGCGTCCGCCAGTGCGCGCCGGGCGATCCGCGCGATGACGGCCGGACGAAGCCCGTAGTTCTTCGCGAGCCGGTACGCGAAGGACTGATACTGTCGACGCCAGTCGACCTCGTTCGTGCCGCCGTCGGCTCCCATTGCCCGCTCGACGGCCATGTCGGTCCGCCAGGCGGCGGTCCGATCCATGCCAGCCACCCGGTGGGAGAAGTCGCGTGCGTCCTCGACCGTGAGGTACTCGTCGAACCCGTCGAGATCGGCAAGGAGTTTTCGGGTGAGCACTAGATTGCCAGGGTTGACGTAGGTCACTGACCGACCAGCGACGGCCCGGGTTTCGTCGCTCTCAGTCGTTTTCCCGGCCCGGACACGCTGGTGGGTCGGTCCAGTGACGACCGGTGCCTCTCTGAGTCCCGCACGGATCGCCGTCGCCCACTCGTCGGTCACGGACAGCCCCTGGCTGACGAAGGCGATCGCGTCCCCGGTCGCGTGATCGATCCCCGCGTTACGCGCGGCGTTGGTCGATCGATCCGCGATCTCGACGAGCACGTCGACGTCCTCGCGATCGCGGACCATCCCGGTCGTCCCGTCCGCCGAGGGACCGTTCACGACGATCACCTCGGCCCCCGAGACGTGTTCGCTAACGGAGTCGAGCGTGCGTGCGAGTTGCTCTCGTCCGTTGAGCGTCGGGACGACTACCGAGAGTTCCATACCACTCCATAGCGCTCCGGATAACTAAAAACGTCGCGAGATAGATCACGTCTGACAACTGATCGTCAGGTCAGACCTGACAGTGCCAATACGAGACCGACGAGAGCCGATCACCGCCCGGGGCACGGCCCACCGCTCGGTCGACAGTCCGGAACGCCGAGGCCAGACTGTCTGGAATCGCCCGGTACAGCCCGTACGGGACGATGAAGTCGTGCGTCGCCCCAACCAGATCGAGGTCGGCCTCCCCGAGCAGTCGGTCGACCTCCCACCGGGAGTACAACCGCGACCCCATCGGCAACGCCCAGTTGTAGATCGACCGGGTGCTGAAGCGGTTGAACGTATCGAAGAAGACCACATCGTTGGACACCCGCCGCATCTCGCTGAGATACGACGCCGGCGTGTCCGCGAGGTGGAAAAACCGCATCGCGATGACCGCGTCGAAGTGATCGTCGGGGAACGGGAGCCGGCCGGCGTCACCCCGCATGAAATCGAGATGACTGTCCACGCCGGCGGTTCGGGCCTTCTCGCGGCCCTGCTTGAGCATCGCCGAGGAGATATCCAGCCCGACGACATCGGCCCCACGCTCGGCCAGCATCACCGTGAACCGACCGGTTCCGCAGGCGATCTCGAGAACCCGCGTGTCCTCGACGGGCCCGATAGCGTCCAGCACGGCCTGCTTTTCCCGCCGGTCGATGAGGCGGCCGCCACCCGAGAACCGCTTCTCCTCGTAGGCCTCGGCGATCTCGTCGGCCTGGTACCACTCCTGTCCTTTCACGCTATGGATTGTTCACAACGGGGTGATTAAAACGGTATTGGATCCGTCCGTCCACCAAGATATAAGGGGTATCCCTAGAATATAAGGTGTTATGTTCTCCATATAGCCAATCCTTATATGTCGGTTTCGGCTGAGTCCAGGTATGAGTACGACTATCGAAGACGGGTCGCGAACGGAGATCATCCTCACGGAGGGGGAGTTTCGTGAGCGTCTCCGTGAGTTGCCGCCGAGTGCGAAGTTGATCGCGAAGGTACTCGAGACTGACCAGCCACTCTCACAGGGGGAACTCGCCAGGGAGTCGCTGCTCCCGGATCGGACCGTCCGGTACGCGCTGAACCGGCTGGAGGACGCCGATCTCGTGTCCTCGCGATACAGCTACCGCGACGCCCGCAAACAGGTGTACTACCGAACCACCGAGTGACTGGTTCACCACCGGGAAATCGTCGCGCTCGCAGACGTTGTGTTTCGTTCGTCCACGCCGCCGTTACCCCGACGCCCTTTTGACGCTTCACCGGATTATCCAGTCCATGGACCTCGAAGCCGAGCTTGCGGCCGCTCGCGATCTCGACGTGACGGCGATCGCGGACGCGATCGAATCGATCGGCTTTGCGTGTACCCGGTGTGGCCACTGCTGTCGCGGGCTCGGCGAGGAGGAACACACGGCGACGGTGTTCCCCGACGAGATCAGGGAGATCCAGCGAGCGGGCGACGAGGACTGGCGCGAGGTCGCCCGTCCGATGCCCTTTGGCCTCACAGAAACTGACGAGGAGATGCAAACCGGCGAAACCTTCGAATGGGCCCTCCAGACCGACGCGTGTGGGGACTGTACGTTCTACGACGAGAAGGGCGAGGCGTGCGCGATCTACGAGAACCGCCCGCTCATCTGCCGAACGTACCCGTTCAGTCTAGCTATCGAGGACGACGGAGCCGAGACGAGCACACCGATGGGTGACGTCGTGGATCGCGAGGGTGCAGTCCAGGCCCACGAGTGTGCGGGACTCGGGCGCGACATCTCGCGGGAGGATGCGGAAGAACTGGCCACCACGCTCAAGGAACGGGCGATCCGAGAACGACGGGAGGCCATCGGCGTTCGAGACAACTACGAACCCACCGACGTCGACGGCGTCGTGGTTCACGATTCGGAAGGACAGAAGCGGCCCGACGGACGTCCGATCGAAGAGTGAGAGCCCGGGTCTGAGACCGGTCGACAAGTTCTTTAGGGTGGCCTTCGACGCCGGGAACGGAGGTTTGACCTTGGAAATCTCAGAGAAACTCTTGTGTCTGTTCAGTGCGGACGTGACCGCCGAGGACGACCGATACGTCGTCGAGGTGCCGCGGCGGGAGATCGAAACCGGTTCGATCGACGCTGGCGAAACCTATCGAATTGCGGTCATTTCGGGTGAGGAGGAACCGACGGACGAACAGCCGGGCACCGAGACGGCGCCGAGCGAGCCACAGCCGCCAGTCGAGACCGGCGAGATCCGGTACGTCGAGATCGAAGACATCGGCAAACAGGGCGACGGCATCGCTCGGGTCGAGCGGGGCTACGTCATCATCGTCCCCGGAGCGGAGATCAACGACCGCGTCAAGGTCGAGGTCACCGAAGTGAAGTCGAACTTCGCCGTCGGCGAGATCATCGAAGAGGACATCTGATCGACGGCGTCTTTTCCCGGTCGTACCACATCCCGGCCGTTCGGGGGACTCCCGGCGGCTACACGCCCCGGCGAATGAGTATAATCGCAATACGAGAGTCGATTAACCGACTATACCAAACCGCCTATACGGGTCTCTTCGCTACAGTGAACTATGAGCACGAGTGCGGCGACGACCCACGACGACGGTCCGCTCTCGGAGAAACAGCGACGGATCCTCGAATACCTGCGAGCCAACGCCGACGAGCAGACGTACTTCAAATCCAGGCTCATCGGCGAGGAACTCGGCCTCTCGGCGAAGGAAGTCGGCACGAACATGGCCGCCCTCCAGGACGGCGAATACGAACTGACTGTCGAGAAGTGGGGGTACTCCTCGTCGACGACGTGGATGGTCGACGCGTAGGGCGTTCCCAGCAGTAGCAAATCCCTCAACCGTCGTAGGCGACGTGTTCGTCGGCCTCGGTGGCGAACTCGATCGCGTTCTCGTCGAATGACTCGGCGTATCTCACGACCAGCATCAACAGCGTCTCGGGCTGTCGCAATGCGTATCCGTCGTCCCGGGTCAGCAGGCCGGCTTCCTCTAGCTGTGCCGCGTGTTTGCTGACGGTCGGGTTCGAAACGTCGAGTCGCTCGGCCAGTTCCTTGGCGGTGGCGCTCGGATCACGGAGGAGTTCGACGATCATCCCACGGGCGGTATCCCGACGGAGATAGCCGAGTGCAGTCCGTTCGAACTCGCTGAACCGGTCGGCGGGGAAAAAGCGCCGATACTCGCCGTCGCGCTGGCTTTCGATCGCGTCGTCCTGCAACAACGTGCGGAGGTGATGTTGCGTCTCGCCCGTTCCCAACTGGAGGTCGTCACGGAGTTTCGAGAAGTGTGCCCCCGGCGTCGTCGAGAGATACCCGACGATCGCGCCCGGCGCAGTGCTGTCGCTGCCCGAATCGGCCAGTCGAACGAGTGGACTGGCAGCCCCCAGCGCCGCGAACCGACGGAGCGTCGCGCGCTTGCTCTCGTCGACACCGTCCCTTCCCATTAGGTGTGTCAACGATACCGAGTCACAAAACGGCTTCGCTCGATTCAGTGCACGTCCAGAGAAACGCATCGCGTTCGTCGGACGGTCCGTGACGGGGGCCGACCGACTGCGCCGTGCCCGTCCCAGGACTACTCGTCGGTGTTGAACTCGTTGTCCATCTCCTCGATGACCTCGTCGGGATCTCTGATGTCGGCCGTCTCCTTGCCGGATTTGACCGCCTGGGCCTGCTCTTCCATCTCCTTGACGTCGACCTCGGCCTCCTGGTCGATCTGGCCGAGGATCTTCTCGATGTCGTCGAGGCCGAGCATCTCTCGGGTCTCGTCGTCGAAGTCGAGCCCTTCGAGGGCCGATTCACCGTCCGTCTGGACGTCGCTGCCGGTGAGGTGTTTGCCGTACCGGCCGACGAGCGACGTCAGTTCCTGGGGCAGGACGAACTTCGTCGACTCGCCCTTGCCGATCTCCTCTAGGGTCTCCATGCCACGCTCGATGACTGCGCGCTCGCCCATCGCCTCGGCGGATTTCGCACGCAGCACGGTCGAGATGGCGTCACCCTGGGCTTCGAGGATCTGGCTCTGTTTCTCACCCTGGGCGCGGATGATGTTCGATTGCTTCTCACCCTGGGCCTCCTCGACGGCCGAACGGCGTTCACCCTGGGCTTCAAGGATCATCGCACGGCGGCGGCGCTCGGCGGAGGTCTGTTGCTCCATGGCCTGCTGGACGTCCTTGCTCGGGTTGACCTCCCGCACCTCGACACTCTCGACGCGGATCCCCCACTCGTCGGTGGGTTCGTCGAGTTCCTTGCGGATCTTGGCGTTGATCTCCTGGCGCTTGTTGAGCGTGTCGTCGAGTTCCATGTCGCCCAGCACAGCCCGCAGCGTCGTCTGGGCGAGGTTCGAGACCGCACGCTTGTAGTTGTCGACTTCGAGATAGGCCTTCTTGGCGTCCATCACCTTGATGTAGACGACGGCGTCTGCAGTCACCGGCGAGTTGTCACGGGTGATCGCTTCCTGTCGTGGTACGTCCAACGTCTGTGTCCGCATGTCGAACGTGTGCGTCGCAGAAACGAACGGCGGGACGAACGCGATCCCCGGTTCAAGCAGCTTTCGGTACTCTCCGAGGACCGTGAGCGCTTTCTTCTCTGTGGCGTCGGTGATGACCACCATCTGCCAGACGGTCACCACGGCGATCGCCAGCAGTACGAGGGCGACGATGGGGAACAGTTCCGCACCCCCCAGTTGCAGCGGGATACTTGATAGCATGCGGCTTTGACTTGGCAGGAACGCAACAAAAGTGTTGGGCTAGTGCGGACGGAATATGGAACGGCCAACGGGTACCGATTACGCGGATTCAGTCTCGCGGTCGGGTTCGCCCGTCGAGTCGCTCACTGGTTCGTCTACCGTCTCCCGCGTCGGCGGTTCCGACGCTTGGGCTTCTGGCTCGTCACGCTCCTCGCGGCCGCGTTGTAGTTCCGCGTCGATGTCGTCCGAACTCAACGTCGCCATCGACTCGACGGTGATGACGTTCCCGCCCCCCGGATCAACCACGATGACCTCTTCCCCTTCAGGGATCTCCTCGTCGAACGCTCGAGCCTGAAAGTAGGGATTGAACCCACCACTGTCAAGTTTGACTTCGCCGCCCGTGCCGGTGACGCGTTCGGTCACGCGACCGGTCTTTCCCTTCAGCGAGTCGGAATCGCTCGTCCGACCGGCTCCCTTCCCGCCGTAGAAGTCGAACTGGCGGTACGCATACAGCGCAATACTTCCGACGCCGAGCACCAGCCCGGCCATGATCACGACCGCAAAGATGCCGAGTGACGACGGGAGGGCGAGTCCCACGAGACCAGCGACGAGGAGCGCGATCCCGAGGACGATGAAGTGTGCACCCGGGACGAACGCTTCACCGATCACTAGCAACGCCCCCACTAACAGCAACAGCAGCGAGAGGTCAGCACCCAGGACGGATACCATGCGAGCGAGTTAGACCCGAACCCGGTTAACAGTTCGGTCGCCGACCGGTCCGTCACCGGACCAGTCCGGATTCGAACTGGTCTCGACACGACAGACACACGGATCGATCAGTTTCGAACCGAGGGACAAAGCCGCCAGTCACAGGAACAGTTGCAACACCACGACCAGTCCGAGCGCGAGGCCGAGTCCGACGAACAGCGCGTTCTCTCCAGAGGGTGAGCCCGCTTTGACGTCGGCATACAGCGAGAAGCCGCCGGCTTCGTCCTCATCTTCCTCGTCATCCTCCAGATCCGCGAGAGAGAACCGCCACTCGCTGTCGTCGGCACTTCTCGAGTCGTCCGCAGCGTCTTCCGACTCGCCGTTCGCTCCGTTTGCCGACCCCTCTTCGAACTCGGGCACGTCGTCGTTCCACTCGTCGTCTGCCATACCATGACTACCGGATCACGCGTCTAAAGTGCTGGGTCGGTGGCGGACTCGAACGGGGCGACCGGGAGACTACCGGATCTTCGACCCGAGCGGTGCGTCCTCGTGGGTCGTCAGCAGATCTGCTTGCTCGCCCGCAGCCAGAATCATCCCGTTCGATTCGTAGCCGAACAGCTCGGCCTTCGCCATGTTGGCGAGCAGGACCACGCGCGTTCCCGGAAGGGCTTCGACGTCGTGGAGTTGCTTGATGCCCGCGACGACCTGCCGGGTCTCCAGTCCGATGTCGACGTCAAGTCGGACGAGATCGTCGCTGTCCGCGATCGGCTCCGCGTCGATGATCTCGCCGACGCGGATGTCAAGCTCCTGGAAGTCATCGAAGTCGATCCGGTCCTCAGTCAGTGGTTCACGGTCCATAACCACGGTTTCGGCCCCCTCGGAGTCGTCGCTTTCGGTTTCCGTTGTCGCGTCGTCGGCTTCGCCGTCAGCCGCCTCCGCGACGCGAGCCTCGAGCTTCTCGTTGAGTTCTTCGACGCGTTCGGCGGGGATCTGCTCGAAGAGTTCCGTCGGTTCGCCGAACGTGGCGGGCGGGTCCTCGAACGCGGCCTCGAGCGTCACGTCCGCGATCGAGCCGTCCTCGTCGAGTTGTTCCCAGAGACGCCGGGACGTGTCGGGGGTGGTCGGCTGGAGCAGGACGGCGACGGCCTTGGCGATCTGGACGCAGTCCCGGATCACCGGCGCGGCTTCCTCGTCGTCGAGGTTCCACGGTTCGTGCCGCTGGATGTACTCGTTACCGAAGCTCGCGAGGTCGACCGCGGCCTGGGTGGCCGTCCGGATCGAATAGTCGTTGACGCCGGCCTCGAAGTCCTCGACGGCCTCCTCGATGCGGTCCTCGACCTCCGGGGAGAGGGCTGTCTCAGGCGTTCCGCCGAAGTTGCGGTGGGCAAAGAGCAGCGACCGATAGGCGAAGTTCCCGACCGTGCCGACGAGTTCGCCGTTGACCCGCTCGCGGAAGCGATCCCACGAGAAGTCGATGTCGTCCTGAAAGCCGCCGACGGTCGTCAGGTAGTACCGCAGGAGGTCGGGATGGAACCCCTCCTCGAGGTACTCCCGGGCCCAGATCGCGCGATTGCGACTCGTCGAGAAGGCGTCACCGTCGAGGCTCATGAACCCACTTGCGACCACGGACCGGGGCTCGTTGTAGTCGGCGACGTGGAGCATTGCGGGCCAGAAGATGGTGTGATGCTGGATGATATCCCGCCCGATGACGTGGATGATCTCCCCGCTCTCCCTCCACGTCTCCTCCCAGTCGTAGGTTTCGGGGCCGACCCGGTCGGTGTACTGTTTCGTCGAGGCGATGTACTCGATCGGCGCGTCGACCCAGACGTAGAGGACGAGATCATCGCTCTGCTCGTCGTCGCCGGGATAGTCGAATCCCCAGTCCATGTCCCGGGTGATACACCAGTCCTGCAACCCCTCCTCGATCCACTGTCGAGGCTGATTTCGGGCGTTTGCGGTCCCCTCCAGGCGGTCGAGGAACGAGGAAAGGTAGTCAGCGAGTTTCGAGACCGTGAAGAACTTGTGGGTGCGCTCGCGGTACTCGGCAGGATTCCCCGAGATCTTCGAGACGGGGTCCTCGATCTCGCCGGGTTCGAGGTGACGGCCACACCCCTCGTCACACTCGTCGCCCCGCGCGGTCTCGCCGCAGTAGGGACACGTCCCGACGACGTAGCGGTCGGGAAGGGGCTGGTCGTCCACGGGGTCCCAGGCGACCTTGATCTCCTGTTCCTCGACGTACCCCTCGGCTTCGAGGGCCTCGACGATCTCGTGGGTCAACTCCCGATTGGTCTCCTGGTGAGTGTGGCCGTAGTTGTCGAAATCGACGTCGAATCGCGGGAACGTCTCCTCGTACTGTTCGTGGTACTCCAGGGCGAACGCCTCGGGATCGATGTCGTCCTGAATCGCCTGGACGGCGATCGGCGTGCCGTGCATGTCAGATCCGGAGACGAAGGCCGTCTGCTGGCCGAGTTTCTCCAGGGCACGGGTCAACACGTCGCCGCCGACATATGTCCGAAGGTGACCGATGTGCAGATCGCCGTTGGCGTACGGCAACCCACAGGTCACTACTGCGGGGTCGTCGGTCGGGAACTCGTCGTGGCTCATGCTACGGCGTACCTCCAGCGGACTCATTAACGCGATGATTTGCGGTCATGGCTTTCGATCGGTTTTGACGGTGGCGGTATTCAGCGGGCGATACTGTCGTGGTCGGTGCGCGGAGCGGCCGCGACGACCGGGTTTCCCCGATTCCGACCGCCCGACAGCGTCGGGACGTGGGAGATGACTCCACTGCGCCGAGAAAGGGTCCACCCGGGACTAGCACAAGAGCAGACGCATACGACGGATGGGCGAGCCGCGGATCACACTCGCTCCTTCGCGGCCAGAGACAAAAACGTTGCTCAATCCGTGACGCTGACCCCGCCGAAGGCCGCGAAACCGGTCACGACCAGGTCGATCTCGTCGTGATCGCGCTCGTGTCGTTTCCGCTCGTCCTCGGCCCCGCCGAAGATCGGGAGGACGTCCATCCGGACGTTCCACCCCCGCGGGACAGTTATCTCACACCCGCCGAACATGGCGGTCGCGTTGATCGTCGCCGGTCGATCCTCGATGTTCGCTTCCCGCAGATCGAGTCCGACGCCGCCGAACAGCGCCGTCAGCTCCGCGCCCTCGAAAGCGGCAGCTGTCGAGCGTTGCTCGCTCCCGCCGAACACTCCGATCGAGCTGAGATAGGCGTCCGTGACCGTCCGCGACCGCGATCGATAGTGGCCGACGATGATCGAGATGCCGAACGCGACGACGAGCAGCGGCCAGAACTGCGTGACCTGCTCGGCCTCGACGTAGTCCAGTGCGACCAGTTGCAAGGCGGCAGCACCCACGATGACGGCGATCGGGCCGAAGAGGTTACGGAAGCCGCTCTTGACGAGTGCGTACACCCCCAGCAAAACGAACAGCGACGGGACGTACTGCAACAGGATCGACGCGTCGTAGATGTCGGTCGTCTCCGCCAGGAGCGCGATGCCAACGACGATCAAGATCGCGCCCAGGATGACCTGACTGGTGAGGGTTCGGCGGTTCATGGGTACTCCGTCGTGCGGCCAGCGCATAAGTGTATCTCGCGGCGACATGCAGCTGTCGGCTCCCGTGGAGACGCAGCACTATCGGAGCGACAGGATGAAAGGACGCCCTTCGGAGCGACCGCTCGAATACATGCCCTTCGGAGCGACAGGGTGAAGGGGCGTCTGCTCCCGAAACGATCAGTTCGGGGCTCCGACGGGCGCTGGATCAGTGTTCGTCGCCGTCCCCCTCTTCGTCGTCGTCCCCACTCACGATTTCCTGGTCGGCACCAAGCAGGCAGAAGCCGTCGGAGTCACCCGCACGGTGGCCGCCGTAGTGGTTGTTGACGATCGTGTTGTCGGCGACGTGGGCGTGGATCGTGTATCCACAGGGGCTCATCTCGCCGGCCGGCCGCGCATCCGGCGGCGTCGTGTCCTGGGGCCACTTCGTTTGCAGTTCCCATTCCCCGTTGCCGCCACCGCGGCTCGTGACTGTCGGGGTCGACGTTTCGACGACGCGGCCGTCTCCCGCCTGGTTCCCGGGACGCACGAACAGGTTGTACCGTTTCAGGTGTTTGTCGTCGGCTGTGAACTCCCCGACGATGGTGTCGCCCACGTTGAAGAAGCCACAGTCCCCCGCGTCCACCTGTGGTGGAGTCCCGTCAGGGAGAACACCAGTGACCGCGATCGACGCTTCCGGTCCGGTGTTGTCCAGCCGGATGAGCATCTTCGAGGCAGTGGTGCCGTCGGGCCGGAACACGACATCCGTGTGAACCGGGTCGCCGTCGCCACGCTTGGCTTCGAGCTGCAGCTCGTAGAGGCCGTCGTCGCTGGTGTGCCACTTGGCGAGGACGTCGTTGATCACCCGCGGAACGTACGTATAGAACCCGTCGCCGTCAACCTGCATTTGCTTGGAGACCCGGGGAGCGTCGTAACTCCGGACGCTGAACTCGTTGGTGACGTGTCGCCACGGGTTGGCCGCGTCGCTGACACCGGGCTTGTGGGGTCGCACTGAGACCCGATACTTGAGTGAATCAGCTCCGCTCGTGTCGGGTGTGAGACCGTCCATCGGCCGGCCGGTGATCGTCACCAGACCGCCGAAGGGTGCCTGTTTGGCCTGGAACCCACCCATGACGGCCTGGCCGGTGGCGGTTCCGACATCGGCGTCGCCAGGGGTCTGTTCGACGTCCGCGGGGAAGACGCCCCCGACGGAGCCGACAGCGAGGCGCCCCGCTTCCATCGCACCGGCACCTGGTGAGACCTGGACGATCGTCTCGACCTGGTTGCCCCAGGTGGGTGCGAAGTTGGGATTGGTCTGTGGCGGTTTGTCGTTCCAGGAGAGGACTGCCCTGATCCGCACCAGGCTCGGGCCGTCGTGACAGGGTTTGCGGTGGTGGCTGAGGTCCGCCGGCAGGTGGACGGCGTACTGGAGGCCGTCGCCCGGAATCGACGGGATATCGTAGACGTTCACCGAGCCAGTGCCGAGGTGATTCCAGGTCCCGCCGGAGACGTCCTTCTCCCAGAAGGCGACGTACTCCGTGCTCCCCTGCGTGCACAGCCCGCCCGAAAATCCCGACGGCTGTTTGACAGTGAACACGCCGGTGAGGAGGCCCTGCCGGTAGCCCACACAGCCCAGTTCCTCGTAGCCCGTATGCTCGGTCGTCTCCCCGAGGTTTTCGAGTACGTCCCCGACATCGAGGTCCAGGTCCGGCGGGAGGTCGATCGGGACCTCGGGTTCAGGTTCCGGCTGGGGTATCGGGTCCGGGAGTGGAAACGGATCGGGAAGCGGGAACGAATCCAGAGCCGGACCGATCGAGGTTGAGAGCCGTGACACACCGGCGAGGTCCGGCCTGGCCGGGGCGGGGTCGCGTTCCATGGATTTGAACTCGCTGAACCCGCCGCGGTGGGGCGGGACACTCGTCCCCTCGTATTGCTTCAGAAGCAGTCCCGTCCCTAGTTTGGGTGGATCGACTGCCTCCTCGTCTTCGATATCGAGTCCCTCGACGACCGACTCGGGAATGTCGACATCGACCAGATCCGGGATCGTCGGCCGCTCTGGTTCGATCTGGATGTCAGCGTCCAGGCGGTTGCCCCAGACCGGCCGGTGATCAGGGTCGCCCGCCGGTGGCCGGTGGTTCCAGCTCAACACCGCACGGATCCGGGGCAGGAACGGCTCGCTGCAGGGCTGTTCGTCCTCGTCGAGGTCGATCGCGATCGCGTACTCGATCGGATTCGGACCGGGCACGTCGTGGACCCGCGCCGAGCCGATCCCGAGATCCTCCCAGTTCCCATCCCGTTGGCGATCGATGAAGAATCGAACGAACTCGAACGAACCGTCGTCGCAGAGGTCGCCGCCGTAGCCGTAGTCGCGCTTGATGGAGACGATCGCCTCGAGTTTCTCGACAGCCGGATCGTACCCCACGCAGGTCAGTTCCTCGAAGCCCGTGTCACCGATCTTCTCGACTTCGGGCTCGTAGTCCAGTTCCGGCTGGTTGCCGAAGTAGTTCGGATTCTCCGCGAGATACTGCGTGAACTTCGTCCGTTCCGGCGGCACCGTCGGCACGTCGATGTCGACGTCGAGATCGAGTGCGTCGGCGGTCGCTGGACCGACGCTTCCGGTCGGTTCCAGCCCCTGTTCCCGCTGAAAGGTGGCCACCGCATCCTTCGTCCGGCGACCGTACTCGCCGTCGACCTCGCCGACGTCGTATCCGCGCTCTGCGAGGCGTTCCTGGAGTTGCTGTACGTCCTCTCCGTCCGCACCGAGTGTGAGATGCATTGGTAGTCTCCGGCAGCGCAGCCGCGGTCCCCAGCGTCCGTCAGTCACTGACACCCGAGCCCAGCGGCCCGCGCCTGAGCCATCTAAACGGAAGAGGATTACTAAAACCTATAGGTTAATCGACCATACAAAGACGGATAATTTTTCGATATGATGGCTTGTTTTCCATCCACATGGATACGAATGGGGAGACAGCACGGTGATGACTAACACGCAGTCGTGGATTCCGGCAAAGCATGCCGGCTGTACGTGTGCTTCACTGTCAGTGCCTACTGCCGACGGTGGCCGGCGGGGCGGCCAACCGGCCGGTGACTGTCACAACAGGTCGGTGACTGTCACAACAAGACGTACGCGCTCCCGAAGACGCCGATCGTCACCAGCAGTCGACCGACGCTGCCGGCGAACGTCGCCAGCGCGAACTTCCCGTAATCACGTTCGAGGATCGTAAACGCGTAGATCGAGATCGTATCCGGAAAAAAGGGCACGGACAGCGCGAGTGCGAGGCCGACGTAGCCGAACTCGCGGGCGAGCTGGACGGTCTTTCGTTCCGACCACTCGATCACGTCGAATCGGGACTCCTGGATCCGTCTGACGAGCGGGCCGTACTCCTTTGCTTCCTGGCCGATGTGGAAGGCGAAGACGCTCCCCGCTGCCTTCCCGAGTCCGCTGACGAGGATGATGAGTGCCAGGGTCCAATCGTACGGCAAGCCCAGACGCATGTGTCCGGCCGGAGCGAGGACGACCTCACTCGGGAGCGGTAACACGAAGGCGATCAGAAACGAGTAGATGGCGATCACGACCAGCCCGATCGGGCCGGTTGCGGACCGCACCATGTCTTCGAGCACCGCGTAGAATTCGGCCAGGAGTCCGCCGCTGGATGCGAGAAGATCCCAGAGTGGATCAAGCACTCCGAGGACGACGTCGCCGGCGATAGCGAGCGGGAGGGCGGCAGTCACGCGGCATCGTTACCGGCCGGTCGTGGTAAACCTTCATATTCCGGTCAGGGAGTCACCGATTCAGTACCAGTCCAGATCTGCGACGAACGACCGGAGCATCGACCGCGTGACGTGGGGCATACACACGACTCGCATCTCGCCGGCCCCGGTCTTGGTGACCCGCCAGCCGCGATCGCGCAACTCCTCGACCAGCGACAGCGAAACGTCGGCAGCCAGCAGCGGGAGTTCGGGACCGACGACAGTATAGCCCCGGTCCTCGAGCGCATCGGCGAGCCACTGGGCGTTGTCCATCGAGGTGTGATACTGCTGGCGGTAGCCATCGGGCCACAGTGCCTCCATGGCGGCGACGGCGCTAGCGACGCCTGCACCGCTACGCGTGCCGGTCAGCGTCACCTGTGACCGCGATTCCAGGTACGGCGTGTCGATCGCCAGTTCGTCGAGGAGGTCGCTCGAACGCGCGAGAAACCCGCCGGCGGGTACTGCGGCCTGCCCCGCCTTGTGTGGGTCGATCGTCATCGTGTCGATCTCGGCGTGACCGAAGTGCCACGCGAAATCGGTAAACGGCAGGAAGAAGCCGCCGAAGGCGGCGTCGACGTGCATCAGCGCGCCGACCTCTTTCGCCAGGTCCGCGAGTACCGGGATCGGATCGACGTGGCCGTACTCGGTCGTCCCGGCGACGCCGACGACCGCAACCGTATCGTCGTCGATCGCGTCGGCCATCGCCTCGACGTCCGCCCGGTAGTCGATCGTCGGGACGCTTCGCAACTCGACGTCGAGCATCTCGGCGGCTTTCGTGAAGCTGAAGTGGGCGCTGTCGGGGACGACGACGTTGGGGTCTGTCGTCTCCGCCCGGTTGCGTGCGATCCGGACGGCCTGGATGTTGGCCTCGGTCCCGCCGCTGGTGACGTACCCCGCGGGATCACCCAGTCCGGTGATCTCTCCAAGCAGGTCGACGGCCCGGCGTTCGAGATCGGAGACCGTCTGGTAGGTCCCGGGATCCCCCGGGTTCGTCGCGAGGAACCGCTCCGCTGCCTCGCGAGCCGCTGGATGTGGTTCGGTGCACATCGAGGAGAGAACGCGTTCGAAGTCCTGCGGCTCGGCTCGCTGCATGGGGGACAATTGGGGCCGGATCGGTTTATCCATTCCGCTCGCTGCAGTTCTGCCAGCGAACGTTCGATCGAGACGATCGTCTCAAACCTCGATGATATCGCCGTCCTCGACGTCCGGCACAGCAATATCGCCAGTCAGCGTCGTCACGGCCGCTCCACCGACGAAAACGCCGTCCTCGACGCGAACCTGCACCCGACCGGGTCGATCCAGGAAGTCACCCTGTTCACACCGGACCGTGCTGGCGTCGATCTCGCCGAACCGGTCGAGATACGCGCCGACTGCGCCGCTGGCGGTCCCTGTCACCGGGTCCTCGTCGACGCCCACGCCCGGCGCGAACAAGCGACCGTGGACCGTCGATTCCCGGTCGAGGGTGTCGAAGGTAAACGCGTAGAGCCCGGCGGCGTCGTGTTCGTCACAGAGACGCTCGATCGCGCCCAGGTCGGGCGTCACGTCGCCAAGCTGCTCGAAGTAGTTGACGGGGACGATCAGGAACGGCATCCCCGTGGAGGCGCGTGCGATCGGAAGGTCCACGCCGACACCCGCGAACGCCGTCTCAGTCAGTCCGAGGATCTCAGCAAGCCGGTCATACCCGATGTCGACCGCTCGCACGTCGGAGTCCTCGCCTTCCAGCCAGACTGTGCCGTCGGGTTCGATCTCGATGGCGAGCGTCCCAACGTTCGTCGAGAGGGAATGTTCGCCGGCCGCGAGGACGCCCTGCTCGAACAGCCGAGCGTGGGCGGCGATCGTCGCGTGCCCACAGAGATCGACCTCCGCCTCGGGCGTGAAATACCGGAGCCGTCGGTCGGCATCGTCGGCCGAACGGACGAAGGCCGTCTCGCTCGCGCCGAGTTCCGCCGCGATGGCTTGCATCTGGTCATCGGTCAGACCGTCGGCGTCGGGGACGACGCCGGCCGGGTTCCCGGCGAAGGAGTCCGTCGTGAACGCGTCGACGAGCGAAACGTCGAGCGACTCGGTTGACATACCACGTGCTGGGGCCACCAGGGGGATATGTCCACCGACAAGCTCCGTCCTTTAGGGCGGAGAAGGTGACCTGTCGCGTGGAACGGGAGCGCTGAAATGTCGGGACACCGCGTAAGGGGCCACCTCGACCGGTCCACGAACTCCTCACCGCGACACAGCGGGTCAGCGATCACTGGGAACGTGGACAGGTGCCTCGGGCATTTCGATCCCCTCGCTGGCGAAGGCGGCCATCGAGCGCTCTGTCACGTCCGAGGCGAAGGCGGACTCGTCACGCAGGTCTGTCACGTAGGCCTTGCCGCGAATCGTGCGATAGTACGACTCGTCCTCGACGCGGACCACCGCGGGGTGATCGCCGTCGACGTAGACGTACTTCGAGGTCACCATCGCCTCCTCGACGATTGTCCGCGCCCGCTCGACATCGGCCGAGGCAGTGATCGCAAGTTCGACGACGACCAGCATCTCCGGGCTGCCGTCGTTGGCGTTCGAGACGTTCGCGGTGAACAACGTGGCGTTCGGGACCCTGACGGCGGTATCGTCGGGCGTCAAAAGCGTCGTCGCCCGGAGGCCGATGTCGGTCACCTCGCCGTAGTCGCCGTCGATAGTTACCTTGTCTCCGACCTGATAGGGGCGCTCAGTGACGAGCACCAGTCCCCCGATGATCCCCGCGAAGAGATCCTTCAGGCCGAACCCGAGGGCCGCCCCGAGCAGACCCGACACGGCAAGCAACTGTGAGGTCGACAGTTGGAGCAATGGACCAAGGATCAGATACGCAACGGTCCCGTAGAGCAGAAACCGCACAATGGGGATTAACATCTTGATCCTAATTCGCCGGCGCGGGCTCCGCTCGGCGACCACGGTGAGCCCGAACCCGACGACCCGGCTGGCCAGGTACGCGGCCAGAAGCACTGCCACGCTCCCCACGACCGTCCCGGTATCGATCCCCAGATCCCCCAACGCTTGCAGCGCGATCACAGTAATCCCCTCCGTTCAGTCGCTGCGGCGGCGGCCGGCATCGCCGCCGGGACGAGTTCGACTATCCCGTCGGTGACCGTGACCAATCCGTCGCGTGAGAGGCGACCGAGGACCCGGTCGAGTCCGTCAATGACCTTCGAGAGCTGTGTGCGGTCCGCTCGCTCCTTTGCGAGCACGAGCCGTAGACAGAACGCCTCTTCGTAAACCAGATTCCGGTCGGACGTGAGGGGGGCAATGTCGCTGGGGCGCACCTCGCCACCCTGATGGCCCTCCCAGATCGCCGTGGCGACCCCGAAGTTCCCGTCTGAGACCGCGGCAAGCCGGCCGAACGTCACGTCCGTCGGATCCAGATCGCCGTCGGCGAACAACTCGGTGACTGCGACCGGACTCACCGTCGGAAACGGCACCGATATGGACCTCCCCCGCCAGCCGATCTCGTGACGCGTCGTGACAATGATCCCGCCCCGCTCGGGTTCATCGGCGACGAACGCAGGCATGTCGTCGTACCGACTGAGAATGAGTTCCGCGATCCGATCGGTGGGGAGGGGCTGGACCTCGACAGTGACGGGAAACTCCCGATCGAGGCCCTGTGCGGCCGTAAGATACGCCCACGCATAGCGGTTCCAGCCGGTCACCACCGTCCTGTTGACGTTCGCCAGGTCGTCGAGAAACGCGGACAGCTCCGCAAAACCGCCGACGCGGCGCTCATAGAGGTGCTGACAGTTCTCAACGACGATCGGCCCACCGTTGTTCGACGCGCGAATCTGGTCGACCCCATCACCCGGATTGAGGGTGATCCGGGTCGCGTCCAGGTCACGCACCGCCCGATCCAAGACGGTTGCACGTCCGGAGAACGGATCGCCGACGACGGCGACCGGACCGGCCATCTCACCGGAGAGGACTTCCTCGAATGGCTCATAGTCCTGACCGAGGAGGGTCGGGGCGTCCAGGTCCGAGCCCCGACGTGTCCCGCCACTAGCTCTGTTGTCTCCCATACCCTGCCTTTTACACCCAGTCAGTAGAAAGTACAGGGCCCGGAATCGACATCGTTCAGACGGACGTTCGCATCTCGCACGCTCACCCACTTGTATCCGTGACTCGACGCACCCACGACGCGACGTCCTCGACGACCGGCCGGGCGACGTTGTTCGGCTGTGAATACTCCGCGGGCGAGGGCTGACCCGAACCCGGCATGAAGAGGTGATTGAGGGCAGCGTACGATCGACAGGTGACGTTCTCGCGATCGCCGAGGGCCTCCTGCCACAGCGCGAAATCGTCCTCGACCGTGACCTGGTAATCGCGCTCGCCCTGGAAGAGTGCGAGAGGGACGTCGAGTTGCTCGGCGGTCGCGACCTGATCGTACTCCTGGACGGTCCACCAGAACGGCCGACCGCCGAGGCCGAGGACGATTTCGCCCGCCTCGATGTCCAGCGACCGGATACGCTCGACCGTGTGCTCGACCGCTTCGAGTTGTGTCGCCTCGTCGTCGCTGAGTTCTCCGTCCAGGCGGAACAGGTACTCGTACTGGGCCGGGATCACGTCCAGTAGCGGGCGGGCGTTCGCGGCCAGCATGACCGCGCCTGCGACCGACCCGTCGCGGTCAGCGATCCGCGGCGCGGTCATCGCGCCGATGGAGTGGCCGACAACGACAGTACGGGAGGGATCGATGCGAGAGTGGTCACGGAGCACGTCGAGCGCCGCCAGGGCGTCGTCGGTCACTTTCTCATCGAGCGTGAGTCCGGCTCGATCGACGTCACAGGCGTACGTTCGCTTGTCGTATCGAAGGACAGCGACGCCACGACTCGCCAGCCCCCACGCAAGATCTTTGAACGGTTTGTTCGGTCCGAACGACTCGTCCATGTCGTTAGGGCCCGAACCGTGGACAAGCACGACGCCAGGGACTGGATCCTCGCCCGTGGGGAGCGAGAGTTTCGCCGGGAGCGAGCACGAGTCGGTGGCCTCGACCGTTCGATCGACTTCCTCGAAGGCCGACGGCTCGACGTACTCGGGCGGAGAGTAGGACCCTCCCGACTGCGGGAAGAACAGGCCGACGATCGTTGCGGTATCGTCGAAGACGAGCCGGACCGCCTGTCGACCGCCGGTGAAGCGTGCCACGACCACGGTGACGTGATACCCGCCAGATTGGCCGTACTCCGCCCCAGCGAGTTCGACGAACTGCCCGAGTGATTCAGTCTGGTTCGTCCAGATCGCTTCGAGTCGGGCAGCGTCGACCTGGGCTGTAAACTGCTCGGAAAATGCGTACTCGGCCATGATCGCGTCGTACTCGCCGGCCCCAAGCTGTCGAACGAACGAGCGCCCGGTGTCGTTGAGCTGCTCCGGATCGGGGGAAGACGTCTCAGTCGTCTCGGTAGATTCTGTCGTCTCGGTCGTTTCGGCCGTCTCCGTTGGTTCGGTCGGAGGTTGGGTCGTCGCAACCGTCGTGGACACGGCCGTCGTGGTACTCGTCGGTGTCGACGGCTCGTCGTCAGCCGAACAGCCAGCCAGCGACGCGCCGGAGAGGGCAACACACGCCTGGAGGAAGCGTCGGCGGGTTCGCATACGTGGCGCTTTGACCGCGGACACCAAAAGCAGTCCTCCCGAGTGACAGCACCTGAAGCCGACTCGCATGTAAAACCCTAATTGTCGGCGTCCCCTGGCTTCGTCCGGTGACCACCTGAATGGCCGACCTGCCCGACGAGTTTCCCTGTACCGTCACGAACTGGGAGTACATCTACGGCCTCTGCCGTGACGTCAGCGACGACGTCAAAGGCGACGACTTCGACCCGGACGTCGTCGTCTCGCTGGCCCGTGGCGGCTGGTTCGCCGGCCGGACGCTGTGTGACTTTCTCGGCCTGGACGACCTCACAAGCCTCAAGATCGAACACTACGTCGGTACCGCAGCCAAAAGTCAGGAGCCGGAAGTTCGCTACCCGATGCCAGAGGGGTCGGTCGAAGGCAAGGACGTGCTGATCGTCGACGACATCGCCGACACCGGCCAGTCGCTCGAACACGCCTACGAGTACGTCCAGGAACGCGATCCGAACGCTGTCCGGACGGCCACGCTGCAATTGCTCCAGACCAGCGAGTTCGAGCCGGACTTCGTCGGCGAACGCTTAGAGGAGTGGGTCTGGGTCGTCTACCCCTGGAACTTCATCGAGGACATGATCGATCTGATCGGCAGCGTCATGGAGAAAGCCGACGCAGAGACCTTCAGCGAGGATGACGTCCGTTCGCTGTTGCGCTCGTATCACGAGGTCGATCCGATCGAGATGGAGATCGCCCAGCCCGATCGCATGGATGAAGTGCTCACGGAGATGGAGCGCCGCGGCGTCATCGAATACGCCGGCGGGGACACCTGGCGACTTACTGCGTAGGACTCCCGGGCGCGGATCGAACGCACGGCATCGATTCCAAGTCGAAGGGATTGTGATCACCCCCGACGAACTCCCCGTCAGTGTTCGGTATCCAACCGAGTTCGTTGATCGGGATCTTCGGGACAGCTATCCTGCCGATCGTCGCCATCGCGGCCGCCGGGTTCGTCCTGGGACGGAGCAAGGACGTCGATGCCGGACCGCTGAACTCGATCACGGTCTACGTCCTGGTACCGGCCTTGGTCTTTCACACGCTGGTGACGACGCCGATGAGCGGCGAGACGGTTCTGCTGGTCGCCGTCGGCGTCCTCGCCGTGACGCTGGTCATGCTCGCCATCGCGGACGGAGTCGGGCGACTCGCCGGCCGGACCGAACCCCTACTCGGCGCGTTCGTGCTGACGGCCGCCTTCGCCAACTCCGGGAACTTCGGCATCCCGCTCTCAGAGTTCGCCTTCGGCGCGACCGGTCGGAGCACCGCCGTCCTCTACGCGGCGGTCCAGGGCGTGCTCCTGTACACGCTCGGGACGTACGTCGCAGCACGCGGCAGCGGTGGGGCGCTGGCCGGCGTCCGTCGTGCCGCGCGGATCCCGCTGGTCTACGCGGTCGTCGTCGCGCTCGGCGTCCGCTGGCTCGGCCTCGCCCCGCCGACCGGCTCCGCGGCCATGGAGACCCTCCAGCTCGTCGGCGATTCCTCGATCCCGGTCATGCTACTCATCCTGGGGATCCAGCTCTCGGGGACGGATTACGGCGCAGCCATCGGCCAGGTCGGCCTTTCGAACCTGCTCAAACTCACGGTCGCACCGGTCGTCGCCGTCGGGGTCGCCCTCGTCCTCGGGTTCGAAAACCAGACGGTCGCGCGCGTGTTCGTCCTCGAATCCGCCGGCCCCGCCGCAGTCACACCGATCATCCTGCTGGGCGAATTCAGCGAGCACGGCGACGGGGCGATCGGCCCGGCGGAATTCGCGAGCACCGCGATCCTGACGTCGACACTGCTGAGTATCCCGATACTGACCGTCCTGATCGCACTCCTCAGGGCAGGCGTCGTGATCTAGGCGATCGATTCATGGTCGCGGCTGCCGACCGTCGTCATGGACGTACTGCAACGCCGCGTAGTACCGGTCCCGGTCGAACCGGTCCTCCCGCGCGGCGATGCGCTCGCTGATTCGCTCCGGCGTCATAGGTGACGGTTTGTGCCACACTAACATAATGGTTTATCATTTCAGAGCCGGGCGACACAGATGGCGGTTGCCACTGAAAGTCGAGCGCGGGAAACCGCGGACGAGTGATCACGCGGCCGAGGGCGCGTCCGGCGGCTCGATCCACAGATCGCCGAAGTACTCGTCCTGGTCGAGGACGATCCGGCCCTGGTTGGACAGAAAGAGCAACCCGAGGAACGTCTCGATGCGGGAGCCTGCGGCATCGTCGACCTCGGCGAACAGCACCGCGTCGCGCCCGGCGTCGAAGTGGGTCTCGACTGCAGTGGCGACGGCCTCGACGAGTTCCTCGACGTTCTCGCCGTGGGCCGTCCCGGTCACGTCCTCGACGGTCGGCTCCGAATCGTCGCGCATGTCGTCGTCGATCCGGTAGTCGAGTTCCTGCGTCCCGCGACGGAATCCACGCGGGGAGTCGCTGGTGTCGTACTCCCTGGATTCCTTCCAGTCGGCGGACCGCTCGGCCTCCCGAAGTTCCCGGACGAGATCCTCGAGCGTGTCGGGCGTCCCGCGGGCCCGCTTGCGGTCGAGTCGTCGATCCATCTCGTCCGCTAAGGCGTCGAAGGGATCGTCCTCACCCGCCGGAAGATCGTCGGCCCACGGATCAATCGGTTCGTCCGCGGCCCCAGGCCCGTCGTCGGGGTCGTCGTCTTCGAGCAGCGCGTCGCTTTTCATCCGCAACAGGACACTCGCGTAGAACAGCGCCCGCCCGGACGTCCGGAGGTCGGCCTCGTCGAGGCGTTCGAGGAACTTGTCGGTCACCCGGACGACGTCGATGTCCCACGGGTCGATCTCGTCGTCCTCCGCCAGGCCGACCAGCACCTCGACGGGTTCGACCTCGCCGTCGTCGTCGAGTGATGGCTCGGCGGGGCCACCGGACTGCGTCATCACGTCCGTCCCGCCGTCCGGTCGCGTCTGTTCCCCTTTGTCAGTGTCTGCTCGTCGATCCTCACGCATCGATTCTTCCTCAGTCATCCGCGGGCACCTCCTCGGTCAGATCGATCCCCGTCACGCTACTCACGTTGTCACCCTGCATCGTGACGCCGATCGCACGCTCGGAGCGTTCGAGCATCGCCGACCGGTGGGAGACGACGACGAACTGGGCCTCGCCCGCGAGTTCGTCGACCATCTCGCCGACGAGGTCGGCGTTGGCGGCATCGAGGAACGCGTCGACCTCGTCCAGCGCGTAGAACGGCGCCGGGTTGTGTCGCTGGATCGCGAAAATGAACGCGAGCGCCGTCAGGGACTTCTCGCCGCCGCTCATCGCCGCGAGTCGCTGGATCGGCTTGTCGCCGGGTTGGGCCTTCATCGTCAGCCCACCTTCGAAGGGATCGTCCTCGTTCTCGAGGTGGAGCCGACCGGTCCCGTTGGAAAGTCGCTCGAAGATGTCCCGGAACTGGGCGTCGATCGCCTCGAAGGCGTGCATGAACGTCTCCTTCTTTCTGGCCTCGTAGGAGTCGATCCGGTCACGGATCCCCTCCGCTTCCTCGACGAGCGTTCCGCGTTTGTCCTGTAGATCGTCGAGATCGGCCTCGACCTCGTCGTACTCCTCGATCGCGAGCATGTTGACTGGTTCGAGCCGCTCCATCTCCGCCTCGAGTTGTCCGATCCGGGTCTGGACCGTGTGATGGTCGGGGATCTCCTCGGGATCGTACTCGCCGACGGCCTCTTCGAGTTCGTCGATCTCCCACTCCAGGCGGGACTCCGTCTCGCGTTTCCCGTCGACGTTCGACTCGATCTCGTTGACCCGCTCCTTCTGTTCGTCGCGAGCCTGCTGGGCGGCCTGGAGTTCCTCCCGGAGGTCCTCGCGGTCGCCCTTGAGGTCGGCGAGTTCGGCTTCGAGTTCGGCGACGGCGTCCTGTTTGTCGGCCAGTTTCGACTCCTCCTCGGCGACGCGCTCGTTCAGTTCCTCGATACGCTCGCCCTGTTCGGCCTTGCGGTTCTGTGCCGTCTCGATCTCGTCGTGGAGATCCTCGATCGCGTCCTCGGCGTACTGTTTTTCGAGCTGGAGTTCGTTCAGTGCCGCGTCCAGATCGTCGAGTTCGTCCTCACGCTCGTCGATCTTGCTCTCCAGCGATTCGGCCTCGTCGGTCAACTCGGGAAGCTGAGAGTCCTCGATTTCGGCTTCTAGATCGTCGATTTCCGCCTCCAGATCGTCGATCTCGCTCTCGACCGCCTCGATGTCCGCCTCGATCTCGTCCATCTCGTCGGAAACGGCCTCGCGTTCGTCCTCGATCTCCGCGAGCTCCTCGCGACGCTGTTCGATGCGTTGCTCGGTCTCCTCACGTTCGCGCTCGCGGCGCTCGATCTCGGCCTGGATCTCCCGAACTTGATCGGCGGCCTCGGACTTTCGATCACGGGCGTCCTCGAGCCGCTCCTCGACGTCTCCAAGCTCCACACGATATTCCTGGCGCTCGTCTTCGAGTTCGGTGATGCGTTCGGCGACCCGCTGGAGTTGCCCCTCGCTGTCCGAAAAAGAGTACCGCGACCCGCTGGAGGAACCACCCGTCATCGCGCCGCTCTTCTCGACGAGTTCACCATCGAGGGTGACCAGTCGATACCGACCCATCAACTCCCGTGCTGTGGCCATGTCCTCGACGACCAGCGTGTCCCCGAGGACGTAACTGAACACGCCCGAATACGCCGCCTCGAACTCCACGAGGTTGTACGCGAAGTCGACGACGCCGTCGTGGTCGGGAAGCGACGGCAGTGACCGATTGTCCATCTCCGTCAACGGGAGGAACGTCGCCCGGCCGGCGTTGCGGTTCTTGAGGTACTCGATACACCGCTGGCCGATGCCGTCGTCCTCAACGACGACGTTCGCGAGTCGCCCGCCAGCCGCGGTCTCACACGCCGTCGCGTAGGACGGATCGACCCCACCGAGTTGCCCGACCGTCCCGTGGACGCCGTCGATGTCACCGTCAAGAACTGTCGTGACCGCCCGGCCGTACGACGCGTCGCCGGACTCCTCGGCTCTGGCTTCAAGCTCAGCGTACTCCTGGCGGGCGGCCTCCAGATCGTCGTCGATCTCCTCGATTTCGGCCTGCAGATCGCGTTTCTCCGCAGCGAGGTCGTCGATCACGTCCGCGATCGTCTCGCGGTTCGCCTCGGCCTTCCGGCGCTCCTCTTCGAGATCCGAGATCTCGGCGTCGAGTTCGGGGATCGAGTCTTCGAGGTCTTCGATGGTCGATTCGAGGTCACGTTGCTGGTTCGAGCGACGGCGCGCCTCGTCGAGCAGCCGGTCCTGCTCACGCTGCAGGTCGTTGCGTCGTTCCTTTGCGTCTTCGAGGTTCGACTTCTGTGCCTCTAGTTCCGTCCGGACCTCCTCGTACTCGGTCCCGACGGCCTCGATCTCCTCCTCGACGGCCGCGAGATCGACCTCGAGGTCGTCGATCTCGGCTTTCACGGAGGACTTCTCGACCTTTGTCTCGCGAATATCGGCTTCCAGATCGTCGATGGTCTCCTGCTTGCGGTCGATCTCGACGAACGCCTCGCGCCGCCTGGCTTCGGCCTCGTCGCGTTTCTCCTCGGCGCTCTCGATAGCGTCCTCGAGCCGGGCGATCTCGCCTTTGATCTCCTCGATCTCGCGTTTGAGTGCGAGCTGTTCGTCCTCGCCCTTGCGTTCGATCTCGGCGTTCAACTCGGCGAGTTCGTCCTCCAGCCGGACGACCTTCCCCTCCCGTTCGTCGAGTTCGCGCTGTCTCGATTCGAGCGTTTCTTCGAGGTCCGTGATCTCCTCACGGACGGCATCGAGATCCGCGCGTTTGTCCTCGAGTTCGGCGGCCTTCTGGTAGGCTTCGTACTCCTCCTTCTCGTCTCTGCGTTCCTGGTACTCCAGGGCCGTCTCGCGTTCGTCTTCGAGTTGTTCGAGGCGCGACTCCTTCTCCTCGATCCGGAGTTCGGCCTCGTCGATCCGATCCTCGACGACCTCGAGTTCCTCGAAGGCCTGGGCTTTCTTCTGATCGAACCCCGCGACGCCCGCGATCTCGTCGATGATCTCCCGGCGGGCCCCCGCGGTCATGTTGATGATCTCGGTGACGTCACCCTGCATGACGACGTTGTAGCCCTCGGGCGCGACGCCGGCCTGGGCGAGCAGGTCCTGGATGTCCCCGAGGTTGACCGAGCGACCGTTGATGTAATAGTACGAATAGTAGTTGTCGTCGGTCTCCTTGACCCGGCGCTTGATCGTGATCTCCTCGACGTCGCCGACGTTCTCGCTGCCGGCAGCACTGACGACTTGCGAACGGGTGAGCGTTCGATCGGCGTTGTCCAGCACGACCTCGACGCTCGCCTCGCGTTCGCGATCCGGCGATTCCCCGTCCTGATGGCCGGGGTTGTAGATGAGATCAGTCAACTTCTCGGCGCGGATCCCCGACGTGCGGGCGAGTCCGAGCGCAAAGAGGATCGCGTCGACGATGTTGGACTTGCCCGACCCGTTCGGGCCGCTGATCGTCGTGAAGTCCTCGTAGAACGGGATGCGCGTCTTTCGTCCGAAGCTCTTGAAGTTGTCGAGGACGACCTCTGTGATATACATGTGGGGGGGTTCGACGGCTGTTTCGTCCCGACGGTCGTGGGCACCCGATGTCCGTCAGGCGATGATGATGTCCGATTCGGTCTCCGTGTCGTCCGTGTCCTCGACCCCCTGGGATTTATTGGCTTCGGCCGAGGCTGATTCCGTCTCGTCTTCGACGTCAGTCTCGATCGTGACCGGTTTCTCGAAGCCAAGCTGGTCGTCGACAGCGTTTTCAAGTTCTCGCAGTCGAACTTTCGACTCGACGAGTTCGTCGGTGAGGCCTTCGACGGTCGCTTGTAGGTCGCGGACTTTCGCTTCCAGCTCCTCCACGCGATTGTCGCTCATACCACGACAACCTGTCTCGCCCCGCTTAAACCTACGTCAGACATTCACATTATGTCTGATACGTTACGGCGACAGGTGCGGCCACGGCCTCACTCCGCGGCCGGCTTTCGAGCGGAGATCCGCGCCGACGCGACGTACTCGCGGGGATCACGTTCGGGGTGCCACTCGCTGATGAACTCGTCGTCGTCCTTCGGTTCGATCGAGACGTCGACGAAGCCCGCGGCGTCGAGCATCGTCTCGAGTTCGGCTGGCGCGGCCGCGCCGCCGATGCACGCTGACACTGACTCCGGATCGATCCGGCGGTCATCGGGTAGCTCGGCGGTCCGAACGACGTCGGAAACCGCCAGGCGACCACCGGGCCGGAGGACACGATAGGCCTCGCGGAAAACCTGTGGCTTGTCGGGTGAAAGGTTGAGGACGCAATTCGAAATGATCACGTCGACGGTGCCGTCGGCGACCGGGAGGTGTTCGATCTCCCCGAGGCGGAACTCGACGGTCTCGTCCGCACGGTCGTGAGCGTTCTCGCGGGCTTTCTCGACCATCTTGGGCGTCATGTCGACGCCGATGACCCGGCCGTCAGGACCGACCGCGTCGCTCGCGAGGAAGCAATCGAATCCGCCGCCAGATCCGAGATCGAGTACCGTTTCCCCCGCGTCGAGGCTCGCGATGGCCGTCGGATTGCCACAGCTCAGCCCCATGTTCGCCCCATCGGGGACCGTTTCGAGTTGTGCGTCCGAATAGCCGATATCGCGGGCCCGATCGGCTGCGTCGATGGACCCACTGCAGCACGACGACCTCTCGTCCCCACCGGCGGTCTCCTCGTTTCGGGCGTCCGCCCCACTCCCGCAACACCCACCGCCGTCGGTATCGTCACCACGGGACTCCTCGTTCGCCACGCGCCCATACCGGTCCCGCACCGCCTGGCGCTGCTCGGACGCACTCAGATCCGCTCCGTCCTCACTCGACGTGTCCTCAGTCATCGCCCGAACGCACCCCATCTACCGTTTCGAGTAGTCGGTCCGCCCGGGTTGTCGTCGCATAGTATCGCCAGCGACCCTCCTTGCGACGGGAAACCAGTCCGACCTCGGTGAGTCGGGCGAGCGCCTGACTGATCGCGCCCTGACTCACGTCCAGTGTGGCCTCGATCTCGCAGACACAGACCTCACCACCCGCGGCGATACACCGCAAGGCCTCGTATCGAGTCCCGGACCCGATCGCATCGAGGAGTTCGAGATCCGCGGCCACCTCGTCTGCGGAAAGTCCATGCTCGATTGCGGTACAGCAACCGGCCTCTTCGAGAGATTCGTTCGGGAGATCGGACTTCGACTGGTTACCCATCTTAGTATCTTCTAATATTAGCGGTCGCTTATATGGTTTTCGACTGGCTCTCGACTCGCGGGTCGTTAGCCTTTAGCCGCCCCGCGGCCAACCGCGGGCAATGACCGCCCAAGCCATCCAGGAACGCGATCTCGCCGTCGTGATCGGGCTGGAGGTTCACGTCCAGCTCGAAACCGCGACGAAGATCTTCTGTGGCTGTTCGACCGACGTCGCCGAGGCCGAACCCAACACCCACACCTGCCCGGTGTGTCTCGGCCTCCCCGGATCGTTGCCGGTACTCAACGAGGGGGCCGTCGAGGCCGCTGTCCGAGTGGGCAAAGCCATCGACGCCGACATTCCCGAACAGACGCGCTTTCACCGGAAGAACTACTACTACCCCGACCTGCCGAAGAACTTCCAGATCAGCCAGTACGACGCCCCCATTTGCCAGGACGGCGAACTCGAGTTCACCGTCGAAGGCGAGCGCCGCACGGTCGGGATCGAGCGCGCCCACCTCGAGGAGGATCCGGGGAGCCTCCAGCACGCGGGCGGGAACATCGACACCGCCGACTACACGCTCGTGGACTACAACCGCGCCGGCGTCCCGCTGATGGAGGTCGTCACCGAGCCGGACTTCCGGGACGCGACGGAGGTCCGGGCCTTCCTCGCGAAACTCGAGGAGGTCCTGGAGTATCTGGGCGTCTTCGACGCGACGCGGGACGGCTCGCTCCGGATCGACGCCAACCTCTCGCTGGTCGACGCCACGGAGGTCGACGACGACGGAGAGATCGATGACGAGATCCTCGCCGACGCCAACCGCACCGAGGTCAAGAACATCTCCAGCCACAAGGGTGCCGAAAAGGCACTCGCCTACGAGGCCCAGCGCCAGAAGAACGCCGTCGAGCGCGGCCGCGAGGTCGAACAGGAGACCCGCCACTGGGACGAGTCTCGGGGGATCACGGTCTCGATGCGCTCGAAGGAGGAGGAGAAGGACTACCGCTACTTCCGGGAGGCCGACCTGCCGCCGCTGGAGGTCAGCCACTGGAAAGAGGAGCTATCCATTCCCGAATTGCCGGACGCCCGCCGCGAACGATTCGGTGAGGAGTACGGGCTCAACGAGGAGGCCGCCTCGAAGCTCACCACGACCAAGCAGGTCGCGGACTTCTACGAGGACCTGGCCGCCGAGTTCGACCCCGATCTGGTGGCGACGTGGGTTGCCGACGAACTGCTGGGCGAACTCAACTACCGCGACATGGCGATCACCGACGTCGCGGACCGACTCGACGAGATCGAGCGACTCGTCGAACTCGTCGCGACCGAAGAAATCACCGCGAAAAACGCCCGAGAGGCCGTTCTCCGCGGGATGCTCGACGACGGCGACGACCCGGATACGATCGTCGACCGCGAGGGACTGGGCAAGACCCAACGCGACGAACTCCAGGATGCCGTCGAGGAAGCCATCGAAGAGAACCCAGACGCCGTTTCGGACTACCACGACGGCGAGGGCGGGGCGATCAACTTCCTCGTCGGCCAGGTGATGCAAAAGACGGGTGGATCGGCGGATCCCGGTGACGTCAACCAGCTGTTGCGGGCCGAGCTAGAGGACTAGATTCCGAGCCACTCGTCGACGCGGATCTCGTAGCCATTGGATCGGCAGAACTTCGCGGCTTCCCGGCGAACCGCCCGGGATCCGGGGAGTTTTCCGTTCTCGTCGATCTCCTCGACTATCCACTGGGTGATGGCATCGATCCCCTCGTCGTCGTCATCCGCCTCGATCGCCGCGAGTGCCTTGAGAGTCTTTTTATACGCATCGCGGCGTGAACCGCCGAAGTCAGCGTCCTGTAGTTCGTCACTCGCCTCGATGATGCGCTTCATCGCGGCGGCGACGGTCGGCCGCTGGACCTGGACGCTGATCGCTGCCGGAGAGTCGAATATCTCGGCGTCAGTTTCAGGCAGGAGATCGGCGAGACGGTAGGTCCCGTCCGGTGACAGGATCTCGCGGTCGCCGACCGTCTCGACCACGTCGGCCGCCGTCGTCGGGAACGGCAGCGTTTCGAGTGCGTCCTCCAGTTCACCGAGTTCGGCCGCGGGGATCGGCGGTTCCGGTTCGTCACCACGTTCCAGTGCCGTTTCGAGTTCGCGCTCACGCTGTCGTCGCTCCTCGTCGTGGGCCTGTTTGTCCCGGCCTCGCTTGTCGTCTGCCATTCCTAACTGTTGGATCCCCGGGCGGATAGATTTGTTGGTTGTGTTTAAATATTAGAAGAGAGTGAACTTCGGACGGTCATGCACTATTCGGATGAATTCGAAATTCCGCCCGCCAAAACAACTATACAATTTCCCACCAAAAGTGGGAACATGGCAAAGGTAGATTCGAAAGGGCGAATCGTCCTCCCACAGGACATTCGGGAACGTCTGGGGATCACTCCAGGCACCGAGGTAGAGGTCCACGAGGAGGGAGGGAAAGCAATCGTCGAACCCGAGGACGATCCGGAAGCGATAATCCAGCGCATGGATCGACTCGTCGAAGAGACGGCTGTCGAACGTGGAGAGACGAAACCGATCGACGGAGGTGTCGATCCGATCGCCAAGAAACATAGAGACGCCGTTCGACGAGGGGCTAACGGGGACAGCGATGAGTGAGGGGGACGGCCCGTACCTCTTTGACGTCGGTGTAGTCGCTCTCGCACATACGGAAGCACCAGTCCGCGACGCTGCGCTTTCGTACGTTCGGGATGCCATCGCCGGCGACATAGATGCCATCGTTCCGTACCCCGCCGTGTTCGGCGCACACACCGTGCTCACGACGTACTACGGCCGATCGAACGCCGAAGCGTCTAGGCTGCTGGAGAACTTCATAGACGCAAATCGAATTCACTGGACCGATCGACTGCCGGAAACGCTCGTCAGCGATAGTCTGGATAACGCACGAACAGCAAACATCGGCGGCTGGGATGGATATTACGCTCAGGTTGCGATCGAGGAAGGAGCAAACACACTTCTGACCATCGACGACGACTTCGAACGGTTTGACGAGTTCGACACCGAAGTAATTCTTTCGTCCGCAGAGTTCCGCGAATTGAACGCGTTTCTGGAACGGTGACTCACCTATCGTATCAAACTGTACTCTCTTGGGACTGTGGGTGTACTCACTAGACAAGTCACAGAAGGGTCGTGATACCTCACGAGCGCGGGCGAGCGACGCGTGCGCGTCTTGTCCCGCTTCCGTCTTGCGATTTTCGCGCCGAAAGACATATGAGACGCTCTCCGCGTAGCAGGGGACAATGAGTTCCCAATCCGTCGGTGGTGATCGGGCGTGCGCCTGATCGTCACCGAGAAGGACAACGCCGCCCGGCGGATCGCCGAGATCCTCAGCGGCGACTCGGCGAGCGCCGAGCGAACCAACGGCGTCAACGTCTACCGGTGGGGTGGCCAGCGCGTCGTCGGCCTCTCCGGACACGTCGTCGGCGTCGACTTCCCGCCGGAGTATTCCGAATGGCGGGACGTCGAACCCGTCGAGTTGATCGACGCCGACGTCGTCACGCAACCCACGCGGGAGAACATCGTCGCGACGCTGCGCAGCCTTGCCCGAAAGGCCGACGAGGTCGTCATCGCGACTGACTACGACCGCGAGGGCGAACTCATCGGCAAGGAGGCCTACGAGTTGATCCGCGAGGAGACCGACGCGCCGGTCGAGCGCGTGCGCTTCTCCTCGATCACCGACCGGGAGGTCCGGGAGGCCTTCGAGAACCCAGACGAGATCGACTTCGACCTGGCTGCCGCAGGTGAGGCGCGCCAGATCGTCGACCTGATATGGGGGGCGGCGCTGACCCGCTTTCTCTCGCTTTCCGCCAAACAGCTCGGCAACGACTTCATCTCCGTCGGCCGGGTCCAGAGCCCGACGCTGAAGCTGATCGTCGACCGTGAACGAGAGATCGAGGCCTTCGATCCGGAGGACTACTGGGAGATCGTCGCCGACCTCGCGAAGAACGGCCAGGGGTTCGAGGCCCAGTACTTCTACGACGACGACGGCAGCGAGGCTGAGCGGATCTGGGTCGAGTCGGCTGCCGAGGCAGCCTACGCCGATCTCACTGAAAGTAGCCAAGCCACCGTCACCGAGGTCCGGCGGCGAACGCGCACCGACGACCCGCCCGCGCCGTTCAACACGACCGCGTTCATCTCGGCGGCGAGTTCGCTGGGCTACTCCGCCCAGCGCGCCATGTCGCTGGCCGAGGAACTGTACACCGACGGCTATCTGACCTACCCGCGGACGGACAACACCGTCTATCCCGACGATCTCGACCCCGAGGAACTGTTGGGTGCCTTCGAAGGCAGTTACGAGTTCGGCGACGACGCCGAGGCCTTGCTCGCCCAGGAGGAGATCGAGCCGACCCGCGGCGAGAATGAATCGACCGACCACCCGCCGATCCATCCGACCGGAGAGCTTCCCGATCGCGACGAGATCGGCGCGGACGCCTGGGAGATTTACGAGCTCGTGGTGCGTCGGTTCTTCGCGACCGTGGCCGAGCCGGCGACCTGGGCGCACCTGCGGGTCGTCGCCGAGGCGGCGGGCCGGTCGCTGAAGGCCAACGGCAAACGCTTGCTCGAAGAGGGGTACCACGCGGTCTATCCCTACTCGTCGGCCGGCGAGACCGTCGTCCCGGAGGTGATCGAGGGGGACGAACTCTCGATCGACGCGGTCGAACTCGAGGCCAAACAGACCCAGCCGCCGCGGCGGTACGGCCAGTCACGACTCATCCAGCACATGGAGGAGATGGGCATCGGGACGAAGGCCACGCGACACAACATCGTCGAGAAGCTCTACGATCGGGGCTACGTCGAGGATGATCCACCCCGGCCCACCAAGCTCGCCGAGGCAGTCGTCACGGCCGCCGAGGAGTACGCCGATCACGTCGTGAGCGAAGAGATGACCGCCCAGCTCGAGGCCGACATGACCGCCATCGCTGAGGGAAAAGCGACTCTGGAAGACGTGACCGCGGAGTCCCGGGAGATGCTCGGTGAGATCTTCGAGGAGCTGCGCGAATCCCGAGAGGAGATCGGTGAGTTTCTCCAGGAATCATTGAAAGCCGACCGGACGCTCGGTCCCTGTCCTGAGTGTGGCGAGGACCTGCTGATCCGCCGGAGTCGCCAGGGGTCGTACTTCGTCGGCTGTGACGGGTTCCCCGAGTGTCGGTTCACGCTCCCGTTGCCGAACACGGGCGAGCCGCAGGTGATGGACGAGAGCTGCGAGGACCACGACCTTCGCAAGGTCAAAATGCTCGCCGGTAGAGACACGTTCGTTCACGGATGTCCGCAGTGCAAGGCCGAGGAGGCCGACGAGAGTGAGGACCGCGTGATCGGGGACTGCCCCGAATGTGGCGAGAGCCACGGTGGCGAGCTCGCGATCAAACACCTCCGATCGGGCTCGCGACTGGTGGGCTGTACGCGCTATCCCGAGTGTGACTACTCGCTACCGCTGCCTCGCCGCGGTGAGATCGTTGTGACCGACGAACGGTGTGAAGAACACGATCTGCCCCACATCGAGATCCATGACGGCGATGACGACGACCCCTGGGAACTCGGCTGTCCGATCTGTAACTTCGAGGAGTTCCAGGCGCGCAACGCCGTCGAAGACTTAGAGGATCTCGACGGGGTCGGCCCGGCGACCGCCGAGAAACTGCAGGACGCGGGCGTCGGAGCCCCCGGCGATCTCAGGGACATCGACCCGGACGTGGTCGCGGGTGAGGTACAGGGAGTCAGTGCTGATCGAATCCGTGAGTGGCAAGAGGAGATCGCTGCCTGAGGTCCCTCGACGGGGACAAAAGCGGTCGTGATCAGTAGACGAACCGCTCGAGGACTCGACCGATCAGCCCGGGTTGCCCTTCGCCGCCGGGGTGTAAGACGAGCGCGTCGTTCTGTTTCGCGATATCGACTCCGGGGCCGTCACGAAGAATCGCACCCCCGGCGTCCGCGACGACGACGAGATCGGCGTGGTCCGGGTAGTTGTCGGGGTCGCGAGGGTCGGCCTCGAGCGCGGCGACGTGTTCGTCGCGCAGCGCCGAGACCCGCCCGCTGTCGTCGGTGATCACGTGGAGGTCGCCGGTTCTGTCGGTCAACGACTCGACGATGTCGTTGCCGACGGTCCCGCAACCGAGCACCAGCCGACGCATTACAGCGAACACTCGGTCCGGACCGGCAAAACCCTGCCGTCATTCGGTGCCAATCATGTGTTGTCTGACCAAATTCGTGTGCTTCAGGTACAGTCAACAGTCAAGTCACGGCACAGTTGTCCCATTAGCTTCAATACAACCGAATATTGTTACATAATATGTACGTAAACGGGGTTGACATATCTGTCGTCGAAGCTGATGCCAGAGAAATCGAGACTGATCTGCTGATTCTGAAACACATGAGGAACGCCGATGGTGTCGGAAAGGCCGTCGGCGATCGATTAGAATTGGATACTAGGTGGGAATCGACTGACCTACCAGAACGTGGCGAGTACGAACTGTTCACCAGAAAGCTCACGCTATCGAAGATTGGAGCCCAGTCCGTATTGTATCTCGGTGTCAGCCCAGCACCAAAGTTTCGCTATGAGGACATCCGACGATTCGTCCGTCGGTCATTTTCGATAGCCGCACGTGAGGCCCCAACGACGAGAAGTGCCACGCTGACTCTCCACGGCCCGGGTACGGGTTAGATGAACGGGAGGCATTCGAAGCCGAAATCGGGGGTATAGTCGACGCGCTTGAAGAAGGAACTGTCCCAGCGGACCTGACAGAGGTGGTGTTCGTTGAACGGAATGCGGGTCGGGCGGATCGTCTGGAAACCGCACTGGAAGAATTCCGTGAACGGTCAGATCGGTTCTCGTTGGGACCACCGGGAACAGGAGAAGAGAAGGAAGGATTGCCGGTCGACGAGAACCGAGCCGGTTACGATTCAGACGAAAAACCGCACGTGTTCGTCGCTATGCCGTTTCGTGACGAGTTGGAGGACGTATACTATTTGGGGATACAGGAAGCGGTCCATTCTGCTAACCTGCTGTGTGAACGGATTGACAACGAGTCATTCGTGGGGCAGATCGAACAGAAGATCCGTGACCGGATTGATACAGCGACCTTAGTAATCGCCGATATGACGAACGCGAACCCGAATGTCTACTTGGAAGTCGGGTACGCCTGGGGCCAGAACGTCCCAACTCTACTGTTGACCCAGGACACCGACGACCTCACGTTTGACGTGCAGCACCACAACTCGGTCGTGTACGACAGGCATAGAATACGCGGACTGAGAGATGAGTTGGAAGAAGTACTCAGCGAATTGTCGCTTGAATAGATGCCACCGCTGTCCTACGGGACGATCGTCGTCGCGACCGACTGGGCCGTCTCGATGACCGGCCCGAAGCCGGGCAACAGCAGCACCGTCGCGACGGCCGCGAAGACGATGGCGGCGTACAGCGCGGTCGGCGTGGAGCCGAGTTCGAAGTCGCCGACGGCGTCGTTGAGCCACAGCGCCTTCACGACGCGGCTGTAGTAGAACAGCGACAGCGCGCTGTTGATCGCCCCGACGGCCGCGAGCCACCAGAAGCCGGCGTCGATCGCGCCCATGAACAGGAAGTACTTCGAGAAGAACCCGCCGAACGGGGGCAGCCCCGCCAGCGAGAACATGAACACGGACATGGCGACCGACGCCATCGGCGCCCGACTCGACAGCCCCGCGTAGTCGTCGAAGGTGCGGCCGATGCCCCAATTCTCCGCGAGTGCGACGAACAGGAACGCGCCGGTGTTCATGAAGCCGTACACGAGCAGGTGCGCCATCGACGCGCCGAGCACGTCGCCGCCGGCGCCGCCGGTGAAGGCGGCCAGACCGATGAGCGCGTAGCCCGCGTGCCCGATCGAGGAGTACGCGAGCATGCGCTTGACCTCCTCCTGGGTCGCGGCGGCGAAGTTACCGAGCGTCATCGTGACGACCGCGAGCACCTGGAACAGGAGCACCCAGTCGATGCCGGCGTCCAGCGGGAAGCCGACGACGAACACGCGGAACGCGAGCGCGAAGCCGGCCGCCTTCGAGGCCGACGAGAGGAACGCCGAGACGGGCGCGGGCGCGCCCTCGTACGCCTCCGGCGCCCAGAAGTGGAACGGGACGGAGGCGGTCTTGAACGCGAAGCCGCCGGCGACCATCAGGATGCCGACGGCCGCGACGCCGGTGAGCCCTTCGACGCCGCCCGAGAGCGCGGCGTACACGTCGGGCAGCAGGAGGCTCCCGGTCGCGGCGTACACCAGCGAGATGCCGAACGCGAACACCGACGACGACAGCGCGCCGATGAGGAAGTACTTCAGGCCCGCCTCGACGCTGCCGGCGTCGCGCTTGAGGAACGCCACCAGCGCGTACGACGGTAGCGAGGCGAGTTCGAGCGCGATGAACGCCACGGCCAGGGAGTTGGCCGCCGCCATCAGCGCCATGCCGGTCGCCGCGAACAGCACCAGCGAGTAGAACTCCGCGCGGTGCGGGTGGTCGCTGAGATAGTCGTAGCTCGCGACCACGACGAGCGCGGTCACGGAGGCGAACAGCGCCTGGAAGAACAGCGCCATGCCGTCGACGACGAGCGCGTCGCCGAACAGCGCGATGCCGCCGCCGGTACCGGCCTGTCCGGTCCCCGCCGAGAGGAACCAGCCCGCCAGCCCGAGCGACGCCAGCGACCCGACGGTCGCGACGCCGGCCAGAAGCGCCGGCCGGGAGCTGTCGGGGTCGACGCTGTCGATCAGGATCAACAGCAGTCCGGTCAGTGCAAGCGCCAGCGCCGGCGCGAGCGCGGCCCACTCCGGGAGCTGATCGGCCTGCATGAGCACTGGCTCCATCAGGCACCACCCCCGACGACCGCGACCACCGGCTCGATCGCGTCAGTGATCATCTCGAAGAAGATGTTCGGCGCGACGCCGAGCGCGATGGTGCAAAGCAGCAGCACCGCCAGCGGCGCCACGTCGTGGAAGTGCGCGCGGCGCACCTCGTAGTCGGTTTCGAGGGAGAACTCCCCGAACAGCGTGCGCTGCATCGCGAACAGGAGGTAGCCCGCCACGATGACGATGCCGAACATCGACGCCGCGGTGAACAGCGGCGCCGACGGGATCACCGTGGAGGCGAACGCCCCCTGGAAGATGAAGTACTCCGCGGCGAAGCCGGCCATGAGCGGGAGGCCCATGTAGCCGAACGCCCCGGCGATGAGGATGCCAACCGTGACGGGCATCCTGTCGGCCATTCCGGACATGTCGCCCACCATGCGCGTGTGGGTGACGTTGTAGATGACGCCGACAGCCATGAACATCAGCCCCGAGATGAGGCCGTGGGCGACCATCTGGAACGTCGCGCCGCCGATCCCCAGGCCGGTGTACGCGATGAGCCCGAGGATGACGTACCCCATCGACGAGACGGAGGAGTACGCGACGATGCGCTTGAGGTCCTGCTGGGCGAGCGCGAGCATCGCGCCGTAGATGACCGACACCACCGCGATCGCCGCGATGACCGTCGCCACCAGCGGGCGCGTCGCCACGTCCGGCAGCATGGTGAAGTTGAACCGCAACAGCGCGTACGTCCCCATCTTCAGGAGGACGCCCGCCAGCATCACCGACACCGGCGTCGGCGCCTCGACGTGGGCGTCCGGCAGCCAGGTGTGGACCGGAACGACGGGCACCTTCACCGCGAAGCCCGCGAACATGGCCGCGAACGCCGCGAGCTTCAGCGTCGCCGGGTCGAGTCCGACGAAGCCCGACAGCTCTCCGGCCTGTAACGACTGCGTGATCTCCGGCAGTCCGAAGGAGCTGACGGGGAGGTTGAACACCAGCGCCATGAACCCGATGAACATGACGAGGCTGGCGATGTTCGTGTAGACGAAGAACTTGATCGCGGCGTACTTCCGGCGCGGGCCGCCCCACACGCCGATGAGGAAGTACATCGGGACCAGCACGGCCTCCCAGAAGACGAACCACAGGAAGAAGTCGAGCGCGGTGAACACGCCCAGCAGGTTCGCCTCCATGAACAGCATGAGGCCGTAGAACTGCGACTGGCGCATGTCGATGGGCGTCCACGCCGACACGATCGCCAGCGAGGACAGCACCGTCGAGAGGACGACCAGCGGGAGGCTGATGCCGTCGACGCCGACGAACCACTGGAGGTCGTAGCCGGCGACCGTCAGCCAGTCGAGTTGCGTTTCGTAGGCGATGCTCCCGGCCATGAGCGCGTTCCCGCCGGCGTCGAAGCCGGCCCACATGTACAGGCTCCCGACGACCGGCAGGAGGCTCAGCGCGAACGCGAGCTTCCCTGCGTACTTGTCGGGCGCCAGCATGACGACCAGCGCGGCGAGGAACGTGACTCCGATGAGTGCTTCGATAATCACAGTAACCACCCCCCGAGAACCCCGAAGACGACAAGCAGTGCCGTCAGTCCCAGCGTCACCAGCGCGGCGTAGTTACTCACGACGCCGGTCTGGATGCGCCGGATCCGCGAGCCGGAGAACAGACTCACGCTGGAGACGGCGTTGACGGCGCCGTCGACGACGCCCTGATCGAAGGTGTCCGCGGCGCGGGCGACGGGGAGGACGACCCGGTTCGCGAGGTACACCTGATACTCGTCCTGATAGTAGTTGTCGTACAGCAGGTCCTTGACCGAGCCGAGCTTGTCCGTGTGCTCCACGGGCGTCGGCACGGCGTACAGCTTGTACGCCAACGCCAGGCCCGTGAGCGCCAGCCCGAGCGACACCGCCGCGCCCAACAGAACCGTCGTCAGCTCGGTGCCGATGTACGCCGAGGAGTACGGGTCGATCTCGGCGTAGTGGTGGACCGTCAGATCCGAGAAGCCGCCGTCGAGCCACGCGTGGAGGAAGTCCACGTGCGCGCCCGTGAGGACACGGACCGGCGCGAGGTTGACCGCGCCCGCGACCGTCGCGAGCACGCCCAGCACCGCCAGCGGCCCCTTCACGTTCCAGCGCACCGACTCCGGCGACTCGGCCTCCTCGGTGCGGGCGTCGCCGTGGAAGGTGAGGAACACCATCCGGAAGGTGTAGAACGCGGTGACCGGCACCGCGAGCAGGCCGAAGACGTAGCCGAGCAGCAGGAGCGGCTGTCCGGCCAACCCGTGAGTGAGCGAGTAGTAGAGGATCTCGTCCTTCGACCAGAAGCCGGCGAACGGGAAGATCCCCGCCAGCGCCAGCGACCCGGCGAGGAACGAGTAGTAGGTGACGGGCATCTTGTCCTTCAGCCCGCCCATGTCCCACATGTTCTCGTTGTGGTGCATCGCGAGGATGACCGAGCCGGCGCCGAGGAACAGCAGCGCCTTGAAGAACGCGTGGGTGAGCAGGTGGAACGTCGCGGCCACGTAGCCGCCCGCGCCGAGCGCGAGCATCATGTAGCCGTACTGCGAGATGGTGGAGTACGCGAGCACCTGCTTCAGCTCGCGCTTCACGATGCCCATCGTCCCGGCGAACAGCGCGGTGAAGCCGCCGACGAGGGCGATGACGCCCAGCGCCGTCGGCGAGACCGCGTAGAAGCCGTACATCCGCGCGACGAGGTACACGCCCGCCGCGACCATCGTCGCCGCGTGAATGAGCGCGGAGACGGGCGTCGGACCCTCCATCGCGTCGGGGAGCCACGTGTGCAGCGGGAACTGCGCGGACTTGCCGATCACGCCGCCGAGCACGAGCAGGCCGACGACAGTGAACCACGCCTGCGGCCCGAGGCCGAGGAACGTGTTCGCAGTGAACTCACCCGCAAGCGCCTGTTCGGCCAGCACCGGGAAGCCGGGCGCCGCCTCCGTGCCGACGAACTGTGCGGTGCCGAACGTCGCGAACACCGCGACGACGCCGACGAGGAAGAAGTAGTCACCGAAGCGGGTGACGAGGAACGCCTTCTTCGCGGCCGACGGCGGACCGGGCTCGCGGAAGTGGAAGCCGATGAGGAGATACGAGCACAGCCCAACCAGCTCGAAGAACATGAACGCCATGAGCAGGTTGTCGGCGACGACGAACCCGAGCATGGACGCCGTGAACAGGCCGAGTCCGGCGTAGTACCGCGGGAGCCCGGTCTCCCCGTCGTCGTTCATGTAGCCGAGCGAGAACACGTGGACCAACAGCGCGACCAGCGTCACGATGACGAGCATCATCGTCGACAGCGGGTCGATGAGGACGCCGAACGTCAGTTCGAGACCCTCGCTGCCGGGGACCGATCCCGCCGCCCACGCGTAGATCGTCTCGTCGTACACCTCGCCTCCCGCCACGGCGGCGGCCATCGCGATCGACAACACCAGCGACCCGGCGGTCGCCGCGATACCGGGAATGGCGCCGCCCTTCGGGAGCAAGTCGCGCCCCGAGAGGGCGGTCCCGAGCGCGATCAGGAACGAGAGGAACGGGAGCAGTACGATGGCCGGCGCGAAGTCGAAGATTCCTGCCATATGTTACCACCTCATCGTCGTCGCTTCGGTCACGTCGATCTCGTTGAAGTTGCGGTACAGCACGAGGATGATCCCGATCCCGATGGCGACCTCGGCGGCCGCCAGCGCCATCGTGAACAGGCCGAACGTCTGGCCCGTCACGTTGCCCCAGTAGTAGGAGAACGCGACGAGGTTGATGTTGGCCGCGTTGAGCATCAGCTCGACCGACATCAGGAACAGCAGCGCGTTCCGGCGCGTGAGCAGTCCGAACACGCCGATACAGAACACGGCGGCCGCCAGAAGCAGGTAGTACTGCGGCGGCACCATCAGTCGTCACCCCCGCGGAGCGTGTCGCGGAGCTCCCGACCGCCGTCGGTGAGCACGCCGCCGATCCCGCCGTCCTCCTCGCGCTTGGCGAGGAACACCGCCCCGTCGATCGCGACGTCGAGCACGATCGCGATGAGGACGAACGCCACGACGAAGCCCTCGCCCGAGACGACCGTCTCGGAGATGACCTCCGTGTCGACGTTGAACATCGCGTAGCCGATGCTCGCAGTTATCGACGCGCCCTCGGGGAACCCGGCGGGCTCGCCGAACGAGGCCTGCAGGAACACGATCGCCAGGACGGCGAACAGCGCGACCGCCGCCAGCCCGGGCAGCAGGTGCCCCCCGAGCTTCAGCCGCGGTCGCGAGCCGGCGTCGCTCACGCGTCGGACACCCCCAGTTGCTCCGGTTCAGCTTCCCTGCGCACCAGCATCACGGCGAACGTGATGAGTATCAGGACCCCGCCCACGTAGACGAGGATCTGCATGGCGGCCAGCAGTTCCGCCTGCAACATCACGTAATGCACCGCGACGCTGAGGAGCGCGGCCCCGAGGAGGAGTGCGGAGTGCCACACGTCCTCGACGAGCACCACGCCCAAACTGCTCCCCACGGTGACGAGGGCGAACAGCGCGAACGCGATAGTCTCTACAACCATTACGCGACACTCCCGTCGGAGTCCGTTTGAAGGTTTCGAGAACGTTTGCGCGTGTGTGGATGCGCGTGTGCGGGAAACCGGGGGTTCGGCCGAATCGCTTTTATATGCGGATCGTGGCGAGTCCGCGAGACCGGCGTCGGCCCATCGAAGGGTCGACTTCGACTCGGGTGAAGCCGCTTGGATCGCCGTCGGGCCCGCCCGACGGTCCGTGTCGTCGCCGGCACGCGGGGCGCGCCGGCCGTCGATCAAACTACGAGCAGATCGGTCTCCGGGGTCTCCGATGCGGTGGGAACCCCCCCGAGAGAGGCACACCGCTGTCGAACGAACGCGTCGAAGGAGAACCCGGCGCGAGCGCGCCGGAATCGAGGTCGAAACGTCGGCCGCGAACGGTTACTGGTAGTCGATCTCGCCGTCGCCCTCGCCCACCCACGCGTTGCGGTCGGGGTTGCGCGAGTTGAGCGGGTCGATACCCTTGTACCAGGGGACGTTCTTCAGCTGCTCTTTGTTGTAGACGAAGTCGTCCTTCGTGTCGGCGGTGAACTCGAAGTTCTGCGTCAGCAGGATCGCGTCCACCGGACACACCTCCTCGCACAGCCGGCAGTAGATGCACTGCCCGATGTGGAGGTTGTACTGTTCGCCGTTGCGCTGGTCGTCCTGGACGATCTGGATCGTGTCGTTCGGACAGACGTTCTCGCACTGGCGGCACCAGATGCACCGCTCCTGCGAGAACTTGTGGACCCCGCGGAACCGCGGGCTCACCTCGGGCGCGACGTCCGGGTACTCCACCGTGAACGTCTTGCCGTCCAGCGCGTGTTTCATCGTCGTCGCCATGCCTTTGAGGAGTCCGATCATGTTACGCGATCACCCCCACGATGATGGCCGTGAGCACCAGGTTGGCGAAGGAGAGCACGAGCATCCCCTTCCAACCGATCTCGATCAGCTGATCGATCCGCACCCGCGGGATCGCAGAGCGCGCCCACTGGGTGAACAGGAAGAACGCCCAGATCTTGATGATGAACCACAGGAACCCCGGCAGGATCGGTCCCGCCGGGCCGCCGAGGAACAGCGTCGCCATGATGGCGCCGCCGAGGAAGATGTGGATGAACTCGCCCAGATAGAAGAGGACGAAGTACACCGAGCCGTACTCGGTCTGGTACCCGGCGACGATCTCGGTCGGCGCCTCCGGGATGTCGAACGGGTTGCGGCCTATCTCGGCCATGTTCGCCGCCAGGAACAGCACGAACGCGAACGGGTTGACGAACGCGAACCACTGCGGGATGCGGATCCCGCCCACGTTGATCAGCGTCTCGGTCTGCTGGGCGACGATCCCGCTCATCTGGAGCGTCCCGGTGAAGATGACCACCGACGCGGCGGTGATCACCAGCGGGATCTCGTAGGCGAGGTTCTGCGCGATCGAGCGCAAGCCACCCAGAAGCGAGTACTTGTTGTTCGACGCGTAGCCCGCCATTATCAGCCCGAGCGACGCGATCGAGGAGGCGGCGAAGGCGAACACCAGGCCCGTCTCGGGGTCGGCCAGGTGGATGCCGTTGCCCATCGGGATCACGGCGAAGCCGAGCAGCGCCGAGAACGGCAGGACGATCGGCGCGATGTCGAACGCCGGCCGGTCGGCGCCGTCAGGGATCACAAGTTCCTTCGACAGCAGGCGGACGGCGTCGGCGACGATGATCAGCAGGCCGAACGGCCCGATGCGGTTGACCGCGATGCGGTCGGTGAACGCCGCGGTGATCTTCCGCTTGGCCCACGGCCCGGCGACCGCGGTCATGATCAGCATCAGGTTGGCGATCAGGAACGCCCCGAGCAGCGCGCCCACGACGTCGCCGAGCAGGCCCCCGCCGAGGAGCCCCGAGATGGCGTCCGCGAGCGGCGCGCTCGGCGGGGCCGCCCCGGCCGTGCCGTTGGCGGCCGTGCCGGTCGGGGTCGCGGTGCCGGTCGCTTGCAGCGGGACCGGCATCTCAGCGATCCACCTCCCCGAGTACGATGTCCAGGCTCCCCAGCGAGGCGATCATGTCCGGGACGTACTCGCCCTCGGACATCTCCGGCAGCGTCTGGAGGTTCGAGAAACACGGCGAGCGGATCTTGAACCGGCCGGGCTTGTCGGTGCCGTCCGACCGGATGTAGATGCCGAGTTCGCCCTTGGCGGCCTCGACGGCGCGGTAGATCTCTTTGTCCGCCTCCGGTTTGAGCGTCCGAGGCACGTTCGACTGGATCGTGCGCTCGTCCTCGGGCCAGTCCTCGAGGATGTCGACGCACTGCTCGATGATCTTCGCGCTCTCCTCGACCTCGCGCAGGCGGACGAACAGCCGCGAGAAGTTGTCGCAGCCGTCGTCGGTGATCACGTCCCAGTCGAGTTCGTCGTAGTAGCCGTAGGGGTCGTCCCGGCGGAGGTCGTAGTCGATGCCCGACCCGCGGGCGACCGGCCCGGTCGCGCCGTAGCTCTTTGCCACTTCGGGGGGCAGGACGCCCGTGCCGACGGTGCGCGACTGCAGGATCTCGTTGCTCGTGATCAGGTCGTGGTACTCCTCCAGGGACTCGGGCAGGTCGTCGAGGAAGTCCCGGATCTTCTCGAAGAACTCCTCGCGCGGTTCGGGGAGGTCCCAGACCACGCCGCCCAGGCGGAGGTAGTTGAACATCAGCCGCTGGCCGGTGAGGTCCTCCAGGATGTTCTGGACCTTCTCGCGGTCGCGGACGGCGTACATGAAGATGGCCGTGAAGTCGCCGTAGACGTCCAGCGCGAAGGTGCCGACCGCCAGCATGTGGCTGGCGATCCGGCACAGTTCGGCGGACATCGTCCGGATCACCTGCGCGTACTCGGGCACCTCCAGGTCGGCGAGGTCCTCTGCCGCGCGCGCGTACGCCCACTCGTTGAGGATGCCCGCCGAGATGTAGTCCCACCGGTCGGGGTAGGGCATGATCTGGTGGCGGTAGGTGCCCTGCTGGCACATCTGCTCCTCGCAGCGGTGGATGTAGCCGATGTCGGGCTCGACGGCCGCGACCTGCTCGCCGTCCAGCGAGACCTTCAGGTGGAGGACGCCGTGGGTCGAGGGGTGGTGTGGGCCGACGTTGAGGAACATCGTGTCGGCGCCGCGGCGGTCGTCGGCCAGCGGATTGGCGTGCTCGCGGAAGGGGACGATCTGTGGCTCCTCGCCGTCGAAGTCGGGGCCGAGCGGGTGACCCTGCCAGGTCTCGGGCAGGAGGATCCGCCGCAGGTTGGGGTGGTCGTCGTACTCGATCCCGACGAGGTCGTAGGCCTCCCGTTCGTGCCAGTCGGCGGTCCGGAAGACGGGCGCGGCGCTCTCGCTCGTCGGGTCGTCGGTCGGGACGGGGACGACGACCGACGCCTCGCGGGTGGGGTCGTCGTAGTCCCGGAGGTGGTATATCGACTCGTAGCGGTCGTCGTAGGCCTGTGCGGTGACGCAGGCGCAGTGGTCCAAGCCCGCGTCCCGGAGCGCGGACAGCGTCGCCTGCACGCGGTCGGCGCGAACGACGAGAGCGGGCGCGTTCAGGTGGTCGTCGGTGCCGGTGACGGCGTCGTCGGGGACGATATCGAGCAGTTCCCGTGTCGGGTCGTCCGCGGCTGTCGCTGCGCTCGGGCGTGTCCCTGTCGTCTCGGCCATACCCTGAGTGCGTCCGGCGGGACAATCGCCGTTGAGCCTCACGTCTGAGCGGGATTTATATTAGCGGCAGAACACCGTCGGGACGATGCGGTATCTGCGAGTGGCCGTCGAGCAGGAGCCCGCGGTCAGGCATCCGATGCACCAGTTCGTCGTCGAGCGCGAGCGCTACGAAGTCACCCGCCTCCTCCAGTTCGCACCGCCGACCGAGGCGGGGCTGGCGTCGTTTCTCTTCCACGTCGAGGGGCCGGTCGAGCCCTACGAGTCGGCGATGGCCGACGTCGAGGTCGTCCGGGAGTACGAGATATCACCCTGTCAGGACGAGTCGTTTTACCTCTACGCCCGCGAGCAGCTCACCGACCACGGCGCGGAGTTCGTGGGCACGTTCGCCCGGCCGGAGCTCGTGGGGATCATGCCGATCGAGTATCACGGCGACGGGACGGTCCGCATGACCGCGGTCGGCCCGGCCGAGGCGCTGCAGGCCGCCGTCGAGGAGGCGCCGGCCGGGATGTCCGTCGACGTGCTGGAGGTCGGCGAGTACGACGCCCGACGGCTGGACGCCGGCGGCGACCTGACCGACCGGCAGTTCGAGGCGGTCGCCGCGGCCGTCGACTGCGGCTACTACGAGACGCCGCGGGCCGGCACCGTCGCCGATGTGGGCGAGCGACTGGACTGCGCGCCGGGGACCGCCGCCGAACTGCTCCGGCGTGCCGAGCGGTCCGTTATGGAGCAAGTCGTCTCGTCGGGTCCGTTCTGAGTCGCTGTGGTGCTGGGGCTGGTCGAAGGGGTTGAAAGCCCTTGGCCCGCTCGCTAGCGGTCTTCGACTCGACTGACGGAGACCGATGAAAGCCCTCGGCCCGCTCGCGGTCGCTGAGCGGTATACCCTCGTTACACTTAGGTAGGGACCGCTCAGGCGACTGCATAAACGCGAGCGCGAGGTCGGCACGGCCGACCTCGGCAGTCCGTGGCGGCACCGCCGCCACGCGCGCCTCGCCCTTTCAGTCCGCCGGGAGAGCAAGCCCTCCCGAGCCCTGCGCTCACCCCGTTCGCGCAGGACGCCAGGAAAAGCACCGCAACAGCACCGCAGACGGCCACACGCCTCCCCAACCGGTTCGGTCGCTCCCGCTGGTCGCGCCCTCATCCCTCGCACGGTGTCGTCGCGCGCAAAAGAGCGCGCCAACGTCAGAGCACAGCTCTGACGGCCCTCGGAATCGCAATGCGATTCCGAGACGACAGCGCGCGCCGGAGTAGTTGGCTTCCCGATCAGCGCACACGCGGATCGGGGCCCTTAATCGGGTCAAACCCGTAGCGCGGGCGATGACAGACGCCGGAGCGACGGGTGAGGCCGAGACCGGCGGGTCGGACTCCGAGGCTGACGGCGCCCGCGAGGCGGGCGACGCCGCGGCGTTCGCCGAACTCGGCCCCGAGGTGCGGTCGGCGCTCTCAGAGCGGGGCTTCGAGACGCCGACCGAGCCACAG